>Ga0335073_10007466_pt1 | contig 15327 bp, 17 predicted proteins | sample Lox_Sample_22_FD_207093 | JGI IMG/M metagenome (GOLD analysis project Ga0335073, IMG submission 207093) | Soil microbial communities from Loxahatchee National Wildlife Refuge, Florida, United States - Lox_Sample_2.2 | ecosystem: Environmental > Terrestrial > Soil > Wetlands | place: USA... | reverse complement strand
CCGCCTAGTGCCCCTCGCTGGCACGCCGTGCCGCTTGATCCCGTTGATCGTAGAGTGCCTCGCGGTACTGTTCCGCGATCTCGCGGGCGGGGTCTCGCTGCTTCTCGGTGAGCACGGCGGCCTCCGCGGCCAGGTAGGCGTGCGTGTCGTTGTCGTCCAGCTGGTTCTCGAGGACCTTGGGATCCGGTCGCCTGGCGGTGGGCTCGCTGGCCATCCGCTGGCCGTGGCGCCTCCCGCCGCCCATCCCCATTCCGGGCGGCTGGGCCGCCTGCGCGGGAGATTGACCTCCTTCTTGCCCGCCGCGCTGCTTCGAAGCCTCGCCGTCTCGCGGGCGGGCGAACGCCGTGCGCAGAGCCGCCTGCCGTTGCTCGAGGGCGTCGTCGCGTTCCTCGAGACGCTGCACCTGCTCATCGGTCAGCTGCAGGTCTCCGCGGTGGGCAAGGATCGCGGCAATGGAGGATCGCGGGAGCAACACGGGCGGCGTGAAAGGCGGCTCCGGGGGCGGCTGGGCATGCGCGCAACCCAGGAACAACCAGACGAGCCAGACGGCAGGACCGAACGACAGGGTCTCGGAGCTCACGAAAGCGAACGGTAACCCGATCGCGCCTGGCATGGTGCAGCGTTTACGAATCGTTACCTGCCGGTCGGGCGGCCGGAACGGCGCCGGGGGCAAGGGCCTACGTGCGGCGCTGGGCGGCGGCGGCCGGCAGCCATTCGTAGCAGGCCACGCGGTAGTCGCGCCCCCATAGCTCGTAGCCGTAGAGGGTGCCGAACAAGCGGCCGCCGAGCCGCTCGTAGCGTCGGCGGGCTGGCGCGTTGGCCTCGAACGTCAGCACGACCAGACGGGGGCTGTCGGGGTGGCGCTGGCCGAGCGCCTCGACGGCTCCGGCGAACAGGAGTGGGCCGCCCCCGTGTCCGCGCAGCCCCGGGTGCACGTACAATGTCCACAGTTCGAGCGTCGCAGCCGCTTCGGTCGCGGCGGCGACCTGGGGACGCAGCGTGGGGTAGGGGCGCAGAGGGCCTGCGTCTGAGAAACCCAGCACCGCGCGCCCTCCCGAGCCGTCAGGTCCCTCGAGGACCAGGTGGATCGCTGGGGCGGTCGAGTAGCGTTGCCGGCGGCCCTCGAGAAACTCCTTCTTCAGGGTGGGCGACTGGAGCCGTTCCGCGGGCAGGATGTGGGCATAGGCGGCACGGTAGCAGGTGAGCTGGCACGCCGCGGTCTCGGCCGCATCGGCTGCGGTGGCGGGGCGCACTCGGAGGCTCTCAGCCATGTCGATGGCAGCTCCCGCGAACGCCCGCGCCGTCACTGCACCTGCACGGCGGCTAGCCAGTACGCGGACTCGTCCGCCTGCAGCTCCGAATAGACGAGGAGCCCTGCTTGGCTGCCGGAAGAAGCGCCCGGGGGGATGATGATCGTCAGCGTGGCCGTCTCGCCGTTGTTGAGAGTGCCGCGATCGAGCGCGGTGGTGGGGAAGAAGGTGGCGTACGGGCTCAGCACGACGGAGAGCCCCCAGTCGGGGACGGGGCCGAGCGACCACCCGGTGAGCTGGTAGGTGATCGCGCTGCCCGCGGGAGCGGTCTGGAGGGTGGTCGGCGTGAGCGAGGCGTTGAAATAGGGTAGGGCGCCTGCCGGCACGGGCTGGCAGGGGTCCCGGCTCGCGGCGGCGGCGCTGTTCGACCAGATGCGGGAGAGGGTGTTGCCTTGCTCCGTGGTCGTCTGCAGCACACACAGGTCGGCGAGCTCGCTGTTGTCGTAGTGCCAGGGGTTCTTGGGGTCGGCGATACCCCACGCCGGGTTCGAGGCGGGAAACGGATCGGTCGCGCCTTCGGCGATCTCGTGTGACGCGGCGAGCTCCAGATCCGAGAGGCTCTGTCCCTGGCAGCTCGACACGACGGCGTAGGCGAAGGGAGCGCCCTGTGCGGTCGACTCCCAGTGGTAGCCGCCCACGATGTGGCCCTGCGCTGCACCGCAATCGTCGTACCCCGCGAAATCGGTCTCATCGGTTCCGACCGGAATGTAGACGACGTAGAGCGTGTCCGCCGTCGGGCTCGGCAGGGTCTGATCGCCGATGCGCGCCTGGAGCAGTTGCTCGACGTCGTCGTCGGTCAAGCTCGAGGGGGCGGCGGAAGCCAGCACCACTTGGGTAGCAGTGCCCGCTCCCACGCCGTAATCCTTGCCAATGGTGGCGAGCCAGTCGGATCCCGCGAGGAACGTGTCGTAGGTCTGCACTTGTTGCTCGAGAGCGTAGCCTGGAAACGTGACGGTCACGAGCGCCGGATTCACCAGCACGGGACCGCCGGCGTCCGTCGCCTGGGGGAAGGCGCCGTGCGCCGCGGTGTGGAACCCAGTGTCCGCGCCCGCGTCGACGCCGCCGTCGGTGAAGCAAGTGGTGGTCCCGGAGCTGCCGCAGCCCAGCATGAAGCACCCTGCAAGAGCGATCGCGCCATGGGCCCCTCGCATGCCACCGAGCCTAGCACACGCCGCGGTTGTCACCCGGGTCGGGCAATTCGTTGACGCCGCGGGGCGCCCCTGGGATACGAGGAGCCACGGAGGCTCCATGGCGGACACCACCATTTCCACCGCGGCGCGCGAGATGCCCGCGTACGTCGCCACCCCCACCCGCCCACCACCGTGGCCAGGGGTGGTCGTCATCCACGACGCGTTCGGGATGAGCCAGGTTCTGCGCAAGCACGCCGACTGGCTGGCGAGCGAGGGCTACCTGGCCGCCGCGCCGAACCTGTTCCGCTCGGGCGGAAAGATCGCCTGCGTACGCGCCGCCTTTCGCGACGCAGCGGCAGGGCGCGGACCCACCTTCGACGACATCGAGAGCACCCGGAGCTGGCTCACGGCGCAACCCGGGTGCAGCGGCCGGATCGGGGCCATCGGCTTCTGCCTCGGGGGCGGCTTCGCGATCCTGCTCGCCTCGAAGCACGGTTTCGCCGTTTCGAGCGCGAACTACGGTCGGCTTCCGAAGGACGCCGAGCAGGTTCTGGAGGGCGCGTGCCCAGTCGTGGCGAGCTACGGCGGGAAGGATGGCGGCCTGCGCGGGACGGCCAGTCGGCTCGAGAAGATCCTCACCGACAAGCGGGTGCCGCACGATGTGAAGGAGTACCCGCAGGCGGGCCACTCTTTCCTCGACGCGTTCGAGCCTGGGGACGCGCCTCGGCTCATGCTGGTGCTGATGAAGCTGTTCGGTGCGGGCTACAACGAGGCGGCTGCGATCGACGCCCGGCGGCGGATCATCGCGTTTTTCGATCAACACCTCAAAGCGGTCTGAAGACCTCAGGTGCCCAGGTAGCTCAGGACTACCCGCCGAACGTGTGGCACCTTCCGATGCTCGTACACGTAGAGCCCCTGCCAGGTACCCAACGCCGGTCGGCCGTCGATCACCGGCACCGAGACGCTGGTCTGGGTCAGCGCGGCGCGCACGTGCGAGGGCATGTCGTCTGGTCCCTCGGCGTCGTGGAGGAAGAGAGGATCGCCGTCCTTCACGAGGCGTTCGAAGAAGCGCTCGAGGTCGGCCTGAACGTCCGGGTCCGCGTTCTCCTGGACGAGCAAGCTCGCGGAGGTGTGCTGGATGAACAGGGTCAGCACGCCGGCGGCGGCCCGGTGAGAGCGCAGCCAGTCGACGGTGTTCCGGGTAAAGTCGTACATCCCACGGCCGCGGGTTCGGATCTCGAGTGTTTCTGAGAGCGCGCGCACTCAGATCCAGTGGCGCCGGCGGAACCAGAGCAGCATGCCGAGAAAGACCGCGCTCAACACCGCCCAGCAGTAGAGGTAGCCGTAGCGCCAATGGAGCTCCGGCATGTGCTCGAAGTTCATGCCGTAGAGCCCGACGACGAAGCTCGCGGGCAGGAACAGCGTGGCCACGATGGTCAGGGTCTTCATGACCTCGTTCATTCGGTTCGAGACCACCGACAGGTAGGCATCGAGGTCGTTCGAGAGGAGCTCTCGATAGCTGTCGCAGAGGTCGGCCACGCGCACGAAGTGATCCAGGACGTCGCGGAAGAACGGCAGCTCCGGCAGCGGGACGCGCTCGAACTCACCGCGGGCGAGGCGCTGCAGCACCTCGCGCTGGTGAACGGAGGCGCGCCGCAGGACCTGCAACGACCGCTTCACCAGGAAGAGGCGCTGCAGCACGGCGCGCGTCGGATCGTCGATGACGGCTTGCTCGAGCGTCTCGACCTCGTCGTCGAAGGCGTCGATGATGGGGAGATAATCGTCCACCACTCGGTCGAGAAGCGCGTGAGCGAGAGCCGCGGGGCCGCGCTCGAACGGCCGGGAGTTGCGCGCGAGGTCGCGCGCCACTGCTTCGACGGCCGTGGAGACCTCGTGGTGGTGGGTGAAGAGCCAACCGGGGCCGATGACCAGATCGAGGTCAGCCGAGCGCAGGGCAGTACAGTCGTCGCCTTGGGGAACCATCGCGAGGGCGGCGACGTAGAGGTAGTCGCCGTAGTCCTCGACCTTGGCGCTGGGCTGCTTCTCGAGGATGTCTTCCACCAGCAAGGGATGCAGCCGGAGCTTTTCCGTGAGCAGCTGGAACAGCTCGGGATCGTCACCCGCCGCGTCGATCCACACGGTCTTGCCAGCCGCCAGCAGGGTGGGGAGTTCGGGCGCAGGGGCCGGCGCTGCCAAGCCGCTCACCCGGATCGCGATGGACACGCGTGGACCTTACAGGAATAGGCCCCGCAGCGAAAAGGCGATCCCGACCACGCTCGCGCCGAGACCGAGCCACCAGAGCGGCTGCCGTCGGGCGAGGGCCGCGATCGCGCCGAGGGCGATCGCGATCTGGAAGAGCGTCACCGCGAGCGCAAACTGGTGGTGGCGCTCCAGGAACCGATTCGACGCCTCATTGCGCTCGGTCTCCTGGGCCTCGAGCTCGTGGGCTTGCTTCTGGATCTCGGTCTGTTCGCCCTTGTAGCGCTCGGCCTCCGCTTTCAGATGCGCGGAGAGGGCGGGATTGGTGGGCGCGAGCACCTCCGCCTGGCTGGCCGCGAGTGCTCCCTTCAGCCCCTTCGCTTGGAAGAAAGCCCACTGATCCGAAGCCCTCGCCTGCAACAGCACGGCCTCGTTCTTTTCGAGCAGGGCATCGTTGGAAAAGCTGCCGGACAGCAGCGAGGCAACCGCCGCCATCACGGCGATCAGGGCGGTGGTGAGACTCAATGGGCGCAACCATGGCGGCGCAGCGCGTTCGCCGTGCGCTTCCGTGTGCCGCTCCACGGTCGAATCCAGATTTTCCTTCAGCTCGCCTGTCTCGAATTCCGCCTCGGGCATGGAGGTACTCTATCCGAAACTGAATACGGGATCAGAGCGATTGTGCCGGACGGACGGAGGGCCACCTTCGGCCGTCGACGATCGGGTAGGCTCTGCACCGTGAACGACGGCTTCGCGCGCCTCATCGGAGTCACGCGCGTCGGCCGCGTCACGGGGCTCGACCGCGCGGGCGTCGAGGTGGCCTGCGCGGTGCGGCCGCGAGGGCACGTGCTGCAGGTTGCCAACGGCAAGGGGAGGAGCTGGGAAGAAGCCAGACGTGCGGCGCTCGGCGAGGCCGCCGAGCTCTGGGCCGCCGAACGGGTGGCCCCGGAAGAGTTGCTGTACGGGACCCCGGCGGGCATGCGGGCGCGCTTCGGCGCGGCGGCGGTCTGGGACGGCGATCTCGGCTCGGCGGGCAGCCGCACCGCTCCGGAGCTGTGGGGCGACCGGATCTTTTGCGCCTTTCGAGCCGGACGGAACCTCTTCTCCGGCACGCGCGTCTTCGCTCCGGCGGCGGCGTTGCATTGTCCGCCTCCGGGGTCGCCGCCGATCGGTCCGCGGATCTGGCAGTGGACCAGCAACGGCATGGGGGCCCACGTGCGTGGTGGGCTCGCGCTGCGCCACGCCTTGCTGGAGGCCATCGAGCGCGATCAGCTCGCGAGGTCGCTGCCGGAAGGCTGGACGGAGCAAGAGATGGAACGACGCGCGGTTGCCCCAGCGTCGCTGCCGGAAGGGCTCCGGCGCTGGCAACGCCACCTTGCGACCGTGGGCCTGCACCTCTGGCTCTTCGATCTGACGCCGACGTCGAATCTCGGGGTGCCCGTGGCCGGTGCACTGCTCCTGGACGACGGCCACGCGCCGGTGCCGCTGACCGCCGGGTATGCCTGCCGGCTCGAGCCGCGAGAGGCGCTCCTCGCGGCGTTCTTCGAGGCGGCCCAGTCGCGGCTCACCGACATTCACGGCGCCCGGGAGGACGTCGCTCCCATGGCTCCGGGGGACCTGCGTCGACTCTGCGCGGCGGTGGCTCGCGTGAAGCCACGACGAACGGCCGCCGCGCTGCCCGCGCCCCCACAGCGGGCGGGCACGGACTGGCTCTTGCATCGTTTGCAGCGCGCTGGACATCGTCGCGTGGCGGCGTTCGAGCTGGCGCCCCCCGGCTTTCCGGGCTCGGTGGTCAAGATCGTCGCACCCTCGCTTCTGCGGTCCGCGCTCCTGTGAGCCGTCTCGTCGCATTCCTGGGACCGTCGCTGCCGTCTGCCGAGGCCCGGCGCGTGGCCGGCCCGGTGACCCTTCTTCCGCCCGCCGCCCGAGGAGATGTCTGGCGGGCGCTGGCCTCCCGGCCGGCGGCGATCGCGCTCGTCGATGGGGTCTTCGAGGCCCGACCGGCCGTCTGGCACCGCGAGCTTCTCGAGGCGCTCGAGGCGGGAGTGGCCGTGTTCGGAGCGGCGAGCATGGGGGCGCTGCGTGCTTGCGAGCTCGCCCCCTTTGGAATGGTGGGGGTCGGGCAGGTCTTCCGCTGGTTTCGGGATGGTCAGCTGGTCGACGATGGCGAGGTCGCGCTGCTGCACGGGGACGTGGGCGAGGCCTACCTCCCATTGACCGTGCCGCTGGTCAACGTACGGTGGATCGCGAAGGTGGCGCGAGCGCAGGGCATCCTGAAGGCGGCCGAGGCCACGGCCCTCATCGGGGCCGCCGCTGGGCTGTTCTACCAGGATCGGCGCTGGCCCAAGGTGCTGGAGCGGGTAGGCTGGTCGACCAACACGCGGCGTCGCTTCGACCGGTATGCGGCCGCAGGCCTGCCGAATCTGAAGGCGGACGATGCTCGTACATGTCTGACCGCGGCCTCGACCTTCGTCCGGGACGCGCCGGTGGGCGCAGTCCGTCAATCCGCCCGGACGGCGCCGGTGCGCGTTCGTCTGGGTGTTGCGACGCCAGCGCTCGCGACCGTCGGAACCGATGCAGTGGTCCTGGCTGCAATGGCGAGGGAACTGGGGCTCGAGGTGAGCCCTTCGGCGATCGCCCGGGCGCGGACGGCTCTTGCGCGAATGCGAGGCTGGCGACCTGCGCGTCTCGACGCCGAGTTGGTGCGAGCCGGGCTGAACGCCGCGGAGGCGGCGCGGTTGTTCGAGGACCTTGCGCTGGCGGAGCTCGTGCGACGCCAGGCGCCGCTACTCTAGGGAGACGCTACCTGAAGTTGTCCAGGACCGAGAAGTACGCGGAGTAGAAGGCGACCAGCGCGGCAGCGATCCCGAGAGTAGCTGGGAGGTACGAGGCGGTGATCCACAGCTTCCGCCGCGCGGGTACGCGGAATGCCTGCACGAGGCAGACCGCGGTCAGGATGCCCAAGAGTGGCGAAAACCAGCGCCCTGCCATCAGGCGGAGGAGTGGCGTGGGCTTGCCGCCGAGGGACTGTAGGGTGGCCAGCGACTCGTGGTCCGCGAGCGGAACGAAGAAGAGGGCGATCGCGTTCGAGGCCGACGTGAGGACTGCGAACCACCCCCAGAAGTTCATTCGCCCCGACGCGGGGGCGCGCAGGGCTGGAAGGCCCGGCAGGCGTGGTCCGAGGAACTCGTCGAGACTCTCGCGGATCCTCTCGGAGGCGGGAGCTTGCCAGACGTCCGTAGGTCTCACGCGTAGCCGGAAATAGGCGTCGGGATGCTGCCGCAGGACGATCTTGGGATCGAGGTGCGCGTAGGCCTTGTCGTCCGGGTGCAGGTCGGTCACCGCCGTGTCCTTGCCGTCGCGCTGCACGTAGAGGTTGGCGCTCGAGAGGTCGTGTTCTTGAAGGGTCGCGAATCCCAGGGTCTCGACCGCCTTCATGACTGGACCTCGAGTCGGCGAAAGCAGCCTTTCACGTGATCGTTGACGATGCCGTTCGCCTGCATCCAGGCATAGACACAGACCGGGCCGACGAACTTGAAGCCGCGCTGGACGAGTGCCCGGGAGATCTGCTCGGAGAGCGGGCTCTTCGAGCGTGCTCGGCCGCTGGCCTGGATGGGCGCGCCGCCCGCCAGCGCCCACGCGAACCGCGAGAAGTCCTCCCCGGCCTCCTGCATCCTGAGGTAGGCCCGCGCGTTGCCGATGGTCGCGGCGATCTTCGCGCGTGAGCGAACGATCCCATCGTCGGCGAGGAGCCGCCTCACGTCCTTCGAGCCGAAGCGGGCGACCACCTGGGGATCGAAGCCCCGGAAGGCCCTCCGAAAGGCGTCGCGTTTTCGCAGGATCGTGATCCAGGCGAGTCCCGCCTGAAAGCCGTCGAGCATCAACGTCTCCCAGAGCTTGCGGCCGTCGCGCTCGACGACGCCCCACTCCTCGTCGTGGTAACGCTGGAGCAGGGGGTTTCCTTCCGCCCAGGCGCACCGGTGCACCCTGGCCTGCTGGTGAGGCTGCGCGCGGAGGGGCATGTTGGCCTTCAAACGAACAGACGCACCAGCGTCGCGGTGACCATGACGCATTGTAGCTCAGCGCGGGCTTGCCAGCGACCGGCGGGTCGCCTACGAACGTGCGGGGAGGTCTCAACATGGATGTGTCCAGCTTCGACGCCATCGTCATCGGCACGGGCCAAGCGGGCCCGCCCCTGGCGGTACGCATGGCCAAGCGCGGGTGGAAGGTCGCGGTGCTGGAGCGGCAGCGCTTCGGCGGCACCTGCGTCAACTACGGCTGCATTCCGACGAAGACGCTGGTAGCGAGCGCACGCGCTGCTCACGTGGCGCGGCGGGCCGAGGACTTCGGCGTGCTGCTTCAGGGCGGGGTACGGGTGGACATGGCCAGGGTCCACGCGCGCATGCGTGAGGTGGCCGGACAATCCGAACGCGGGGTGGAGAGCTGGTTGCGCGGGCAGCCGGGGATCGAGGTGATCCTCGGCCACGGAAGGTTCGTGGCCCCTCGGACGGTGGAGGTGGGCACGGCTTCGGGATCGAGGAGGCTCAAAGCGCCGCGAGTCTTCCTCGACGTGGGCGGGCGGGCGATGGTGCCAGACCTGCCGGGGCTTTCCGAGGTGCCCTTTCTCACCAACAGCGAGATGCTGGATTTGGCGGAGCTTCCCGATCACCTGATCATCGTCGGCGGCAGTTACATCGGCCTCGAGTTTGCGCAGATGTTCCGGCGCTTCGGCGCGAGCGTGACCGTCATCGAGCGCGGCGGCCATCTGCTCTCCCGGGAGGACGCCGACGTGGCCGAGGAGGTGCGGCGGATCCTCGCCGCGGAGGGCATCGAATTTCGCTTCTCGGGCAAGCCGGAACGTGTGGCCCGCCGCGGGTCCGGCCTGGAGTTGGTGCTTTCGAGCGGGGAGGCGATCGCCGGCAGCCACCTGCTGTTGGCCACGGGCCGCCGGCCCAACACCGACGATCTGGGCCTCGACGAGGCGGGCGTGCGGGTGGACGCGCGAGGATACGTAGAGGTGGACGAGCAGCTCCGCACCAGCGCCGAGGGGGTCTGGGCCCTCGGGGACTGCAACGGCAAGGGTGCCTTCACCCACACCTCGTACAACGACTACGAGATCGTCGGGGACAACCTGCTCGAAGGGGCGGCCCGCAAGGTTTCGGATCGCATTCCAGCCTACGCGGTGTACGTCGATCCACCCCTGGGCCGCGTCGGATTCAGCGAGGCCGAGGTGAGGGCACGCCAGAAGCCTGCGCTGGTTGCGAAGATGCCGATGACACGCGTGGGCCGGGCCAGAGAGCGCGGCGAGACAGAAGGCTTCATGAAGGTGCACGTGGATGCAGAGTCGAAGCTCATCCTCGGCGCTGCCTACCTGGGTATCGAAGCCGACGAGGTGGTGCAGATGCTTCTTCCATTGATGATGGCGCGCCAGCCCTACTCGATCCTGACGCACACCATGTTCGTCCATCCCACGGTCAGCGAGCTCGTGCCGACGATGCTCGAGGAGTATCTGAAGCCCCTCGTCTGAACGATCGGGGGCCTCTTGAAAGCACTTGCCGGTCGTGCTTGTTAGCGGCCGCAGGGCGGGGTGCTCGAACCCCGCGGGCGAACCATGACCTTCCGCACGAGCCTCGGCGCCTTCGTGGCTTTCCTGGGAATCGGATGCGCGCTCGGCTGCTCGAACGGCGGCGGTACGGGCTGCACCGTGGTCTGCCCCGTCGGCTGCTTGATCTCCGCGGACTGCGCGAGCTGCACACCTGCCGGCGCCGACGCCGGCCTTGGGACCGCTTGCCGGAACGATGCCGATTGTTGCACCGGCCACTGCGGCGCCGCGCGAGTCTGCATCGCGGGGTCGATCGCCGAGGGTACTGCGGGTGGAACCACAGGCAGCTCTTCGACGGGGGGCGCCTCGGGGTGCCACGGGTGGACGAGTGCGCCGAGCTTCGCGGAGGATGCGGCCTGCAATCCCGCAGGAGGTACCTCCCTGGTTTGCAGCTCCGCCGGCAGCTGCATCGCCAATTGCAACGGACAACCGGTCGACTACTGCGCCGCCGTCGCGGTCTGCGCTGCCAACGGCCATTGTGAGCAGCGCACGAACGGAGGGACCACGGGGAGCAGCGGTGGCGCCACCGGCGGGAATGGCGGAAGCGCCGGCGGCTCTGCGGGCGGCACCGGCGGGCGCTGCGGCCAGACCGGAGTCGCTTCCTGCACCGACGATTCTGCCGCATGGGATTGCTGCAGCCAGTACTGCGTCAGCGGTGCCTGCCACTGCAACGTCGGCGGCGATCAGTATCCCTGCCTCACCGACGACGACTGCTGTGGCGATTCCTCGGGCTGTGGCGCCGACGGAAAGTGCCAGTAGCGCCTCAGAGCGAGGCGAGAAAGCTCGCGACCGCCGCGAGGACGTCGTCATCCACGGGCGCCTGCGGCAGCTTCTTCGAGACCCGCAGCGAGTGGTCGCCCCCGTCTACGACATGCAGGTCGTTCCGCACCGTCATCCGCGGACGCAGCGCCTCGAGGAGAGGCAGGGGGCAGAGCGGATCCCGCGTTCCTTGCACGAATAGTATCGGCGTGCGCAGGCGCAGCAGGACCTCATCGCGCAGCTGGCCGCTGCCCGCGGCTCTGAGGGGGTAGCCGAAGCACACGAGGGCGTCCACTGGCTCCTCCAGCGAGGCATGGCAGCCCACTCGGGAGCCCATGGACTTGCCCGCGAGCACCACGGGCCCTGGGTGGTGGAGGCGCGCCTCCGCGACGGCCTGTCGATGCCTCGCGACGAGCGCGGGCAAGGGATCAGGCCGAGGCCGTCTTTCGATCTGGTATCGGTAGTCGAACGGCACCACTGGTCCGAGAGTCCCGAGTCGGTGCGTCCAGCCCTTCATCCAGTCCGAGCGCGAAGGGGCGCCGGCACCCGGCGCGAACACGATGACGGGGTCCTTCACGCGCTCTCAGCGCCGTCCGAGCTTTTCCAGGATCGCTTCGGGAGCCTCGTCCATCTCGTCAATCACCAGTACGCCTTCTGAGTCGGTCGTCGGCGCCGCCGGCTCGGGGGGCGGAGGCCTGCTCGAGGCGGGCTTGGGGCGGGCGGCTCGAGGAACCTGGGGGGGCGGCGCTGGTGGCCGGGCGGCGGGCCTGGGCAGCTCCGCCACGGGCAGGTCAGAGGCGAGGGGTACCGCAGCAGCGGCCTCGGGGACGACCCAGTCGGTCCGCGCGTCCATCCAGCTCCGGTATCGGGCCCAGGTCCACTGTCCCTCCGAACCGCCGCCCTCCAGAGCCGTGATCAGTCGCGAGAACTGCCCGCCGCGGATGGTGCCTTTGACCCCGGAGGAGGGAAGCAGAATCTCGCACTCGGGAACGCGCATCCTGAGGTCGCTGCGATAGCGCAGCCGCTGGCAGACGACGCCGGCCAGGCAATCGGCGAGCTGGGCGCAGATGCCTGGCTGGCTCTCGGCCGGGAAGGCCGTCACGACGCGGGCCAGCGCCTCGGACGTCGAGGCCGAGTGAAGCGTCGTGATCACGAGGTGCCCCGTCTCGGCCGCGTTGAGCGTCAGCCTCATGGTCTCCGGATCGCGCATCTCGCCGACCATCAGCACGTCAGGATCCTCGCGCAACGCATCCACGAGAGCCTGCTCGAACGACGGTGTGTCGCGCCCGACCTGCCGCTGCCGTACCAGCGCGGCCCTCGGGGTCAAGAGGTGCTCGATCGGGCTCTCGATGGTGATGATGTGACGCGTCTCGCCCAGGTTGATCTCTTGAAGCAGCGCCGCGACCGTCGAAGACTTTCCACATCCGGTCGGCCCGCAGACCATCACCAGGCCGTGGCGGTTGGCGACGAGCTTCTTGAGGTCGGGGTGCAGGTTCAGGCTCGAGAGCGTTGCCTGGAACGAAGAGAGAAGCCGGATGGCGAGGCCCACGCCGCGCGAGCTGTGCAGCACGTTCACCCGGCAGCGCACGCCCTGCAACGTGCGGGAGAGATCGTGGGAGCGCACGGCCAGGAACTCCTGCCAGGCCTCCTCTCCCAGCAGCTCGCGCGCCATCGACGTGAGGGTCGCGGGTGCGATCGGCTCTCCGCTCACCCTCAGGTCACCCTGGATGCGCAGCGCTGGGGGCAGCCCACCCTCGAGGTGGAGATCGGAGGCACCCGCCTCTTTGGCCTTGGCGATCAGTGCGTCGATGGAGAGGGCCATCGTGTTCCTCCGTAACGCCCGCCCGGTGCCACTATTCCCCGGGGGACATCTTCATAGCGTCTCGGCGACCCTTCTTAGTATTCCCGCGGCGTCAGCGGACTCGCTCGGTTCCTCCGACTGGCGCGGACTCTCCCCGCCCCACCGGCCCGTGTCAATCGAAGCGCCTGCTCAGGCCTTCGCGCACAGCAGGCCGTATTGGTCCCGGAAGAGCCGGCGCTCGGCGACCGCGAAGCCGAAGGAGGCCAAGCGATGCGCCGCGTCGTCGGGTGAGTAGACGTGCTCGCGCGGCGGTCCGGCCGTCCGATCGACGTCCGCGTTCCAGTCGATGAAAAGCGCCCGACCGGCCGACGCGAGCAGAGCGGCCAGCTCTCGCAAGGCGTCGTCGCCCAGCTCGTGCAGCACGTTGAGGGCGAGGACGCGATCGGCGCGCCCCTCGAGCGCGCGGGCCGCCGGCGTCCGCGCCAGCACGACCTTCACGTTGGGGAGCGGCCGCGCGGCCAGCTTGGCCGAGAGCCGATCGAGCATCGCTCGTTGTTCGTCGAGGGCCACGACGGTGACGTCCGGTCGGGCGGCGGCGATCTCCAGCGCGTAGGTACCGGTGCCGGTGCCGAAATCGACGATCCAGCCGTTTCGAGGGATGTCCAGCATCGCGAGCACGCCGGCCGGGGGTAACGACTCGAAACGGGCGCGATCGTCCAGCATCGAGGCCTTCGCGGGATCGAAGCGGCGGGGCTGCTTGGCGCCGTGGCGGTCGTCTTCCATCGAGGGTCCCCTCTCGTCAGTTTGCGGTGGCGCGGGCGCCCGCCGTGCGCGTCTTCGGGCGACCAGTGCCCGCGTGCTTCTCCCAGAAGGCGGACAGGAGCGGCCAGAGCTTCTGCCGCGCGGAGCTGGAGACCAGCGTCCCCACGTGGCCTCCCGGGAAATGGAGGTGCTCCTTTTCGGCCGAACTCACGAGATCGAGGAGCGCGGCCGCGCTCCTCCAGGGCACGATGTTGTCATGTTCGAAGGTGACGGCGAGCGTTGGGCAACGGATGTCGCACAGGTCGACCCGTCGGCCCGAGACGTGGAGGCGGCCGCCGGCGAGGGCATCCTCCCGGTAGAGGCGCGTGAGGTACTCGTCGAAAGCCCGCCCGGGGAAAGACACGTTGTCGTTGCCCCAGCGCTCGAGCGCGAGGAAGCCGTCGAGGAACGCCGGATCGTCGGCCCGGTGCCACAGGTGCACGAGCTTCGACAGGGTGAGCGTGGGACGCAGCAGGTGGAAGGCGGCCTGCATGAGTGGCCACGGGGCATTGCCGCAGGCTTCCGCGAAGGCCCGGCTGTCGAACGCCCGGGAACGCGTCCAGGTCGATAGAAGCCCCTCGTCGTGGAAGCGCACCGGCCCGGCGAGGGCGAGCAGGCTCTGGATGCGCTCGGGACGCCGCGCCGCATGGATCGCGGCGAGCGTACCGCCGAGGCAGTAGCCGAACAGGTGCACGCGCTCGACGCCGGCGGCGAGCGCGCTGCGGCGAACGGCCCGGCCCAGGTAGCGATCCGCGAAGTCGTCGAACGACAAGAAGCGGTCCTCGTCGCCGGGCGTGCCCCAGTCGATGGTGAAGACGTCGTGGCCCTGCTCGACCAGGTAAGAGGTGAGGCTCTTTCCGGCCATCAGATCCAGCACGTAGTGGCGGTTGATGAGCGAGGGCACGAGCAGCACCGGCGTCCGGAGGGCCAGGCCCTCGGCCCGGGGGCGCGTGCGCCAGAGGCGCCACTTGTTCTCCGCAAAGACGACGTCGGCGGGAGTCGCACCCACCTTCGGGAGAGGCTGGGCGGCTCGCTGGCCCAGGGCGAGGAGCTTGCCGACGACGCCTGGCGTCATCGGTACAGCGCCTCCAGCTGTGCGCCGAAGACCTCGATGACGCGCTTGCGGCGGAGCTTGAGCGTCGCGGTGAGAAAGCCGTCTTCTACCGTCAGCGGTCGCTCGAGGATCGCGAACTTCTTGATGGTCTCGTAGCTGGGCAGCTCAGCGTTGACCCGATCGACCCGTGCCTGGATCAGCGCGCGCAAGGCTTCGGCCCGCGCGTCTCCGCGCGCACCCTGCCGGTCGAGCTCCGCGGAGACCGCCGGCCCGTTTGGCCAGACCCCGGCCGTGAGGTAGCGCTTGCCGTCGCCGTACACGAGGAGCTGCGCCACGTACGGATCGTCGCGGAAACGGATCTCGATGTTCGCCGGAGGCACGTTCTTGCCGCCCGCCGTGACGAGGATGTCCTTCTTGCGATCGACGATCTGCAAGAAGCCGTCCTCGGTGAAGCGCCCCACGTCGCCGGTCTTGAACCAGCCATCCTCGGTGAAGGCCGCGCGCGTGGCCTCCGGGTCCTTGTGGTAGCCGCCGAAGACGGAAGGTCCCTTGGCGAGGATCTCGCCGTCTTCGGCGAGGCGGAGCTGCACGGAGGGGAAGGGCTTGCCGACGGTGTCGAAGCGGTACTCGTCGGGCCTGTTCATGGTGAGCGTCGGCGAGGTCTCCGTGAGGCC
>Ga0335073_10007465_pt1 | contig 15327 bp, 15 predicted proteins | sample Lox_Sample_22_FD_207093 | JGI IMG/M metagenome (GOLD analysis project Ga0335073, IMG submission 207093) | Soil microbial communities from Loxahatchee National Wildlife Refuge, Florida, United States - Lox_Sample_2.2 | ecosystem: Environmental > Terrestrial > Soil > Wetlands | place: USA... | reverse complement strand
TCTTCATACCGATTTTCTACGAAATCATAAGCTCAAATTTCCATTACTCTACTAAACACTGTCGAACATGAGTGCAAAGCAACAGAACCGACCAAGCCATCGAGGCAACGCGAGCAAGCGCCCGGAGCCCAGCAGCGCAAGCAAGCGTCCGGAGACTAGCAGCACAGCAGAGCCGCCAATTCAAAATGATCCGCTCATATGCTTCGTCCGGCGAATTCACGTAAGTTGAAAGCTTGAGAGCTACTGATTAGCAAAGCTTACGAAATGGATAGGGAAGAAACCCAGCCAAGGCCATGGAGGTGTGTCGGTTGATAGATCGCCATATTTTCTCTCTGCAGTCCTTTCTCCAGTCATCCGGTATTGCACTCAGTCGTGACATTGACAACCAATTCGGCAAAGACATGGTTCCCGCACGCGAACTATGGCATCTGCTTTTTGAAGCAATGAGATTCCCGCGATATCTCTTTCGCGATGGAGCTCCACTAGGCGCCACCACTTTTGATCCGTTCTTAAACAGCACTGGGCCGAATCTGCCGATGACATTGCCAGTGGCCGAAGCTACCCAGCCGACCGTGGAAGATGCGGAGGCATTTCTAAATGCTGTCAAGGTCAGTTCTACTTTCCACAACAATAACATCCTATCTTATAATCATCTATCTTCATATCTCGCTCTTCTTCGCCTGTTCTCTAATGGAACGCTCCGCAAATAGAGCCTCTTTGACACTTGCCATCGAGGATTAAGCTGACCAGCTTTTAGGTCGTATTTCCTCCCACGTCTGAAGTCTATCGGCATATGATTTCAACCTTATGTGAGCTGAAGAATGGCAATACCGACCTTGACGACGTCTACGACAATGTGATGTTCATGCTCGGCAACCGAGACGACCTCAAGAAGACCTTTGTTCGTCTGCTTCCGTTCTACCGCACTCATCGCGAGCGACAAGCTGCTCTCGCATTGTTGATGATGCCGAACAAAACGGAGGAAAAGTACGTTGACCAGAGCAAGGAGTAGGTGCAATGATGAGTGTCTCGCCAACGGAATGGTTTGAGCTTAATTTTCGCTGTTGCAGAAACGACAAGATGGTCGGTGCTTCATATTCTAAACCACTGAGAGTATCTGTACAGAATATTCTGTAGTTGTGAAGAGAAATCGATGGTATTTTGCAGGTGATGGCGGATTTCAACGTCAGATTGCTCGGAGAAGGCAAAGTTCAAATGTTTATGTACGCCAATATCGATCCGAAGTAGACATCAATCCTGACATCAACGTCCCTTTCAGTGTCACAGGTTCACAATTCTTTGATTTATGCACACTAGCTGTTTTATTTGCCACGCTGCAGAATTCCCTTGCCAACCCAAACACTGCACATTCCTCCAACCCGCCTCTCAGGTGTATGTTGCTCTGCTACTCGCGGAATGCAAGTCGCAACACGCCATTTACTCCGCCAGACGTCACAGCAGCGAGATTCGAAAACATACTAGAGATACCAACGATGTTACGGAACGGGGCCATGTTCTATACGCTGTTGAGGAGCAGAAGTCAACTGCGGCGGTCGCTATGGCTGCTGGCTCCAAAGAGGTTCGATCGAAACGAGCTTAGAAAAGAGGTCAAAAAATGGGATGCCATGCCTACAGGTTAGTTCTACACTCTCAGGAAACGTATTCAGCCAGTCCAATGAATGAATAACCTTCTTTCATCTAGGATTCGCAGAGCGAAATGCAACGAGCAACGGCCAGCTTGCCAAAAATACGTCTCGACCGGATAATTGTGTGAGTGGTTTGATATGGCCTCCATTTCCCTGGCAGAAGACGAAGAGAAGGTATACGACGCTCACATTGCCAAGTTTTCTGGCTTGGTGTCTATGGCGGCCATGGTCAAACTCAACCTTCGCAATACAGAGCGTTCCCAGTCTTTACAACCTACGCTGGTGACAGATTGTGGCATACTCCTATCCCTATTCAAAAAAGCGATCGAATATCGAGATCCAGTCGTCCGCCGAAGCCCTGTTGCTAAGCTGTATTGGCCACAGCGAGAAACCTTTTGGGACTCTTGACCAGTGTCGACGATTGCAAGTCAGATAATCCAGTTGAAAGAAGGCTATGGAAAGCTCAGCAACCCAAGTAAGCCTATCTTGACGACTGGGGTCTGCTACACCATCAACAATGACTATACACTGGGAATTATAACGTAGATTGAGCCAAGAGGTAAGAGGAAGGAAGCTTTTCTTCGAGAACTTCGCATTCTTCTGCAGGAATCGAAACTTTTGTCCATTCGGGTTCATTTCACATCTGATAGCACCATCTTCTTCTGAGTTTGCAAGAAAGAACGATGCTCATGAGGCACATTAGGCGAAACCTCATGGCCAGACAGTGTCGATGGCTGTCATCCGCTCCTACAACCAGCAGTTAGTGATATGATAATTTGGGACCAGCTGATAAGGAGCAAAAGCAAAAGCAAATCCATCATTGAAATTGATGCCAATGGACCTTTCTTGAAATGCCGATCGTTCGCTGCGATGGCAAACGCATAATGCCGCTCTTTATCTTCTGATTCCGGGCTCAGGCCTTCCATGTCCACGTTTTCCAACTCGCGAAATCCCAGTTACTATTTTGATTGAAAATCAGAGGAGTTTTCACGCCGAGAAGAGCTTGAATCGCGTTGAAAACATGAAGCAACGCGACTGCACCGAGGTCTGTGACGTAGCTCGACGTTAAGAATTGTCCGCGATGGCGCCGGCAGTGTCGCCGCAAGCCATTGCCGGTCTAGAAACCGTTTCAGAGATATGTCAAAGACTAGAATGCCGAACACATGGATTGTTTCACCTCTAATTCCATTCATTTCGTCCGAGAGACATTCGAAAAGCCATGTGGCGTGCAACTTGCGGACGAACCCCAACCTCTACAGGCCTTCGGAGGCGTCCGCCATTCCTTATTGGGGGGGTCCTATCCGATAAACACCCTATGATTGCTCTTTATGTCATAGCGCGTGTGGGTATCTCGTCTTGGTCTCCGCCGCCGCAGGTAGATAGCACCGGCTTATCAGCTTGAAGAAATGAAATACCGCCTTCACAAAAGCTCTAGGAAGCTACAGATCCCATAAGTAGGCGAGATTAGCTTCCTCTTCCTCTCTCACTGATCCTTGTCCTCTACGTTTCTCCATATTTTCGATTCAAGAGCTTCCACCATGTCCATTTCTTTCGCTAGACGGCGCTCTCAAGCGGACAAAGAGACTGCGGAGCAAACTGAACTCCAAGATGAGACGCTCTTGGCAGAGCTTGGCTACAAGCAGGAACTGAAACGTGACTGGAGCTTGCTACACAATTTCGGTGTCTCATTCTCGATCATTGTACGTCCCTCATAGTGATAGTCAATAGCTTCATATATTCGAAGGAGCTGTGATTTGCATGTAACTGCTGCTAATTCAATGTTTAGTCCATCGTTACTGGTATTACAACTCTGTTCAGTTATGGCCTCAACACGGGAGGCCCCGGTGTCATGGTCACCGGTTGGATTTGCGTCTCGTTCTTCACTATGTTCGTTGGTCTCAGCATGGCAGAAATCACTTCTGCCATTCCAACATCTGGTGGTCCGTATTTCTGGGCCGCTATGCTTGCACCACCGAAGCTGGCTCCCTTCTTTTCCTGGCTGACGGGCTGGTTCAATTTCACTGGACAATTTGCAGTTACCACTGGAATTAGTTTTGGACTTGCTGGCTTGATTGCGACGACTGCAACCGTAAAGAATCCTGACTTCGTGGCGACTCCCGGCAAGGTCATTGGCATTTATGCCGCCGTTTTAGTATCTCAAGGCCTTGTCAACACCTTTGGCGTTCATATTCTGCGCTACCTCAATAATACTTCCATCATACTTCACAGTTTGGGAGTTGGCTCACTCGCTATTGCCGTTGTTGCAAAAGCTCCTACTCACCGGACTGCGAAGGAAGTATTTGCAACATTCTACGATGGCACTGGCGATCCGGGCTGGTCAGTTCGTGCGTCTCCAGCATATGTCGCCATTTGTGGAATTCTACTCAGCCAATACACCATTACGGGTAAGTTCGAGGATCAATTCACTCACCAAGCTCTGCAAATAGACTGACAGATACAGGTTTTGATGCTTCTGCCCATCTTTCTGAAGAAACTCATCGCGCCGCCCACTCCGCACCAATCGGCGTCCTCACGAGCATTATCGTTTCCGCCATCTTTGGCTTCTTCTACATTGTCTGTCTTCTCTTCAGCATCCAAGATTTTGACAACACCATTAGCTCTCCATACGGGCAACCTGTACTTCAAATCTTTGTGGACGTATTCGGCGAGAACGGCGCTATCGTTGCTATGACACTCGTCATGCTCTGTGTATGGCATTGTGGTCTCTTTTCCGTGACGAGTAACTCCCGCATGATGTTCGCGTTCTCTCGTGACGGCGCACTACCGGCCTTCTTCGATCACGTTGATAAGCGATTTCGTTCACCCACCCGCACAGTGTGGCTCGCCGTGACACTAGCCTTCATCCTTGCGCTACCTAGTCTCGGAAGCAATGTCGCCTTTGCTGCAGCTACGAGTATTGCCACTATCGGCTTGTACATCAGTTACTCGCTGCCCATCTTGATTGGTGTGATTTGGCCTGGCCATTTCAAAAAGGGCCCATTCAATTTGCGGGCGTTCTCGAGACCTGTCGGCATTGTTGCTTGCATGTGGGTATGTATATTTGTCCAAACACAGACTGCTGCGGGCGTATCGTTGACAATATTTAGGTCGGTTTCATTACGATCGTCTTCTGCCTGCCGACAGCCAACCCAGTCACTAGCCTAACTCTCAATTATACCTGTGTAGCTGTAGGCATCGTCGGTATTCTCTCACTTGGAGCGTGGTTCTTGTGGGCACACAAGTGGTTTACAGGTCCCCGAAGGCAGATTATCCTGGAGCAGGCCGGCGTGCCGCTGGAGGAGCAAGAGAATTCCGCGGTTGTGGAGAAAGTTCTTGGCGAAAAACCCACTGAGTTGTGAACTTTGAACAAAGATTCAATTGTCACGATTGAAATGCGATAAAGGTCCGTCAATCGCCATCAGAAGAATGGTAGAACTTCGGCCTCCGTAAGGCCGTATAGCCAAGTCTGTGCAATTTTCGATGATTTGAGCAGTATAAATGAAGAATTAATTTCTGTTCACATCAAAGAAGCAAAAGTTGATTTGAAACTGTCTACTTTAGCAGAGAAGAGTGTGTAATCATGTCCTAATCGTTACCGGTCATTAGGCTTTCAAGCAGGATAAACAAGGCCTTCACCGATATTGCTCTGCTGATTTGCAATGGACACCGGGCTGTCACACTTTATTCCACCAAATTGCGAGAAATAACTAAATAAAGTTGCCAAATCACATCCAAGGTACATCAGAATTGAATGGATACCGTATGTCGAGCGCCAGCGGAAACGCCGTTCCTTGGCGCGACGTCTACGCAGCCAAATCCAACTTCAGCGACGATCCAACTCCATCCCATCTCAGAGAAATGCCAAACCGCCGTTTTGAATCCCAAGGTACCAAAGGAGCTTCGGAATGGCACTATCCAAAGCTCCTCGCGATGCTTCAGGGCTTGCAAAGATGCCACGCAACATTCCCGCTGACTCTCGCCTGTCTAACCAAAATTTCAACCTAGTGATGAGTAAAAGCTTGGTATGTCAAGTGGAAGGAATTCACAAGCAGACGAGCTTGATACGAAATCTCTGCTTGTATATGGCAACTCACTTGTTTGATCTTGCTCACACTCGTCACATATTAGCCCACTGATCTAGGCCAATACGAACGGCGCATGAAATGCACCCGGAGAGCTAGAAGTCTCATCATCAACCATACAGATCTCAGCTGGATATAAGCCTACGATCTTGCATGGAAGTTTTGAGGAACTTTGAATGTAATGTGTCTATGAAGGTCTTGCAGATGCCAGCATCTCTTCAAAAGCTCGGTGAGGATGAAAGCAAACTGCTGTCCAAAGTTTTCTCTTCGCGACGTATAATACTGAACGAGCGATAAAGTGCTATGTCACAGGAAACGAAGGCTATGTTGAATCGACGGAATGAGGTAGGTGAAGAAGAGAGAGTTGGTAGAAAAACGATTCACTGAATCAGTCAAGAGTACTAAGAAATATCGAAGACAGTGAAGAGTGGTATAACTTCTTACCTTGAATTATTAGACACGGTGGTGTATGTAAACGCATTCCAGACTGAACAGCAGTAGGTTGTCACCTGTGCAGTCTCTGATAGCGTTTTTCTTTTCGCCTCTTTGCTTTGCAATAAGAGAGAGAGAACTCTTTATGCCTTGGACTTGAGGCTTTGGACTGGCGGAAAAGATTTTCAATTCGACCACGCCGAACCAGCAAAGTCGTTCAAGACTGCCTCGTATAGACATACGACGTGTGTGCTGAGTCGAATCAAGTCCGCTGTTTGTGTTTAGCAAAGTGAGAGAATGGATGAGCAAGCGAAGGCGAGATATTTCGTGAGAGGGAGGAGAGAAAAGTTGCGGATTTTTCTAGGATGTGTTGTCTAACTGTGTTGCAGGTTTGCCATCATCTTGTGACCGTACATAATATTGCGAATTTCGATGAACGTTGACTGACTGGCTTGAGGAGCAAGTAGGTGTTATCAGCGCCGCTTTCACTCGGTGGCAAAGTCGAGGTCGTTGAAGTCGTTCCCATCAGTCTCTTCAACCGTAGCAGGAGAAGAGTGAGTCCGGCTTCAGATTTCTTCAGCGTTACTTCACCTAGTGGCTTAGGTAAACTTACGATGCGTCAGACGGAGTTACCACAATCTCTATCATGTCCGCATGCAGTTTTGCGCCGTCCTCAAGCTTGATCTCAACTTTCTCAAGCGACAGTGTCCAAGTCTCCTCACGAGATCGATAGGAGAAGTAGCTGTGCTCAAGTTTTTCGAATGATATTGCCCCTTGCGCGCTGGCCTTGATCAGTTCAGCGAATATGCGATCGAAATGCTTGAGGATCTTGACAGCGAGCTCAGGGTCGACCTTGTTCTCAGAGATGAATCGATCAAAGGCATTCATGAGCGAGGAGCCGATGGAAGTTTGCGGGTGGACTTCGTAGGATTTGACTACAAGAGGCGCCATTTTATCTCTTGTGTCTTTGTTGCGAGTCCGAGTTCGTTCAGCAAGGGTTCGTAAAGGCTACAGTGAGTGTGGGAGACTGACAAAGCTTCAAGACAAAGAAATGGGATCTTCAAAGGAAGACACCTGAATGCTATTCGCAAGTTCTCTACTTCAGCGAATATAGAGACTGGTAGAATGACGGTGAGTAGGTTGAGATTGTGAGTGTTGGAGTTAAGTGTAGCGAGGCTGAAGAATAAAAAGCAGGCAACTGAGTTTGTGAAGCCAACGCAACGCACCGAACCCCCTCTCCCCCCACCGCGTCCGCCAGCAGCAAGCATGAGAGTCAACAGCGGCAATGGGCGCAAAATCAATCCACAGAAGCTTCAACAAATGACAACGGTATATTCGTGGCACTACACACAGTAAGATAAACTAGATTGCCCCGGTGCGGAAGTCACAGAGAAAAGAGTTATCGAAGTTGCCTTCAGAACTCTACCAGACCTGCACACAGAGAATACAAGCTTATCGCTTGACAAGTTTCTAACAATTCTCTCGTAGTACATTCTATCATCGCTTGTTATGTTGTAGAAACAGCTCATGAAACCGGATCAGCCCATGGTCTCCAGATGTCTCATCCATCGATCCTCCTTCCATTGTGTCTCCATGGAAATTGGAGGCCTAGAAGATGTGTCCATGAAGAGAACTGAAGATGTATATCGATGCTGGTCATAACGAAGCTGGATCGTTGTTTCGGGTGCATTCTGAGGCTTGCTATCGGAACGAAGTTAGCAGTGCCAGTGTCATCGCGGTTCTGAAGTACTTTACCATGGTTGATCAAGGCAATCAGAATTGACAAGACCTCTCACCACCACAAGGCTACGTCAAATGACGAATGGCCTGTCACCTCTTGTCACGGTACGACAGAGGCGCAGTAAAAAGTCTCGCAAAACTTGAAGGATTATGCGAACATGCTCGGCGCAAGTCAGTCTGTAGCTCTCATTCTCGCTGTGCGTCGATTCAGGGAGAGATTCCTCGTCAATACGCGAGAGTCTAAAAGATTGCATTTTGTGATTGGAGCTTCGATGATGAGGATGTAGCAGTTATGGAAAGTAATTGGTCTGATGAAGAGAATTTAAGGTTTTGAAGGAGATGTATTCTTCTGGAGGATCTTGAAGGGTTTGAGTTGTTACTGAATTGACAGGGTGATCATCACGAGGCACGGCGAGATCTATTTACTGCTACGCACTCCCTTTTCTCAAAACTTGTAAGAACGACCAAGAAGAACTAACGGCTTTGTAGTATCAATTTCATTCAGAAGTATTAAAGAGCAAAGCTCAATACATTTTGCATTTGACTGGGCTTCTACACATCCTGACCTTTTTCCGTTCTCATACCATGTGTCCAATTACTCCTGAAGGGAGCGAATCTTACTACCGTCCTCTAACGACTCTCACATGCAGTATCTTCATTGAATGGCTGCTTGTCCCACGAAAAAAGGCTTGGGATCGACCGAAGCTGTCCAATCTAAGTCAGAGTCAGTAATTGTCTTCCACTAGTTGTATTGAGACTGAGCGATTCAGCATTCTCGGTCCTCAGCGGAGCTACAAGGTTTTTTAACCAATCTTCTGATATCATACAGGATATGCATGGCCCCGCGCATTCAGTCATTGAAACGCACACGGCATCCCATCAGTGTGTAGTGCTGTCATCATTGGACCTGGCTTGGGAGATAAATATTGAAAGGAAATTTGTACGAACCATTATGTGTACGCCTCAACGTATGTCTATCATATTATGATCATCTCTTCTGTTGACAGAGCTTAGATCCCTTCTTTCGTATGTGCCGGGAGTTGAAATGCCAGCCATATTGATGGCTGAACGACGCCAGATCAATATGCGATGCTTGAGAGTCCGAGGCTTTGATGAAACTGCTGTTTCTTTGATGGAACTTTCAAAGGGAGTAAGACTCCCGGGGAAATTGATTCTCTTCTCGTGAGGGACGACGATGTCGAAATAACAATCACACAACTAGGAAAGGTGAAGAACTTCGCGGAAAACAACGGCTGACCAGGCGACAGTAACCGCGCAACACTTCTCTTAGGTATGCTGAGCAGGTCATTGGTCACCTAAGAGTCTTTCTATTTTCACAACATCTTCGCAGTCATTCAAGCAAACCATTCTTGCAAAGTTCAACTTCAAAACGCTATTGCACAGCTCAACTCCAAAACGCTATTGCAAAGCTCAACTCAAGACACTACAGGGAGGAAACTCCTCCTTTTCGACTTTAAATCCATCCATCACTCAACATTATGGGTGACCACATTCGAAAAAATGATGTTTACTGGGAGCTCTTTGGCAATGAAGTGGAGGAGTTTATAGAGGCTCTGGTACCTAAGGACAGCATCAACGTGAGGACACACCGTGCATTCTCATAATGCTATTACGTAGGCTAAATTTTAAGTAGGAGGTAGTCAATCCTTTCTTCCTGCCTCGAGGTGCATATCACTGGCTTATACAAAAGGTGGTCTGGAGAAAGGTGAGCTCTCAACGATTCTCCAAGACGTCCTATCACAACGTTATTAACTTGAAGGCAGATCAAAGTGTCCATGAAGGCCCGTGAAAATCTCCGCAAGCTTTCCAGAGCCGAGAAAGAGATCACCAAAATCGAAATGTCTGTGGCGGCTGCTCGGAAAAAAGTCACTGATGACGAGAACAAGCTTATCAAGGCACTGGCCGATGTTCAAATTGTTGTTCAAGATCCGAAAGATCCGCTCGATCAGTTATCAAGTGACTATTTCCCACAACGTGCGAAGATTTTGGCGCAACAGTTGAAAGCGCTCATCGCGAAAGATGAACGTAAAGAGTTCGATCCCGAAGACCAGGATGAAATGCGTCGGATCCGTCATGCATGGAAAATTGCAAACTATGTTGGCAACAATGTATACGTGGTCTTACAAAAACACGTCGCTGAACTTGCGACCGACATGCTGTACCAAGGCATGTCGGAAGACTACGCCGCGGCCGTCAAGATCCTGGAGCCGGTGTGGTGTGAGTTCTGTAGGCGGCGAGTGAGGTGGACTTGATCCCGTACTGTAAGATACTGATCATCATCCTCGAGAGGCCGTAGTTCCCAATCACTGTACCTTCAGCTCCAAAAATGACTGGTTGCATTCTTCAATGCATGGAGATGGTCTTCACCGCTTAGAGATTTCGGAGAGTAGCATTAGCACCGAATACAAGATATCTTTATTTCAGAGCACATTTGAAAGTATATCCATTGCGATAAAGCTCCATGCTGGTCGGTCCTAGCGACTACGTTGGAAATGGCTGTTTCGTCACTTATAACTCGTAACGTTCTTCGCTGTTGGGTGAATCGTTCCCAGAATCCGTGAGGTAAGCCTTCTGCCATGCTGTTCGAGCTGCCGGTATTGAGCCAGATTCCACGCTCATTGCCATCTACCATCTTTCCTAAGACTAAGTCGATATAGCGCTAATCTCTAAACCCCAACCTTGATCCCCTAGCTCCGCTCTCTCGGAATGGACTAGACCGGGCTTCTGGCCACACTCGGAGTGAGAGATTGCTTTCCTGCATTTTGATTATAGCATAGAGAGCGGAGCACGCCTTGCTTGACAATGGACCAGCAAAATCTAAGTAGTACAGCTGCTGTCAAAGGCCTTTGGGTTTCTCTATTCGTGGCCGGCTCAGAGATGAGTAATTGCTTTCGATTTAGGTATAAAAGTACCAGTGCCACTTAAGACGGAACTGAGATACGTTGTCTAGTCAGTCTACGGCTGCTGTAGTATGCAAAGGCGAAAACTCCCAATTCCACATTCCTTCAATATTTGTGACGAACACGATAGAACAGAAGCCGTCTCTTGGTCGAATAAAAATCGGCATGCACGACGACAACCATAATCTGCAAAGGGCGATGATTGGAGCCAAGACGTGATGTTCGAAGCTACCACAGCGGAGAGCCATGTCTTTCGTCCAAGCGTTCCTGCGAGTCGGCGATGGCGTCGGGATCTTGCATGGATCGGCAAATGACACCGTAGAACCTCACTTAATTTTGACGACCGTTTGTCCTGGCGTTTTCTTTTTTGTGCGAGCAATTTCGCCTGCTTTGCTCGGTGTTGAAAGGCGGATTTCAGTGCTCGAAGTCTGGCGTGTCTATTATATGCTTGTAGTGCTACCATAGCCCAATCTCAAGCTCAAGTGTTGCTAAAAGCTGTCGTAAATACTTTGGTGAAGATGAATCTTTTCGATCTTGGATGCACGATTCGCTGCTTCACAATAAACTTGTCGTGATCTCCTGTTGTCTCCGACTGCGAATGCCCAACATCTCCTCACCATCGCCTCTATCCTCTCTGGCCTGGAGTTACGTCCAAGGGCGATATGGAATCAGTGGAAACCAGCTCCCTTTCGGCCAAGTTCAGCAGCTTCGTCGTTGGTGAGGCCGAGGTTCCGCAGTAACGATCTCATGTTCGCTGTTGCCGTGGCTTTCCACCAATATCAACCACCCAACTCAAGAGCCTCAAGCTGACTCTGGCATCTCGGAGAATAGATCATGTTCCTTTGTTGGTCCTCAGAAAACGTACACAGTTCATCTTCGACGCAATACGGTCCTCTTTGTGGATGCCGGCCTCCCGAATACCTCAGATTTCGACATTTCGCACCACGATCACCGGCAGTCCTTCCTCCAGTCTGTTAACCTCTTGAACTCCTTTGATCGAGATCGACACGGATATAACCGAGCTTGAGGAGATCGGTGAGGGCGACTAGACACTTCTGAGTCTATGTTTCAGTCTCTACGCCGTTCGGCTTCGTTGGGCTGCTACAGGCAAAGTCCCAGCTTAGAAGCTCCGCAGTTCGCACGTAATTCGACCTTGGGAATAATGATCGATGCATACACGCAAGAGGTAGATATCTTCGGATAATCCCAGCATACAACATAAAGCGGTGTTGGTTCAATCGTCTTTAGCGAACTCCGGATACATCTTTGCCAGAACAATCTCGAGCAATGGCACCAACGGCGTCTGGATGATACCTTTGGTCGGCGACGCGAGTGAACGCTGCGAATTTGAAGCATACAGGCTGTGTTTCTTCTTCCTTTTCGTCGATGAGCAGCTATGTTTAAGTTGAAGTACGAGTCGCACATCAATACAATTAGGTATCCATCCACGGCGAAAGTCGTCATTCCCGGTTCGGTATCAGTAAACTACACCAATTGCCGTGCGAAAGAAGAGTAGGACTTTGGCATAGCTCAGCCGAGCACGATTGGCGTCCATCGTCTGTAACGTGAAGCTCGACCGATATTTATGCCATCAATCAACTAGTACAGCTTTCCAGGAGACACTAGCTTGGACCCAGTGCCGTCGACAACGATAGGACATTTAACATGCGTTGAATAAGCTCGAGCAAGATCAGCATCTAGTCTGGAATAAGTGTCGTCTCGCAGCAGAATAGAATGGAGGCATAACGTCGAAACTCCACATCCGTCCAAGCTCCTTCGATCAATTCCTGAATGCTTGAAATGTGGTGCTTATCCTAAGAGTGGCGACGTGGATCGTCTATTCATGAAACATACTCCAAGCCTTGGATCCGTCCAAATATGCCATTGTGGGAACTCGCAAGGGCGGGAGAGTTGGTGTCGCGGCTGGTCCCCGAGCTGATGATGGGTATCCTATGAAGGCTCTGCCCATCAAATCGCCAACAGGGAAGGGTTTCCACAACCGTTAGTCCAAGAGTCCCTCTCCCGGTTCATCACTGGTGGTATGTTGATTGGTTCGGTTCAGCTTGATATGTTGATAGTCGTTCAGGCGGATCGTACACTGAGGGAGAGGTGTTGACATCAAAAGTCAGGATTCGACGAGGTGCAAGTGCTTTGCATTTAAGCGCGTTAATCTATCATACGCTTTGTTTGGTCCGCTTCGTTGAAAGCATGGGGAGGCTGGCGTGATGGCACTGCCGGCTTCGACTTCAAACTTGAATCAACTGGTAGAACTTTGTTGCTGGCTAGGTGTGCAAGAAGCTTTTCGACTGCTGATATCGAATGATCTCCAGCTAAATTCCTGCTCTTGCCGATAATGTATCATACAGCTGCTGTGGTCGATCTCAGTCACCTTCACGCCGATCGGCACCGAGCAGGTTCGGCATCGAGTCAACGTGACGGCCACATGTATTCATCGGAGCACGCCGTAAAGCTGCCAACACGAGGCCAGAAGTATGAATCTGCATGCTCTTGAATGGTTCCGAAGGCGTTTTGCCGCAGTTGCTGGTTTGAGGGGTTGTTCGTTGACCGTGGTCAGCCTGATCAAAGTTGGCTAGTTACCCGAATACGGTACGGTGCGGCACCGCCTGATTTCGATGAAAAGGAGACATGCAGCTTTGAATTTTTCCTTCATCGGAACGAGCATTACTTCTCAACTAACTACTGGTGCGTGCATTGCTCGGTGAGTGCTGTGCTTGCGAAGGAAACGTTGGAGAATGTGCGACGGAGGATGGACGAGTCACGCGTTTTTAGCAACAATTTTTCTGCTCCAACCACATTCTCGCTGTATCGCAACACATCACCATATACCTCAAGCTGGAATGCCAAAGATATGGGAAGTCCTATACTCCGTGCAAGAATGGCGTTGCAACAGGCCAAATCCCTAATCGAGGTCGATTACCGTCACTTAGCAAGTAGTCACCTCTGCGTCAGCTCGAGTTCGGACAGTTGCGAGACTGCAGCAGGATATTCACATTGAAGACAGAAGTGACCGTTCATCCGGGCATATGAAGGTCTTAGCGATCATGCATATTTACTCTCAGTCGTATTTCTTCTCAGTTGATACTAGGTACTTCTCTCTGCGTTCCAGTGCGACTACTTCTTGTTCACTTTCGCCAGGTATTCAGATCCTGCTCATTCGGCACTTCTACATGATAACAGATTCGCATATATAACCCAACACCTGTCGATTTGGCACTGAGACATTGCAAGGTATGGAATCATTCCGTATCCACTCTTTTCTTCTGTTCTCATATCTCCTCCCAAGCCTACCAGAGACGTCGACATTATAAGCTTCGGCGCCCTATCTTCATTGCTCCTGAATGATATTTTGTGTATGTATGGATGCGCAAGACTTCAGTCCGAATTCGTTAGCTTATTCCTGTAGGGAATGTGGCATGAGCATTGAGCATCGGTCTACAAAGCGCTCCTTGTCTTCTCCGGACCCTTACTGTTGCACAAATACAGTTCACAACATCGTACTGACAAAATTTTAGTCTAGATGGATTCTTTTGTGTGCCACTGAAAGACTGCATTCTTTGTTGAGACTGCAATTTAATACCTTTGCCTTGGATTCCATTTCGGAAATTGCCTCTTTCCAACTCTTAGTGACTAGCCTTGGTCTCACTGCCGAAGAATTCATTTATTGCGACGGATCCTGAAGCCTACAGATATGTTGATTGAAACAGATCATCGTCTTTGCTAATGCTGGTGACGAAAACTACTAATCGTCATTTCTCAAGACATGGACACTCACAAATTGGCAGATAATTGTCGTAATGCGTGAACACAATGCTATACAGCTCCTCGTGGTCTCGGGAATCTTTCTTCGCTCATTCAGATAAACATTTTTGAGGGAATATGGATTTAGGAGCGTGACATTATTGAGGAGATATGAATTGACACTAGAATGCTGCGTTACATACGGGATCGAACGAATGACCTCCGCGCAACGACAGATCACAAGTGAATGAGAGTGAAGACTAATGAAAGTTATTCGCATACCAGCTTGCTCAACTACACAAATCCCTGACTAAAGAAGTACACTGCCACCGCACGCTATCTCACCACCGATCCCATGGAGCTAACCACCTCAAAAGAAGGATTGCTCTCCAGCTTCCACGCACCATCATACTCTGGAAGAACTCCTAACACCCATCGACGACCCAGTGTACACAATCACAACGACAACTTCCTATGTAACAGTCGGATATGCCTGCGACCGACAAGGACGTCTAGGCCTGCGGCGTGGAACTGAAAAAAGCCACACATATCTTGTATCCGACCGTCAAACCCACAGTGACTTTTGGTATGGAGGAGTCGAACTCCGAAGGGGGTGACAAAAAATTCCGCCGCGTCCCGAAGGACAGCAGAGAGGTTTTACGACATGTGTCGCTGAAACCTGCGTCCACGTTTTTCGGTCTCTTTGTCGTTTTTGACTATCAAGCGGTGAAATCCGTGGACAAAAAA
>Ga0335073_10007464_pt1 | contig 15336 bp, 6 predicted proteins | sample Lox_Sample_22_FD_207093 | JGI IMG/M metagenome (GOLD analysis project Ga0335073, IMG submission 207093) | Soil microbial communities from Loxahatchee National Wildlife Refuge, Florida, United States - Lox_Sample_2.2 | ecosystem: Environmental > Terrestrial > Soil > Wetlands | place: USA: Florida... | reverse complement strand
GTTCTAAGGAGGAGTTTACGCCGCTTTCGGCAGCCAAGGCATGCTGGAGAAAGCTTTGTCCATGTGGAGTGATCTTCCGTCTGCCGCGAAATACCAAGCTTCTCTCCGCCCATCGAACTTGAATCGCTCGAATGTGACAGTTGTACCCCATCGAACGGCAGAATGAAGCAACAGAGGTTGTTCGCGGATTCCCCGATTGAGGGCCAATTGAGGGATGGCCCACGGTTCTGAAAGGGGTTCATTGATTGGGCTCAGTGAGGAACGATTGCAGCGGTATCATGCGGTAGGGCTTTGATCACTGCCCTGGTTTCATCCAACGCATTTGAAATAGCGCGGTACTTCGGGCTGTACTCCACCAAAGGCTCCAGCATCCGCTGTGCCTGTTTGAGGTCTCTGCGCGCCAGGACAGTCTGATGCAGATCGGTTTCGATTCTCCCGGAGTACATGAGAGACACCGCGTGGTCGAGTTCATTTGAGACGGAATCAGGATCGCGCACGGACACGTCACGGTACATCGACTCCGCTCGCCGCTCAAACACCAGAGCCTCTTGTGGCGAGTGCATAAGATAAAGAGCCAGTCCCATCGACAAATTGGACGAAGCGAGATCCGCAGATGCCTGCACGTTATCCTTGTCAGACTTCACCATGTCTTCGTTCATCGCAATTGCCTTCCGGCAGCGGCCTCGCACTTCGGAAAAAAGGCCGGCGTAAGCCAGGCACCTGCACAGATCCTCGCTATCGCCTGCGAGAAATCGTTGCAAATCTGTATTGCTCGGATCGCCAGCCATGAGTTGCTCGACCATGGCAAGCGCCTCCCGATACTCACTAGCGGCCTCACCGTATCTCTTGTCAAACTTCAGTGCCGTGGCGATCCAGTTGTGCGAGATCACTAGTCTGCGACGCATCCGAAGGCTTCCGGGATTCCTATCGAGCAAAGCCTGATTCATGGTCAGTGCTCGCCGTTCATAGTCAAGCGCGGAATCGTAGTCGCCATACCACACCTTCAAGACTCCGATGCCGGTCAGCGATGCGGCAATGTTGTACCTTAGCTCCTCGGAGTCATGGCTTGCTGCTAATCTCTGTTCGATCGCCAGACGCTGTTGCTGGAGATCGAGCGCGCGATCAAGGTCTCCGAGTTGGTAGTAAATCGTCGCGACATTCAACATTGTCCCGATCAGCTCGAATTGCAGGGTTACATCGGTGGCGTTCGCGGCCGCCAGTTTTTGGCGAATCGCCAGCGCCTTCTCGTAAAGTTGCTTCGCCTGTTGAAACGATCCTGTTCCGCCCATGTGGGGATTGCGCTCTTCACCCCGGATCCGTCCAATGCGCTCATAGGCGGCAGCAAGGTCCCGCAAGGTGGCTGGGTCGTCGTGCGCTTCCGAAGCGATTTGCTCAAGGTAATCAAGGGCCCGGCCGACCACCAGTTCGCGTGCCGCCGTAGAGCCGGGCAAGTGCTCAATGGAGTCATGAAACTCGAACAGCAAAGAGTTAGTCAGCTTTCTCAGGGAGTCGAAACGCCGCTCCGCGCGGGCTTGCTGCATCCGGGCGATGCGCGCCTCGCGCAGAATCGCCACGGCACTGGCGAGGAGAACCAAGGCGAATACCGCCGTTACAGCCGCGGAGAGTTTATGGCGCTTGATGAACTTGCCAGCGCGGTAGGCGGTGCTTGCCGGGCGCGCCACGACAGGCTCGTGGTTCAGATACCGCCGAATATCGGCCGCCAGCTCCGAAGGCGCGCCGTACCGGCGAGCGCGATCCTTCTCCAGTGCCTTCATCGTGATCCAGTCCAGATCGCCGCGCAGCAAGCTCACCAAATGCTTGGGCTCGGTGCCCCGTGCTTCGGCTGTCGCCGCCGAGGTATCACGATCCGCGGTGACCTTGGTGCTCGGGCGCGGGGGTTCTTCTTCGCGCAACCTTCTTAGTAACTCATCGAGCGGTTCTCTCTGCTTCGGTTTGGTTTCAAACGGCTGCAACCCGGTCAGCAGCACGTAAAGAACGACTCCGAGTGAGTAGACGTCGGTGCGCGTATCAATATCCTGGACGTTGGGGTCCGCCTGCTCCGGACTCATATATCCGGGCGTCCCGACAAAGTGGCCCAGTTGCGTGAAAATGCTCTCGCCCTCAACCTGAGGCGTGGTCGCCTTTGCCAGCCCGAAGTCGATGATCCGTGGCACTGGTTTGCCGTCGACTTCCACTACCAGAATGTTTGCCGGTTTCAGATCGCGATGGATGATGGCTTTCTGGTGGGCATGCTGTACGCCTTCACAAGCCTGAATGAAGAGGTCGAGCCGATCCCTGATCTTGAGTTTCTCTTGATCGCAATACTCCGTAATCGGCAGCCCAGGCACGTACTCCATCACGAAATACGGTTGACCCTGTGCAGTCGTCCCCGCTTCAAACACCTTGGCAATGGACGGATGATCCATGATGGCCAGCGATTGCCGCTCCGATTGGAAGCGTTGCACGACCGCCTCATCGTACATCCCCGCCTTGATCAGCTTGAGGGCGACTTGCCGCCTCACTGGTGAGGTCTGTTCAGCCAGCCACACTTGCCCCATACCGCCTTCACCAAGCTTCCGGATGAGCTGAAAATGCCGCGCAAAAATTTGCCCCGATTCCAAGGCCACGGAACTGCGGGTTCCGTCCGAGTCTGCGCCCAGTCCGTCGGCCAGCATGGAGGATTGCAGAAAGCTGGAGCGCACGTCCGGGCTGGAAGCGAGCAGGGTTTCGACCTCCTGCCGCAGGGACGGGTCGGACGAACAGGCTTGATTGAGATAGGCGGAACGCTCGCCCGGCGCCAGATCCAGCGCTTTCTCTAGCACATCACGAACCTGTTGCCAGCGTTCCGGCGTCATGCGTCGGTTGCCTTGTGCATCTGGTGGTGCAGCTAAAACTCGCTGGGTAGACATGTTAGGTGTGGGCGATCGCGAGGTCAATTGCCGCGCGGGGTAGTGTATAGACGCGGTAAAAGTGCTACACCCCTCCCCGACCACCACAGACCCGCAGGGTTGACCGGCCCCGCCCGCGCGCGAGAAGGGCTGCAACTCCAGTTTCACAAACGGTGGGCAGGAACTCCGACGGCCAGCCGATTTCGTGCTGGGATTCTTGTCAACGACCTTCTATCCTCTCTGGCCGTGGGTTGCCTCGCATGGGTTGGTTTTGTCGGGACGTCTTGGCCTGTGCCTGAAATGAACGTGAAAGCATCCTGGAGTACATAGGTTTGCCCGGTTGAGTTCTGAATGGACAATTCAACTCCTGCGGCAGCATGTGCGGGTGTGACGAATGTGAGGGTCTGATTGTTAACCACGGTCGCCGAAACTGAGCTGCCGTCCAGTTGGACTTGGGTGCCCGAATCGAATCCAGTCCCTTCTACGGTTACCGTCAATCCCCCTGAAGTTGATCCCGAAGCGGGCAGGACCGAGCCAATCCCGACGGGCAGGGAACTCAAAGACAACTCCGCAATACCCTCGCTCGTGATCAGAAACAGAGAATTATCCACCGTGTCGACAACGGACGCATCGAATGCATTCGCAACCGTCACTGGCAGAGAGATTCGATCGCGCAACAGCCCTGTATTCCCATCTATAGCGTCTACCTGGTGTGTCAGAGGCTGAAGAATCAGGCTTCCGGTCGGATACCACTTGATTCCGTAAGTGGCAGCCACATCTATGGTGGCCGCATCCAGGTAAGTAACAACGCTGGCGAGGTAGAAGTTATGCTTCAGGATGGGAATGCCGAGGTCGGCGTCTTTCCAGAGGGTGAGGGAATCTGGCCAGACTCGTTTGTGATTTCTGGGTCGCTTTTAACGAAAACCACTAAACATGACCACGTCGGTATTGTTGTAGCGTGCGCGGGTGATGGCGAATTTCTTGCCATCGCGCGACCACGCATAGGCATCAACAAGAGCTGGCTCGGAATTGAAGTGAGTTAATTGCACCGGCGAACTGCCAGTCAGCGGTTGCATGTAGACATTCTGTGTGTTCCCGGTGGTATTGCGAATGTAGGTGACCGCGTGTCCGTCGGGTGTCCATCCCACCCTGTAGGACACGGGGGCCTCGATCTCCCGCACCGGCGTTCCACCTTCCAGTTTCTGCACCACGATTTTTGATTTTGTACTCGCTCCCTGCCCCTCGATTCTTTCATAAGCGACGTAGGCGCCGTCCGGGGAGACAGAAGGCGAAAATACTCTTCCCTTTGCTAATTCCACCGGGGTGCCACCATCAATTGGGACCTTGTTAATGTGCCTCAGGTTATCGTCCACTCCCTGGTACACGACCCATTTGCCGTCAGGCGTGCAGGAAGAGGTCTCTTCGTCCTTGCCGAATGTGAGCTGCTTCAACTCGCCGGTCGCCAGGTTGAGGCGCCAGAGGTTGGCCTCGCTGCTCTCGAGAATCCTGGACACAATGACTTCATCTCCTGGGCCGCAGGCGCGTGGGATGAAAGCCAAACCGCCACCCTCCAGCAAGCGAACCCGGTTGCCGCCGTCGGCGTCAGTAATATAGGAATGCAACGCCATGTTATGTTGCAGGAGCTTTCCGGCTGCAGTCCAGGAAAGAGAGTACCCGGCCTGTTCGGTTGAGATTGGGGACAGCTTCCAATCAATTTTGTCATTTAGGACAGCGGGAGAATCGCCAACGTAAATTGTGGCCTGCGATCGGGCCTGGGTTGTAACAAGCGCCTTAGCGTCAGCTGTGACACTAAGCGAATAATACTGGCTGAAGTCGTTGGTAATCTTGAACGGCTCGCCCCGCGGATAAGGTTGAAACCAGATCTGCGGGCGGAAACCGGTCGACTTTTCCTCGCCGATGAAAAACAACCCGGAGGCATCGGCCAGCCATGCTACCTCATCCGGTTGCATGGACAGAAGAAAACTCTTTACCAGCTTGCCCTCGGGCGTGAGCACCAGAATGGATCCGAGAACGTTCTTGCCTATTTCGTAGGCGCCCACGGCGATCAAGTCTGCCGAAGGTGACCAAGAAGGATTGGTGCTCAGTTGCCGGATTCCGGACGGGCGCTGGAAGATCATGTTTTCGGCACTGCCGTCGGCGTTCGCAATCAACAATTGATCCTCGCCCTTGTCGCGGACGGTGCGCCGGTACGCGATTCGCTTGCCGTCAGGTGAAAATGCTGCTGTGCTCGCGACGTCGCTCACAATTCGCCGCGATGTTCCGCCCAGGGCGGGCACGCTGTAAAGGTTGTAGTCGTTCACATTCGCCGGGTCGCTGCGCGCGTAATACAGATAGTTGCCGTCCGGCGTGAACGTCGCTCCGAGGTCGGAGAGTCCTGCCTCCGGCCGCACAACCGTGACCTCGCTGCCCGTGGCCACCTGTTTCACGCGCAGACTACGTTCGCCTTCCCGCCTGCCGTAAGCTACCAGTCTGCCGTCCGCCGAGATGCTGGCGAAGCGGGTCGCTTGCCCATGATCGGTAAGTTGCTGAATGCTAATGTTGCGAGTATTGATCAGCGGTGTGTTTCTGCTCAGAAGTTTGTAAACGCCGTATGCTACGGCGACTACCAGCAACAAAACCACGACAGCCGTACCGAACAAGGCTCTCTTATGTCGGCTTGCTTCAGCGATCAGGACAGAACTCGAAGATGCTAGTCCCTGACTGGCGTTACTGGAGGTCTGCGACAGCGCATCTAGAGCAAACGCCAAGTCTGACGCCGACTGGAACCGCTGCTCCGCTTTCTTCTCCAAACATCGATGCACCACGCGCTGCAATGCAGGCGGAATATTCGCCGTAAGCTGCGAAATCCCCGGCGGGTCGTCGTTCAGTATCGCCGTCATCGTCTCAGGCGAAGTCGGCTTCTGAAAAGCCCGCTTCCCCGCCAGCATCTCGTATAGGATCGCGCCGAAGGCGAAGATGTCAGCCCGATGGTCGGCCGATTGTCCACGGACCTGCTCCGGAGACATGTAGCCCACCGTTCCCATCACTACGCCGGCTTCCGTTCCCTCCGTGAGCGTGACTGCGCTGTGTGCCGAACCCGACTGCGGCTGTGTCAGCTTGGCCAATCCGAAGTCCAGAATCTTCACCCGCCCATCCTTGGTGACGAACAGGTTCTCGGGCTTCAGATCGCGATGAACAATTCCTTTTTCATGCGCTGCCGCCAGACCTCCAGCGATCTGCACCGCGTAATCAATCGCTTTGCGCATCGACAGGCGGCCACGCCGGATCTGCTCGCGCAGCGTTTCTCCCTCCAACAGTTCCGACACCAAATACGGCGCACCTTCATATGTGCCCATCTGGTGCACCGCAAGAATGTTGGGATGGTTCAGTGCGGCTGCGGCTCGCGCTTCCTGCTCGAAGCGCCGCAGCCGCTCGGAATCCGTTGAGAGGAAAGACGGCAAGACCTTGATCGCCACGTCGCGCCCCAGCCGCGAGTCGCGGGCGCGATAGACCTCGCCCATGCCGCCCGAACCCAGCAACGATTTGACCTCATAGTCGCCCAGCTTCGTTCCCGGCGTGAGCGTTATCCGCAGCGTGGAAGATTGCAGAAAGCTGGAGCGCACGTCGGGACTGGAAGCAAGCAGGGTTTCGACCTCTTGCCGCAAAGACGGATCGGACGAACAGGCTCGATCTAGGAAGGCGGAGCGCTCGCCTGGCGCCAGCTCCAGCGCCCTCTCCAGCACATCCCGAATCTGTTGCCAGCGTTCCGGGTTCATGCACCGGTCGCCTTGCTCATCTGGTGATGCAGCCAAAGCCTAGCTGTAGCCCAGTGTCTCTTTACCGTCATGGGTGAAAGATTTAGCGCCCGCGAAGTCTCTTCGATCGAGAGGCCGCCGAAAAATCTAAGTTCGACAATACGGCACTGCTGCTGATCCAGTTTTGCCAGTTCGTTCAGAGCGTCGTCAAGTGCGACCATATCCACGCTCCGGGTCTTAAACTCGAGTGCGTCATCCAGAGTGAGCCTGAATCCACCGTCCCTCTTGGCCGCATTGCGGCTGCGCGCGTACTCGATCAGAATCTGCCGCATTAGTTGGGCGCAGATGGCTAAGAAATGTTCGCGGTTCTTGAACTCAGCTGCCCCTTGTTTCTCCAGGCGCAGATAAACCTCGTGCACCAGGGCGGTGCTTTGCAGGGTGTGGCCGGGGCGTTCATTCCGCAGATAATGATGCGCCACTCGTCGCAGTTCGTCATAGACCAGAGGAATTACTGAGTGCAAGGCCTCGTCGTCACCGGCGCGCCAGTTCGCCAGTAGTTTGCTGATGGTCTTGGACGGCAGTTGCGGCAACGAGCCTCCCAGCGCGGACCCGCAGAAGCTTGGGCAACAAGGTAGCCGCAGAGGGCACCAATGTCAACGGATTGAAACGCAGGTACTGCGACCGGCAAGTCCGGGATTTTCTCACTTACCGGATGTGGGACATCAACAAATTCTTGTTTTTCGTGGTCCAGTTCTTCGGGAAATTTCGCTTTAAGGGGATGACAAGGCCGGAAAAGGGTTCGAGTCTAACGAAGGAGAATCTTCCTATGCCAGCGCTGAATATCACTTCAAGAAAGACTCAATTTTGTGTCGCGTTTCTCAGTGTGTTATTGCAGGGCGGTTTGTGCTTTGCGCAGTCCGCCGTAGAGCTCTCGCCGAAGGTCGGCCCGCCGACGACCAACTTTGAAGTTTCAGGCAGCCACTTCCCGGCGTCTACTTTGGTTGACATCTATTTTGATACCACCGAAGTGGCACTAGCTGTGACGAACATTTCGGGCGTATTCTCCGACATGGAAATCGAAGCGCCAGCTTCGGCACTGCCAGGGACCCACTGGGTCACCGTGGTGGTGGGTGCCACTGGCCAGGCCGCGCAGGTGCCCTTCTATGTGCAAACAAACTGGGCGCAGTTCCACGCCATAAACAGGCAAACAGGATTGAACCCCTACGAAAATGTTCTCAGCCCCACTACGGCGGGCGGTCTTGACCTGGATTGGAGCTACACCACTGGGGGGCAAGGAATGTCCTCGCCAGCATCGGCCGCGGTCTTTTCGACCTCTGCGCACGAATTCTACCTCGCCTATATCGGTTCCGAAGACGACAATGTTTACGCTTTGAACGCCAGCACCGGAGACGTTCTGTGGAAGTACGCCACCGGAGGGCAGGTGTTCTCTTCTCCCGCCGTGGCCGATGGGTCGGTCTACGTTGGTTCGGACGACTTTAGTATCTATGCCCTAAATGCATATTCAGGCGCCTTTGAGTGGAAATACGGTACCGGCGGTTATGTATGGTCTTCCCCAACGGTGGCCAATGAGTTGGTAAATGACACGGTGACCGGGATGGTTTACGTCGGGTCGAACGATTCCAATGTTTATGCTCTGAACGCCATCACAGGAGCCCTTCTGTGGAAATACGCCACCGGAAACTTCGTGCAGTCTTCCCCGGCAGTAGTGAATGGCGTGGTCTACGTCACTTCGGGAGACGACAACGTCTATGCCCTGAACGCCACGACGGGCGCCCTTCTGTGGAAATACGCCACCGGATCCTGGATAACCTCTTCGCCAGCCGTGACTGAAGGAGTGGTCTACGTCAGTTCGTCAGACAGCAGTGTCTACGCTCTGAAGGCCAGCACGGGTGCGCTGCTCTGGAAATATACAACGGGATCCATCGTAACTTCTTCTCCGGCAGTGGCCGATGGCGTGGTCTACGTCGGGTCGAACGACGACAACCTCTATGCCCTGGATGCATATGGAGGCTACCTGCATTGGAACTACACCACCGGCGGTCCAGTAACGTCTTCCCCGGCGGTGGCCAATGGCGTGGTCTACGTTGGTTCGAATGACGGCAATGTTTATGCCATCGACGTAGAGGGAGGCTACAAGCTCTGGCAATACGCCACTGGGAATGCAGTGTCCTCGTCCCCGGCAGTGGCCAACGGAACGGTCTACGTAGGTTCGACCGACAGCAATGTTTACGCGTTTAGCGACATCAACGATCCCGTGCAGGCAATTGAGCGGCCCGATCCGGCGACGCTAAGGCCGACCCTACGCTGAAGAGCCTGAACCCAAGGCCGTGAAGGGGCGCACAGCGAGTGTGGCCCCTTTTTATTTTCGCTTTCCTGGTCCAATTCTCCACCAATTTTCGCTTTAGCAGATGACAAGGGCAGAAGGGTTCGATTCACTGAAGGAGAAATCGTCCATGAAGCTCCGCGTCGCTTACGTCGTATTTGGATTCCTGTCGTTCGTTCTTCCCCTGGCCGCTCAGACGCCGAGCAGCAGTTCGGCCTCGGTGCAGGCACCGCCGCCCCTGATCCAGTTCTCCAGCGTCGCTGGCGATGAGAGCGGCACTCCCCTCAGCGGAGTGGTGAATATGCGGGGCCGAGGCCATCGTCACATTCACGGCTTGTCCCTGCGCACTTCGTAATCTTTCAAAATCCCTCTCAGCATTTATGAAGAAGCCTTCGGCACCGCCGGCAACGGCTCGCCGGCGAGCCGCTTTTCGACCAGCCTTGCGAGGAAATCAGCAAACGGCCCGATGTCCTCGCCGACGCTCGCCTTTTCGAGCGAAGTCATGTAGGCCTTGCGTTCGGGCAGCGGGATCACGGTCCACGGATAGCCGCCCGCCGCCATCATGGTGTTCATCAGGAAACGTGCTATGCGGCCGTTGCCGTCCATATAAGGATGGATGTAGACGAATATGAAATGCCCGAGCACGACCCGCACGGCGGGATCGGTTTCTTTCGACAGAAGATCGAAGAACGCCGGCATGGCGTCCCTCACCGCTTCGCGGTTGAGAGGAACGTGCATCGATTCACGGATATAGACCTGCCCGTTGCGATAACCGGCGAGATCGGAAGGCTTGAGGATGCCGGCCGTGACGCTCGGCGCGAACATCTCCCGATACCATTCGCGGTGATCTTCCTCGACAACCGTGCCCGGATTCTCGCCTCTCAGCACGCGGGCGATGCTCTTCTCGACAAGCTGGAAGGCTTGCCAGTAACCGCGCGCCGCCATGGCGTTGGTCTGTTCGCGGTCCTGTTCGTTCGCATCTGGATTCCAGCTGCCGCTGCGCAGGCGCTCGATCAGTTCCGGGGTGACGCGGTAGCCCTCGATGGACAGCGAGTGATAGGCGTCCGTTACATACGCCTCCTGAACCCCCTTCATGTAGGCGCCCGTGTTCCGGGCGAGGCCCGGCGCCTTCGGGAAGCGCTCGATAATGGGCTGGCGCATCTTTTCCCAAAGCAGCCTTATGCGATTCACATAAGGTGACGTTTCGCGGGTGGGGAGCGCGAGCGACGGACGGTCGTTGAACGGATCGGATTCGCGCACGTCATAGCCGGCCCTGGCCATGGTCCTTACGATTTCATCGGCCAGCCTGCCCCGCCCGCTGTTGCGGAACGCGCCCGCCAGACGCCCGGCGATCCGGCTATGCCCGCCATCCAGCAGCCGGGCGAGCAGCCCGGAGGCGTCGCGCACCATGGCAAGCGCCGCTCTCAGGTCCGTCGCATGGTTCGCGAAATACCGCGGCGAGCACTGGATCAGCGCGGATTCCACGGAGAAAATCCGCAGGCCTTCCTTCTCCTCGCGGTCGTCCGGGCCCGGCAGGGCCGCCCGTACATCCAGCAGGGACGTGCCGTGCGGGAGGGGGACCACTTTGTTACCGCCCCGCGGGGATCTGACCACCAACTGGCGCGGAACCCTCCAGTTTCCGCTATGCAGAGACAGCGACTGCTCGGGCGACAGGCTCCAGTTCTTGCGGAAGCGGGTTTCCAGATAAACGGCGGCGAAGCGCCAGAACGAGGCGTACCAGGCCGTGCTGTCGCCTTCCTTTTCATCGGGCCGGCCCGGAACATACCAGCCCTTCATGACTTCGCGCAGGAAGCCATTGACCTTGAGGCGCTCCCGGTGGGTGCGCGGTATGTCCTTCGCCCGGATGGCCGCTGCGCCATTGACGCTCTGGAGCTTGTGAAGCCGTTGGAGCGACTCCGCGAGTTTTTCGGACGGTGTAGCCATGCCGGATATCGTGTCCAATCCTTAGGTTTTGACGCCGGACGAATATTAGGTTTTCGTGCCGTGCATGTATTAGGTTATTAAGTTGTACCAGTTTTAGGTTATTGTGTCGAGCACTCTTTAGTTTTTCCTGCAGCAAGCATGACGCCGAGACCCCTGCACCCCGGCTCTTCAGAATTACCTTGATGTCGGTGCGTTCCCCAGTGTGGATACTGTCACAGCCTGCAAACCCCACCATCAGAAGAGCTTATGCAGGTTGTGACGGTGATGCAGGATTTTTTCGGTGCGGGGCGCGACACCGCACGCCCGGTGCCCGTGCGCCGGTCGATCCTGAACTCCACGGCTTCTGGGCCGGGCGACGAAAATAGACTTTCTCGACACGCACGAGAAAACCCCCGTCAGGATCGCGTGAAGAAAAGCTTGGAAGAGTAGGAACTGATGGCGAACCATGCAGGTGCAGGCCGAACTTCGCAAACTGACCGTAGATCTCGGTTGACTTGTATTTCCAGGCATTGGCACGAAATGACACGAGTTGACCTCTCTTGTCCCTTGCATCCTTTCGCGCTTTTCCGTATGAGAATGACTGTGCTATGCCCAGCCGCAGTTCCCCAGGTGAGTCCGGTGGCGAGTGTCAGCAAGTCGGCTGGGAGCACAGAGCTGGCGGGTATCAAAGAGCGAGCGAAGATGGCCGGGGCCTGCAAGAATCTTGCAGACTGACACCGAGATTGCCATTGGGAATAATCGCCGCGCCCTCTCTTACGGACCCGTCCGGGCTCCGCAATTTATTCTCGCTCCAAAATGGGCCCTCAGTTCAGATCGCAGGCATGACCGAACGAAAACGTTCGGATTCGATAAATGCTTTCGATGGAGACTCCCATGCGCCCAGCGTCGTCTCGCGTCGTCATTCTGTGGATTACTGTCCTCTGCCTGCTCGCAGTCCTTTTCAACCTTGACAGCCTGGCATCGGCTCAAACCGCTGCCGGATCCAAGCGCAAGCTCTCGCAGCAGGCGCTGCCCATGCAGCTCGCGGCAGCGGCCAGCATGGCGCGGCCGACTCAGAAAACCGCGCCACCGCCACAGACGACTGACACCTGGACAGGCGCCGGCGGAACATCGAACTGGAGTAATGCGAGCAACTGGAACAACGGCGCCATCACGGGTGGCGAGGACATTCTGATTAACCTGACTAGCGCTGCGACGGTGGAAGATGACGCTGCCACCATCGGTACTCTGACTCTGAGCAATGCAGGCGACTCGGTGACCTTGTCGACGGGAAATACGTTGACTGTCGATGGCAACATCGTCAACAACGGAGCGATTCTCATCAACTCTCCAAGCTACGGCTCGACGCTGAACATTGGAGATTCGCTCACCCTCAGCGGCACCGGCACAGTGCAGCTCACGCCCGGCGCCAATTACATCGTCGGAGCCACCGGTGCCATCCTCACCAATCAGTCCACCATCGAAGGCGCAGGCTACATCGGCGCAGGATACATAGGACTGGCGAACAGCAACACCATCAACGCCAACGTCAGCGGCAACACGCTTCAAATTCAGCCGGGAGCAGCTTCGACCAATACCGGCACTTTGGAAGCTACCAACGGCGGCACGCTGCAGTTGTACACCGGGACGTGGACGAACACAGGAGGTACGATCTCGGCTGCGGCGGGCTCGACCGTCAATCTTGACGGCGTGAGCATTACCGGAGGGACGCTTTCCACCAGCGGCACCGGCGTGATCGAAACTGGTGGCGGGGTGTCGCTGAGCAGCCTTACGATTGCCGGAACCTTGAACATCACCACCGGCAACAACGCGACCATATCCGGAACCATCACCAACATCGGTACTATCAATGTGGCATCGACGAGCTATGGTTCCTCTTTGTTGGTTACAGGCTCAGGCAGTCAAAGCGCAACCTTGACCGGGACGGGCTCGGTGATACTCGTTGGCGGTTCGGATTCTATCTCCGGGGGCAGCGGTTCTACCCTTACCGTTGACCAGCCAATCACGGGCGTGGGCAATGTCGGCTCCGGCAATCTGACGCTGATCAATAACAACACGATCAATGCCAACGTGAGCCCGACGGTAAATGGCTCTCCTCTGTATGTTCAGCCCGGAGCGGGTGGCATTACCAACTCAAAGACCGGCATCCTCGAAGCTACAAATGGCGGAACATTGCTCTTGTATAACGGCACCATCGCCAACTCCGGAACCATTCAGGCAGTGGGCAGCGACTCCAGCGGAAATGCCTCCGACGTGCAACTCAACAGCGTCAATATCACCGGCGGAGTTCTGACCACAAGCGGAGTAGGAGTCATTGAGGATACCGGGGGCACAGTCTACCTCACCAATCTCACGAATGCCGGGACCTACAATATTCTCAGCGGTGAAAATACTGTGATCTCGGGAACGATCACAAACAATGGCAGCATCAACCTGGCATCGACCAGCTACAGTTGCGACCTCAGCCTGGGTTCGAATACTACGATCACGGGCTCGGGAGTCGTGGTTTTCGACGGGGGTTCTAATTACATTAGCGGTGCCACCGGCACGGTTCTTACGAACGAGTCGACGATCGAGGGTGCGGGCAACGTCGGCAACGGCGTGATAGGGCTGGTGAATAAAGATGTCATTAACGCAAACACCGGCTTGCTTTCTCTGCAGCCTGGCTTGGCCTCCACCAATACTAAGACTTTGGAAGCCACTGACGGGGGCACCCTGCAACTGAACGGTGGAACGTGGACGAACACCGGCGGCACGATTTCGGCCGCGACGGGCTCGACCGTACAGCTGACCGGCAATGTCACCATCAACGGAGGAACGCTCACCACCAGCGGTACCGGCATTATGGAGAGTGGCAGCACGGTCTACCTGAACTCTCTGACGAACGACGGAACCTTTAACATCACCACCGGCAACACTACGCAGATTTCCGGGACAATTACTAACAACGGCACTATTAATGTGGCATCGACGAGCTACGGTTCGGAGCTCGCCTTGGGTGCAAACACGACATTGAAGGGAACCGGAGCCGTAGTCCTGGTGGCCGGTTCTGACTTCATTGGCGGCGCCGCCGGCCTTGTGCTCACCAATGATTCGACGATCGAAGGCGTGGGCAGCGTGGGCGACGGCACCCTCACCCTTACCAACAATGGAATCTTTGATGCGAACGTGAGCGGAGGCACGTTGACGATACAACCGGGAAGTGGCGGCCTCACCAATTACAACGGAACCACGACACTGACGGGCGGGTCGTATATCTCGAATGCTGGAAACCTCACCTACAACTTTGGAAATAGCACGGGTATCACGACTCTTTCCGCGAGTGTGACGGAGGAAAACGGCGGCCAGTTCCTCAACACCGATAACAACAGCAATGCCCTCGCGAACCTGACCAGCATCACGTCGACGGGCGCGTTGACCACGGACGTAAACTTCACCGATGCGGGCGCATTCAGCAACGCCGGATCGCTCACCATTCTGGCGGGCACTACCTTCAAGGTCGGGTCACTGGCGCAGATCAGCGGAACCACGCTGGCGGCCGGCGCCTATGTGCTCGATGCCAATCTGGACCTGACGGGCGCCACGGAGAGCATCACCACCAACGCGGCGACACTCACCCTGGGGGGCGGCACCATCGAAAACGCCAACAGCAGCAACGCTCTGGCGGGGCTGGACAGCAATACGAAGAGTCTGACGCTGGCCAATAATGCGAACTTCACGACCGCGGGCAGCTTCTCGAGTTCCGGGGCGCTGACGGTCAACAGCGGCAGCACGTTTACCGTGACCGGCACGCTCACGCAGTATAAGAGCGCGACCAATGCGCTGCAGGGCGGCACGTTCGCGGTCGGCGGCACGCTGGCCTTCGCGGCGGGTGCGAACGGCATCGAGACCGATGCTTCGAACCTGACCATGGAAGGCGCGGGCACGCTGAAGAACACGACCAGCGGAGCGAATGCCAACGCGCTGGCCAACTTCAACACGATTGCCAGCACGGGCAGCTTCACCCTGGCGGACGACGCCAACTTCACGGCGGCCGCCAACTTCACCAACTCGGGCAAACTGACGATTGACGCCGGCAGCACCTTCGGAGTGACCGGCACGCTGAGCAACCTGAGCAGCGGCACGCTGACCGGCGGCACTTACACCGTCGGCGGAACCTTGCAGTTGGCCAGCGCCAACGGCGGCATCACGACGAACGCGGCGACGCTGACGCTGTCAGGAACGACGGCGAAGATTCTCGACGGCACCAGCAACGCGCTCGCGACCTTCGACAACAACACGGGCACGCTGGATCTGGCGACCGGGATCACGCTGGTGACGGCCAACAGCACGTTCACCAACTCAGGCACGGTGGACGTCGCGAAGGGCACGATCTTCGAGGCGGGCACGGGAGCAGCCAAACAAT
>Ga0335073_10007463_pt1 | contig 15336 bp, 12 predicted proteins | sample Lox_Sample_22_FD_207093 | JGI IMG/M metagenome (GOLD analysis project Ga0335073, IMG submission 207093) | Soil microbial communities from Loxahatchee National Wildlife Refuge, Florida, United States - Lox_Sample_2.2 | ecosystem: Environmental > Terrestrial > Soil > Wetlands | place: USA... | reverse complement strand
CATTGCAGGAGCCTCACCTTGTCCGCACCGCGTACCGGCCCGGCGAACGACACCTGCGCAAGCGCGCGCGAGTCCACCGCGCGCCTCAGCTCGGGCTCGTCCGGCCCGTCGCCGGCCAGGATCAGCTCCGCGGCCACACCCGCGGCGCGTGCCAGCTGCAGCGCCTCGAGCAGCTCGAACAGGCCCTTCTCCCGCACCAGGCGCCCGAGGTAGAGCAGCCGCAGCGGCCGATCAGGCTGCGTGCGGGGCCGCCGCAGCCCCGCATACAGCCCGCAATCGATGCAGTTCGGAAAGACGAGCACGCGCGGCGCCACGCCGAAGCGGCAAAACGCCTCGCGCTCGGACTCGGCGAGCACCACGATCGCATCGGCGAGACCGAGGGTCGCGCGCAGGAACGCCGCGCCGATGCGGCTCCCCCGGCAGAAGGCCTGCGGCAACGCGCCGCCGTGTACCTGATAGAGAACTCTCGCGTGGCACAGCCGCGCGACGATCATGTAGACGAGGTCGCGCCAGTAGGCGCGCGGGGTGAGCGCCGTGTTGAGATGGACGATCGCAGCCTGATGCCTCATCACCGCGCGGGCGAGCCGCAACGGGCTCGCCAGCAGTCGCCCGGCGCGCGCCAGGCGGCCCTCGCTGCGGCCCTCGCGGCCGACCTCGAAGTGCACCAGGCGGAAGGTCTGCGCCAGCGTCGAGCCGAGCAGCAGGTTGACGTGGGTGCTCACGCCGCTGAGCGCCTCGCGCCGCGGCCCGGTCAGCAGTGCCACCGGCCGGCTCACCGGCACACCTCGAGCAGCAGCTCCTCGTAGCGCTCGACCATGCGCTCCTGCGCGAAGCGGCTCTCCACCGTGAGGCGCGCCTCGCGCCCCAGGCGCGCGCGCAGGCCGGCGTCCGTCAGGCGCAGCAGGGCCGCGATGAGGCCGGCGGTGTCGCGCGCGGCGAACAGCAGCCCGTTGCGTCCCGGCTCGATCAGCTCCGCAACGCCGCCGACGTGCGAGTGAACGAGCGGGCGCCCCATCGACATGGCCTCGAGCGCCGCGAGCGACAGCGCCTCCGTGATGCTGCACACGCACACCACGTCGCAGGCCGTGAGCAGCGGACGGATATCCTCGCGGAAGCCGCTGATGGTCACGTGGGCGGCGATGCCGAGTGCCCGCGCCCGCGCTTCGATCGCCGCACGCGCCACGCCGTCGCCGATCAGCAGCGCCCGCGCGGCAATCCCGCGCTGGCGCAATTGCGCGGCGGCCTCGAGCAGCTGCACCTGGTTTTTCTCCGGCCGCAGGCCGCCGGCGACGCCGAGCACGTAATCCCCATCCGCGTAGCCAAGCGCGGCCCGCAGCGCGCGCCGCTCCTCGGGGCGCGCGCCGTCGCGAAAGCGCTGCACGTCGATGCCGTTGTGAATCACGGCATTGCGTCGCGAGCGCAGCCCGCGCCGCAGGCAGTAACGGCGCTGGTACTCGCACACGAACACCGCGCACTCCGCGGCCCACATGCACAGCCGGTAGGCGAGCAGCTTGGCCTGCTCCTTGAGACCGGGCCAGCGCGTCGAGTGGTAGGTGACGACGAGCGGGACTGCCACGCCCGCGCGGGCGCGCGCCAGCGAGGCGTACATGAGCGCGTAGGGGTTGGCGGCGATCACGGCCGAGGGCCGCTGGCGCCGGAGCGAGTCGGCGAGGCGCCCGACGGCGCGCACGTCCAGATAGCGCGCGGCATCGAGGCAGAAGGCGGTGCCGCCGGTGCGCAGCCGCACCCGCGAGCGCAGCGCATCCTCGGGCTTCACCCAGACCGTGTGACATTCGTGGCCGCGCTCGGCCAGCCGGTTGGCGAGCGTGATGGCGTGGCTCTCCGCGCCTCCGCAGGCGAGCGAGCCGGTGAGAAACTGCAGGCGCATCGCGCGGATTCCCTCAGCCGCCGCGGTGCCACAGAGCGCGCATCGCGCCCCACCAGTCGCGGCCCTCGCCCAACAGCATGAGCAGGCCCGCGTAGACGGCAACGAGCGCCAGGCCGCCGGTCGCCGCGCGCGCGAGCATGCCCTGCAGGCCGAGCAGCGTCACCAGGCCCCAGGCGAGGAGGCCCGCCACCGCCGCGCACAGCAGCAGCAGCGCCAGGCCGCGCCAGTCCTGCACGTGTCGCAGCGCAATGCCGGTGCGCCGCGAGATCCACCACAGCGTCGTCAGGTGCTCGAAGTAGATGGCGGTCACGCTGCCGATGGCAGCCCCGGGCAGGCCGAACAGCCGCGCGCCCGCGTAGCTCACCGGTACCGAGATGAGCAGCGCCAGCACCCCGAGGCGCACGCTGAAGGCGCCCTGGCGCAGCAGCAGCATGACGCTCGCCGGCTCCACCACGAGCGCGACCAGGCCGACGATGTAAACGCGCATCACCGAGGCTGCCTGGACGTAGGCCGAGGTGTAAACGACTGTCACGATCTCGCTGCCGAAGAAGCAGGCGAACGCCAGCAACGGGTACACCAGGGTCGCCACCATGATGCTGGCGCGGCTGTTGAGCGCGAGCATGCCGCGCGTGTCGCCCTCGGCTTCCAGACGGCTGGCGCTCGGCAGAAACGCCTGCAGCACCGACTGGCGGCACAGGTGCACGAGCGGACCGAGGAGCGCGGCGATCGAGAACGAGGCGAACATCGCCACCGGAAAGAGCGCCGTGGCGACCCACTGATCGCCCTGGGCGCGCAGCCCGTAGAGCGCACCGGCGACGCCGAACGGCGCGGACTGGCGCAACTGCTCGGCAAAGGCCTCGCGCCGCAGCAGCGGTCCGCGCAGGCCGTGATGCCGCGCCACGTACAGCAGCAGCAAGGCGAACTTGAAGCCGGCGAACCCGAGCAGCGCCAACAGCACCGGGCCGAGCTCGCGGCTCAGTATCGCCGCCGCCGACAGTGCGAGCGCCCGCAGGACCGACAGTCCCACGACCACTGCCGCCTGCCAGGCGACGCGTTCCTCGGCGGTTCCGATGAGGTCGAGGAGCGAGCCGGCGACCCACAGCAGCACGAACGCGGGCACCACCAGATCGTTCTGCGCCAGGTTGCGCACGTTCTCGGGCAGCCAGGGATTCCAGGCGCTCACGGCCCAGGCGCCGATCAGCCCCGCCACGATCAGGTAGAGCATCGCCTGGTTGATGTAGAGCCGCTTGCCCTCGGCGCTCGAGCGCGGCAGGAAGTAGTAGAGGCTGCCCGCCATCGCCTGCGTGACGAGGGCCATCACCGTGCCGCTCACCAGCCACAGCAACCGGTAGCCGCCGAAGGCCGCGGGCGAGAGGTAGCGCACCAGCACCACCGGCAGCAGGAACTGGATCGCGTAATCGAGGGCGTTCGCCACCCCGAGCGACATGGCGCGGGGTGCGAGATGCGCAGGGATCGCGCCGCGCGGGGCGACCGCAGCGCCTCCTTCCGAGCTCATGCCGGGCCTCGCGCCGGCGCGAAGTGCGGCCGTGCGGCCTGCACCGGCGCCGGCGCGGCTGCGTCGGCGCGAGCGCGGCGCCGCGCGTATTCACCGTACATCATGCCGATGGCCAGCCAGAGGAAGGCCTGCTCGGGCCGCGGCGCGAGACTCGAGTCGGTGAAATCCGACACCAGCATGCCGAGCAGCGCGGCGGCCGCACCCTGGAAGAACCCGCGCAGCACCGGATCGACGCTCTGGTCCTTCGCCAGGGCGCGCAGACGCCTCCACACGTGGACGAAGTAGCTGCACAGAAGGACGAGCCCGACCACGCCCATGTCGAGCAGCGCCTCGAGGTAGGCGTTGTGCGGGTGGGTGACGGCGATCACGCCGTGGTCGGCTCCCTCGCGCATTGCCTGCGACCAGAGAATCGCGCCGATGCCGTTGCCGAACAGCAGGTGCCGCAGCACATCCGGCAGCAGCGGCAGCCATATGCCGTTCAGCCGCCCGGCGCTCACGGCGTTGAGTCCCGCGCCCTCCCCGGTCGCCAGGCGCTCGTAGACGGCCTCCGGCGCGAGCGCGAGCGCTGCGACGGCGGCCAGCGCCGCGAGGATCAGGGTGCGCGCGTTGCGCCTGGAAACCAGGAACAGCACCGTTGCAACCGCGAGCGCAACGAAGGCGCCACGCGAGAAGGTCAGGACGAGCGCCACCACGGTGAGCGCCGTCGCCGGCAGCAGCATCCAGCGCCAGGAGCGGCCCGCGGCCTCGGACCAGGTGAACAGCAGCAGCGCATAGGCAATCGCATACAGCCTGCCGAGATCGTTCGCGTGCAGGCCGAGCGCCGAGAGGAACTCGCGCTCATCGCCGCTCGCGAGCTCATTGAGACCGACACCCGCCTGCGCCACGTAGATCGGCACGAACAGCGCCATCACGCACATGGAGAGCACCGCCGGCAGCAGGAATCTCTCGGGCCGTTGCGACCTGGCCGCCGCTGCCGCGACCAGCAGGCAGAAGACCACCATCAGCAGCGGCTTCAGCACCATCTCCTGCAGGTAGGCCGCCGCGTTCGGGAAATCGATCCCCTGATAGAAGAGCAGCAGCCCGGGGGCCACTTCGTGGATGTGCCGCGTGCCGACCGCGCCGGCAACCACGATCGGCGCCACGTACAGCCACAGCAGCGGACGGGCTCCCAGGCGGGGCGTGCGGCCGGCCGCGAACGCACTCAGCAGCCACGAGCACAGCGTCGCACCCAGCAGCACGTTGAGCGGATTGAGCCCGGTGATGCCGAACATCTCGTGCGGGAAGAGCGTGCTGCTGCCCGACAGCGGCATGAGCAGGATCAGCGCCACGACGCCGACGCGGAAATCGAGCAGCACGAACACGCCCGCCAGCAGCGACACGCACAGGTAGAAGGCAGTGAGACCGCCGACGGCCACCGCGCCGCCGCACAGCGCTCCGAACAGCGCGATGGCGGGAAGTGTCAGCCGCCCGTGCAGAGCCAGGAGCATGACTCCCAGCCCGGGTCAGAAGCCGTTCAGGACAACGCCCAGGACGAGCGCGCCGGCATCGGCCAGCTCCTGTGCGAGCCCGGCGACGTCGTCGAGACGAGTGTGGTTGGTGCGTGCCAGCAGCAGCGCGCTGCCCGCGAAGTGCGCGATGCTCTGGGCATCGGCGGTATCACGCGCCGGCGGCGTATCGATGAGGATCACGTCGTATTCACCGTCGGCAAACTCGAGGAAGCCGCCGAATTCCGGGCGCAGCAGCAGCTCCTGCGGATTCGGCGGCGTCGCCCCCGCCGGCAGCACCCACAGCGGGCCGTACGCCGGCACGGACACGGCGACCTCTCCGGCGGCCCGTCCCGACAGCACGGCCGACAGCCCGATCTGGTCCGGAACGTCGAAAATCGCCGCCTGGCGGGGCGCACGCAGATCCGCGTCGATCAGCAGGGTGCGCAGATTGAGCTGTGCGAACAGTACCGCGAGGTTTGCGGTCACGTAGCTGCGGCCTTCGCCGGCGCCGGCGCTGACGATGGCCAGCGCCCGCGGCTGCGTCCCGAGCCGCGACCAGCGGATCAGCAGCTGCGTACGCAACGCCCGCAGCCGCTCCGCGCGCGGATCGAAGCTATCGCGAAAGACGATGAGCTCCCGGCTGACGTTGCCGCCGCCGGCCGCGCGCAGGCATGGAAAATCGTATTGCCTGGCGAGCGCCATGCGCAGGTCGTCGCGCGTGATCAGACCGAGCCGCAGCGCCGCCTCCCCGAACCGCAGACCGCGGCGCGACTGCTGCAGCCGCAGAACCTGCCCGATGCGCGCGGGGTCGAGCTTGCCCTCCGCCGCCAGGATGCTGCCGAGACGCAGATCGCGCCGTACGGCCGCGAACGGTGCTTCGGGGAGCGCTTGCGGCTTGCTGCGTGCTCGCATCGTGGCTCAGCCTGGCTTGGGCAGGGCGCGCAGCCCGCCGCCGGCCGGCCGCGGCAGCAGACCGGTACGGCCGCCTTCATCGCTCAGCACCGCGAGCAACGGCAGCGGAATCACGCTGGTCAGGTCGGCGACGCTGCGCACGCGGGTGTCCTGGCGCTCGGTGAGCACGACCAGGGCAGCACCGAGGGCGAGGCCGGTGACCAGTGCGAGCGCGAGGTTGAGCGGAAGGTTCGGCCGGAAGGGGCGCAGCGGTACCGCGGCGAGACTCAGCACAGTGACGTCCGTCTGGCTCGCATGGCTCTCGACCTGGCTGTCGTAGTAGTGCTGCAGCGCGGCGTCGTAAGCGCGCTCGGCTGATTCGACGTTGTGCGCCAGCGCCGGGGCCAGCGGATCGGTGGGCGGCTCTCCGGGACCGGGGCGCACCAGCTCGGTCGCCCCCGAATTCGCGGTAGCGACCACGATGCGGTGCATCTCGGCGTCCAGACGCTCACGCAACGCCTGGTTCTCGGAAAGCTGGCGCTGGTAATCCGGGTAGTTCACGCCGTACTGCGTGGAAAGCTCCTGCAGCTTCGCCTCACCCCGCGACAGGTCGGCGCGCAGCTGCTGGACATAGGCGCTGTCGCGGACCTCGCTCAGCCCTTCCGGATGCTGGGCGACTTGCGCGCGCCGCGACTTCACCTCGGCTTTCAGCCGCTGCTGGGCGTCCTCGAGGTTGGCCCGCAAGGTGTCGAGCTGTTTGCCGAACCAGGCGGCCGCCTCGCGGGTCGGCCCCACGCGCAGCTCCAGCATCTCGTCCACGTATGCAGTCGCAAAGCCATTGGCGATGTCGGCGGCCAGGCGCGGATCGGTCGAAGTGAAGGTGGCCTGGATGACGTTGCTCTGCGAGGTCTCGACCTTCAGATCGTGCACCAGCAGCTCGACCAGCTGGTCCTCGAGCCGGCCGCCGGCGGCCCGATCGCCCGGCCGCAGGCCGAGCGTTGCCAGCGCCGCCGGGTTCTGTGTGAGCTTCAGCTGCTGCACCACCCGGTGAGCGACCTTGGCGCTGCCGAGGATGTCGGCCTGCGTCTGCAGATAGCTCTGGTGTTCCTGCGGCAGCACCAGCCCGTGCAGCTGGTCGGCCATCGACTGCGCGTCCCTGACGTCGACCAGCAGCGCGGCGGTCGCGCGGTAGCTCTTCGGCAGCAGCACACTCGCGATCGCGGCGGCCAGCACCACCGCCACGACCGCGACCAGAAACATCCCCCGGCGGGCGCGCAACGCAAGCAGGAACTGCCGCAGTGTCATCGCATCCGTCCCCTAGAACAGCCGCTCGCGCACCACGATCACGTCGTCAGCGCGCACCAGGTCCGTCGGCCGCGCGCCGAAGGTGTCGACGTGCCCTGCCGCGGTGCGTCGCTGGATCTGCAGCCCGTGCAGCGTGCCGCGCGGTGTCAGGCCGCCACCGAGCGACAGCGCCTGCATGACGGTCATCGCCGGCTGCAGCCGATACGCGCCGGCGCGCTGCACCTCACCGTAGACGTAGAACTGCGGCGCCCGCCGCACGTAGATCACGTCGCCGTTCTCCAGGCGGACGTTCTGCGACATGTCGCCCGTGCGGTACATGTCCGACACGTCGATCGTAGCGCGCACTTCCTTGCCGGCGCGGTTGCGCACGATGAGGACATGATCGTCGCCGTCGGCGGTGATGCCGCCGGCCTGCGCCAGCAGATCGGTCAGAGTGCTGGTCGACTCATCGAGCACATAGCGTCCGGGCCGCGCGACTTCCCCGAGCACTGATACCTGGCGGCTGCGCACCTGCAGGACATTCACGCTCACCTGCGGGTGTACCACGAACTTCCCGGCTGTCAGCTGCTGGGCGATGCGCGCGGCGGCGTCTTCGGGCGTGAGGCCCGCGATCTGCACCTCGCCGAGCAGCGGAAATGCGATCGAGCCGCGCTCGGAGATGCGCGTCTCGGTGGTGAGATCGGGATTCTGGAACACCGTGATGCGCACCTGGTCGCCGTCTCCGAGCAGCGCCGGCGACTGCGCGAGCGCGCGCGGCACTGTGACCAGCGTCACGAGAGCAGCACAACAGCAGAGGCACAAGCCCGCGATACGTGTCAGCGCCATGCGCGTGAACGCTAATGGCCGCGGGTTATCTGCGCGCCGCACCTCGCGTAGTCCGTCCGACCTATTGCGACTGGTTCGAGGTCGTCCCTACTCTACCCGCTCGTCAAGTTTCCACTACGCGCGTGTCAGAAGGAGATGTCGTCATTCGGCGACACATGGGCAGCGTTCGACCAGGAGGGCCGCGAGAATGTTCAGCGTAGTCAGGATCATGTTGGTTTGCGGCGCGCTGCCGTTGGCGGGCTGCGGGTCGGATGGCTCCGACGCAGTCGCCGCGACGCACGCGGCGACCACCCAGACAACGACGCAAACACCCACCGCGACGCAAACACCCACCGCTACCCAACCGCCCGCCACAACCTCCGCCACCGCAGGCAGTCAGGGCACGGCTCCGGCAACGCCGGCCGCGCCCGCCGCGTCGACCTCGACCACCAGCGCCACACTTTCGATCAGCGGCACGGCCAGCGCCGTCACGTTCCAGGTCTCCTACCAGGGAAGCCCCAGCTTCGTACGCGTCTACATCGACTCCGATCACAATAGCGCGACCGGCTTTCCCATCGAGAGCATCGGCGCGGACTACCTGCTGGAGAACGGTTATCTGTACCGTTACTCCGGCACCGCAGGTTCCTGGGCGTGGACACTGGTCACGACGGAGGCGCTCGCCCAGTCGGGCGGCGTGGCGACCTGGACCGTTGCCCTCTCGAGCCTCGGCTCACCCGGCAGTATCACCGCCGTCGGCAACTACGCCGCGGTGTATTCGGCGGCGATGAGCTACAGCTTCGCTACCCGCACGGCGCTGCAGTGGCCATTCACCAGCACCAGCATCTGGAATATGCCGATCGGCTCGAGCGCCACCTATGTGGCCTCGCAACTGCATTTCACCACGACTCCCGACAGTACCGAGTACTGGTACGACCTGCCGCTCTCCGATCACGAGCGCATCGTGCTGACGCCGAGCGCGCCGCTCACTCCGGTCTATATCAACAACGCGGGCTGGAGCGGCGGCAACCGCTGCGTGCAGCAGGGCGAGCTGTTCTTCGAGGCGCCGGTGCCGGCCGACTATGTCGTACCCAACAGCACCGCTAATAACGGCGCCGCGCTGCTGCTCGCCGACGGCGTCACCGTCGTGCAGACGCAGCCATTCACGCGCTGTGCGGGCTATTCCTACGGCACCACCATGCAGGTGCCGGCGCCACTGTCGGCGTGGCAGTACAACATCCAGACCGGCGACGGCCGGCTGGGGGCGCACGGTGGCTCGGGTCTGTCGACGCTCGGCGGCACGATCCGCCTCGGCGAGCTTCGTCCCGGCACGCAGATGCGCCACGCTCTCAAGATCCTCGTCGACTCGACCAGCGCGCTCGGCCTGTGCACCGGGAATTTCGCCGCCTGCTTCACCTGGCCGGCCGCCACGGCCGACGGCTATGCGGCGGCGTCCGGCAGCGGCTACGGCTCGGCGACCGGCAATACCAACACCGCGATGAAAATGGGCGCGCTGCTGGCGATTCCGGCCAGCGTGAACATCGGCACCATCGGGCTGCAGTCGGTGCCGGGGAAGCTGCTCGCCTGGACGCTGCAGAATTACGGGGCATACATCGTCGACAGTACCGGCGGTCCCGGGCTCGGCATCGCCATCGAGGACGGCGCCGCCGGCAGCAAGGCCGACGAGTTCCAGGCGGATTACGGCTATCCCTTCGACGGGCGGCTCGGTTACATCACGCTGACCGGCTCCGGCGGACTGCCGACGCCCCAGGCCCAGTGGGTCGCCGACGTGCGCCTCATCATCGATTACCTGCGTGTGGTCGCCAACAACACCGCGAGCAGCATCGGCGGCGGCGGTACGCCGCTGCAGTCGCTCGCGCCGGCCTTCAACTGATCGGCAGCTGCAGGCGGACCTTGAGCCAGTAGACATCGGCGAGGTAGCCGCCGAGGGCGATGTTCGACGTGCGTTGCTCGTGGAACGCGCTCAGCTGCACGGTGAGCTGCCTGATCGGAGTGTATGAGAGCAGCGCGCTCATCGTGTAGACGTGATCGTCGCGCTGCGGCTCGATCCCGAGGGTCTCCAGCGGGTCCGCCAGATAGTTTCGGTCGACCCATTCCAGATCTGCGGACAGGTCGAGCGTCGGCGTGACGTGCCACAGCGGGCGCAGCACCAGCCCCTTGATCAGCACGATGCTCGAGCGGATGTATTCGTAGGGGCTGATGTCGCGCTGCGCGATGCCTGTGAGCGCCAGCTTGTCGGTCGGCGTCCAGGTGTACTCGACGTGCACCGTCGTCAGGTCGAAGTCGCGCTGCGGCAGCTCCTCGTAGCGGCGGCTGACCTGGTCGGCGCGCGCCAGCAGATGCGACGGCGTGGCGGCCCCCCAGTCGAGGACCAACCCGCCGCTGTACTGATCGTAACCGTTGTCGATGAGCTCGGTGCCGACCGGCTCACCGTTCGGAAAGTGTCCGGACTCGAAGCGCGCGTCGAGTCCGAGCCAGTCGTTCGGCCCGTTGAGCCGGCTGAGCGTGGCCTCGAAGGAATTCACGGTGACGTCGTTGTACAGGCCCGCGGGGTCGGTGTTGCTTTGCACGAGCTGATCGGCGCCGGCGTACAGCTTCCAGTCCGGGGTGAACAGCCACGTTCCCTTGGCAAACGCCTCGCGCGCCGTCAGGTGATCCGGCGTCACACTCAGCAGCTCGGCGAACGGCGCCAGCGAGTGGGTATCGGTGAACCCCACCTCGCCGCTCAGGTTGCGGCCGACCTGCCAGAGCCAGCTGCCACGCAGGTCATAGCCGTCGAAGTCGAGCTCGTGAAAGCGGTCGTAGCGGCTGCCATTGTAGGTGGCGCTCAGGTCGAAGCGCTGCAGGCTCACGGGCACGTCCGCGGTGATCCCGGCCGAGGTCGTGCGGTAGGTGTCGCCGCGCGCCGGATAGCCGATGAGCGGCACCGGATCGACCGAATTCGGTATGCGGAAGACGTTGTCGTCGGTGGTGAGCGTTTCGTCGGCGAACGGGGTTATCTGGGCGAGCCCGCCCGCATCCTGTCCGAGCGCCGGCAGAGCCGGCAGGATCAGCAGAGCTGCGCAGGCGAGGCGTGCCGCACGGCCGCCGCGCCCGCCGGCCACGCGCTGCCGCACCCCGGCTGCTCCCCGCTGTGGGCCGCTCATGGCGCCGCGCGTCGCAGCGCCGCTGCGGGCGCGTGCGCTGCGCTCATGGCTCGAGGAAACGCAACGCGAGCGCCCGGCCGACGGCCTGGGTGCGATTGCGCACGTTGAGCTTGCGCAGGATTTTCTGCACGTGATTCTTGACCGTCAGCGGACTGATGCCGAGGATCATGCCGATCTCGGAATTGCTCTTGCCCAGATGGATCCACTTGAGGATCTCCTTTTCACGCACGGTAAGCAGTTCGGCCGCGCGCTCCCCGGCGTGGCTGTCCTCGAGCGGACGCGCCAGCTGCGAGCGCATCCAGGCGAGGTGCAGATACGGAACCATCAGCTCGAGCAGCAGCACCTGCTCGGTACCGAGATCGGGCGCCGCGCCGGCCAGCACGAACAGGCTCGCGGCGCGCCCGAGTGAATCGTAGGTGCCATGCACCAGCACGCGTCCGACCCCGAGCGACTGCAGCTCGGCGGCAAACTCCCCGCGCGCGAGCGCCTGCGCGCCGCTCACGCTGCACACCACCGGGTGAAACTCACTCTCGGTCCAGCGCTGCACGAGGTCGGCGGCCAGCTCGACGTCCTGTTGAAACAGCTGCGTGAGGCGCTCCGCATCGATCCAGGGACTCGCCAGGCACTCGACCCGCGAGGTGAGCGAGCGTCCTTCACGCAGGGCGCACAGCAGCAACTCGTGGCGCAGCAGGTTCTGCAGCATCCCCTGGGTCCAGCCGAACAGCTGGGCGCGCGTATATACGCGCAGCGATGCGTCGATGTTGAGCAGGAACGCCTCGAGCACGCGCGCCTCGAGCAGCCGCGCGCCGCTCACCAGCGAGCGCTCCGGGTCCGCCGGATCGTCAGCGCGTGCCCGTGGTCGGGTGTGTATCTTCACCGTGTCGCCCACCTGCATGGCTGGCCTTCCCACCTCACTCGCGGGAATGGAGTGCCCCCGCGGCGGCAAGGGCAATGTGCAGCATGCGTACTGCAGTGTTGATGCGCCGGCCCGTAGTCCTTTCTACCCAAATAACCGCCCCTGCCGCTTCATCGGCATCATCGGGCGCTGCCTCTACCGTCGGTGCATGTCGTGGGCCGGTCTGTCGCTGCAACGCCAACTGCTCGAGCGCGCGGTCCAGCCGCCGGCGCAGCCGCTGGTCGCTGCCATCGATCCGCTGGCGACCATCGCCGCGCTGCTGCTGTGCAGCGCGCTGTTCCAGGTCCGTTTTCATGGGGCCTATCTGATACTGGCGCTGCTGGTCTTCTCGCTGACCTTTCCCGGCACCGCCGGCCTGGCGACGCCGCGCACGCTGGCGCGCGCGGTCGCGCTCAGCTGGTGCATGACGGTTGCGGTGCTGCTGGTCATCGGCTGGGCCACCGGGACGCTCGCCGCCTTCGACCACCGTGTGCTGCTCGCCTGGGTGGTCGCCACCCCGGTCGCGCGCCTCGGCGCCCACCTGGCGCTGCCGCCGCTGCTGCAGCGGCTGTACACCGCCGAAGGCTCGCAGCGCGTGGCGGTCGTGGCGGGAGGCAGCGAGCTCGGGCTGACGCTCGCCGAGCGGCTGCACGGCAACCCGCTGCGCGGCGTGCGCGTGGCGGGCTTCTTCGATGACCGCAGCTGCGAGCGCACCGGCGCCGCCGCGCGCCTCGGGACGCTCGACCAGCTGGCCGCGTATGTGAAAGCGCACCGCGTCGACCTCATCTACATCACGCTCCCCATGGCTTCGCAGCCGCGCATCCTGCGGCTGCTCGATGAGCTGCGCGACACGACCGCCTCGATCTATTTCGTACCGGACATTTTCGTGTTCGACGTGATCCAGGCGCGCATCGACACCATCGAGGGCATGCCGGTGGTGTCGGTGTGCGAGACGCCGTTCCGCGGCTTCAACGGCGTCGTGAAGCGCGCCAGCGACGTGGTGCTCGCGCTGCTCATCATGCTGCTGCTCGCGCCGCTGCTGCTGGCGCTCGCCGTCGGAGTGAAGCTGAGCTCGCCGGGCCCGGTGATCTTCCGGCAGCGCCGCTACGGCCTCGACGGGCGCGAGATCGTCGTCTACAAATTCCGCTCGATGACGGTCGTCGAGGACGGTGCGGTGATCCCCCAGGCCAGACGCGCCGACGCGCGCGTCACGCCCTTCGGGGCGCTGCTGCGCCGCTACTCGCTCGATGAGCTGCCGCAGTTCATCAACGTGCTGCAGGGGCGCATGAGCGTGGTCGGGCCGCGGCCGCATGCGCTGGCTCACAACGAGCTGTATCGCCGGCTCATCAAGGGCTACATGATCCGGCACAAGGTCAAGCCCGGCATCACCGGCTGGGCGCAGGTGAACGGCCTGCGCGGCGAGACGGACACGCTCGAGAAGATGGAGCAACGTATCGCCTACGATCTGGCGTATCTTCGCAAGTGGTCGCTGCAGCTCGACCTGTGGATCGTGCTGCGCACTCCGCTCGCGGTCCTCAACGGCCGCAACGCCTACTGAGGGCGCGCGCTCAGGCCGCGGCGCAGGCGCGAAAGCAGTAGCCCGCGCCGCGTACCGTCTCGATCAGCCGGTCGTGGCCGCTCGGCTGCAGCGCCTGGCGGAGCTGGCGGATGTGCACGTCCACCGTTCGATCCTCCACGAACACATGGTCGCCCCACACCTCGTCCAGCAGCTGGCTGCGGCTGTAGACGCGCTCCGGATGGGTCATCAGAAAGTGCAGCAGCCGGAACTCGGTCGCCCACAGCTTGACGGTACTGCCGCCCGCGGTCACGCGATGTGCCGCCGGGTCGAGCCGCAAGCCTTCGCACTCGACCGGCTCCTCCGCCAGCAGCGGTGCCCCGCGCCGCACCACCGCCTTGATGCGCGCCAGCAGCTCGCGATGCGAGAAGGGCTTCACCAGGTAGTCGTCGGCGCCGGCCTCGAGACCGGTCACCTTGTCGGCTTCCTCGGCACGCCCGGTGAGCATGATGATGGGAATCTGCTTGGTGCGCCGGTCCGTGCGCAGCTCCCTGAGGAAGGTCACACCGCTCGCCGTGGGCAGTACCCAGTCGAGCAGCATCAGGCCCGGCAGTTCACCGCGCAGTGCGGTCTCCGCTTCCTCGACGCTGGCGGCCCGCCGCACCTGATAGCCGGCCCGTTCCAGACCGGCCGCGATCAGGCGCTGCGTCACCAGCTCATCCTCGACGATAAGAATCGCGCCACGCACAGGGGCGCATCATAGGCGTGGCACTGCGCGGGCCACTATCACCGAACGCCGACAGGCTGTAGCTGCGGCACGGCATCGCTGTCGCGCCCGCTCCACGCGGCGCCTCAGATGAGGCGGTACTTGACCGCGTAGCGCACCAGCGCGGCGTTGTTCGTCAGCGCGAGCTTTCTCAGGATCCGCGCCCGGTAGGTACTGATGGTGCTCGGGCTGAGCGCCATCTCCTCGGCGATCTCATTGATCTGCCTGCCGGATGCGATCAGCCACATCACGCGATACTCACGGTCCGACAGCAGCTCATGCGGCGGCTTCTCGCCGCCGTCGGCCAGCTCGGTGGCGAGTTTCTCCGCGAAGGCCGCGCTCACGTACTTGCCGCCGTTCATTACCTTGCGGATCGCGCCGGTCAGGTCCTCGTTGGCGCTCGCCTTGTTGATGTAACCCGCGCCGCCCGCCTTGAATACCTGGCCGGCGTGCACCTCCTCGGGCAGGATGCTCAGCACCAGCACCGGCCGCTCGGGATGCTGCCGCTTCACCTCGCGCACCAGCTCGGCGCCATTGCAGCCGGGCATGGAGTAGTCGAGCACCGCCACGTCCCACTCGAGCTTGCGCGCGAGCTCGAGCGCCTCATCGCCGGTCTTCGCCTCGCCGACCACGGCCATGTCCTCCTCCGAGGCCACGATGTCCCGCAGGCCACGGCGCACGACCGGATGATCGTCCGCGATCAGAATTCTCACGACGCCTCTCCTCAACGCCAGAGCGGTTGCCATTTCACGCAGTCGCCATGCTCACTCTCACGAGCGTGCCCCTGCCGCGCGTGCCCTCCACCTCGACCTGCCCTCCGAATGGCAGCACGCGCTCGCGCACCCCGATCAGGCCGAGCGACTTGGGACTGTCCGCCTGCCCCGGCTCGATGCCGCTGCCGTTGTCTTCGACCGTCATCACCACCCGCCCCCCGCCGGCGCGCAGCGACACATCGACGCGCGTTGCATTGGCATGACGCGCCACGTTGGTCAGCAGCTCCTGGAAGATCCGGAACAGCGCGATCGAGCGGCCCTGCTCGAGCTGCACGCCGCCGTCAGCCAGATCGGTATGGCAACGGACGCCGCTGCGGCGCTGGAAGTCGTC
>Ga0335073_10007462_pt1 | contig 15337 bp, 10 predicted proteins | sample Lox_Sample_22_FD_207093 | JGI IMG/M metagenome (GOLD analysis project Ga0335073, IMG submission 207093) | Soil microbial communities from Loxahatchee National Wildlife Refuge, Florida, United States - Lox_Sample_2.2 | ecosystem: Environmental > Terrestrial > Soil > Wetlands | place: USA... | reverse complement strand
GCGGAGTGAGTTCGTTCGCGCAGCGCACGAACTCACGCAGTCGAGGGACCTGCTGTTCCTCGCAGGACATCAATGCTTCGAGCCAACAGCAGGTCCCTCCACTCGCCGCTAACGCGGCTCGCTCGGGATGACAAAATAAGCAGATCCGATCGGCACGCCTGAAAGGCGTGCCCTTTCAAAACCCGTGTACCTTCTCTCAAACCCGACCGCCCCTTCTGAACAGTTCACTGGCAGAACAAAAAAAGGCGCGGACCGAAGTCCGCGCCTCGTATCGCCGCTGAGTGGCGTTAGTTGCCTTTGCCTCTGACGCCCGTCAGCTTGAGTCCAGCCGGCCGCGAGGGATTCGACGGGCCCCCCGAGCCGGACTGGTACATGTAGGAGTTGGAATACCACTGGTTGTTGAGCAAGGTGTACAGGGTGACGTAGATCTCCGAACCGTTGTTCGGCAGGTTATATACCGTCTCGCTCAGGGTGCCCGTGCTTAGCTCACCCGACTGGTCGATATCGTTCCCACCGGGAGCGCTCCCGATGTCTACCCAGTAGCCTTGAGCATTCGTCCCTGCACTCCAGGTGAACGTTGCCTGGGTGCCGTCGATCTCCGTACCCGGTGGCGGCGACTGCATGACGGCCAGGCCATTCGACGGATTGTAGGCGGTGTAGGTGTACTGGTTGCCCAGCCACTGATTGTTGACCAGCGACCACAAGGTGACATACAGCGTCTCACCATTCGAAGGCAGACCGTTCACCGTGACCTGCGTCACGTTGCCCAGATTGCCCGACTGATAGACGTCGTTGCCGCCCTGCGTGCTGCCGATGTCCAGCCAGTACGCGCTTGCGCCTGCGCCCGCCGTCCACTGGAAGGTGACGCTGGTGCCGGTGAGCTGCGAGCCCGGTGTCGGAGTCGTCAGCACACCTTGCGCGCCGCTCACGTTGAACGCCGTGTAGGTGTACGCGTTGTAGAGCCACTGATTGTTGACCAGCGAATACAGGGTGATGTACACCGTGCTGCCGTTGGTCGGCAGGCCGGTTACGGTTTCGCTGGTTGCCGTGCCGAGGTTGCCCGACTGGAAGTAGTTGCTGCTCCCCGGCGAGCTGCCGGCGTCGATCCAGTAGGCCGTCGCCTGCGTCCCGGCATTCCAGGTGAAGAGCTGGCTGCTGCCGCTCAGGGTCGAGCCCGGAGTGGGCGAGCTCATGGTGGCAATCTCGTTGCCGCCGCCTTCCGCCGTGTAGGTGTACTCCGTGAACTGCCACGAGCCGTTGATGAGGTAGTACCAGGTCACGTAGATGGTACTGCCGTTATTGGGAAGCGAGTTGACGGTCACCGCGAAGGTGCCCGGCGACAGGCTGCCCGACTGGTAGTAGGTGTTGCCTTGCGGGCTGGAGCCTATATCAACCCAGTAGGCGGTGGCGGTGGGTTGGACGCACCACTTGAACGTGGCGGTGGTCGAGCTCAGCGTGGAGTTTGCCGCCGGGCTGTAAACCGCCGGCGTCGAAATTCCTGCCCAGGTGCACGAGCCCACCAGGTACGCTCCGTTGGCGCTGCCCAGACCCGTCGCCAAATCATAACCGGGTGCTGCTCCGTATGACGGCTGGTAGGTTGTGGGAGCGGTGCTAACGCTGGTGTTGGCCACGGCAATCGCGCCGCTGCCCACACCAGTCAGCGTCATCGGAGTATCCGGCTGGTAGCCCGAGCCGCCGGTCACGATCGTGACGGCGCTAACGTAATTGGGTCCTTGTCCCAGAGTGGTGTTGGTTATTGTGACGAAATCGGGCCCTTCGAGGAAGGTGCCAGCCCACGTCACGTTGAAGTTGCCGGCATAACCTGCCGTCTTCGCAGTCAACGTTACTGTGCTGGTCGTCTCTGTCGCCGTGGCGCTGGCATTGGCGGCTGATACGTTGGCAAAGCACGGCGACGCGGTGCATTGCGCCGAGTTATCGTTGACCGCAGCCTCTAGGTTCTTCGCCGCATCCGTTTCCTGCGTACCGCTGCTCCCAGTGGTCACCAACAGGACCGAATTGGGTCCGGCTCCGGTCAGGGTGGTGACGAACGTGTAAGTCGTCCCCCCGACAGTGATCGCCTCGCCCGAGCCCCAGGCCGGAGCGCCAGTCGTAGTACTGCCCCCGGGTGGCTCCGTGATCTTAACGGTCCAAACGGCGTTGGTGGATCCGCTGTTAACTGTTGTCGTGCAAGTAGCCTGCGTACCGCCAGCCCACAGAGCTGTGCCGGTCGGCGATTGATACGGGTTGACGTTGGTGGGCCCGGCGATGGCACAGGTCGGTGGCGACGTATATCCGGTGCCGCCGTTGATGACGGTGGCGGCCGTGATCACGTCAGTGCTGTCTACGCCATGCGTGCCACTAGGCTTGTAGCAGTGGGATTCCGTTAGGGTACCGTTATCTTCGCAGGCCAGGCCGATGTCACCTTGGGTTACGTCGTTGAAGGCGCATCCGATGCCGGATCCCGTGCTGGAGTTGCAACCGCTGCCTTGGAAGGTTCCGCCCGCCACGCCGTATTCGTTCTGCGCGATCTGATAGTAGACGGGGTTGGGATTGCCCCAGTTCTCACCTGTCTGTTGATTGATGAGCGCCTGGATGCCTGCCATGGTGGGCGAGGCCACCGAAGTTCCGCCGAAGCCCGCCCAGGTGCTGGGAGCGCCGGAGCAGGAGGTGGCGCCGCCTGAAGTCTGGCTTGGATCGGACCAGCAGACGACTTCGTAGTGTCCCCAAATCCCATTGGCGGCAAACATCGCCACGTCAGGAATATCACGCACGCCGTCGGAGGGCACGCCGTACACAGCTTGACCGCCGGTCAACGTTGTCCCCGCCTGCCAGGAGGGTTTCGCATAGCCCTGACATTGCGGAACCGTATCGCCGTCAGCGCCCTGGTCCGCACCGCCAGCTCCGGTAGCGCAATTACTAGCGCCCCCGCTACCCGCGCCGGTGCTCAGGTAGCTGCTGTTAAATGGGGCGGTGTTGCATGTACCGCTACCATAGGGAAAGTAGCTGCCGGTCGCGACGAAGGAGATCAGAGCGTTGGCGCAGGCATCGTCCCAGGGCTGCTCTGGGATATATGACAACGCGGAGCCGAAGTACTGGGAGTTCGCCCCCCAGTAGGTGCTGAGCGGGTTTCCGCCGTTTTGGCCCGTTTTTGAGTTATACACGTCCTCGAAATCGGTACCACCAACAGTGACGTTGTAGGGGGTTTCACCCCATCCAGTAACCCCGAGAGTGGCAACATCGTATTCCTCACCCGTGGTCCCGAAAAGGTTAGAGCAACTGGATGGACCTTCGTCGCCCGAGGAAACGAAAACCGAGATGCCCTGTGCAGCTGCCTGCTGATAGGTGTTGTAGAAGGCCGCATTACCCGCGGTTCCGGTAAAGGCTTCGCACAAACCATAACTGACGCTGACAACGCCCGGATATGGTCCGGCGCCGTTAACCAGGTTTTGCAGGGCAACCTGGCCACCGAAGGTAAATGTCGTGTCAGCGCACGAGATCAGCTCGATGGCCGCGCTGGGCGCGACCGAGCTGGCTACTTCCACGTCGATGGCGGCTTCGCCGTCATCACCGTTGGTGCCGGGATCGGTACATCCTCCGGGATGCACTTGGCTGTAACTCCCCAGCGGGAAGGTTTCGGATAGGCCGAAGGTCGAGCGATAGGTGTTCCAGTCGCTGGCGCCGTTGCTGCCCGCCGTGCCGTACGTGTCGGTGTCCTCGACCAAGGCGATCGTTTGGCCCTGCCCGGAGATACCGGCAGCGTAAAGCGGATTCAAGTTGTAAATGGCCTCGGTGTCCTGCGGCGTAATCGCGTAGCACGTGCCGGGCTCAGTCGGCACGCTTGACGAAGATGCGCAGCCGGCAAATGTGTACTGAGGCGCTACCCTGTACATGGGCTCGGGCTTGAAGTCGTTCAAGGACGCAAAGCCCTTGATCACGGGCGCCAATGCCGCCGGAATCTGGGGATCGCTCATGTTGGCAACGTGCATCTCGCCGCCGACGTTGAGCCGCCCAATCGGGGTTCGAAAGGCCTGCGCAACGGCCCCGACAGTTCCCGAGATGTCGATTAGCATCCTGTTGGGATAGACCCGATTGATGACGAATCCCTGCGACTCCAGCCACCCGGTGATCTTTTGGATGTCTTCATCGGCTACGCCGTAATTGCCGAATTCCTCGGGCGTGAGCCACTTGTGGAAGTTGGGTGAGTTGCGGTCGTTGAGCGAATCAATGTATGCATCGAGCGCCTGCTCCTGCTCCGGAGAGCGCCGGAGAAAGAGGAACATGTGCTCCAACGGCATGGCCGCATTGGCCGGGCCGACATAATAGCCGGAGTACTTCGCCTCCGGCCGCGTGTTGCCGCGTAGGGTCACATAGGCTTCGTTGATTGGCCCCGTGATGCGTGGCGTCGGTCCTACCTCATATCCACTCTGCGGGTTGGACGCGGTCCGCGCGTACGAGATCAGAGAGAAGGTTGTGATGAATGTCAGCAGTAGGACACACCACAATCCAAGCAAGAACTTTCTCGTCATAAGTCTCCACCTTTCGCGCTCTGTCGGCGCGAATGTAATGAACTAGTAGGGGGATTCGGACCCAAAGCAACCAGGGAAAGGTACAGTCTCGGCATAATGCCGGAGGGCGAAAACGTTCAGTCGTTTGGACGGCTCTAGACGAAGCGGCGCCGGCCACAGTCGCGCTATCTAAATTTCTGTTTGCTGCGCGTGCAAATACTGCATGTATGGGTTAAGAACTTATGGGACGGACCTGAACAGTAATTCGGAGGAGGGGCAGTGCCTCGATCCTTAGCTGGTGGCCACGGTCACAGTCGCTCGCGAACCACAGGCGCGATTCGACCCAGAGAAAGTACTCTGAAAAGAGCAAGCCTCCAATGCAACTTTAGTTGTAGGCGGGATTGCGGGCCAAATCGCACCCAAGTAAGCGGCCGCCAGGGAGCAGCTCCTGCGGCGAATGGCAGGCGGGCGATTGGCGATGCAGTAGAATGTGACACGCTCAAATCGGCATCCCTTCTACGAGCGGGATTTCACATGTCGGCCTCCACTAAACCTGCCCGCGCAGTATCGCCGGGTGCCGAAGACCAGCTGCAAGGCTTTATCGATAAGTTCGAGCCGAAACACCAGGCGCTGATCCGCGCTGTCCGCAAAGCACTGCGCAAGCGGCTGCCCACGGCCAACGAGCTGGTCTATGACAACTACAACTTCTTCGTGATCGGGTACTCTCCTACCGAGCGTCCCTCCGACACGTTCTTTTCCGTTGCCGCCGGGGCGAACGGGGTCGGACTGTCGTTCTATCGCGGCGCCGACCTTCCCGATCCCCACCACGTGCTGCTCGGTTCCGGCAGCCAGAACCGCTTTGTGCGGCTCGAGTCCGCCAGGACCCTGGACCGTCCGGAAATTGCCGCTCTCCTGAACGCCGCCATCGTGCAGGGCCGCGCGCCTTTGCCGGCGAGCGCGGGCGGGAAGCTGATCATCCGCTCGATCTCCGCCAAGCAGAGGCCACGCCGCAAATCCTGACGGTTGCGGGTGGCACGCTGGTCAGCCAGCGCCGTCGGTTCGCAAGATTTTCGCTGTCCCGCCGATAAGACAAACGAAGGAACGGTGTCCCATGATGTCGCCCTAAACCGGCGTGCAGCGGCGTCCGCCTCGGTGCCCGGAGCCGCTGAGGCGCACCTGGCAACAGCAGCTTTCGCTCACACAATACTCTCGGAAAGCCACGACGATGTTCGTCATTGTAGGCATACTGGTGGTGCTGGGGGCCGTGATCGGCGGCTTCCTCATGGAACACGGCCCCTTGCGCGTTCTCATGCAGCCGTCGGAGGCCATCATTATCGGCGGCGCTGCCCTGGGCACGCTGCTGGTGGCCAATCCGCTGCACGTGCTGAAAAGCGTGCTGGCCGGCGTGCTGCAAGTCCTCAAGGGATCGAAATTCAGCAAACAGCGTTATCTCGATTCGCTGAAGATGCTGTACGAGATGTTTAACAAGATCCGCCGCGACGGACCCAATTCGGTGGAGAACGACATCGAAGAGCCGGAAAAGAGCAAGTTCTTCGCTGCGTTTCCCGCGGTCGCTAAAGACGAACATGCCCGCAACTTCATTTGCGACACCATGCGCATGGTGCTGATGGGCGGCGTGGAAGCGTTTGACGTCGATCAGATGATGGAAGCCGATATCGGCGTCCACGCGCACGAGACGGAGCAATCGGTGGGCGCGCTGGGCACGGTCGCCGATTCGCTGCCGGGTTTGGGCATCGTGGCCGCTGTGCTGGGCGTGGTGATGACCATGAGCGCCCTCGGCGGCCCTCCGGAAGAGATTGGCAAAAAGGTCGCTGCCGCGCTGGTGGGTACCTTCCTCGGCATTCTGCTGTGCTACGGCTTCATCGGCCCCATCGCCGCCAACCTGGCCAAGCTGGCGCACGAGGAGCACGAATATCTGCACGTGCTGCGGGTCACCATGATCGCCTTCATGAAAGGCATCTCGCCGCTGCTGGCGGTGGAAATGGGACGGCGTTCCGTGCCCGCGCACCTGCGGCCCAGCTTCAACGAGATGGAAAAGCACTGTAAGCAATCGGCCGCGGCGGCGGCTACGGATGCCGCTCCTGAAGCGGCCGCCGAGGCAGCCGCCGAACCGGCTCCGGCTGCGGACTAAAGGCGATGGCAGGAGCTTCCCATCCCGTCATCATCCGGCGCATCAGCCGCCACGGCGGCCATCGCGGCGGCGCCTGGAAGGTCGCCTATGCTGACTTCGTCACCGCTATGATGGCCCTGTTCATCGTGCTTTGGCTGATGAACACCAGCAAACCCATTCAGGAAGCCATCAGCGGGTACTTCAAGGATCCGGCGGGCACGGGGAAATTCACCGGTATCGTGAAACCCGTGGTCACGCCGACGACCAGCAAAGACGATCTCTCCAAGGTCAAAGCGGATGTGGAAAAGGTGATTCAGCAGGTCACCGACTTCAATAAGCTGAAAAAGCACATCGAGATCACGGTGACCGCCGAAGGCCTGCGGATCGAGTTGCTTGAGTCGGAGAAAGGAACCTTCTTCGAGAGCGGGCAGCCTGAGCCGAACGCCAAAGGCCGTGAGCTGCTGATCCCCATAGCCGAGGAACTGGGAAAGATTCCCAACAAGATTTCCATCGAGGGCCATACCGATTCGCAGCCGTTCGCGGGAAAAGCCAATTACACCAACTGGGAGCTTTCTACCGATCGCGCCAATGCCAGCCGCAGGCTGATGCAGCAGCACGGGCTGCGCGCCGATCAGGTGGCGCAGGTGCGCGGCTTCGCCGATCAGCAGCCGCGTAACGCGAAAGATCCCTCCGACTCAGCGAACCGTCGAATCTCGCTCATCGTGCAATACCTGGGGCCGAACGATCCCGTCAGCGCAGGCGCGGTGCCCGGAACATCCGGTTCCGCTGCCATGCCAAAAGAGCCCCAGCACAATTCACCTTGATAAAATTGTTGCTTGCCTTCCGTAAAGAAAACCGCCAAATCAGCTACGGTATCGAGCGCGGCCAGACCGGCAAGCGCGGTGCAGCCCTCGGTTGCTGTGCCCGCTGAGCCTGCAGGCTCCAAGGGCCGCATCTACCTCATCGACGCGATGTCGTTCATCTTCCGCGCCTATCACGCCATGGCGCGCCAGCGGCCCATGTCCACCAAGACGGGCATTCCCACCAGCGCGACCTTCGTCTTCGTCAACATGCTGCGCAAGCTGCGCGCCGACTTCGCCCCGCAATATCTGGCCGCGGTCTTTGACGTCGGCGTGAAAACCTTCCGCGATGAGCAGGCCGCGGCCATCGTCAGCACTCGCAAGTTCGACAGCAAAACCCAGACCTACGTTGACGTCGCCTACGACGGCTACAAAGCCAATCGCGCCGCCATGCCCGACGATCTGGCGCAGCAGGTGCCCTACATCCGGCGCGCGCTCGATGTCTATCGCATTCCGATCCTCGAAGCGCCCGGCTTCGAAGCCGACGACGTGATCGGCACGCTGGCCCACAGAGCCGCCGCCGACGGCTACAGCGTCTTCGTCGTCTCCAGCGACAAGGACATGATGCAGCTCGTCAGCGACCGCATCTGCGTGCTCAATCCGCCCAAGGACAACCTCATCTGCGACGCCGCGAAGGTCGAGGAGATCCTCGGCGTTCCGCCCGAAAAAGTCGTCGACGTGATGGCGCTGCGCGGCGACTCCATCGACAACATTCCGGGCGCCCCAGGTATCGGCGACAAGGGTTCGGTCGAACTGATCCAGCGCTTCGGCAGCGTCGAGAGCGCGCTGGAACACGCGGAGGAAGTCGAGCGTAAAACCTATCGCGAGTCGTTGCAGAACAATCGCAACGCGATTCTGATCAGCAAACAGCTCGTCACCATCGATACCAATGTCGCCGTCGATTTCGAGCCGGAGCAGATGCGGGCGCAGGATCCCGACGCTTCTGCCGCGCGCGTGCTGTTCACCGAGCTGGAGTTCAGCACCCTGGTGCAGGACTTCCTCAGCGAAAGCATCGAGCTGGGCGAGACGGACTACCGCGAGGCGAAGAAGGCGGAGGACGTTGTAGCTGTCGTTGAATCGGTGGTGAAGAACCCAAATGGAGCGCTCGCGGTCGCCATAGAAGCAACCGTCCACAACCAGCCGCAGGTCCTTGAAGCGCCAAATGAAGAAACCGACCTCGAAAACGATCAGCTCCTATTGAGCGAGACCGCACAGGCGCCAAATGCTCCAGCGAAGCTGCACGTCGCGATCTCAGCAGAGGAGCACATAGCGCTATCTTTGGCCTTGGACAAATCGGCTGTCGAAACCTTAGTGCTCCAGGCAGTTCTTGAAGATGACAAGAATGTTCCAAAGGCAATTCACGACTACAAGTCCGCCTTGCATGGCTTTCACGAGCAGGGCATCGCACTCGCCGGCGTCGCGCATGATCCGCTGCTCTACGCCTACCTGCTCGATCCCACTTACTCAACTTACGAACTGCCGGCAGTCGCATTTCGCAAATTCAGTCTTAAGCTGGGGCCGTCGCCCGCCGAAGCCGCCGACATCACCCTGCGGCTCACGCACAAGCTCAGCGACGAGATCAACCAAGCCGGACTGCGCAAGGTGTACGACGAAATCGATCTGCCGCTCGTGCCCGTGCTGGCGCGCATGGAAGCAGCCGGCGTCAAGCTTGACTGCGACGTGCTGGCCGAGATGTCGCAAAAACTCAAGAGCGACATCGACGCCAAGGCGCGCGCGATTTACGACAAGGCCGGCGTCGAGTTCAACATCGATTCACCCAAGCAACTTGCCGAGGTGCTCTTCCTCAAGCTGAATCTTCCCAATCCAATCAAGTACGGCAAGGGAAAGGTCATGTCCACCGCCGCGCCCATTCTGGAGGAATTGGCCGCCGAGCACGAAGTGCCGCGCATGGTGCTCGACTATCGCCAGCTCTCCAAGCTGAAATCGACCTACGTCGACGCGCTGCCCGCGCTGCTGAACTCGGGCACCAAACGCCTGCATACGACCTTCAACATGGCAGGCTCGGCCACGGGACGGCTGTCGTCGGTCAACCCCAACCTGCAGAACATCCCCATCCGCACCGAACTGGGCCGCGAGATTCGCGCCGCGTTCGTCGCCGAACCCGGTCACGTGCTGCTCAAGGCTGACTACTCGCAAATCGAACTCCGCTTGCTCGCACACTTCAGCGGCGACAAGCTGCTGGTCGAGGCCTACCGCACCGGCCAGGACATCCACACGCTGACCGCCTCGCAGGTCTTCGGCGTGCCGCCGCTCATGGTTAACGCCGAGCATCGCCGCCGCGCCAAGGCCGTCAACTTCGGCATTGTCTACGGCCTGTCGGCGTTCGGGCTGTCGCAGCAGATCGGCATCGACACGAAAGAGGCCAAGCGCTTCATCGACGCCTACTTCGAAAAGTACAGCGGCGTGCGCGAGTTCATTGATCGCACGCTGGAGCAAGCCCGCCGCGACCAGAAAGTCTCGACGCTGTTCGGCCGGGTGCGTCCCATCCCCGACATTCACAGCAAGAACTTCAACCTGCGCGGCTTCGCCGAGCGCACCGCAGTCAACACGCCGCTGCAAGGCACCGCCGCCGACCTCATCAAGATCGCGATGATTCGCATCGATGCCGAGCTGCAAGCGCGCAAACTCGCGTCCAGGATGTTGCTCCAGGTGCACGACGAGCTGGTCTTCGAGGTGCCCGAAGGCGAAGTTGATGCGATGAAGCGGCTGGTCACCGAACGCATGGAGAACGTGCACGAACTCAAGGTCCCGCTGAAGGTCGATCTCGGCGTGGGACCGAACTGGCGCGACCTGGAGTAGGCCAAGTGTTCGCTGGAGATAAACCGGGCAGGCAGCCGGAACCGCAGCCCAGCTTGTCAGCGGAGCAGATCGCGGCGCTGAACCTGGAGGTTGCCGGGTACATCCGCACGCAGCGCGCCAGCTACTACCCTCGCTCGGTCTCGCTTACGTTCAGTGACCTCTGGCTGCGCTTCTTCTCCGCTGCCGACCTGCAGCGCGTGCGGGCTGTGCAAGCCGGCGCCTCGGCTGCCAGCGCCGCCTCAGACACATTGGATCGCGTGCCCAATCCTCCTTTCTACACCGATCTTGAGAAGCTCGGGTTTACCGGCTTGCCCGACTTCTCCATCATGCCGGCCATCACCTTCGACGACGTCGTGGTCTTCCAAGAATCGCTAACACCGCAGTTGATCTTCCACGAACTGGTGCATGTGGTGCAGTACCGCCTGCTCGGCATCGACGAGTTCGCGCGCCTCTACGTCCGCGGCTATCTGCACGGCGGCTACGAAGGGACTCCGCTGGAGGTCTGCGCCTACGAACTCGACGGCCGCTTCATCATGGGCAGCGTGGGATTCGACGTCGAGGCGGTGGTGCGGGAGTGGATGGAGACCGGAAGGTTCTGAGCTTCGGGGCAGTGCTTACCACGGAGACCTGGGGAGCCTTGGGTTGAAATCTAGGGAGTTCTTTGCGACGAGGCGCTGTCCGGCTTTAGCGAATACTGGGTTTGCTTCCATGACGTGCCGCTTTGGTCTTTGCCCATCACTTCCAGTTCCCGATTCTCGGTCTTCCATCTTGCCGGATAGTTGCCATTGGCGAGGTGCAAGCAGTGGTTCTTTGGGCCAGTGCATGTCATGGTGAACGAGCGCTCACCCGCCGAGTCCTCGAGCGTCGCCTCTGCGACAATCTCATAGCCAAGCCCGCCGTTAGCGACGACTCCGTTTTCGCCGTCGATGTGAATCACCAGTGGGTAAGTGGCAATATCAACGCCCGGGAACTGCGGCGCTGGACCGCGTGCCTCACGAGGCGCATGTAGCGGCGCGTCGGGCTCCAGACCCGCGAGGCGGAAGTTTACCTCCACGTTGATCATCACGGGCACCGGCTCTCCATTTAGCGTAGAGGGCCGAAAGCGCCAGGTTTGGACGGTATCGAGGGCCGCTTCGTCCAATCCCATGCCGGCGCCCTGTTGAATCTTAACGTGCTCAGGCAAGCCCTCGGGGCTCACTACCAGCCACACCACAACCGTGGCCTGGAAGCCGGCGCGTCGCGCAGTGGCGGGGTAAGCCGGATCGGGACCGTAGATGAGGCCTGGCGGCGTCACATCCTTCCCGACCCGATACACCGGCTTCTCGTTGCGATCCTCATTGTGGGCAGGACTGCCGGCGGTTCCGCTAGACGCACCCGCAGCACCTTGCGCGCTTGGGGGCGGCGCTGGTGGTGTGGCATCCTGCGCGGATATGGGTGCAATCATGGCCAGCGAAAGAGGCACAACACGGCACAGCGATTGAAAGGATGTCGCCAACCTTGGTCGACACTTGAAATTGCAAATAACCTTAGGGTTCATCTCTTTTGCGTGTCCAGTCCAACTCGGAAAGGAACGCTTAACGAGACAATAGCACCACTCCACAAACTTCCTTTGCTTCCTCTGTGCCTCTGTGCCTCTGTGTCTCTGTGGTTAAACGCCTTTTATTTCGCGGCCATCGCCGGTTGCGCCAGGAAGCGCTCCATGAACTTGGTATCGATGTTGCCCGCGCGGAAGTCGGGATCGCGCATGATGCGCTGGTGCAGCGGGATGGTCGTGAAGATGCCCTCGACGACAAACATCTCCAGCGCGCGAGACATGCGGGCAATCGCCTCGTCGCGATCGCGTCCGCGCGCGCACAGCTTCGCAATTAGCGAATCGTAGTACGGTGGAATCACGCCCTCGGCATAGGCGGCCGTATCCACGCGAATGCCCGTCCCACCCGGCGTGTTGAACACCGTGATCTTGCCCGCCGACGGCGTGAAGCGCTCGGGATGCTCGGCATTGATGCGGCACTCGATCGCGTGCCCGCGAAAATACACGTGCTCCTTGATGATGCTGCTCAGCTTCTCGCCCGCGGCAATCATGATCTGCGATTTCACCAGATCGACGTCGGTGGTCATCTCCGTCACGGGATGCTCGACTTGGATGCGCGTGTTCATCTCGATGAAGTGCAGGCTGCCGTCTTCATCCATCAGGAACTCGACCGTGCCCGCGTTCATGTAGCCGATGCGACTGAGCGTCTTCACCAGCACGCCGCCGATGCGCTCGCGCAACTCGGGCGTCATCTTCACCGACGGCGCTTCCTCGAGCAGCTTCTGATGCCGCCGCTGGATGCTGCACTCGCGCTCGCCCAGGCTCATGACGTTGCCGTGCTCGTCGGCCAGCACCTGAAACTCGATGTGCCGCGGCCGCTCGATGAACTTCTCCATATAGAGGTCGCCGTTGCCGAAGGCCGCCGCCGCCTCCGACTGCGCCGAGTGGTAGAGGTTGGGCAGCTCCTCTTCGCTGCGAATCACGCGCATGCCGCGCCCGCCGCCGCCGGCAGAAGCTTTTACGATCACCGGGAATCCCACGCTGCGCGCCCACTCCAGCGCCTCGTCCGCCGAAGCGATGATGCCGTCCGAACCCGGCAGGATCGGCACGCCTTCCTTCTTCATGGTGGCGCGCGCTTTTTCTTTCTCGCCCATCAGCCGCGTCACCTCCGGCGGCGGCCCGATGAACTTGATGCTGCACTCCCGGCAGACTTCGGCGAAGTTGGCGTTCTCGCTCAGCAGGCCGTAGCCGGGATGGATGGCGTCAACGTTGGCAATCTCGGCCGCGCTGATCACGGCGGGAATGTTGAGATAGCTTTCATTCAGCCGCGGCGGGCCGATGCAGATGGCCTCGTCGGCAAAGCGCACGTGCAGCGAGTGGCGATCGGCCTCGCTGTAAATGGCGACCGCCTTGATGCCCAGCTCCTTGCACGCGCAGATCACGCGCAGGGCAATTTCTCCGCGATTGGCAACCAGGATCTTCTTGAACATGGGTTTCAATTCACCACGGAAGCACGGAATACACGGAAGGGAACGTGTCTTTCGGTCCTAAGATACCCTCGACGCGCCCCTGTCGCGGATCGGAACGTCGTCATACCGCCGGTTTCGAAAAATTCCGTGCATTCCGTGCTTCCGTGGTGAATACATCCGGGTGGGGGTGTTTACTGCTTGCGAATGCCGAACAGCGGCATGCCGTATTCCACCGGACTTCCGTTGTTGACGAACGCCTTGGCCAGCACGCCGGAAGCTTCCGCCTCGATCTCGTTCATCAGCTTCATGGCTTCGATGATGCACAGCACCTGGCCCTCTTTGACGGTGTCGCCGATCCTGACGAAGGGCGGCGTGCCCGGCGAAGGCGCCTCGTAATACGTCCCCACGATGGGCGACTTCACGATGAACAGGTCGGCATCCGAGGCCGGCTCTTCTGCCGGCGCCGGCGGCCGAGCGGAGGTCGATGGCGCTGCCGGGGTGCTCGCATCGGCCTGCGCCGCAACAATCCCCGGCGCGACCGCGGGAGCGATGGCAACTGGAACGGCCTGCATCGCCGGTGCAACCTGCACGACCGGGGCGGTCGAGTTCCCTCGCCTGACGTGCACCTTCACATCCCCGCGCTCCAGTTCGAACTCGGTGATGTCGTGCTCGACCAGCAGCTCGATCAGTTCCTTGATTTCTTTCTGGTTCATTCCGTTTTTTTCTAACCACAGAGGCGCAGAGACACAGAGGAATTCAAAATCTTGAACGATCGAACAATACGAAAACTCCCGAAATCCAAGTTGGCTTTTAGTCTTCTCTGTGCCTCTGTGTCTCTGTGGTTAAAACACATGCCTCAAATCTCGACCAACTCCTTGTTCACCGAGGTCAGCACCTCGCAGCCATTCGCCGTTACCAGCACCATATCTTCGATGCGAATACCGCCCCGCCCCGGAACGTAAATTCCTGGCTCAATGGTAATGACCATGCCGGCTTGCAGCTCTTCCGGTTGACCCTTTCCCAGCCGCGGCGGCTCATGGATCTCCAGACCTACTCCGTGCCCCGTCGAGTGCGTGAAGTAGCGGTCAAGCCCAGCCCGGCGCAGGACCTGGCGAGCCGCTTTGTCCACTTCGGCCGCCTTTTTACCCGGTTTTACCGCGGCAATACCAGCTAACTGCGCTTCCAGGACGGCTTCGTACCACTTGCGCTCTTTCCGCCCGACCCCGCCCATATGCACCGTCCGGGTCATGTCGGAACAATAGCCCCGCAGTATAACACCCGAATCGACCACCACGAATCCGCGCTGGGGGATGGGCTCGGCGGAAGCGCGACCATGAGGAAGCGCCGAGCGCGGGCCGCTGGCTACGATGGTCTCGAACGACATTCCGTCCGCGCCCGCCTGTCGCGCCTCATACTCCAGATCGCCGGCAACTTCCGTTTCCGGTATTCCCGGATGAATCGATGGCAACGCCTTCTCGAAGACGCCGGCCCCCAGCACCACGGCCATGCGAATCAGCCGCAGCTCATCTTCGTCCTTGATCATGCGCTGGCGCATGACCAGCCCGGAGGTAGCCCTGACCGCGACCTTCTTCGGAACCGCGTTGCGCATCACACCGGCGGCGGCGACAGTAGTGAAATCCGCCTCGAAGCCCAGCCGCAGCGGCCGGTCTGCCGGCATCCGTTTGACGGCCTCGCTCAGCAGCGAGCCTTTGGCGATGACCACGCGCGCGCCGCGCACCTCCTGCCGCGCCTGTTCGCTGTAGCGCCCGTCCGTGAAGAACGTGCGGCGGTCGCCCACAACCAGCAATAGTCCGTTGCTTCCGGTATAGCCGCAGAGATAGCGCAGGTTCGCCGCATGCGTAACCACAAAGGCGTCGAGCCGCTCGCCGCGAAACGTCCGCTGAAATTGCTCCTGGCGGGATAGGTAATCCATTCGGCTATGTTCGCACGCGGAGTTGTTCGGGAACCAGCAGGCGCAGCCCAAATGTTTGCGGGCGCGTCTAACCGATTAGAGGTAAACT
>Ga0335073_10007461_pt1 | contig 15339 bp, 11 predicted proteins | sample Lox_Sample_22_FD_207093 | JGI IMG/M metagenome (GOLD analysis project Ga0335073, IMG submission 207093) | Soil microbial communities from Loxahatchee National Wildlife Refuge, Florida, United States - Lox_Sample_2.2 | ecosystem: Environmental > Terrestrial > Soil > Wetlands | place: USA... | reverse complement strand
TTCGGTTTTGGCACGGTTGGATTCTTCCGGTCCTTCAGAGAGAAGAACCCTACGCCAGAAGCTATCCAGATGCAGCGGGGCGCCATTCGATTTGGGTTTGCCCTCATTGTTCTGGGCATAGTAGCCACCGTGTTGGCGGGAATTTCTCACTGGCTGACGCTGCGAAGGCTTCGCCGCAATGAAGAACTAGTCTTAACTCAGTGGCCTCTGAGTATCACCGTGGCAATGCTCATGGCCATCATCGGCTTAGTCGCGCTCTGGCACGCATTCCCGCGATAACCGGCCGATCATGTAATGAAATGCGTCGACCAACGCGTGCGGGAATTGTTCAGCAGCTCTCTAGCTGGGAGCTGGTCCGAGAGGACAGAGAACAGAGATGAAAGATAAGATCGAAGCGAAAACTGACATCGGTGCCTCCAACGTTTCTCTCGTCAACGGTGGCTCGCTCTATCGGATTCTCAAAGCGACTGGACTCGTGCGCACGAACCAATGGAACGTTCAGCGTCGAATCGCTTTCGTGATTGCGATCGGCTGGGTACCACTACTCCTGATTATTCCGCTGTTCAAGCCTGGGGCCATGATGTCGTTCCTGAGGGACTATCGTATTCACGCCAGAATGCTCATCGCCGTCCCCGCACTGTTGGTGGGCCAGAGTTGGATGGAATCTACCTTTCGCACCATCGTCGCGTACATACATAATACTCGTCTGCTCGCGGATGCCGATCTCGTCGGCGAGGGGAAACTTATGGTGGGGCTACGACGACTGCGCGATTCGGTTTTACCGGAATTAATCATCGTGTTGCTTGTCGTCGCTCACACCTACCTTTCCTTCTCAATTCTCGCGGATGCTACTCCGTGGTTTGCGACTGCGACAGCGGCCGGCCTTCGTTTAACTCCGGCTGGCTGGTATACGGTCTTCATAAGTGCAGCTATCTTTCAATTTCTGTTTTTCCTAAGTTTATGGAAATGGGTGCTGTGGTCGATTTTCGCCTTTAAGCTATCGAGAATGCGGTTGAATTTGGTCGCGACCCATTCTGACCAGCACGGCGGCCTCGGGATCCTGGGGCTGATGGCAAATGGCTTCGCTCCCATTTCTTTTGCGGTCACGGCCGTCATCGGAGCCACGTGGCGTCATGAGATTCTGAACGGCAGTGCCCACCTAATCAACTTCAAACTACCTGCCATCGCGCTGGTTGTAATCCTCGCCGCTTTGGCATTTCTGCCCTTGGTTTTCTTTGTTCCTCCATTAGCCGCGCTTCGGCGTAGAGGGATTCTGGAGTATTCGACATTGGGGCAGATTCAGACGACTGAATTCGATGACAAGTGGATCGCGCACCGGGCCGGTCGCGAGTCTGAGGTTCTGACAGCAATGGAGAGCGACAATGTTCTTAACTTCAGCCAGATATATGACAGAATCAAACAACTGGTACCGATCCCGGTCGACAGAGCCACGTTGATCCCGCTTGCACTTTCCATAGTCATCCCAGCACTGCCGACGATTTTTGCTGAGATCCCGGTCGGAGTTGCCCTCCAAGATGTGCTCAAAGCATTGCGCTAGGACGGCCGCGTGGGGTCGCAGGATCGACTAGGAACGATCTCGAACTTCTACCTGGCTCTTTGAACCTGTTGTTGCTTGACAAGGACTTCCGTTCGCAGGTGCAGTGGGTGGCGGAGCTCACCTGACTCACGCAGGAGGCGGGCATCTTCCCCGAGCCCCGCTGGACCTTCCCCAAAGGGCAGTAGACGCCGTTACCTTCGCACTCCTATTGTTCTAACTGAGCCCGATTAGCAGCCTTACCACGGCCTGTCTCGCCAGTTGTTGACGACGAAACGTTTATCGATCATCCTGACAACTATGTATATGCGATTGAAGGCTTGTTTTACCCTCGCAGCAGTCCTCTTGGGATCATTCGCGTCCTTTGCTCAGGATCAGGCGAACACCACGCCGCCTTCGAAACGTCCCACCATTGGCTTGGTTCTACAAGGTGGAGGAGCCCTGGGGCTTGCCCACGTTGGCGTTATTACCTGGCTAGAGGAACATCACATTCCGGTGGACTACGTCGCCGGGACCAGTATGGGCGGCCTGGTTGGCGGAGTTTACGCTACTGGACATAATGCCGCTGAGATGCGCCAGATCGTGAACAGTATCCCTTGGGACGAGGTAATAGGAGGGCGAACGCCCTTCGACGACCTTGCGTTCCGGCGCAAGGAGGACGCCCGCGATTATCCCAACAGCCTGGAATTCGGATTGCACAAGGGCCTGCAGTTTCCCGCAGGCCTAAACTCCGGCCAACAGGTCGCGTTGGTTCTGGATAAGATCGCGCTCCCCTACTCGGAGATCAAGAGCTTCAACGACCTGCCTACTCCCTTCGCTTGCGTAGCCACGGACTTGGTCAGTGGCAAGCCTAAGGTTTTCCGCGACGGCTCCTTGGGCCTGGCCCTCCGGTCCACCATGTCTCTGCCCGGAATCTTCACGCCCGTGCGCGCCAAGGATGCCATCTATGCCGACGGTGGATTGCTGCAAAACCTTCCCGTCGAAGTAGCGAAACAGATGGGCGCCGATCTGACGCTGGCGATTCACCTGGAGGAGGCGCCTGTGCCTCCGAATGCCAACCTCTCCTCATTCGCGGTTCTCGGGCAGTCGATCTCCGTCATGATCTCGGCCAACGAACTGCTGAGCATGGAAAAGGCAGACCTACTCATCTCAGTACCCGTACAGAAATGGAGTGCATTGAGTTTCGACGATGCTGACGCGATCATCAAGGCCGGATACGACGCAGCCGCGGCGAAATCCAAACTCTTGATGACCCTGGCGGTGGATGATGCAACCTGGAAGCAGTACCTGGCCGATCGCCAATCCCGAGTCCGCAACAATCCCGTTCCCGAGTTTGTCACTGTCCAAGGTGTGCATGGAGATCTTGCGCAGCGCATCCAGGATCAAATGGCCAACCTTGTGGGTGAGCCGATCAACTTCGATGAGTTGGACCAGGAAATCATGCGCCTGAAGGGAACACAACGCTATGCGGCGCTGAGCTACCAGATGGTAGATCGCAATGGTCAGCAGGGCCTTCTGATAAAGGCCGAGAAAACTGAGGTTGGCCCACCGGTTGTTAACCCGCTCATCCTCATCGACGGGTCAAGTTTGAAGAACGTTACCCTCGACATGGGAGCGAGAGTGACGTGGCTCGACATTGGGGGCTTCCGCTCGGAATGGCGCAATGACATCGTACTGTTCTCCGATTACGGACTGAGGTCAGAGTATTACCATCCCTTCACGCCGCAGACTCATTGGTTCATCGCGCCACGGGTTCTGGCCGAAAACAATCCGCTTTACATTTACGACAACAACCAACTGCTCTCCACCTATCGGCGTAGCACCCTTGGCGGAGGCATCGATGTCGGCTACCAGTTTGGAAGGACTGGCGAGCTGCGCCTCGGATACGAAGGCGGGTGGCAAGACTTCGAGCGGCAAATCGGAAACCCGAAAGAACTACCATCCTTTTCCGGCGGCTACGGTGACACCAGAATTCAATACAGGTTGGATCGCCTAGACGACCCTGTAATTCCTTTCGCAGGACAAAGCTTCAATGGCGATTTGTACTGGTACAACGCCAGTCCGGAGGCGCCCAAACCATATCCGGAGCTCGCAGCCAACGGTCAGCTTCACTTCCGGCTGAACCAACCGTCCTCGGTTTTTCTGGAGGGATCGACCGGGACGACTTTCAACTACACAACCGTCATCCCCCAGTTCTCCCTGGGAGGCTCACGGGAGTTGGTGGCCTACGGAATCAACGAACTGCTGATGGATAAGTACTTTCTTTTTCAGCTGGGATACATCCGGCAAATGCTGAAGCTGCCACCACTGCTAGGTAGCGGAGTCTATTTAATCGGCGTTTACGAGGCGGCGCAGGTTTACGGTCCGCCCAGTTCGATGGTGAACAAAGCATCGGGCTTCCCAGCCGATGCTGCTGCTGGCATTGTCGTCAACACAATTTTCGGACCGGTAGAAGCCGCCTACGCCTACGGCGATACCGGACATCACAAGTTGTTCTTCAGGGTTGGGCGTTTGTTCTGATAGGGCTCCGGCGAGTGCGATCTGCCGGCACGAAGTGGCCGCGTGCGACTACATGGCCGTGGGAGGCAGATACGTGTGATCGCTAGAACCCGACTCGTCCCACGCGAATCAGTGCAGACCAATTAGGAGCCCCGTCCGCGGCTTGGGCCGCGGGGTTGATGTGCTCACGTTGCTTTAACTCGGGAAACGGGAGTCCGCCCGTAACCAGGCGCCCTCGATCGTACAACAGTTCATCCAGTGTGCCATTCAGCAGGAGCTGGTAGTTCCAGGGCTGAGGATTTTCCATGTCCTTGGCGATCTCGCTATCGAGGGTGGTGGTGCAGTTTCGCGTCACCGCGTTATACCACTCAGGATGATCCGGCAACTTGTTCAAGTAAGCGGCGTAGATGAGGAATATCTTGCGTGCTCTGTCCGCCGTGATGGTGGTGCGATACAGAAAGACTTGCTCGTCTTTGCGGTAGTTGGTGCGCAGTCGGATGACGTCGCGCTCATCGGCAGCGATGAAGATCAACTCGTACTGGCGGAAGAATCCAAGGACCGCCGAGTACGTCTGACCGACTTTATAGCGCGCCTCAATCGAAAAGGCGATGTGATCGTTGTTGCCGAATTGAAAGCTGAGAATTGGATGACCAATATACTTAGGTCCCCAGGTAGTGAAGAAAAGGTCGGCGTACCGTAGTTGCGACAGATAAACCGTCCGGTCGCTCCAGCAATTCGAGTAATCAGTCTCAGTTCGGTAATCGCAGTTGCGCAGGTTGTGGATCGTAACTCGATCTCCGTTGATCTCGATCCAGGCGGTTCGGTCAGCGTCGGGTTGCCAATCGCCATCATTTGACGGCCGCAGAGTAAGCCACCACATGAGCACAATGCAGAAGCCTGCAAAACACAAAGCGGCAGCCCTACGCCATGGCTTCACCTTCACTAGTATGGCGACGATCGCAACCACGTAAATCACGGTCAGCGGAATGCGCAAAGCTGCGATCCGAAAGTCGACGTAAAGAGCGGCAACCGCCCACAGGGTCATCAGCGCCAGAACAACCCACATCGCTGCAAGTCCCATCATGCGCAGCGCCCGGCGCCAGGCCGGCAAGCGTCCTGTAGGATTCGTCATTCAGCCTACAATATACAGAGAGGGTCATGCGAAAGCCCTCAGGAACCGGAATCCTCCCGAGCCAGAATTCGGCTGTTAATGGTCTCGACCCGCCTTAGGCCACCAAAGGATCAAGCAAGATCAGTATCGCTGTGCCCAATTTTGTGCCCAGTGGCGATTGTCGGGCTTTATTTCGAGTGTCCTCGGGAAAGTGGGAACCCCGCATGAATACAGGCGAATCTGATTTCGTGCAAGTAGGGCTAAACTGTTGATTCTTCGTCCGTCAGGAACTTAGGATCTGGCGGGTAAAACCGTGGGGGTTCGAGTGCCCCTTTCGCACCAGCAAGCTTCGAGATTTCTGGCTGCTCTCCGGATTTCTACGCCGTGAGGCCCAGCTCCCGTATTTCGTTTTCGTCAATCTTCAAGCCGGCGGCGGCCACGTTTTCCTCCATGTGTGCCACCTTCGACGTTCCTGGAATCGGCAGCATGACAGGCGATCGCGATAGCAGCCATGCCAGGGCCACCTGCGACGGCGTGGCTTTCAATCGCGCAGCTACACGAGCGATAGAGCTATCTGTGCGGGATATCCGACCGGCAGCCAGCGGGAACCATGGAATGAATCCCATCGTCTCTTTTTCGCAATATTTCAAAACATTTTCCGAACGGCGGTCGGCAATGCTGTAACGGTTTTGGATGCTCACAATCGGAACGATCGTCCGCGCATGCTCAATCTGCGGCACGCTCACTTCCGACAAGCCGATGTGTTTGATTTTTCCCTGTGCCTGCAGGTCTTTCAGAGTGCCCAGTTGATCTTCGGCCGGCACCTTGGGATCGATGCGATGCAACTGATAAAGATCAATGCGCTCCAGGCGTAACCGGCGCAGGCTGCCTTCGCAGGCGGACCGCAAGTGTTCCGGCCTCCCGTCTTCGACCCATTGGTCAGGACCCGGTCGCACGTAACCACCTTTGGTCGCGATCACCAGGCCTGCCGGATACGGATACAGGGCCTCGGCAATGATTTCTTCACTGACCTCCGGACCATAGGAGTCCGCGGTGTCAATGAAGTTGATGCCCAACTCGAGGGCCCGCCGCAGAACGCGAACCGCCTCGGGCCGGTCCGCCGGCTCGCCCCAAATTCCATCGCCGGTGATTCGCATGGAACCGAATCCCAGCCGGGTGACCCGGAGATCGTTTCCGATCAGGAATTCGCCGGCCTTTGCGGCGAGAGTTTGTCTTTGCTCTGCTGCTGATTTCTTGTGCTGCATGTTCTTCTCCCTTTGTCGCGCAATGCCGGCCGTCGGCCGGCATAAGCTGCTGCTTACTCGGTTCTGTGGCTTGCGCTCATGTTGGGAATCTGTCTCCGAACATGGGACGCCCACTCTTCGATTGCTCCTGAGTGGCTTCGTCTTGAATCACGTCCCAGTGCTCGACCAGAATCCCGTCCTTGATGCGAAGAATGTCGGCTGCGATCCAATTGACCGGCTGCCCGAAGCCGGAGAAACGACCATGCACGATGACGAAATCTCCCTCGGCTACGATGGTTCCTGGCTCGTACTTCAGGGTCGGAGGGATGCTCTTGATGAGATTGAATAGCCCGTCGCGGCCAGGCTCGATATGAGCGCTGTGCTGAATATAGCCAGGCGACCAGAAGCGCTCAGCTGCCGCATAGTCACGCTTGTTGAACAGCGTGTCGAACGCCTCCAGGACAAGCGCCTTATTTCTCGATTCGATCGTGTCACTCATTTGTTACTCCGATTGGCCTAAGGAGTCTCGTCCCCCCGGCCTGCGAGCAAAGTTTCTCTGCGAGTGCCGTTGGACCTCACATGGTCAGGACTACGCGGAACTCCGCTTTGCCGCTCAGCATGCGAGCGTAAGCTTCAGCGGCTTTCGCCAGCGGGTACTTTTCGATCATGGGGCGGACGCCGGTCATTTCCGCGAAGCGCAACGTGTCCTCCGAGTCGGTTGCAATTCCGGAGTACCAGCCCTGGATCCGCTTTCCGCCAAGTATCAACTCGATGGGCGGCACTTCGAGCGGGTCTGGCGGCACACCTATCACGAGGAGCGTACCGTTAGCTCCCAAACCGCCGACGACCGCCGACATGGCCTTGCCGCTGGGCGCAGTAGCCAGAATCACGCTTGCGCCGCCGAGTTTCTGCAGCTCGGCCGCAGCATCGGTGGCTGCGCTGTCGATATAAATATCCGCTCCCAGCTTCTTCGCCAGCGCGGCATTGCCCGGCCCGCGCCCGATCGCCGCAACCTGATAGCCGAAGTTCTTGGCGAACTGGATTCCCAGGTGTCCGAGGCCTCCGATTCCCTGGACGGCGACCAGATCGCTGGGCAGCGCGCCGCCATGACGGAGAGCGTTGAATGTGGTAACTCCCGCGCACATCAGCGGCGCGGCTTCGGCGGCATCGAGCGACTCCGGCATGTGGGCCAGCGCTTCCACCGGCGCCACCATGTATTCCTGATAGCCGCCGTCGTAGCTGATCCCGCAAACGATCCCGCTCACGCAATTCGCGAAATCCCCCCTTCGGCAGGCCAGACACGTGCCGTCATGGCCGCCATGCCAGCCGACGCCGACGCGTTCGCCTTTCTTCCAGCTCTTTACGCCGGCCCCGACTTCATCGATCACGCCGGCAATCTCGTGTCCGGGAACCCGCGGATACGAAATACCCGGAAACAGGCCATCTTTGGTGACCACATCGCTGTGACAGACGCCACAAGCTTGAACGCGAATCCGCACCTGCGCCGCGCCGGGCTGCGGGATTTCACGTTCCACGATTTCGAAGTCCGCACCCGGTTTCGGCACTTGCACCGCCTTCATCTTTGCCATTTGTCATTCCTCCTAACGCGGTTTTGCCTTGGAGTGTTCTTGCCACTTTAATAGACCCTCAATTCGAATGAATTCGAGCTCGCCGGTCATGCCCTACGCCCGGTTGGTTATGTTCTTTCCCTTGCCTGGCGATAGGATTTCGGCGGGCCCATGACTTCTCCAATAGAAGCTTAGATTCGCCATCCCGGCATTTCGCACCAACCTTCAGCAGGTTTTGATCCGGCAAAATCTCGAACATCACGGCTTTTCAGACAAGAACCTAATCTCATAATTGCTTTGGCTTTGTATCAGGGCACGACCTCGGTCGCGCCAAAAACTTCGGGACTGAGCGACGACGCGATCGTCAGGCGGTTGCGACGACTGCCCGGCGCGTCGCATCCAGCGTGTGAATCAGCGATTCTTGCGGGAGTTTGCGTACGATCGGTTCGATGATCCATCCCAACCCCAGCGGTATGTCACGCGTCAGGGAGATCGCGCGGCATTCGATGTATACTCCGTCCCCACTTTTTTTCTCGTCGAACTTCCAGTAGGAATAGAGCCGCCACAAAAAGCCATAGCCGGTGTCGGGGTCCAGCACGCGTTCTTTCGCCGTGCCTGCGTCTTCCACCTCGGCGATGCGCGTGGTGTAGGAGCGGCAGACCCAGCGCTTGGCCTCGACCGCGGAATAGTGCACGTCGTGGTCGGTGTCCAGAACGACGGTGATGATTTTTTTCTTCAGCAGCCGGAGAAAAATCTTGAAGTCGTTCCCCTCCCGGCTGATTAATCGCGAATCCATCACCTCGGGCTGGTAGATGTACTTGTGATGGTCATAGTTCTGCACCAGCATCAGTACCTGCTCGACGGAGACGTTGGGCGCGAGGGCCACGCCCACCCAGTCGTGAATCAATCCGTTGGGAATCTTGACCGGCCAGTCGCCTTGCCAGAGTTGAGCGACGGTCTCGCCCCGCTTCACTCGTTGCGCCCGCTCGGAGTTGAGATCGCACCAGAGAAACGCGCCGTGGCCGTTCAGCGTCGTCTCCATTTCCCCTTCCGTCGCGCGAATGTACTCCTCGAACGCCTGTAGGGTCCGCGGCTTCAGGGTAACGACATTGGCGGTCTGTACCATCAGGCACCACGGCTAACTATCATTCTCCACAAACTATGCAATTCCGCGTGAATTGAGAATCAATTCTTCTCTGGGCGCTTGTAGCCTCGGGAGGGTCCCGTCGCCACAGGGTTATCGCCGTTCGCCGAAAACAAATAGTCCTCGATCTCGTCAGCGCGCTCGTCGGCATCGTGGTATCCGAGCTCGATCAGCTCCCGTGTGTACTTCGACGTGAACAACAGATAACTCATCAGGTCCGAGCACGACGCCGCATCCCGTGCCAGGCCGTTAACGAAGTACTGGATCAGGTACGGCATGTCCTTCTGATGATGCGCCGCGACCTCCGTCAGGTTCGCCGATGGGGTTACCTGCATCACCGTCAGCGGCCGCATCTTCTCGCATCCATCCAGACCGGTCTGCGCGATATGGCCTTCCATCAGCAACTGGTTCAGCCGCTCCAGATGTTCGACGTCGGTGGCGAGGTGGTCCAGAAACATCACGTTGAAGAGCACGCCCAGCACCTGCGCCAGCGAGGGATCTTTCACTCCCGCAATCTCGTCCTGATGCTCGCGATTTTCGCAACGCACACCTATGGCGAAGACCTTCTCGGCGCCTAAACGTATGATCGGGCTGAGCGGTTGCTGCAGCCGCAGGCATCCATCGCCGAAGAAAGCGCTGCCATGCGCCGTCTCCAGCCGCACCGGCTGAAACACTAAAGGAATCGCGGCCGAGGCGCACACGTGCTCGACCGTGATCTTGGTGGCCAGCGTCACCCGCCGGCTGCGGTTCCAGATGGGATGGCCTTTCTTCCCCTGAATAAAGAGATAACTCATCCCCGAGTTGTAATTGGTGGCCGAGATGGCCAGGGCATACAGATGTCCGCGCTTGATGTTCTCCTGAATACGGCTGCAGTCGAGGCGCGATTTAAGGTAATGACGCAACGGCGTGGCGTCCAGGAACGAGCGCGCATTGCCGCCGCCCATCACGCCGCCGAAGGACAAATCGAGGATCCAGATGAGTGAGTTGTGGGCTTGCGATACCAGATCGCAGCGGAAGACGTCCGAGGGTTTCAGGCTCGCCCAAAAATCGGCAACGATCCTGGTGGCCTGCGAGAACTGGTCGCTTCCCGCCGCCAGGGCCGCGCCATTGATGGCTCCGGCGGAGGCGCCGCCAATGATGGGAAAAGGATTGCCGTGCTTCTGGACACGTGGTATCTCTCCTATTCGCTTGAGAACGCCCGCCTGGTAGGCCCCTCGAGCGCCACCGCCCGTCATTGCCAAACCAAGAACCTTGTCGGCCACTAAGCGCATCCTGTACCGCCGGATTTAAGGTTGTCAAGTTCGCCGCGCACACCCGAATGTGCATCGGCCCGCTTTTGGCCAAGACCGCTCTAGCGTCGCCTTCGCGCGCTGCCCGCCTTCTTCTGCGCACTCGCTTTTCGCGCCGGGGTTTTCTTGGCCGGCTTTTGCGGCCTCGTCTCCAACTCCGCAAGACGGCGGCGCAGCTCCTGCACTTCCTCGCCGGCGTCACCGCTCTTTTCTGGGCCGCCGGTAGTTTGCAGAAAATTCTTCACCGTCTGCAGCGGCGAGAGCGCGGCCGATTGCATCTGGCTCAGGCGCGTCTGCAGCGAACTCTGCACATTCTGGTACGCATCGAACGCCGACTTCAGATACCACATGATGAATTCCTGGCCTACGCGGTCCGACGCCACGATGAGCTGGCGCAGCAGTTCCAGCGGCAGTCCCGACGGCTGCCCTTTCGCATCTTCGACAATGATCTGCGTCAGGGTGACGCGCGTGAGGTCCTCGCCGGTATTGGCGTCCACCACCTGCACCTCTTTCCCGTTTCGGACCAGGGCCGCGATGTCCTCCAGGTTGATGTAGCGGCTGGCGGAAGTGTCGTAGAGTCTGCGGTTTGGATACTTCCTGATGACGATCTTGCCGGAGTTCACTCTCTGCCTCCTCTATTGCACTGCAGAAAGAAACCTGGAATGCCTTGACATTCTGACAGAAGAATACTACATATTAGGTGATGCTGCACTGCAGCAATTCTGGAGGTCATAATGCCAAGAAATGGAAAGCCCGAATCCTCCACAGTCCACGCCGGGGATTCCTCCTTTGTTTCTCTGCTGTCAGGATGGGTGCAGCAGGGCGTCGAGAATTTCTTCGCCACCCAGCGCATCCTGGTGGACCTGGCGATGAGCCAGAACGCCAACGTCATCAACATGGTCCGCAGCCGCTTCGCGGATTCGGACTTTTGCCCCGCCGCCGTTGCCAGCGAGTTGGCCGGCGAAGCCATGACCAACTTCATCGAAGGCCAGAAGCTGCTTCTGGAGCTGGCGCAACGCGAGCACGAGATCGTCACCGAGGGGGTGAAGGAGCGCGTCGCCGGCAGCACCACGGCCGTGGCCGTCACCGAGCTGGCGCAGCGCGGCTTTAACACCTTCGTCGAGATGCAGCAGGAGTTCCTGAAGCTGGCCGGCAAACAAACCCACAACTGGCTGAACGCAGTGAAGGCCGGCAAGCCCTTCGATACCGAAAACCTGGTCGAGATGGCGCGCGCCGGGATGGACACCTTCGTCCATACCCAGAAGAAGTTCCTCGACATGATTGCCGAGGAGACCACCAAGGCCACCAGCGGCAAAGAGCCCGCGAAGAAGATCAAGAAGACGGAGCTGTCGGAATTGGCCAAAGAGGCCACTGACGCCTTCGTCGACGCGCAAAAGAAGCTGATGGACGTGGCCGGGCAGCAGGTCGAGGCCGGCATGCGGGCGGCGGGACGCACCGTCAACATGATCGCCCCCTTCCCGTTCCTTCCGATCCCGGACCTGACTCGCGAAGGCGTGAAGAACTTCGTCACCGCGGAGAAGGCCCTGATCGATACCGTCATGCATCGTCCAGAGACGAAACACACGGCCAAGACCAACGCGCATCGCACGCACAAGCGTCCGCGGCGCACCATCAAGGTAGAAGCGGCACACGCAGCCGGCGCCTAGGCGCAGACAGCGAAACGAACCGGAGCCTTAACCGACTTAAAACCAGAAGTCGGTGAGGCGCCTCAAGGACGTGCCGCCGGGCAGGCGGCACGTCTTTCTTTCGCCACTTCCTTGACCTTACTGTTCCGCTCGTCTTAAATCATTAGTTTCGGGTCTTCGCGCCATTCGTCGGCAGAGCGCGTGGCGAACTTCGCAGGACAAAGGAGCAGCGCATGCGTATTGCCTTCCTCGGTCTGGGCATCATGGGACGTCCGATGGCCTCGCGGCTGGTGGCGGCCGGACATGAAGTCACGGTGTGGAACCGCACCGCGCGCCAGCACATTGACGGTGCAACCACGGCGGTCTCCCCGGCCGATGCGGCCAAAGAAGCGGAGGTGGTTTGGAGCTGTGTCGCCGATACCGACGCCGTCGAACGCGTCCTCTTCGGCGACGACGGCGCGCTGCAATCGTTGCACGAGGGCGCAATCATCGTCGATTCCAGCACCATCTCGCCCTCGGCCACGGTGCGCTTCGCCGCGCGCGTCAACGAGCGCGGCGTGCACTGGGTCGATGCGCCGGTCACCGGCTCCAAGATCGGCGCGGAAAACGGCACCCTGATTTTCATCGTCGGCGGCGCTCCCGAGCCGGTGCAGTATCTCGAGCCGCTGTTTAAGGCGATGGGCAAGCAGGTCATCCACATCGGCGGCAATGGCAAAGGACAAGCCGCCAAGCTGGGCATGAACCTGATGCTCGCGCTCATCTATGAAGGCTTTGCCGAAGCCTTCGTTCTGGCGCGCAAGCTGGGCGTCGAGCCGCACAAGCTGATCGAGTTGATCCAGGCCTCGATGGTGCGCTCCGGCGCGATCGACTACAAAGCGCCCTTCGTGCTGCGCCACGATTACACGCCCAATTTCCCCTTGCGCCTGATGCACAAGGACATTCATCTCATGCTCGATACGGCGAAGGAGAACCGCGTCAAGCTGCCGGCGCTGGAAACCGTGGACGAGATCTACGAACTGTCGAGCGAAGAAGGTTGGGACGATCTCGACTACGCCGCGACCCTGGGCCTGCTGGAGAAGTGGGCGGGATTGAGCGGCGCGCCGAAATAGGCGATTGCGAGATCAGAAGTTCAGCTTAAGCGCCAACTGCACCTGCCGCGGCGGCATCGCGCTCACGATCTGGCCGAATCCTGTGCTGCTGATGTTGCCGTTGACCGCGTCGGCTCCGAAAAACTGCGCATGATTGAAGACGTTGAACGCCTCCACGCGGAATTGCACCAGCTTCCGCTCGGTTATCGGGAAGTCCCTCTGCAGCGCCATATCGAAGTTTTCCATGCCGGGGCCGTAGAAGAAGCGGCGCGGCGCGTTGCCCATCGTGCCCAGGGCAGGAACGCTGAACAGCGCGGTGTTGAACGCCGGCTGTCCGTTGCGCGGATTGGTGTTGATGGCCAGGTTGCCCGGAGTGTACTCCGGCGTGTCTATTCCATTGTTGTTGATGCCGTTCGGCATGGAACCCAGTAGCGAGCTGTCGGTGTTGTTGTAGAGCGTGACCGGCAGGCCGCTGGCCAGGTGCGTAATGCCGGAAAACCACCAGCCGTTCGTCCACCTGTCATGGCCGTGCAGCAGCGAGCGGAAGGGCAGCAGGTAGCGATAACCGGCAACGAAATTGTGCCGCAGGTCGAAGGCGGAGATCGCCTTGGTCAGCGCCGGATCGAAGGGATATACCGGCTCCGACAGGCTGGAAGAATCGTCCAGCGATTTGCTGTAGGTGTAGCCCGCCGTCAGCTCCAGCGTGCGGCTGCTGTGGCGCAGCGAAACCTCCAGCGCGTTGTAGTTGGAGAAGCCGATGGTCTTCTGATACGTGATGCCGTCGAAGTCCGCGCTGAACGGCCCGCGTGCGACGATCTGGCTGCCGTCGGCTTTGGTGAAGACGCCGCCTTCGCTGAAGGGACCGCAGGTGGGCGTCCCCGGCGCTACCTCGCCGGGCTGGCTGACACTGAGGCAGGCAGCCGCGTCTCCCGGGTTCGCCGATGTCAGCACCAGCAGATGGTGGGCCTGCGAGCCGACGTAGCCCGCTTTCAGGAACGTGTTGCCGGTGAGCTGACGCTCCCACGAGAGGGTGTAGCTTTCCGTGTAAGGAGAAGTGTTGCGGTAGTAAAACGCCGGATCGCCGGTGATGGGCTCGTAGCGCGACCAGTCCACCGCGCTGTTAGGGCTGCTGACCGATGCACCGAAGGGCGGCGCTGGTGAAGGAAACGGCTGGCCATTGCTGAGGCCGGTGGTAGCGGAGACAAATGGCTCGTTGAATAACGGACGCCCGCCGGTGCTGTCGTAATCATATCCGTAGGGCGCGCACGCGCTCATGATGCCGGCCGACAGTCCCTCGAAGGCCGAATAGAAGACGCCGAAGCCTGCGCGAATACTGCTTTTGCCCTCCCCGCCAAAGATTTTCCCAAGTATTCCGTCGTTGAATGCGGGGGAATATGAGATACCGAATCGCGGCGCGAAGTTGTCCCACTTTGTGGGAGCTAGGGTTGAGGGAATTCCGGGATCGCCGGGAAAGACGATACCCTGCGGCGCATTGGGATACACCTGCGACTGCTCACCCAGGACGAAGGTCTGGAGCTGGTTGTACTTCTCGCGCCACGGCGGCAGCACGTCCCAGCGCAGACCGTAGTTCAACACCAGGTTCGAACCTACCCGCCAGCTGTCCTGCGCAAACGCGCCAATGTAATGGTTGCGAAGGTAGAAGGGACGAGCATCGCCCTGTTCGTAGGTGGTGGCGATACCCAGCAGATAATCGGCGAAGTCGGAACCTGTTTCCGTGCCCTGAAAAACGAATGAGCCGTTATTGATGGAATTGGAGTTGATGTTGATCTGATCGTAGTGGAAGCTGCCGCCCAGCTTCAGGGTGTGCTTACCGACGACGTGCGACAGACTATCGCTCCAACTGTAGGTATTGTTGACCTGGGTCTCTCCGGTCACGTCCACCCCGATGGTGAAATCGTTGAAGGCGACATTTTCGATTCCCTCAACGCTCTGGTTGAGAGGCACAATGCCCAACGTGCCTTCGCCTGCAACAAATCCCTGCGAAGCCAGCGAAGGTCCCACTCCGCCGACCGGCTGGCCGATCACATTCGCGAACCGCATGTAGCTGAAGTGCGCCTCGTTCACCGTGTTCGCGTCAATCGCCTTGGTGGATCCGAAGCTCAACAGCTGCGCGCGCCCGTTCGAGACAGCGTTGAACCCGGGCACGTTCGCTCCGCCCTGCTGCGTGGGATAGG
>Ga0335073_10007460_pt1 | contig 15340 bp, 8 predicted proteins | sample Lox_Sample_22_FD_207093 | JGI IMG/M metagenome (GOLD analysis project Ga0335073, IMG submission 207093) | Soil microbial communities from Loxahatchee National Wildlife Refuge, Florida, United States - Lox_Sample_2.2 | ecosystem: Environmental > Terrestrial > Soil > Wetlands | place: USA: Florida... | reverse complement strand
TTGTACCAAGCACTGGTAGATTTGCGGTATTCCATGCCTGCTCGTGAGCGGCGAGCAGACGGGGGGGAACCCATGCGACGCACGGAAAGGGTTGCTGCGCTTCGGACGCCGACAGAACGGAACGCGGTGGGTGCCCTTTTACCGCCCGTGCACTGCCTACGAACTCTCGCCGGCGGGCTTACTGCGACCTCTCGAGCCGTATGGGTCCTCGGCTTGCTTTCCGCCAGTGGATCGGCTCTGGCCGACAGCCAGGATGCGACGTCCTTGCCACCGACCGCCGATGCCCGAGCCGGCACGGCGCTCGAGGAGGTCACAGTCACGGCCCGAAAGCGCACCGAGAACATCGAAAGGACACCCGTAGCCATCACGGCGATCAGCCCCGAAGAGTTGCAGACGGAGGAGCTCAGAACGGTAAGCGATGTGGCCAGGGTCACACCCAGTCTCTCTTTTGCCAACGCGATTTATGACCCGTTTGGCAGCCTGGTGGCTCTGCGCGGCCAAGTGGCAAGCGACAACGTGCTCGAGACCGAACCGCCGGTCGGCATCTACGTCGATGGCGTCTATCAGGGCGCCACATTGGGCACGAATGTCGGCAGTCTGTTGGATGTCTCTCAGGTCGAGGTCCTCAAGGGCCCGCAGGGTACTCTGTACGGACGCAACACCACGGGCGGTGCCATCAATGTAACCACTCATCTGCCTGACTATTCTGGGTTCAGCGGTGACGTGCACGTCCGTGGGGCCAACTACTCCAGCTGGCAAGCCGATAGTGTCGTCAACCTGCCTTTGGTGAGCGATGTGCTCGCCGCGCGATTGGGTGTTGAGTACTCGGACCAGGGAGGCTACGCGACCGATATCGCCAACGATCGACGGTTGGGCAATGCCATAACTACTACCGTGCACGGGGTACTGCGGTTTGATCCGTCAAGCAACGTAGATTTATTGTTACGCGGCGACTATATGACCGGCCAAAGCAATGGCGGATTGGAGAAAATGGTCTACCTTGAGAAGGGATCGGCGGCCAATATTGAGGGCTCGGTGGAGTTGGCTTCCGCGGGCAAACTGGTCAGCCCGGTGTTCAGCCAGAGTTTCCTGAATGTATTGACGCCGGTGTTGGCGGGCAATGGGACGCCGGCCCAGTTAGCCACATTCGGACAGGGCATCGCGGCCGGTTACGCGGGAATCCTGGCCAGCATCCCCTCAGATCCGTACCAGACGGCGCTGAACCCAGGGACCTTTGCGCAGCTCGACACGTATTCCACGTCTCTCACCGCTAGGCTCGAGCTCTCCGAAGCGCTGTCCCTCAAGTCCATTACCGCCTTTCTGCACCAGAATAGGATGTACGCAATCGACCTTAGCGCTACTCCATTCGATATCTTTGTCGGAACGTTTCCAGCCGACCGAAATGCCGAATTCACCCAAAACGATCAGTTCACTCAGGAACTCGCCCTGAATGGCACTGTGCTGAAGGGTGCGCTGGCGTACCTCTTGGGGTTCTACTTCCTCCATTCTGATGGCGACGACAACACCATTGGGGTCGCACTGCCGGCGATTAACCCCGACAATCCGGAGATCATAAGTGCCGGGGTGACCGATCGCAGTTCGGCGCTTTTTGCTCAAGGCACCTACGCGATCGTTCCTGGGCTGAATTTCACCGCGGGCGGACGCGAGACTTGGGAGACTAAAGAGTTGACCTCGCGCAATAGCACTGGGGAAGGCCCGACGTACAGCTGCTCAGTGCCCGTGGCATTGGGCGCTCCTTGTGTCGGCATGTTCTCCAACAACTACAGCAACTTCTCCTACACCGCGAGCCTCGACGGCCAGCTCACCCCGGAGACACTCCTCTATGCGCGATCCAGCTCGGGCTTCAAGGCAGGTGGGCAGAACGAGCGCATTAACCCCTCCAATGGAGCCTACGCTGATTTCGCACCGGAAAAGGTGCTCGATTACGAGGTCGGAATCAAGACTCAGGCGCTCGAAGACCGTCTGCGTTTCAACGCCGACTATTACCACAGTAGCTATACGAATATTCAGCAGACCGAACTCATTTCGCTTCCGGGCGGCGGCGTAACAACGATTATTGCCAATACCGGAAAGGCCCATATCGACGGTATCGAACTCGACGGCGAACTGCGGCCGATCCGGGACCTGTTGCTGCGCGCTGCAGCCAGTTGGATGATCCCCAAGTACGACACCCCAGTTCCGGCTTTTTCCTCCGGGCGGCTAGAAGAGGCGCCACCGTTCCAGGGCAATGTTTCGGTAACCTATACGCTGCCGACGGCGGCCGGAGACGCTAGGTTCAATGTGAACTACTCGTGGCAGGGACTGACCGATTTCCAGCCGCAGGATCACGATTCATTCACGTCGGCCCGGTACTCGTGGCAGCCGGCTTACGGTTTACTCGGTGCGCGAATCTCGTTCGACTTCGATCGCACAAAAACCGAGATTGCAGCCTACGGCACGAACTTGACCGATAAATACCACATTGTCGGCGCCGTGGATTTCACGTCAGCTGGCCTTGGCTACGTAGTCGATCTGGTCGGTCCGCCGCGCATGTATGGCGTCGAGCTGACGCAGCACTTCTGAGCAGCCGATTGGAGGTCACAAGCGGGCTCTGGCGTCTACGGCGGTTCCCGGCTGTCGTCCGCCGGCAGCAGAATCGGCACTGCGTGGACACGTTTGGGTATTTCTGTCTCCCTCAACCGATGCGGTACGATTTCCGAACAGTGACTCGAAACCCTATGCTGGAATCTTACAGATGGAGCCGCATTCGCTAGACGGCCGATTTTCAGAACCCGACTCTCAGGTCCTGTGGAAGGACGATGAACGCGTCTTCCGTCGTGGCTGGCGATTCGACGGTGAGGGCACACGGCGGGCCGCCCTCTTGGTTGTTCCAGCAGCCGAGCACCCCTCCCGCTCAACCCTTGATGCCTTCCGCCACGAATACGAGCTAAAGGACGAACTCGACGGGGCTTGGGCGGTGCGACCGCTGGAGCTGGCGCGCGAGGCCGGTCGGGTCATGCTGGTGCTCGAGGATCCGGGCGGCGAGTCACTTGGTGGGCTGGTCACGCCCATTGAACCTGGACCCTTCTTGCGTCTCGCCATCGGGATTGCCGTGGCTCTCGGCAAGCTCCATCAGCGCGGGCTCGTACACAAGGACATCAAGCCGGCTAACCTCCTGGCGAACGGCTCGACTGGCGAGGTGCGCCTGACGGGTTTCGGAATGGCCTCGCGTTTGGCGCGAGAGCATCAGTCTCCTCGCTCTCCGGAGACACTCGCCGGCACGCTCGCTTACATGGCGCCCGAGCAAACCGGGCGGATGAATCGGTCGGTCGATTCCCGAAGCGATCTGTACTCGCTGGGCGTTACGCTTTATCAGCTGCTCACAGGTGCCTTACCGTTCGCCGCTGTCGAACCGATGGAATGGGTGCACTGCCATCTCGCAAGACTCCCGGTTCCGCCCGCGGAGCGGCTGCCGGAGATACCCAGCGTCATCTCCGCGATCGTCATGAAGCTGCTCGCGAAGCGAGCCGAAGACCGCTATCAGACGGCTGCGGGCATCGAACGTGACCTTCGCCGTTGCCTGGGGCAATGGGACACCCAGCGCCGCATCGACGAGTTCCCGCTCGGCGAACACGACACGCCTGATCGGCTGCGGATTCCGGAAAAACTCTATGGCCGCGAGAATGAAGTCGAGATCTTGCTTGGTGCCTTCGATCACGTCGTCCGTGGTGGGGGCCCGCAATTGGTCCTCGTCTCCGGCTATTCCGGCATCGGCAAATCTTCGGTAGTCAATGAACTGCAGCCAGTGTTGGTGCCGCCACGTGGCCTGTTCGCTTCGGGCAAGTTCGACCAGTATAAACGCGACATCCCCTACGCCACGCTGGCACAGGCCTTTCAGAGCCTGATTCGGCAACTGCTGACGAAGAGCGAGGCAGAGCTTAGCCGATGGCGCCACGACCTGCGTGATGCCTTAGACCAAAATGGCCGGCTGATTGTGGACGTGGTTCCGGAGTTGAAGCTCATTATCGGAGATCAGCCAGCCCTTCCTGATGTCTCGGCACCGGATGCGCAGCGCCGCTTCCAGCTCGCGTTCCGCCAATTCATTGGCGTTTTTGCTCGCGCCGAGCATCCCCTTGCGTTGTTTCTCGACGATCTTCAGTGGCTGGATGCCGCGACACTCGAGTTACTGGCGGATCTACTCACGCGGTCAGAGCTCCAGCATCTCTTGGTGATCGGTGCATATCGTGACAACGAAGTCGACGCCTCCCATCCACTGACGCGCAAGCTCGAGGCGATCAGGAGTGAGGGAGGAGAAATAACGCAGATCACGCTCGGGCCGCTCTCACAGGCGCATCTTGAGCAGTTGCTCGCGGATACGCTCCGTTCCAATCCGGAACGAAGCGCACCCCTCGCGCGGTTGGTGCGGGAAAAGACCGGCGGCAATCCGTTCTTCACCATTCAATTTATTCATTCGCTGGCCGAGGAGGAGATGCTCACTATTGACCGTGACGCTGCGTGTTGGTCGTGGGACCTCCATCGCGTTCGTGCGCGGGCGTACACCGACAACGTCGTGGACCTCATGCTCTTGAAGCTGGTCCGGCTACCGTCTCGCACACAGTCGGCGTTGCAACAACTGGCCTGTCTCGGAAGCACCGCCGACACTACGACCCTCTCGCTCATTCTGGAGGAGTCGCCCGAGCAGGTGCAAACCGATCTGTGGGAAAGCACGCGTCTTGGATTCATCGAAGGAGTTGATGGCTCGTACAGGTTTATCCATGACCGTGTTCACGAGGCAGCATATTCGCTTATTCCGGAAGGATCGCGCGCTGAAGCGCACCTGCGCATCGGGCGGCTGCTGGCCGCGCACACGTCCTCACAAAAACTGGAGGAGAAGATATTCGACATCGTCAATCACCTGAACCGCGGCGCGACACTGATCACTTCCCGAGCGGAGCGAGAGAACCTGTCAGAGATGAACCTGATCGCAGGCAAGCGCGCCAAGGCATCGACTGCTTATGCCTCAGCGCTTAAGTATTTCAATCAGGGTGCGGAGCTTCTCGGGGATGAGGGCTGGGAGCGACGCCGAGACCTGATGCTTCCCATGGAACTTGAGCGGGCTGAGTGCGAGTTTTTGACCGGGGCGTTGGAAGCTGCCGATCGGCGCCTCACCGCCCTCGCGAGCCGAACAACCACCACGATGGAGCGCGCCTCGCTTGCGTCATTACACATGAATGTGTGCACTGAGCTCATGCAGCCGGCGCGCGCTGTCACCGTCGCATTGGACTACCTCCGTCACGTCGGAATCGAGTGTTCGCCGCATCCCACCGAAACCGAAGTGCGACGCCAATACGAACGCGTCTGGTTGCGACTGGGCGGCCGCGCGATCGAGGAGCTCAAGGATTTGCCCCGCATGACCGACCCGGAGTCAGCCGCGACGGTGGACCTTCTGACCAAGATCTTGGTAGCTGCCCTTCTTACCGATCGAAACCTGGATTGCTTGACATCATGTTGGGCAGTCGAGCTCAGCCTCGAACGAGGCAACTGCGCTGCCTCGTGCCTCGCCTACATCTCTCTGAGCAGGGCCGCCCTGTGGCACTTCAGGGACTATCAAACGGCATTCCGATTTGCCCAAGTGGGTCTTGAGCTGGTAGAAAGCGACGCCTTCCAACGGCTTCAGGGAGCCGTCTATATAAATTTTGGCGCGCTGATCGCCCCCTGGATGAAACACGTGCGTACCGCAACCGATCTCGCGCGGCGCGCGTTCGAGGCCGCTAACAAGATTGGCGATCTTCGCTATGCGAACTACGCAAACATCGCGCTTGGTTCGGACCTTCTCTTCTCCGGAGACTCCCTAAGCGACGTGCTGCGCGACGCCGAGCGCGCATTGGCGTTCGCCCAAAAGACGCGGTTCAGCGGAGACATTGACCTGGTCATCCCTCAGCTTGCATTGATCCTCACCCTTCGCGGATTGACACCGACATTCGGTTGCTTCGACTGCGAGCTTATCCAGGAACTCCAGTTCGAACGTTACCTGGGTGACAACCCTAATTTGGCGATCCATGAGTGCTGGTACTGGATTCGTAAAATGCAGGCTCGCTTTCTTGCGAGCGACTACACGGGGGCCCTCGCAGCCTCATCGAAGGCGCAGGAACTGCTATGGGTCTCAACCGCGTACATCGAGGAAGCTGAATACCATTTCTATAGTGCGCTGTCGCGTGCGGCATTCTGCGACTCTATAGCGGTCGACGAGCACGCGGGGCATCTCGGTGCGCTGGCTGCGCATGAGCGGCAACTTGAGATTTGGTCTGAGATCTGTCCGGAGAATTTCGAGAGCCGCGCTACGCTGGTGGGCGCCGAAATTGCCCGGATCGAAACCCGTGACCTTGACGCGATGCGCCTGTACGAGAGGGCCATCCGATCCTCTCGCACGAATGGCTTCGTCCACAACGAGGCTCTCGCTTATGAGCGAGCTTCCGCCTTTTATCGTGCGCGTGGATTCGACCAGTTTGCCGACAGTTACCTGCGCAATGCCCGCGCCTGTTATGCGGCGTGGGGCGCAGATGGAAAGGTGAGGCAGCTCGACCGCATGTATCCGAGGCTCAAGCAGGACGAAGCCTCACCCGGTTCGGCGTCAACCATCGCCGCGCCTGTTGAAGGACTGGACCTCGCGGCGGTAATCCGCGTCTCACAGGCGTTCGCGGGCGAGATGGTGCTTGAAAAGCTCCTCGACATCGTGATGCGAAAGGCAATGGAGCACGCCGGCGCCGAGCGAGGCGCGCTGATCGTTCCTCAAGGCAATGAACCGAAGGTTGAAGCCGAGGCAGAAACCAGCGGAAACGACGTGATCGTGCGGCTGAGGGCCGCATTCTGTGACCCTGGACCCTCGTTCCCGGGGTCCATTGTCCGCTATGTGATGCGCACTCACGACAGCCTCATTCTCGATGATGCCATCTCCGACAGCTCGTTTTCGACCGACCCTCATATACGCGCCCATCGCGTTCGCTCCGTTCTCTGTCTTCCCTTGCTCAACCAAGGGAAGCTCACCGGCATTCTCTATCTGGAAAACAACCTTGCGGCGAGGGTTTTCACCCCTGACCGGCTAGCGCTGCTGAAGGTCCTTGCTGTACAGGCCGCGATATCGCTGGAAAACACACGACTTTATAGCGATCTCGAAGACCGTGAAGCGAAGATCCGGCGTCTCGTTGACGCGAATATTCTCGGAGTGTTCATCTGGAACCTGGACGGCGCGATAGTCGAGGCCAACGAGGCGTTTCTGCACATGCTTCAACATGGCCGCGACGATCTGCTCTCGGGGAGATTGCGCTGGAGGGATCTGACTCCTGTCGAATGGCGCGAGCGTGATCAGTGTGCGCTGGAAACGGTACAGATGATCGGCACCGTTCAACCATACGAGAAGGAGTTCCTGAGGAAGGACGGCAGCCGGGTATCCGTGTTGATTGGCGCCGCGCTGTTCGAAGAGACCGGCAATGAGGGCGTCGCGTTCGTTCTCGATCTCACCGAGCGTAAGAGAGTGGAACAATCGCTCCGTCAGTTGGAGTCCGATCTCGCTCACATGAACCGACTGAGCACGTTGGGGGAGCTGACCGCCTCGCTGGCTCACGAAGTGAAGCAGCCTATTGCCACCGCGCGTAACAACGCTCGTGCGGCGCTGAATTTCATGGACCTGCGCCCGCCCGACTGGAACGAAGTTCGTGAAGCAGTGAGCTGCATCGTCGGCGACGCCGATCGCGCCGGCGCGATCATTGACCGCATCAGCGATCAGATCAAGAAGGCGCCGCCGCGAAAACAGCGGTGTGACGTCAACGCCGCCATTAACGAGGTGATTGGATTGGCGCGAAGCGTGACTACGAGCAATGGGATCTCGGTTCAGACGCGGCTTGCGGATGAATTGGGCCCCGTTCTGGTCGATCGGGTACAACTGCAACAAGTCGTCCTGAACCTGATCCTGAACGCGGTGGAGGCAATGGGCTCGGCCGACTCAGGCCCACGAGATCTGATTATCAGCACCGCGCAAGATCGCACAGGCGTTCTCGTGGCCGTGCGCGACTCCGGCCCCGGCATTAATCCGGCAGATCTTGAGCGCATCTTCAGGTCGTTTTACACGACCAAGGCCGGCGGAACGGGAATGGGACTGTCGGTGTGCCGCTCGATCATCGACGCGCACGGGGGCCACCTGTGGGCCGGCGTGAACGAGCCTCGCGGCGCTGTATTTCAGTTCACGTTGCCTGGCGCGGACCAGGGCTCATGAGGTCATTTCCGGCGTTTTGCCGGACCTGAGGGCGTCCCGAAGACACTGCGACAGGATCTGCTCATCGATCGGCTTGCGGAGGTAGCAGACGGCCCCGTCTTCCAATGCGCGGGCCCGGTCTGCGTCGCTGGGATATGCAGTCACCAGGATCGTAGGAAGCGGGTGCCCCGCCTGGATAAGGTGGCGGACGAGCTCGAGCCCGGTCATGGCAGGCATGTGGACGTCGGCGATCAAGCAGGACGTCTCGCTGAACCTATGCGAGGCCAGGAACTCCGCCGCGGACGCGAATACTGCCGTCGAATAGCCCAATGATCGCATGAGCCTGCACATCGACTCGCGAAAAGGTCGATCATCATCCACGATCGAGATCAGTAATCGGTCTGACAATTCGACTCCAAGATATCACTGGGCCGCGAGACGGTTTCTGACGGCCCACTGCCGATTGTTGCCAAGGGTGATCCTGGATCCAGCTCCGGACCATAAGCCTTGGTTTAGATCAGTTGGTCCAGGGACTTAGGCTACACCCCTGTTCGGTCGGACCAATCCGGCCTAGACTCATGACAGATCGACAACGGGTGCCCCACCTGCCAACCTCGATAGGGACTCGATTGGACCCTCGAGCACCAGCTGTATCTGACCCGAAAGTTTCCGTAGCGATCGTCGACGATGATGCGGATTTTCGGGCCTCGATTGCGCGCCTGCTCCGGTCCGTCGGCCTCGCGACGCGCTTATTCGCCTCCGTTGCCGAGTATCTTGAATCCGAGCCGCCTGATTGTCCAACTTGCTTGATCCTCGACGTACGGCTTCCGGGACAGAGCGGACTCGATTTCCAGCGCGATCTCGTGGCGGCTAACGCCGATTTACCGATCATCTTCATCACTGGACACGGCGACATACCGATGAGCGTGCAGGCGATGAAGCGAGGCGCCATCGAGTTCCTTACGAAGCCTTTCCGCGATCAGGAGCTTCTTGACGCGGTTAATGTCGGTCTTGCTCGCGATCGTGCTCGACGTGAGGAGAATGAATCCCTCGGCAAACTGCGGGCGCGCATCGAAGGTCTCACGCCGCGCGAGCGAAGCATCCTGGGCGAGGTTGCACAGGGGCGTCTGAATAAGCAGATCGCCGCGGATATGGGCATCAGCGAGAGTACCGTCAAGGTTCATCGCTGCAACATGATGCGGAAAATGAGGCTTGCGTCGGTCGCGGAGCTGTGCCGGGCCGCGGACAAGCTCAACCTTCTACCGCAGCGCAGGTAACTTCCGCAGAAGCGGCGGCGCGGCTGCCGCCGCCCCCGCGCCAGGGACGGAATGTCATCCCTGGAGCTCCGTTCGCGAGCGCAACTCGTCGAGCAGCGTAGGTCTCGTCCCGAGACCCACATCAGCGTGGACCTTTGCGCAGCCTAAACCAAGGCTCATATAAGCCAACCTCGGTGCGATCTTTTCAACCGCGCGTCGAATTACGCGGCTCTGTGAGATCGGCAAACATGAATCCACCGAGGTTTGCCGTAGCGACGACACAGTGCCACCAAGGTAACAGGACAAGGGGACGTCATCGCCATGAATTCACAATGCTCTGTGGTAGCAGTCGAGGAAGATAGCAACGCTGGCCGCTTCTCAGCAGTTGCCGCACGACTCGTGGAAGCAGCATGCCTGGCGCGGGATGGCAACTGCGAGGCCGCGAAAGCCCAGATCGCGCGCGCGATGGCCCTGCTGCGTGGTGAACCCAGTGCAATACCCACGAACCAGCGGAATATCGGACAGGGCCCACCTGAACTCGTGCGCGGCCTTGCGGCGTGGCAGAAGCGGCGATTGACGACATACCTCGATGCGCATCTGGCGGATCCCATTCGCGTAAGTGACTTGGCCAAACTGCTGAACCTCAGCAGGAGTCATTTCAGCCGTGCCTTCCGACATACGTTCGGGACCTCTGCCCACAACTACGTCACGCGTCACCGGATCGAAGCATCCCAGGCTCTGATGCTCACGACATCCGAAGCCCTGTGCACGATTGCGCTTCGCTGCGGGCTCAGTGACCAATCGCATTTCACCCGCGTGTTCCGCCGGATCGTTGGGGAGACGCCCCATGTGTGGCGCAGGACACGCGCGGCAGAGATCGAGGACAGAGGCACCGAGCCATCTCGGCACCAGGCCAGCCGGCGCCGCGTCTCGACCCTTTTCAGTGATCCCGCTTCTCACTACTAGGCAACCGCCGGGGATCCATTGTGTTCATGCGGTCAAATCTGGTTACAGCCCCTCCCTCGAGGGCGCGGAGATGCCGTGATGATTGCCCATCAGAACGCAGGTTCGCTCGAAACGTTGGCGAGCGCGATCGACTGCTGGCAGCAGACGAAGAACCACCGCTGGGCGCACACCTCCTTACGCCGCGTCTTGGCTATGCCCACCACGGCATCTACGTCGGAGCCGGGACCGTCGTCCACTACGCCGCCTTCGCCTATCGCTGCCGCCGGGGCCCGGTGGAAGAGGTTTCTCTCTCGCGCTTCGCTCATGGGCACTCCCTATGGGTCAGAACTGCCCGTCCCAGCGCCCTGCCGTGCGAAGAGGTGGTTCGGCGGGCGCGGTCACGAATTGGTGAAGACAGCTACCGCCTGTTGAGCAACAACTGTGAGCACTTCGCCGAGTGGTGTGTGCGCGGTGAGCATCGTAGCCGGCAGGCGGAGCGCCTGCTCGCCCCGCTGCGCTGGGTGTCACGTGAGCTCGGATTAGCGATGCGCTGGCTCACGGGACCGCCGGAGGCGCATACATGACGCCGAGACCTCACAATCTCGCGTTCGCCCTTGCGAATACGGCCGCCGCGCTTGGCGCCCTGTATATCGCTTTCGCGCTCGATCTCGAGCGGCCCTATTGGGCGATGTTTACCGTCTTTATCATCGCCACGCCGATCTCCGGGGCCGTGCGCTCGAAGGCCGTCTTTCGCCTTCTCGGTACGGTTGGCGGAGCCGCACTGGCGCTTCTCCTCGTGCCCCCGCTCGTTCAGTCACCGATTCTCTTGTGTTTCACCATCAGTGTCTGGGTCGGAATCTGCCTCTATTACTCTCTGCTCGACCGTACTCCACGCAGCTACGCGTTCATGTTGGCCGGTTATACCGCCGCGATCGTGGCGTTCTCAGTCGTGGACCGGCCGGAACGCGTATTCGAAACCATGGTGGCGCGACTCGAGGAGATATCGCTCGGGATCATCTGCGGCACGATTGCCCATTCGGTCTTCTTCCCGCGGAATGTCCTCACCAAGCTCAACGAGCGCATCGAGCGCACGATAACCGCAAGCGCCCTCTGGATCGCCGATGCCCTGACGCGCGCTCCCGCACGCTCCGACGCGCGCGCGCATCAGCGGCTCGCCCAAGTCGTAACCGAGCTGCACGTGCTCTACACGCACGTCGTGTTTGAGACATCTGAGGTGCCGCGCTCCGGCGGGATCATGCGTGCGTTGCAAGACCGTCTAGCCGTGCTTGCCGCCCATTTAACGAGTGTGCAGGAGGCTTTGGCAGCTCTGCGTGAACAGGCGCCCGCCCGCCCGTCGCTGGTCAGACTCGTCAAGCGCGCCTCGCGTTGGGCTCGAATGCTCGCCGATTCGACGGTGATTGCCGCGGAGCAGCAGCAAGAATCATCGCCCCCTCTCGACGGCCCGGATGACCTGACCGATTGCAATTCTCCCCTGGAGCTGGCGATCGTCACCCGCCTTGGTAGGTTGCTCAAGGCGCTCACAGAGAGCCGCGTACTGGCAGGCGCGTTGAGGGATCCGACGTTACAGCTGCCGAGCGACTTGCAAGGCGAAATCCGCCAGCGCGCCCACCGAACACTGCACCGCGACCGAGGGCTCGCCTTGCTCTCCGCGTGCGCCGCCGCAGTGGCCTGCCTCATCGCGTGCGTGCTTTGGATCGGGCTCTCCTGGCCCGAGGGTGGCGTTGCGGTACAGTTCGCCGCCATTGGCTGCAGTCTCGCCGCAACGCTGGACAAACCCTCCAAGCTCATCAGCGCCGCGGCACTCGGGATCTTGATGGCGCTTCCCTTCGGCGCGATCTACGTATTTGCGATCTTCCCACGGATCGACGGTTTCCTCTCCCTCGCGCTGGTCCTAACGCCTGCCCTGCTGCTACTGAGCCTGATGCAGAGCTCCGAGAAGCTTGCCGGGATCGCTCTTGTGCTGGCGGTCGCGTTCTCGGGCGCCCTCGCCTTGCAGCCGAGCTACCAGGCCGATTTCGCAAACTTCATAAACTCGAATACGGCTGAGATCGCTGGTCTGCTCGTCGCCAACACCACTATGGTCCTCTTCAGAACGATCGACCCTCGATGGAACGCGGCCCGGATCTCTCGGGCCGGCTGGCGAGCGATCCGCCGCCTCGCGACGCGCGGCGAGACGGATGCCCAGGCCTGGTCGCTGACGATGTTCGACCGCGTCGGTCTCGTCATGTCCCGTCTGCGCGACGAAGACCTGCCCTGGGCCGCCGCGAGACGCATCGAGCCGCTACGCGATCTACGGGTGGGCATCAACCTCACGGCGCTGACGGAACTCGAGTGTGAGCTCCCGACTGCCGCCCGCGCCGCATTGCGCCAGGTGCTGCATGACGTTTCCGAGGCATACGCTCAAATGGGAAGCGGGAGAGATCTCGTGATTGGCAAGCTTCGAACCTCGATTGATGAGGCGGTCAATTTGCTGACGACGCAGTCGCCATCACCGGCGAGACGCTCCGGCCTGGCCGCGCTGACGCTGCTGCGCCTTGACCTGGCCCCTGTCGTCGAGATTCAGGTACACCAAGCGGAGGCCGCCGCATGATCGGAGAGTGGGTGATCGACGGAGTTTTCATCCCGCGGGTGTTGGTCGTCCTCCTGCTCGCCTTCGTGGTGAGCCTGGTGCTTCGGCGCACGCTGCGCTTCTTTAACGCCTATCGATTCATCTGGCACGCGGGTCTTTTCGACACCGCGGTCTTTGTTGTCATCGCGTGGTTGATTGCGGAAGCCGCTATCGGAGTCACCTCCTATGCAATTGCGAGTTGATCTACGGAAGATCCTCATGGCATCGGGCCGTGTTCTGCTCACGTGCGCGGCTCTCTCAGTCGCCGCCGTGGGGGGCCGTCGGCTTTACGTCCACTACAACCTCGATCCGTGGACACGCGACGGACGAGTGCGAGCCGACATCGTCGCGGTCAGTCCGGACGTCAACGGACTCGTTACGGCCGTGCAGGTTCGGGACAACCAGCTGGTTCGTTCAGGCGAGGTCTTGTTCGTGATCGATAGGCCTCGATATGAACTCGCACTCCGACAGACCGAGGCCGCCGTTGCGAGCGATCAAGCCGCCTTGGCGCAAGCGAAGCGAGAGAGTCGGCGCAATCATACCCTCGGCAGCCTCGTGACCGCCGAGCAGGTGGAGGAAGGTGACGCGAAAGTCCAAGAGCTGTCCGCACAGCTGCAAGGCGCCATCGTGCAGCGCGACACGGCCGAGCTCAATCTCGAGCGAACGACGGTCCGTGCGACGGTGAATGGGATCGTGACGAACGTTGAGTTACAGCCCGGCGACTACGCAAGTGCGGGGCATCAGGTCCTTGCACTCGTGGACACGGATGCAACCTATGTGGACGGCTACTTCGAGGAGACAAAACTTCCCCAGATCCGAGTGGGCGATCGAGCCAGGGTTCACCTCATGGGTCTCGACGTCGACCTTCGCGGCACGGTCGAAAGCATTGCAGCCGGGATCGAGGACCGCGAGCGAAGTGCGAGCAGCAGCGAACTCGCGAACGTCAACCCGACGTTCAGCTGGGTGCGGCTCGCCCAGCGAATTCCTGTACGCATAAGGCTGGATCCTGTCGCTGGCGGCATTCGGCTGATTCCGGGCCGCACCGCGACGGTGTCGATCGACGTACCGCGGGGCCGTGGGCTGGAGGGAAGCAGGTCATGAGAAACGGCACAGCCACGAGGCTACTCCTGGGCAGCAGTCTCCTATTGCTGAGCGCATGCGTGGTCGGACCCAATTATCGAGTCCCAGAGCACGCGTTGGTGAATGCTCCGGAGGCTAAGAAAGCCTTTGTCGAAAGCTCTGATCCGGCTGTCTCCGAAGCGCCGCTCCCGCCCAATTGGTGGCGGCTGTACAGCAACCCGAGACTCGATGCGCTGGTGGAGGAGGCCCTATCGGCCAACACCGACCTGCGGATGGCCGACGCCAACTTGGAGCATAGCCGAGCCTTGCTCCGTGAGGCCAAGACGCTCCGCCAGCCCAGCGTCGCCATCGACGGCGGCGTCACCTACGCGCAATTGGCCGGCGAGCAGTATCTGCAGCCTATCACCCCTCCCCGTAGCACCTACTATCAGACTGAACTCACGGTCGGTTACGATCTGGACCTGTTCGGCGGGATCCGGCGCGGCATCGAGGCAGCCACCGCGGACGACGAAGCCGTAGAGGCGGCCCGTGACCTCGTCCGTGTGAACGTCGCCGCCGAAACAGCCCGCGCCTATGCCGGTGCCTGCGGCCTTGGGTTGCAGCTACTCGCAGCCAGGAAGTCCCTGGACCTGCAGCGCCAGAGCCTCGAATTGACCAAGGAGCTCTTAAGACGTGGACGCGCGATCGATCTCGACGTGACGCGCTCGCAGCAGCTGGTCGATCAGCTCACAACGAGCATTCCGAGTCTGGAGGCAGGCCGGCGCAATGCGCTCTATCGCCTTGCGGCGCTGACCGGACGTCCCCCATCTCAGTTCGACACGGATCTGGAGGACTGTACAACGCCGCCGCGGCTTGCGGAGCCGTTGCCGATCGGCGATGGCGCGGCACTGCTTAAGCGCAGGCCGGACATCCGTGAGGCTGAACGACAGCTAGCGGCCGCGACCGCGGAAATTGGCGTTGCGACGGCCCAGCTCTATCCGGATATCCGGATCGGTATTTCAGCGGGCTCGATCGGAACGGCCGCCAGCGCCTTTACCTCCCCGACGAACTTCTGGCAGCTGGGCTCTGTCCTTTCTTGGCAGGCGAACCAGAGCGCTGCGCGTGCACGCATCGCCGCCGCCAACGCAACTGCAAAGCTCGCACTGGCGCACTTTGATGGAACCGTCTTGACCGCACTGACAG
>Ga0335073_10007459_pt1 | contig 15340 bp, 11 predicted proteins | sample Lox_Sample_22_FD_207093 | JGI IMG/M metagenome (GOLD analysis project Ga0335073, IMG submission 207093) | Soil microbial communities from Loxahatchee National Wildlife Refuge, Florida, United States - Lox_Sample_2.2 | ecosystem: Environmental > Terrestrial > Soil > Wetlands | place: USA... | reverse complement strand
AGATGAGCTCGGGGAACGCGCCGAACCGGCCGCGCCCCTCGGCGGACAGGCCGTACACGCCGGAACCGATCAGCTGCCGCCGGACGTAGCCGAGCCGGCGCCAGAGCAGGTAGTACGCGCGGACCGCCAGGCTGCAGCCGGCCAGGTCCAGTTCGGGCAGCGGGGCGGCGGCCGGCGCGCCCGCGGCCAGGGCCTCGGCGACCGCCCGCAGCGCGCCGGCCGACACCTCGATGTCGGCGTCGAGGTAGATCCGCGGCAGCACGGTCGCGGCACCGTCACCCGCGTTCAGGGCGGCCACCTTGGACGGGGTGGGGATCTCCACCACCCGGACGCCGGCGAAGCCGGCGGCGCGGCCGGCCGTGTCGTCCCGGCAGCCGTTGCACACCACGACGACCTCGAACTCCGGCGACGCGGGGCCGCCGGGCGGGCCGAGGAAGGCGGCCAGGCACCGCTCGATCACGGCGGCCTCGTCGTGGGCCGGGATCACCACGCTGGCCAGCGGTGGAACGGGTGCCTCGGCCACGGGGCGATCCTTTCACCTGGCGGCGGGTGCCGGTGCCCGAACACGATGCGTGCCTATCGCCGTCCGATCGGCAGCGGGGGCGCCCCGGCTGAGGCGCCGCCCGGCGACCGGCATCGTGGTAACTCTCTGTAGTCAAGGTGCGGGGCTCAAGTGGCGGTCAATCCTGCCGATAGTCACGCTTCGTGGCCGAAACTGCCGTCACGGCGGCGCGCAGGGAATCCTGATAACGAAGTGGTTACGATCAGGCTTAAAATCGGTGTGTGGTGGATACGTACCTGGCGTAATCGAGTGACTACAGAATGTAGTCGCCGGATCGAGCCGCCACCCACGGAGTTACCGCCATGGCCAAGCACAGCAGCGTTCGACTCTCGTTCGTCCCGCGCGCGATGCGGCTGCCGTCCCGGCGGGTGCTCCTGATCGGCGCGACGGTCACCGCCGTCGCGCTGACCTCGGTGGTCGGCCCGCAGGCCGCGCTGGCGGTGGGCTCGCACCCCGGCAGCCGGCTCACCGACCAGGGCGTCGACCGGCAGTCGGCGGCGATGCGGGCCGCCGTGGCGGCGGTGCGCACCCGGATGTCGGCGCGCCCGCTCGGCGCCGGCGACACCGGGCTGCCGGCCGGCACCGCACTGGTGGCGGTGCCGGGCAAGCTGCGCGCCGGGGCCGGCTGGCACTGGGACAGCCGCGGCTGGATCCGGGTGGACGCCCCCAACGTGGTGCTGCGCGGCCTCGACGTCGCCGGCTCGGTGCAGAGCAGCTACCCCAACCTGTCGGTCGTGTCGTCCCGGATCCGGTGCACCAACGAGCACGACTGGTGCCTGACCCTGGCGGCCAACTCGTCGGTGCTCGCGACCGAGGTCGGCGGCGGCGCCAGCGGGACCGCCTTCGGACCGGCGGTCGGCATCTACTCCGCCGGCCCGAACAACGTGATCCAGAACGTGAACGTGCACCACCTGGTCAACGGCATCCGGTCCGACGGCGGCACCACGGTCGTCGACTCCTGGGTGCACGACCTGCCGATGGGGCAGGCGCCGTACCAGAACGCCAACACCAGCGGCATCACCGTGACCGGCGGCAGCGCCACCGTGGTCTGGCACAACCTGATCGAGGCCGGCACCTACGCGGGCCTGCTGGTGTCGCCGGGGCAGGCCGCCACCAGCGTGATCAGCGCGGAGAACAACACCTTCTCGGCCATCGCCCGCAGCGGTCGGGTCTCCCAGTACGGCGCGGTGGTGACCGCGGCCGGTGCCACCGGCAGCGACGTCAGCGCGAACCAGTTCACCGACGGCTGGTCGGCCGGCCCGTGGCGGCTGGACCCGGCCGTGACGGCGCTGGGCAACCTGGTCGGCGGCGTGCCCACCAAGCCGACCCCGGTTCCCACCCCGACCCCGAAGCCGACCCCGACGCCCACTCCGAAGCCGACCCCGACTCCTACCCCCAAGCCGACGCCGACGCCCACTCCGACCCCGACCCCGACCCCGACCCCGACCCCGACGCCCACTCCGACCCCGACCCCCAGCTCGGGCGGGTTCCCGGACGGCACCAACACCGGCGTCCCGGCCGGCACCGCGCTGGTCGCGGTACCGGGCCAGGCCACCTCGGGCACCGGCTGGCGCTGGAACAGCGGCGGCTGGGTCGACGTCACCGGCAGCGGCGCGGTGCTGGCCAACCTGGACATCAACGGCTCTGTGAACAGCAGCGTCTCGAACGTGGTCATCACCAGGACCCGCATCCGCTGCACCAACGAGCAGCAGTGGTGCCTGTCGGTCGGCCCGCACACCACGGTCACCGACACCGAGATCGGCGGCGGCGCCAACGGCAGCACGTTCACCCCGGCGATCGGCGTGTGGTCCGGCGGCTCGAACTCGGCGAACGTGTTCCAGCGGGTGAACATCCACAACACCAGCGACGGCATGCGGATCGACGGCGGCACCACCATCGTCGACTCCTACATCCACAACCTGGTGATGGGCGACGCGGCGGCGCCGGGCGCGCACTCCGACGGCATCCAGTCCACCGGCGGGTCGAACGTGGTGGTCAAGCACAACCACTTCGACTCGGGCAACAACTGCAACGTGTTCGTCCAGTGGCTGTCCGGCAACGAGCAGATCAGCAACTACACGGTCACCGGCAACCTGTTCCAGCCCGGCAACCGCAACGGCCAGCAGACCTCGTACGGCACCTGCGCCTACGGCACCGGGGTGCCCGGCCCGGTGGTGCTGACCGGCAACACCTTCGCCCCGGGGTACCAGGTCAAGGCGTACACGGTGCCGGCCGGCGCGACGGTCAGCGGCAACGTCGACACCTCCGGCCGCCAGATCTGAACCGGCCGATCGGCCAGCGCGAGGCCGGCCGGGCGACCTAGGATCGGGCAGGTGAGCAGACTGCCGATGCCGATCCGGGCCGCCGCGCTGGTCGCGCTGCTCGCGGCGGCGGGCTGCTCGGGCAGCGCCCGGCCGGCACCGTCCCGGCCCCGGGTGGACGCCACCGGCCCGATCATCTCCGCCACCCCCAAGCCGAGCGGCAGCCCCGGCTCGACGGCGCCCGGCGGGGCCGAGGGGGCCCGGTCGGAGGCGGCGGAGACGCCCTGCCCGCTGGTCTCGGCGCAGGCGGTGACCGCCGCGTTCGGCGCCCGGATCGCCGCGCAGACGACCGGCACCTCGGGCCCGAACGCCCAGTTCTGCCAGATCCGGCTGGCCAACTCCAACCTCGGGCCGGGCATCAGCCTGCGGCTGACCCGGCTCAGCCCGGCCTCGGCGGCGTCGTTCGCGGCCGGCCGGCGGGCGGCGCTGGCGCACGGGGCGGTGGCCGTCGCGGGCGTCGGCCAGAGCGCCTACTACACCCCGTCGGCGCACAACCTGCAGTACCTCAGCGGCACCACGACCGGCGCGCTGCAGGTGCAGAGCAGCACCCCGGGCACCCTCGCCGCGGTCGGCGGCCGGGTGCAGGCCAACCTGGTCGCGCTGGCGCGGTCCGCGGTCGGCAACCAGTAGCCCGCCCGGCTGCGTACGCTGAACCGCGGAGCACCCCCGGTCAGCGCTGGCCGGGGGCCAGCCGTGCTGCCGCAGCACCGGCAGCCAGACCCAGGGGAACGCAGAAGAATGAGCTTGTCCGGACTGATCGACGAGGCCGCCGGCCGGGACGGCGACCCGGCCCTGACCACCATCCGGGAGCAGGTGGGCACGCCGAGCCTGTCGGTCGCCGGGCCCGCCGCGCTGCGGCCGTTGGCCATCGCCACCCTGGCCCGGGCCGGGCGCACCGTCCTCGCGGTCACCTCCACCGGCCGCGAGGCCGAGGACCTGGCGCAGGCGCTGCAGTCGTTGCTGCCGGGCGACGCGGTGGCCCTCTACCCGGGCTGGGAGACGCTGCCGCACGAGCGGCTCTCGCCGCGGGCCGACACCATCGGACGGCGGCTGGCGGTGCTGCGCCGGCTGCGCCACCCCAGCGCCGACGACACCAGCACCGGGCCGCTGCAGGTGGTGGTGGCGCCGGTGCGGTCGGTGCTGCAGCCCCAGGTGCCGGACCTCGGCGACCTGGAACCGGTCAGCCTCGCGATCGGCGACGCCGGCCGCGAGCTCACCGACATCGTCGGCGCGCTGGTCGCGGCCGGCTACGCCCGGGTCGAACTGGTCGAGAAGCGCGGTGACTTCGCCGTCCGCGGCGGCATCCTGGACGTCTTCCCGCCGACCGAGGAGCACCCGCTGCGGGTGGAGTTCTGGGGCGACGAGGTCGAGGAGATCCGCTACTTCAAGGTCGCCGACCAGCGCTCGCTGGAGATCGCCCCGGGTGGCCTGTGGGCGCCGCCGTGCCGCGAGCTGATGCTCACCGAGCCGGTGCGGGAGCGGGCCGCCAAGCTGCTGGCCGAGCACCCGGAGCTGGGTGAGCTGCTCGAGCCGATCAGCCAGGGCAACCAGGTCGAGGGCATGGAGTCGCTGGCGCCGGTGCTGGTCGACGAGCTGCAGCTGGTGCTGCACGAGTTCCCGGCCGGCACCCACGTGCTGATCTGCGATCCCGAGCGGGTGCGGGCCCGGGCGGCCGATCTGGTCGCCACCTCGGCGGAGTTCCTGGCCGCGTCCTGGGCGGCCGCGGCCGGTGGCGGCAAGGCGCCGGTGGATCTCGGCGCCGCCTCGCTGCGCACCATCGAGGAGGTGGCCGACGACGCCGCCGGGCTCGGCCTGCCGTGGTGGACGCTGTCACCGTTCACCGTCGACAATTCCCTTGCCGTCGAAGGTGATTCGACGGTCGCGGTGACCTCGTCGTTCGAGGCGGCGCCGGCCTACCGGGGCGACACCGAGGCGCTGCTGACCGAGGTGGCCGGCTGGCTGGCCGGCGGCTGGCGGGTCGCGCTGGTCTTCGACGGGCACGGCACCGCCGAACGCGCGCTGGAACGGCTGCGCGGGGCGGACCTGGCCGCGCGCCTGGTGCCCGGCATCGAGTCCCTGGACGCCGGCGTGGTCGCGGTGACCACCGGCTGTGTGGCCTCGGGCGTGGTGTCGTCCGAGCTGAAGCTGGCGATCCTGGCCGAGGCCGACCTGACCGGGCAGCGCGGCGCGGCGACCCTGGACAAGTCCCGGATGCCGTCGCGCCGGCGCAACGCGATCGACCCGATCCAGCTGGCCGCGGGGGACTACGTCGTGCACGAGCAGCACGGCGTCGGCCGGTACGTCGAGATGGTGCGGCGCACCATCAACGGCGGCGAGCGCGAGTACCTGATCATCGAGTACGCGCCGGCCAAGAAGGGCCAGCCGGGCGACCGGTTGTTCGTGCCGACCGACGCGCTGGACCAGGTGACCAAGTACGTCGGCGGCGAGCAGCCCTCGCTGTCCCGGCTGGGCGGCGCGGACTGGGCCAAGACCAAGGGCCGGGCGCGCAAGGCGGTCAAGGAGATCGCCGCCGAGCTGATCCGGCTGTACTCGGCGCGGATGGCCACCACGGGGCACGCGTTCGGGCCGGACACGCCGTGGCAGCGCGAGCTGGAGGACGCGTTTCCCTATATCGAGACGCCCGATCAGCTGGCCGCCATCGACGAGGTCAAGTCCGACATGGAGAAGTCGCTGCCGATGGACCGGGTGATCTGCGGCGACGTCGGCTACGGCAAGACCGAGGTCGCGGTGCGGGCGGCGTTCAAGGCGGTGCAGGACGGCAAGCAGGTCGCGGTGCTGGTGCCCACGACGCTGCTGGCCCACCAGCACCTGCAGACCTTCACCGGCCGGATGAGCCAGTTCCCGGTGACGATCAAGGAGCTGTCCCGGTTCACCCACGCGGCCGACGTCGACCAGATCATGGCCGGGGTCGCCGACGGCAGCGTCGACATCGTGATCGGCACCCACCGGCTGCTGCAGCAGACCGTCCGGTTCAAGAACCTGGGCCTGGTCATCGTGGACGAGGAACAGCGTTTCGGCGTGGAGCACAAGGAATATCTCAAGTCGATGCGGACCGCGGTGGACGTGCTGACCATGTCCGCGACGCCGATCCCGCGGACGCTGGAGATGTCGCTGACCGGCATCCGCGAGATGACCACGATCCTGACGCCGCCGGAGGAGCGGCACCCGATCCTGACCTTCGTCGGGGCCTACGACCCGCGCCAGATCTCGGCGGCGATCCGCCGCGAGCTGCTGCGCGACGGGCAGGTCTTCTACATCCACAACCGGGTCGAGTCGATCAACCGGGCGGCGGCCAAGCTGGCCGAGCTGGTGCCGGAGGCGCGGATCGCGGTGGCGCACGGCCAGATGGGCCAGGACGCGCTGGAGAAGATCATGGTCGGCTTCTGGCAGAACGAGTTCGACGTGCTGGTCTCGACCACCATCGTCGAGTCGGGGCTGGACATCCCCAACGCGAACACGCTGATCGTCGAACGGGCCGACATGTTCGGGCTCTCCCAGCTGCACCAGATGCGCGGCCGGGTGGGCCGGGCGCGCGAGCGCGGGTACGCGTACTTCCTGTACCCGCCGGAGAAGCCGCTCACCGAGCTGGCGCACGACCGGCTGGCCACCATCGCCCAGCACACCGAGCTCGGCGCCGGCATGCAGGTGGCCATGAAGGACCTGGAGATCCGGGGGGCCGGCAACCTGCTCGGCGGCGAGCAGTCCGGGCACATCGCCGGGGTGGGCTTCGACCTCTACGTCCGGCTGGTAGGCGAGGCGGTCGCCGAATTCCGCGGCGAGCAGGAGGAGACCTTCACCGAGGTGAAGGTCGACCTGCCGGTGGACGCCAACCTGCCGGTGGACTACCTGCCGGGGGAGCGGCTGCGGCTGGAGGCGTACCGGTCGCTGGCCGGCGCCACCACGAACGAGCAGGTGGACGCGGTCCGGCTGGAGCTGCTGGACCGGTTCGGCCCGATCCCGCCGGAGGTGGACAACCTGCTGGCAGTGGCGAAGTTCAAGGTGGTGTGCCGCAAGTACGGCATCACCGAGGTGTCGCTGCAGGGGCAGTCGGTGCGGTTCTCGCCCGTCATGCTGCCGGAATCGGCGCAGATCCGGCTGCAGCGGATGTACGACAAGACGCTCTACAAGGCACCGGTGTCGACGATGGCGGCGGCCCGGCCGAAGGGAGTCCTGACCAAGGACGGGACGTTCTCGGTGGCGAAGTTCGGTGGCGAGCCGCTGCGTGACCAGCCGCTGCTCACCTGGTGCGTCGAGCTGCTGGACACGGTGCTGGGCCCGGTGCTCGCCGCGGTACTGGCGAACTAGCGGTGCGGGCGAACTGACGGGTCCTGGCGAACTGACATGCCGATCGAGCTGGTCGAGCTGCTGGTCCCGGACGCGGTCGCCTGGCGGGCATGGTTGCTCGACAACCATGCCGATTCGCCGGGCGTCTGGCTGGTGCTGACCAAGAAGGGCGGCACGGTCACCGCGCTCGACTACGCCGCCGCGCTGGACGAGGCGCTGTGTTTCGGCTGGATCGACGGGCAGGTCGGCCGCCGGGATGACGAGACGATGCGGCAACGCTTCACGCCCCGCCGCGCGCGCAGCGCCTGGTCGAAGCGCAACGTCGAGCACGTGGCCCGGCTGACCGCGGCCGGTCTGATGGCCGAGCCAGGCCTGGCCGCGGTCGAGGCGGCGAAGGCGGACGGGCGCTGGGACGCTGCCTATGCGGGTCCGGCTGCCGCGGAGGTCCCGGACGATCTGGCTTCTGCGCTCAGGGAGAACTCGTCCGCGCAGGCGATGTGGGACGTGCTCACCTCGCAAAACCGGTACGCCATCACCTACCGGATCGGCCAGGCCAAGCGCGCCGACACGCGTGCCCGGCGGATCGCCGAGTTCGTGGCCATGCTCGAACGCGGCGAGACCGTCCACTCGCAGAAGGCCTCCCACCCTCGGCAGGCACAGCACCCGCACGCCGAGGGTTGACCTGGAAGCCAATCAATGAGCGGTGACGGCGAAGACGTGCAGCTGTCCCTCGCCCGGCTCCGGCGCCCGGGGCAGGGTGATCGACGTCAGCGCCGGGTCACGTCCGCAGGAGTGGTGTTTGAGTCGGCCTCCGCGTGATCTTGGGTTGGACTTTAGGCGGTGAGGGCGGGCAGGGTCACCTCCTGCTCTTTGGTGGTGTCGCCGTCGATGACGGTGAGCCGGCTCTTGGCCAAGACGTCGAGACCGAGGTAGCGACGCCCTTCAGTCCACTCGTCGTGTTGCTCGGCGAGCACGGCGCCGACGAGGCGGATCAGCGAGTCGCGGTCGGGGAAGATGCCGACGACGTCGGTGCGGCGGCGGATCTCGCGATTCAGGCGTTCTTGCGGGTTGTTTGACCAGATCTGGCGCCAGAGCTCCTTGGGGAACGCGGTGAACGCGAGGATGTCCGCCCGCGCGGTGTCGAGGTGCTCGGCGACGGCCGGCAGCTTGTCGGCCAGCGCCTCGACGACGCGATCGAACTGGGCGTGCACGGCCTCGGCGTCGGGCTGGTCATAGACCGAGTGCAGCATCGCCTTCACCCAGCCCCACTGCGCCTTGGGTGTCGCGCTCATCAGGTTCGCGGCGTAGTGCGTGCGGCAGCGCTGCCAGGCAGCGCCGGGCAGGGTCGCGCCGATGGCCTCGACCAGGCCGCGGTGCGCGTCGGAGGTGACGAGCTTGATCCCGGACAGGCCGCGGGCGGTCAGGTCGCGGAAGAAGGCCAGCCAGCCGGCGCCGTCCTCGGCGCTGGTGACGTGCAGGCCGAGGATCTCGCGGTGTCCGTCGGCGTTCACCGCGGTCGCGAGTAGCGCGTGGACGTTGACCGTGCGCTTCTTCGCGCCGGCGCCCTCGCGGACCTTCAGCACGAGCGCGTCGGCAGCCAGGAACGTGTAGGGGCCGGCGTCCAACGGGCGGGTCCGGAACGCCTCGACCTGGGCGTCGAGGTCTTTGGCCATCGCCGACACCTGGCTCTTGGAGAGGCGGTCGATGCCGAGCGTGGCGACCAGCTTCTCCATCCGCCGCGTGCTGACCCCGAGCAGGTAGCTGGTCGCCACGACCGACACCAGCGCGGCCTCGGCGCGGCGGCGCCGCTCGAGCAACCAGTCCGGGAAGTACGAGCCAGAGCGCAGCTTCGGGATGGCCAGATCGATCGTGCCGACCCGGGTGTCGAAGTCACGGTGCCGGTAGCCGTTGCGGGTATTGCTCCGCTCATCGGAGCGGACGCCGTACTCAGCGCCGCAGACCGCGTCGGCTTCGGCGCCCATCAACGCCGACACGAACGTGGTGATCATCTGCCGAAGGAGGTCAGGGCTCGCCTGGGCCAGCTGCTCGTGCAGCCACCCGGACAGGTCGATACTGGGGACAGCGGTCATCGCGTGCTCCTCACTCGAGAACCTTGGTCGGATCTCGGAAAGGATCACGCGGTGGCCGTCTCACATCAGACCGCCACGCCATGTCGGGCGAAGATCAAACACCACGTCCGTGGACGCAACTCAAGGCCAAACTGGTTTGCCGGGATCAGCAGACGGGTGTCGCATATGTGCTGTACGGGACCGGTGTTGCGACTGCTCCGGCTACCGCGACGGCGACGTGCAATACCGGAAATGTGGCCGAGCAGGTCGCTGCTGTTGCGCAGCCGTTGGGCTCCGGTGTCACTGGCTGCGTCACATGGATGGAATGGGTCCATGACGGCTACAACAGCATGTACTACGGCCGGGGCACCGCCCAGTGTGACTCTGGCAGGTATCACGTTCAGATCGGCTGTCACAGCGTCCAGACCGGCCAGGACTATGTGGTCTACGGTCCCACGACAACCGCACCGGCTACCTCGACCACCACGTGCTACAGCGGTAACGTCGCACAAACCGTCACAGCGGTCGCGGCGTGACGCCTGTCCGATGGGCGCGATCGTTACGTCGTAGGTGATCACCGCTGACCCGTTGAGCGCTCGCAAGAGCGACCTGACAGGTGCCGCCGGGTGGGTGCTGTGGACGGCTGATCCCGAGCCGCCGGCGTCGATGGCCGCTGGCCGGCAAGTCGACGGCTGGCTGAGTCAGGACCACTACACCGCGCGTTATGCGGACGGTGCGCCGCTGGCGCCGACCGCCCGGACCGGCTTCTGCGGTGATCTGGGCATCGGCAACGACGCCCGGGCGGGGCAGGCGATCGACCCGCTGCTCTCGCTGCTGAGGCGCACCGTGGGCTCGCTCGGTGCCTGGCCCGGTCGGGTGGTGCCGCTTCGGTGAGCGCGGGCCCGGCGGATGAACCGCGGGCCCGCGCGAGTGACCGAAGCCGGCTCCCCGCCAGGAGCCGGCGCCATGCTGTTAGCGCCAGCTGTCGTTCAGGGCCAGCGTCGAGCCGCTGCCGGTGTTGGCCGTCCGGTTCGACGAGCCCTCCCAGGTGACCGAGCCGTCCGGGTTCTTCTTGACGTACTTGTACTGGATCGCGGTGTTCTTCGGCAGCCACACCGTGGTCTTCCAGACCGGGTACGCGTTGGCGGCCAGCGCGGTCGCCAGGGCCGGGTTCCACGCGCCGAGCTGGGCGTTGTCACCGACGACGAAGATGTTCTGGCCGTAGCTGGTGGTGGCGTTCTCGTTGAAGGTCACCGCCACGCCGGTGCTGGTGGTCGCGGTGGAGTCGACGTCGAAGGCCACCGCGTCCTGCGCCGGCACGGTGATGCTGGCGTTGTGCGAGCCGTCCACGGTCACCAGCTGGCCGGTGCACGAGCTGCCCGAGGCGCTGCCGTGGATCACGTCGCAGTAGGTGCCGGCCGGCAGGCCGGTGCTGAACGTCCGGGTGACCGAGTTGTAGCCGTTGTTGACGGCCACGAAGCCGGCCGCGCCGCGGCTGAACGAGATGGTGTTCGCGCCGTCGCTCCACCAGTTGGCCACCGCCTGGCCGGCGACCGCGTTGTGCCAGCCGACCATGCCGGTGATCGCCTGCTGCCGGTCCTCGCACAGCCAGGTGCCGGCGCTGCCGCAGTCGGTGTTGGTGACGAAGCCGTTGCCGTCAGCCGGAGGCGATTGGTCGTTGCTGGAAAAGGTGAAACTCGAATAGACCTGCGGCTGGCCGTAGCCCCACGCGAGGGAGAAGATGGTGGCCAGCCGGTAGGTGCTGCCGTCCTTGTAGCTCAGCGTCGAGCCGTTGCGGTCGGTGTCGTGGTTGTCGACGAAGGTCACCGAGGAGCCGCTCGGCTCCAGGCCCCAGGACTGGCCGAAGGTCTGCAGGTTCGCGATGCTGCCCTGGAACTGCTGCTTGAGCTTCTGGCCATAGGTGAACTCCAGCACCTTGCCGTTGCCCTCGTAGGCCGACGGGTTGACCGCGCCACCCGGCATGACCTCCTGGTAGAGCAGCACCGACTTGGTCAGCTTGGCCTTGATCGCGGCCAGGTCGTTGACGTTGATGTGCTTGGCCGCGTCGAGCCGGAAGCCGTCGACGCCCAGGCTGATCAGGTCGTTGAGGTAGCCCGCCAGCTTGCCCTGCACGTAGCTGCTCTCGGTGCGCAGGTCGGACAGCTCCTCCAACTCGCACTTCTGCACGTCGGTCTGGTTGTTGTAGTCGTGGATCTGGCCGTCGGAGTTGGGGCAGTCCGCCGGGTAGTGGTGGAAGTCGGCGCTGGAGTACAGACCGGGATAGTCGTACTTGTCTGCGAACGTGGTGCCGGCGTAGCCGGTGTTGCCCTGGCCGGTCATGTGGTTGAGCACCGCGTCGGCGTAGACCTTGACACCGGCGTTGTGGCAGGCGGTGACCATCGCGGCGAAGGCGGTCCGGTTGCCCAACCGGCTGTTCACCTGGTAGCTCACCGGCTGGTAGACCTCCCACCACGGGTGGGCCGGGCTGTTGCCGGGCAGGCTCACCGACTCCTCGGGCGGAGCCACCTGCACCGCGCCGTAGCCGGCGGGGCCGAGCACGCTGGTGCACTCGCCGGCGACCGAGCTCCAGTTCCACTCGAAGAGATTCGCGATCACGTCACCGCGCGGGGGAGTGGTGGCGGCCGCGGCGGGAGCGGGGTGGGCGGTCAGGCCGGCCGTGCACAGCGCGGCGGTCACCGTCGCGATGACAGCGCTTACAGCGAATCGCGAGCGGCGGCGAGGGCGTATTCGGGGCATGGACGTGCTCCTTGCGCGGGTCAGGCGGGTGCCTGATGGTGTTCGGGAACGTTCATGATCAAACAGGCAAATCGTCCGCGTCAAGCGCAGTGGCGCGCTGGGCGGCTTCACCGGTCGCGATTCCCGGAAGGCGGGACGGCGGTCTCGCAATCCGGCGGGCGATCTCCTATTGTCTAGTAAACCGCTGGGAATAATAGGCTCACTGGAGGTTATCGATGAGGACCCTCGCCCGTACCGGCTCGCTGCTAGCGCTGGCCGCCCTGGCCGCGATCGGCACCGCCGGCTGCGCGTCCTCGTCCGCCTCCTCACGCGGCAAGCAGGTGGCGATCGTGGCGTACTCGGTGCCCAAGCCGGCCTACGACGCCCTCACCGCGGCCTTCGTCGCGACCGCGGCCGGCAAGGGCGTCCGGTTCAGCGCGTCCTACGGCGCCAGCGGCGACCAGAGCCGGGCGGTCGCCAACGGCCAGCACGCCGACTACGTCGCGTTCTCTCTGCAGCCGGACCTGACCAGGCTGGTGCCGAACCTCGTCGCGCCGGGCTGGGACGGCGGGCCGACCAAGGGCCTGGTCTCCGACTCGGTCGTGGTATTGGCCGTGCGCAAGGGCAATCCGAAGCACATCACCGGCTGGGACGACCTGATCGGGCCCGGGGTGCGGATCGTGACGCCGGACCCGGGCTCGTCCGGCTCGGCCAAGTGGAACCTGCTCGCCGCCTACGCGCACGGGCTGGCCGGCGGCGGCAACGACGCGACCGCGCAGGCGTACCTGACGAAGTTCGCCGCCAACATCGTGAGCAAGCCCGAGAGCGGCAGCAAGGCGACCCAGACCTTCCTCGCCGGCACCGGTGACGTGCTCATCTCCTACGAGAACGAGGCGATCTCGGCCCGGCAGAAGGGCCAGCCGATCGACTACGTGGTGCCCTCCGACACCGTCCTGATCGAGAATCCCGCGGCAGTGACGACGAAGGCGTCCCCGGCCGCGAAGGCGTTCCTGGACTATGTGGAGAGCGCCGCGGGCCAGCGGATCCTCGCGGGCAAGGGCTACCGGCCGGTGCTGGCCGGTGTCGCCGCGGGCACCGTCAGCGGTGCGAACGACCCGGCCGACCCGTTCCCGACCCCGGCCACCCTGACCACCATCGCCCAGCTCGGCGGCTGGTCGGCGGCGAACGCCAGATACTTCGACAAGCAGGACGGGATCATCACCAAGATCCTGGCCGGCGCCGGATGAGCCTGCTGGCCCCGCCGGCGCGCACCCGGGCGCACGAGGCGGAGCCGGGGACCGAACCGCTGCGGCCGGGCCCGGCCGCCGGCCTCGGGCTGGCGGTGCTGTGGCTGAGCGTGCTGGTCCTGCTGCCGCTGGCCGCGGTGGTGGTCAAGGCCACCGGCGCGGGCTGGGCCGGCTTCGCCCGGGCCGTGACCGACCGCGAGGAGTTCGCCGCACTCCGGCTCACGGTGCTCAGCGCGCTGGCGGTCAGTGCCGTCAACGCCGTGTTCGGCACCCTGATCGCCTGGGTGCTGGTGCGGGACCGGTTCGCGGGTCAGCGGGTGCTGGAGGTGCTGGTCGACCTGCCGTTCGCGCTGCCCACCATCGTGGCCGGCCTGGTGCTGCTCAGCCTCTACGGCCCGGACAGCCCGATCGGGCTGCATGCCTACGCCACCCGGCCCGGGGTGCTGCTGGCGCTGCTGTTCGTGACGCTGCCGTTCGTGGTGCGCTCGGTGCAGCCGGTGCTGCTGGCACTGGAGACCGACGCCGAGGAGGCCGCCCGGTCGCTCGGGGCCGGCCCGGTCAGCACCTTCCGGCGGATCGTGCTGCCGGCGCTGCTGCCGGCCATCCTCTCCGGCGCGGCGCTGGCCTTCGGCCGGGCGATGGGGGAGTACGGCTCGGTCGTGCTCATCTCCGGGCAGGTGCAGTACCGCACCGAGGTCGCCTCGCTCTACGTCTACAAGCAGGTGCAGGACGACGACCTGGCCGGCGCCGCGTCGACCGCGGTGGTGCTGCTGGCGGTCAGCCTGCTGGTGCTGGCCGGGCTGGGGCTGCTGCGCCGGTGGGCGGCCCGGCGTGGCTAGGTCGCGCTACCTGCTGCGAGCGGTCGCGGTCGGCTACCTCGGGCTGCTGGTCGTGCTGCCGGTCGGCCTGGTCGCCTGGCGCAGCTGGCAGCAGGGCTGGCATGCCTTCGCCACCGCGGTCACCGGACCCGAGGCGCTGCACGCCTACCGGCTGACCCTCGTGGTGGCCGGCTCCGCGGTCGCGCTCAACACCGCCTTCGGCCTCGGCCTGGCCCTGCTGCTGGCCCGGTCCCGCTTCCCCGGCAAGGGCCTGCTGAACCTGCTCGTCGACCTGCCGGTCTCGGTGTCGCCGATCGTGGTGGGCCTGGCCCTGATCCTGGTCTACGGCTGGCAGACCGGCTGGCTCGGCGGCCCGCTGAGCGCGGCCGGCTACCAGGTCATCTTCGCCGCACCGGGGATGATCGCCGCGACCGCGTTCGTCTCGCTGCCGCTGGTGCTGCGCGAGGTGCTGCCGGTGCTGATCGAGGCCGGCCTGGAGCAGGAGCAGGCCGCCCGGTCGCTCGGCGCGAACGCCTGGCAGCGGCTGCGCCGGATCACCCTGCCGACCGTCCGGTGGGCGCTGGCCTACGGCGTGGTGCTGAGCCTGGCCCGGTGCCTCGGCGAGTTCGGGGCCGTCCGGGTGGTCTCCGGCGGGGTGGTCGGGCAGACCCAGACGGTGACCCTGCTGGTGGACCAGCGCGCCGAGCAGTTCGAACCCGGGGCCTACCAGCTGTCGGTGGTGCTGATCGCGGTGTCCGCGCTGTGCATCGTCGCGATCTCCCTCGTCCGTTCGAAGGAAGGTCGATCATGAGCATCGAGGTGACCGGCCTGGTCAAGCGGTTCGGCACGTTCGTCGCGCTCGACGACGTGAGCCTGGCGGTGCCGGCCGGCCGGCTGACCGCGCTGCTCGGCCCGAGCGGCGGTGGCAAGTCCACCCTGCTGCGCATCGTCGGCGGGCTGGAGGGCGCGGACGCCGGCGCGGTGCGGATCGAGGGTCGGGACGTCACGGCGCTGCCCGCCCAGCGGCGCGGGGTCGGCTTCGTGTTCCAGCACTACGCGGCCTTCCGGCACCTGTCGGTGTACCGGAACGTGGCCTTCGGCCTGGAGGTCCGCAAGCGCGGCAAGGACGAGATCCGGCGCCGGGTCGGCGAGCTGCTGGAGCTGGTGCACCTGTCCCAGTTCGCCGACCGGCTGCCGTCCGAGCTGTCCGGCGGCCAGCGGCAGCGGATGGCGCTGGCCCGCGCGCTCGCCATCGAGCCGCGGGTGCTGCTGCTCGACGAGC
>Ga0335073_10007458_pt1 | contig 15341 bp, 11 predicted proteins | sample Lox_Sample_22_FD_207093 | JGI IMG/M metagenome (GOLD analysis project Ga0335073, IMG submission 207093) | Soil microbial communities from Loxahatchee National Wildlife Refuge, Florida, United States - Lox_Sample_2.2 | ecosystem: Environmental > Terrestrial > Soil > Wetlands | place: USA... | reverse complement strand
TGGCCGAACAAGACCGCCAGCAGCATCGCGCCGACCGCGATGACGGCCAGCGTGGCCAGCGAACTGGTTCCCGCCCCGGCCAGCACCGCCGGCATCGCAAACACTCCGGTGCCGACGATGCTGCCGATGACCAGCCCGGTGGCCGACGTGACCCCCAGGCTCCGGGCCTTCTGCTGATTACGCGGTGACATCTGCGTGATTGATTCCGGCTGCGCCCGGTGCCAGAGGCGGGCGCCGACATGAACGGACATCGATCCCTCCCAGAACGGGTCGCCAGGCTGGCGCTCGCGCGCACCCGGCCGTTAGCCTCGCTAACAACCCTGGTGTGCAGGGAGCGCCGTCCACAGGGGCCTAAGTCCTTAAGGCGGCCTGCGAAGGTCTCTACTTGGGTTTCGATCTGCTGGTCAGACCCGGGCGGTCAGCCCATCCCGGCGGCAGGCTGGTCAGCGCTCCGAGCGGCGCGGCGAGCCGGCCGGCCGAGCGGGAGCCGCCATTCGAACCGGATGCCGCCCGGTATTGTCTCGATGTCCGCCCGGCCGCCAAACCGAGTGACCCTTTCCAGCAGGGCGGAGACGTCCGGCTCGAACGCGGGCTCGTCGTCCGGGTGGCCGCGAGGGGCCGCGTCGATCACGACCAGGCACGACTCGTCACCAGCACCGATCTCGATGCGGCCGGGCACGCACTCCCGCCCGATCAGTTCGAGGGTCCCGCGCAGCAGGTCAACGATCTGGACCTGAGCCTCGGGGGGAATGGCGGCGTCGGCTTCCCCGCTGAAACCGATCTCCGGCACCGGGGACAGCCCGCTGCACAGGGCCACGACCTGCTGCCGCAGTCCATCGAGCCGCGGCGGATGCCCGAGGTCGAAGACAGCACCCCTGACCATCCTGACCACCCGGTCGAGATCCTCCACAATGGCATCGATCCGGCGCCGCACCTGAGCGTCGGCGGTCAGGTCCGCGGTACCTTGCAGAGTCAGCCCGGCGGCGAAGACCTGCTGGACGACCTCGCCCCGTAGCACGTCCGCGATGCGTTCCCTATCCTCCATGACCGTGAGCTCCCTGAGCTGGCTCTGCAGCCGATCCCGTTCGGCCTGTGACCGGGTGATCCGGTCCCGCAGGCCGTGCGTCGCCACGGAGATCAGGGTGCCGAGCAGCGCCCACAACAGCACCCGGCGCGTGATCACCGCACCGGCCACAACTACCGGCGTGAGCGAGATGATCACCTCCACGGCCACGACCGCGGCCACAATGCACGCGGACTCCCATCGGCGATGGAACAAGGCAGTCCAGACCAGCGGGATCAAGATCACGACGCCCACACCAGAGGTGGTGCCCGCGGCCAGGATGAGCGCCAGTACCGAACCGGTGTAGGCCAGCGGAACGACAACCGGCAGCCAGGCCGGGAGCCGAGACCAGGGAAGCGGGAACGCAACCGCCACCGCCAGCAGCAGCACGCCACTGGCGATCACGGCCCAGGACGACTGCGGACCGGGCGGAAGCGCGAGACTGGCCTCGGCCAGCACCGCGCCCACGGCGAACGGCGCCACCCTAACCAGCAGGCCAGGCTCCTGAAACGGAGAAACGCTTGATCCGCCGGGAATCACCGGCGCATCGGCAGACATCGAGGATCTTAGGTCGGCCCTCATCGGCTTCCTCCGGCGCGGCGCCACAAGCGCGTTTACGCCGCCACCATCGTACGTTGGCGGTCTGCAGCCGGATAGGTCCTCCATCAGCTGCATGATCTACGCTTGGTGATATCCGCAGCACTTGATCGCGAACGGCAACACTCATGACCGAGAGGGCGAGCGGCCTGCGGTCGGCTCGGGACCGGGAAGTGGGCAGCCAGTGCTGGAAGAGCTGAACGAGGCGGAGTGCATGCGGCTGATCGCGTCGGGCGGCGTCGGCCGGATCGCGTTCTCCGGCCGGTACGGCCCGACGGTATTTCCGGTCAACTACCGGCTCTACCAGGACTCGATTGTGTTCCGCACGGCCCAGGACAGCTCGACCGACGAAGACCTGCGCACCGGCATCGCCAACGCCGAGTACAAGGTCGCCTTCGAGATCGACGATTTCGACAGCGCCACACGGGAAGGCTGGAGTGTCCTCGTCCAGGGCTCGGTGCATCATGTGGACTCCGAGGACGAACGCGCATTGGTGTCCCGGGCCGGTGTCGATCCATGGCCGGGCGGAGACCGGGAACTGTTCCTCCGCATCATCCCCAGCCGGATCACGGGACGACGCGTCCGCCAGACGTAGTGCCGGCGGCCGGACGGCCCCGTGTCACAGGGCCGGCGTTCGGCCCGGCATGCCAAGCGGGACCGGCCCGGCTGGGGGCCAAGACCGGCCGGGCACGACCGGCGCAAGGCGGGCACCAGAGAATACGGCGCCGTCGTAGATGCCCCTGAACCGGTGCCAGCTGTGCCCGAGTTCGGCCCAGAGTGCCAATCCCAGCCGGCCGATCAGCCTCGGCCGCAGGGCCAGACGGCCCACGTCGGGCCATTTCAGCTCATCGGTCCCGCATAGCGAGGCCTCGTTCGCCTCGTCGACCCGTCGGCGGATGGCGGTCAGCGCCTCGTCCCGCCGCTCGGGGGCGAGCCGGGCGGCCTGGTCGATCAGGGTTAAGGTCTCCTGGGCGTCGAGGAGGTGACCGCGCACGGTCTCGTATGTCGCCTCATCGATGAGGTGCCGGGCTCGCTTGAGGTCGTTAAGGCCGTGCGCCACCTGGTAGGTGGTGTCCACGATCTGGCCGGCGGACATGGCGTCGTTCTCGTATGACAGGAGTTGCTTCCAGCTCGGTTCCAGGAGCGCCCGCCTGTGCTCCTCGAGGGTGCTGAAGCGCGTGTGGTAGCCGAAAGCGGGGTCCTCGAAGGCGCGGCTTCCCGGGTCAAGGAACGGGGCCAGCGGCGCGACGTAGAACTGCAGCCGCGGGTCGTCGCCAAAATGAGCTGCGAGACGGTCGCAGTACTCGATCGTGGCCAGGGCCTGGTCCGGGCGCTGGCCGGGAATGCCGATCATGAAGAACAGGTCGAGCTTGCGGCAGCCGTGGCGGAGCGCGCTGCCGATGGTGGCCTCGATGTCGGCGTTGGGGCACGCGAACTTGGCATTCCTGGCGCGCAGCGCCTCGTCCGGGGACTCAATCGTTAGTTCCAGGCTGAAGGCCGCTATTGAGTTGGCGACCATCTGGAAGAACTCGTCCGCGGCCGGGTAGAAGAGCTCGAAGACGAATTCGTTCTGCGCCTTCTCGCCGGCCAGCAGCTCGAAGAACCGCTCGGCCCGCTGGTCGCCGCCGACCCTCGGGTCGTGGACCATGAAGATGGGCGCGTCGGAGAAGCCTCGGATGGTCCGGACATCCTCGATGAGCTTTTCGGGCGACCGGAAGGCCGGTGCCGGGCGGCCGGCGACTCGGGCGTACGCGGACGCGGATCCGCCGCATACGGCGCACTGCAGCGGGCAGCCCCGGGAGTTGAGCAGCATCGTGGTCGGGTACTGGGGCCATTCCCTGTATGGAATCATCTTGGCCATGCTCGCGTACTTGAAGACGGCCTTGGTGGCGAACCGGTAGGCGGGAACGTCCACGTAATCGAGGTCGGCTGGAACAAAGCTGAGCGGGTTGACTCGCACCCGTCCGCCGTCCGTCCAGGTCAGGTTCTCGATATCCGCTAACGGCGATCGGCGCCGCAGGGCGGCGAGGAGCTGCCGGCATGGCTCCTCGGTCGAGTCACCGCGCAGGACGAAGTCGACGGACGGATAGGCGGCGAGTTCCTCGTGGTAATAGCTCGCCGACAGCCCACCCATGACGACCGGGATGTCGGGATGATGGCGCTTCACGAGCTCGGCGACGGCCAGCGCTCCTTGTGCGTGCGGCAGCCAGTGCAGGTCAATGCCGAACAGGCGCGGGCGCAGCCGGGACAGATATGATTCGACGTCGAAGTTCTTGTCCTTGAGCATGAGGTACGCGAGATTGACGATCCGCACGTTGTAATGGTTGGCGGACAGATATGAGGCGATGCTGGTCAGCCCGATCGGGTACATTTCGAACTCGTTCGTAGATGGCACGGCGTCGGCGATCGGCCCGTGCATGACCACGCGCTTGCGGAAGTCGTAGACCGAGGGGGCGTGAAGGAGGACAAGGTCCGTCCGGAAAACGTCGCCGAGGCTCATCGATGTCCTCCCAGCATCAGCCCGGCGCCCCCGGGGATGACGCAGGCTGCCCAGGCGGTGCGACCGGCGCGCCGGAGCCAGTGACCCATATGCGGATCCGCGCCCGTAACCGGCTTCGTCACGTCGTCAGAGTTCATCGTTGCCTCCAGCCCATGGCTGGCACCAGCCTCGCTCTTCCGGGCCAGCCAGAGCAGAGCCTTTAGCCGCCGGAGGAAGGGTCCTTGGTCCATTGGGCCGTTGGGTGCCGCGCGGCCAAGATTCAGTGCAAGCTGCGGAGGTAGGGATCGGCCCGGTGGGCCGGAGCGACGCGCACTCGCGCGTCGACCACGTACGCGCCGTCGGGGCGGGCGATCACGGGGTTCAGGTCGAGCTCGGTGACCTGGGGAAGGTCATCGGCGAGCCGCGAGACGCGCAACAGGATGTCTTGCAGCGCGGCCAGATCGGCCGCGGGCATGCCGCGATGACCGAGCAGCAGCGGCGCGGCTCGAACCGAGCGGATCAGCGCGCCGGCGTCGGCGTCGGTGAGCGGGCTGAGCCGGGCGGACCGGTCGCCGAGCACGTCCGTGGCGACCCCGCCGAGGCCGAATACCACCAGCGGGCCGAACACTGGCTCCTGCACGACCCCGATGATCACCTCGGCTCCGCCGGTGATCATGGGCTGGATCACCGCGGCGGACATTCTCGGTCCGAACTTCTCCGCAAGAGCGCGGTACCCGGCCCGCACCTCGTCCGGGCCGTGCAGATCAAGCTGCACGGCTCCTGCCTCGCTCTTATGCACCAGGCCGGGCACATCGGCCTTGAGCACCACCGGGCCGCCCAGCAGGGCGGCTGCGCTCAGGGCAGCCGCCTCGGTGTCGACGAGCTGGGTGCTGACCTGCGTTATGCCATAGCAGGCGAGGAGCGCCTCGGTCAGAGCCGGGGCCAGCCACCCGCCGTCGGGCGAGCGGCACAGGAACCGGCCGATGAGGTCGTGCGCGTGATCGGGCCGCAGATCAGCGAGTACCGGGAACTTGCCGGGCACGCGGGCGCGCCGTGCCCCGTACCCGGCCGCGTGGGACAGCGCCCGGGCGGCGCTGCGTGGGTAGGCATATGCCGGGACCCGGCTGCCCAGGGCACTCGGCAGCAGCCGGACGGCTTCGGCCTGATTCAGAACGCACAACACGAGCGGCTTGGAGATCCCGGCCGAGCATGCCGCCGGGACCAGGTCGGCGAGCGCGGTCGGCACCGTGAGCGCGAGCACCGCGTCCACGGCGTCGTCTGCCGCGATCTCCTCCAGGCAGCGGCGGAAGACCTCAGGCGACACGGCGGCTGTCGTATCCACGGGCCCGGCGACAGCCGCGCCAGGGGGCAGCAGCCCGCGAAGCGCGTCCTGGACCGGCCCGTCGAGCAGCGCAGCCTGCAGGCCCGCGTCGCAGCAGGCGTCGGCGGCGAGCACCCCGGCCCCGCCGGCGTTGGACACGACCGCGATCCGGCCGCCGGCCGGGACCGGCTGGCTGGCCAACAGCGCGACGGCCTCGATCAGCTCACCGACGTCACGAGCCGCGATGATGCCAGCCTGCTCGAAGAGTGCCTCGCGAGTGACCACGGGCGTGGCCGCCGCGGCGGTGTGCGAGGCGGCAGCCCGCTCTCCCGCCTCGGATCGGCCCGCGTCCACGATCAGCACCGGCATGGTGGCCCCGATACGACGGGCCGAGCGGCCGAACTTGCGCGGGTTTCCGAACGACTCCAGGTAAAGGATCGCCAGCTTGGTGGCCGGATCCTGTTCCCACCACCGCAGCAAATCGTTGCCGGACACATCGGCTTTGTCGCCGAGGGACGCAAACGAGGAGACACCGATGCCCAGCCGGGATAGCTGCTCGAGCAGCGCACTGCCCACCCCGCCGGACTGGACAGCCAGGCCGGCGACGCCCGGCACCGGGTGGCGGGCCGCGAACGTCGCATCGAGCGAGCAGGCGGGCGCGGCGACGCCGAGGCAGTTCGGGCCGACCAGCCGCATCCCGTGACGGCGGCAGCATTCCAGCAGCGCCTCCCGGACCTGGAGATCCAGTCCCGAGGTGATCACCACGAGCGCCCGGACGCCCCGCCCCCCGCATTCCTCCGCCACCTTCAGCACGGCAGGGGCCGGGACCGACACCACGGCCAGATCGACCGGGCTGGGCAACGCGGCGGCCGACGCCACGCATGGGACGCCCTCCAGCTCCGTGGCGTGCGGATTCACCGCGTACACCGTCCCGCCATAGCCGCCGCTGATGATGTTGTGCAGGATCGACCGGCCAACCGACCCGGCCCGTCGGCTCGCCCCGACCACGGCCACCGAGGCCGGCGCGAACACGTGCCGCAAGCTCGCCACGTCCGCGCGGCCCTCACGCTCTGCGACCGCGTCGAGGTACGTTTCCCAGCCCGGGTCCGTAGTGTCGCCCGGCACATCGAAGATCAGCTCGGCCAGGCCATCCGCCTGCGTCCGGCGGGCCCGCAGCCCGGCACTGGCAAAGACCTTGAGCATCGCCCAGTTGTCGGCCAGCACTTCGGCGGTAAAAACCCGCACGCCGCGCCTGCGGGCGGCGGACACCAGGTGCTCAAGCAGCAACGTCGCCACTCCGCGGCGATGAGCGTGATCGGCAACGGCGAACGCGATCTCCGCCGTGTCCTTCTTCTTCGACCCCGCGACCTCATAGCTGGCAACGCCCACAAGTTCCCCGGACAGCCAGGCCAGCAAGGCGACGTGGTCGGATCCGGGTTCGCGGCAGACCCGGCGTGCCTCGCTTTCGGCGCCTACCGGGCTCAGGCTGAAGAACCGGAAGTAGATGTTGTCGGGCGACATCGAACGATGCATCTGCAGGACGGCATCCATGTCTCCGCTGGTCGCGGGCCGGATCAGGACGGTGGTGCCATCGGCCAGCAGGGCGTAGATCCCGCCCTGCTGAGTGGCGTCGCTGCTTTCCGCGTAGGTACCCATTGCTGTCTCCTCAGCTGGCCTGTTCCAGACCAGCACGGCCGCTTGCGCAACGGTAGAGTCCTGAGCCCGCCGGCCGGATGACCTTTGTCCCTGCCAGATATCGACACCAAGGAAGCAGTCTGGCTCAAAAGACAGGGCGTCCGGCCGCGACCGGCGATTCCATCGTCGAAACGTGCTCGCTTCGCCGGGTACTGATGCGGCATGGCCAGAGCGAGTGGAACGCGGCGAATCTCTTCACGGGCTGGGGCGGATCCGGACCTGACCGAGGCCGGGGAGCAGCAGGCGATTCGCGCCGGGCGGCTGCTGGCCGGTCAGCGCCTGCTGCCTTACATAGCGCACACCTCCCAGCAGCGGCGGGCGATCCGCAGTTCCGAGCTTGCCCTGACGGCCTGCGGCCGTGACTGGATCCCGGTCCGCCGCTCCTGGCGCCTCAACGGGCGTCATTACGGCGCATTGCAGGGACGGGACAAGGAGGAGTTACGCCGGGATTATGGCGAGGAGCAGATCCTGTCGTGGCGGCGCTCGTACGACGCGGTCCCCGCACCGCTTGCCGCCGACGCCTCCCAGGCCGCGTCGCGGCACTACCCTTCGCTTCGGCCGGAGGACGAGCCGCGGTCCGAGTCTCTTCGCGACGTCACAGCGCGGCTGCTGCCGTACTGGCATGACGCGGTGGTCCCCGACCTGCGTACCGGCGCGTGTGTGCTGGTCGTGTCGCACGGGAACACGCTCCGGGGCTGATCAAGTACCTCGACAGGATCGGTAATGACGAGATCGCGGCGCTGAACATCCCGAACGGCATCCCGCTTGTTTGCCGCCTGGGCTCTGACGCGCGGCCGCTCACCCGGGGCGGCAGTCATCTGGCGAGCTAGGGCTCCTGCAGCGGCACTCGCCATTCGAGCATGGTGCCCCCGCCCTCGGCGGCAACGGCCCGCATGGTGCCGCCGAGCATCACGGCCCGGTCGGCCATGTTGGTCAGCCCGCTGCGGTGCCCGCTGCCGGTGATCCCGATCCCGTTGTCGCGGACAACCAGGATCAGTTCCGGCCCGGCCTCGACCGTCACGTCGACCTTGCTGGAGTTGGCGTGCCGCGCCGCGTTCGACAAAGCCTCGCGCAGGACGCTCAGCAAATGCTCGCCGACTTCGTCTCTCACGTCATTCAGCAGGCCGGACATCCGCAACGCCGGCGCGAATCCCAGCGCGCCCGTCGCCTGGTCCACCACGTCCACCATCTGAGCGCGAAGCCCGGTGTCATCCCCGCCGGGACGTGAGTGCAGCGAGAAGATCGCCGACCGGATCTGCATGATGGTCTCGTCGAGCGCGTCCACGGAACTGCTCACCCGCTGTCCGGTTTCGGACTTGCCCAGCCGGGCGGACACGCCCTGCAGCGACATGCCCGTGGCGTATAGCCGCTGAATGACCTGGTCGTGCAGGTCCCTTGCGATACGGTCCCGGTCCTCGAACACCGCGTACCGCTCCGCGTCCTTGCGGTGCGCGGCCAGCTCCAGGGCCACGCCCGCCTGCGCGGCGAAGCTGAACAGCATCTCCACCGCCGCCGAGGCCATCGGCATCGAGCCTGGACGGCGCCCCGCGGTCAAGATCCCCCGGACGTTGCCCGGCGCACCCAGCGGGAACACCACCGCAGGCCCGAGACGCAGACGCTCCCGGGCGGCGGGAGCCACCCGCTCATCGGCGCTGAAACCAGCCACGCTCAGCGGCTTGCCGCTATTCAGCACGGTCCCCGACGCCGAGGCACCCACCGGCAGCACCAGTCCCAGCGCCTCTTGCGCACCCTCGCCGACCGCGTGCTTGATCACCAGCTCCGTTCCGCCGCCCGCGGGCAGGGCCAGGACGACCAGATCGGCGCCGGACATCTCCAGTGCCTGCTCGGTCACGAGGGCGAGCACCTCGCTCGCGTCTGCCCCCGACAGCAGCCGGTGCGTGACCTCCGCGCTCGCCCGCAACCACTGCTGCTGACGCCGCGCCTCCTCGTAAAGCCGCGCATTACCGATGGCGACACCGGCCGCCGCCCCCAGGGCGCCCAGGACGGCCTCGTCCTCGTCGTCGAATTCAGCGCCGCCCGCCTTCTCCGTGAGGTACAGGTTGCCGAAGACCTCGTCACGGATCCGCACCGGGGCGCCCAGGAAGGTCTTCATCGGCGGGTGCCCCTCGGGAAACCCGAACGACCGCGGATGAGCGGACATGTCGGCCAGCCGCAATGGCCGGGGGTTGGTGATCAGCTCCCCGAGCAGTCCACGGCCCTCGGGCCAGTGATGAATCTTCGCGATCTGCGCCTCATCCACGCCGACCGGGACGAATTCCGCCAGCCGGGCGCCCTCGCCGATGACGCCCAGCGCGCCATAGCGGGCGTCGACCAAGGTGACCGCCGCCTCGACGATCCGCCGGAGCACCACCTCCAGGTCGAGATCGCTCCCGACGGCCACGACCGCCTCCAGCAGCGCACGCACCCGATCACGCGTCTCGACCGCGGCTGCCAGGCGCGCCTGCACCTCGGCCAGCAGGTCATCAAGATGCAAGTTCGGCAGCAACAGCTTGCTCTGACTAGGTTCCATGCGCCATCCAGAGCATTGCTCCATCCCCCCTTGAACTCCCGATCGTACGCGGGTCTCCGCTCCCGCCGGGAAGACCGGAAGCACAAGTCAAGGAATTTGTGGTGAATTGCGGCGACCTCAACGAGCCTATGGTCCCGCTTAAACATGACATAGGCCTGTCTGCGCCAGGCCTGCCGGCCCTGCAACTTCGGCTGGTTTCGCGCCAGCCTTGGGGCAAGCGCTCAATACGGCGTCGGCCACGACAACTGAACTGCCCGGCCAGCCGCAGTGCCCCCCGCCGTGGCGGGGGGCACGTCAATGTTGGGATTGCCTTCGCCCTTAGGAACCGCCGCCCGTCCGGACCTTTGGACGTCGCAGTCGCCGAGGAACGTCCTGCCGCGCTTGTACTCGGCCGCGCAAGCCTGAAGACGTGGTTGCCAAGCAGCCATTAACAGTTCGCGGCAAGGCATTAACGGCGCGCGGCGCGGCTGAGAAGCCGGCCGCCGGCCCGCGCCCGGGCGGACCAGGGCTGGCGGTAATCCACCCGATGCCCGGCCATTGAAATGTGATCGTTCCTTTCTGCGGGACTTTCGGCCCTGGCCATGGCGCCCGGCGAGCGTCACCATCGGTTTCAGCCAGGAAAACGCCTGGCCGAAAGGGAGGACCGATGTACGAGAAGCTCCTGGTGGCGATCGATCATTCAAAGGCCACCGAAAAGGTGCTCGGCGCCGCTCGAGACCTGGCGTTGCTCTCTCAGGGTGAGGTATGGGTCCTGCACCTGAGGGAGCGCGAGGTCATGCCCCGGGCCGGGCTGATCGACAGCGAGTCGGGCGACGAGGCGCAAGCCGAGGTCGACGCCGCGGTGGACGAGCTCGCCAAAGCCGGGATTAAGACGCATGGCGTGATGCGCAGCACCATCTACGGGTACGCCGCCCGTGAAATTGTCGACGATGCAAAGACCCTTGACGTCAGCGTTATCGTCATGGGCTCGCGCGGCCGTGGCGATCTGGCCGGACTCGTCCTGGGCAGCACGGCTCACAAAGTGATCCACCTGGCCGACCGCCCGGTGCTGGTGGTTCGCTGATCCGCCACAAGGCTCTGGCGGGATATCTAGGCTCTGGCGGGATATCTGACGGGGCATTCTTGGCGATGGTGTGCGGCAATCGTCAGATCAGGAGCTTGCTCAGGACCGCTTCGACGGGCAGCCGCACGCTCGCGCCCTCCTGGCTGGTCGCTCCGAGACGGAGCACCATCTGCGGGTAAGCATGGCCAGCGAGCTCAACCCGGATGAACTCACGCAACAGCGGTATCTCCAGTGGCTGGCTGTGCAGCGCCGCGGCCACGTGGCAGCTGCTCGCGGTCAGCAGCACCCGTTGCAGCGCCTGCCCGGCATGGACCCAGTCGGATGGCTGGTCAACACTCGTGGTCAGAAGCCCGATCACTCCAGCGGACCGCACCGCCGGGGTTTCGGAGCGTGACGGAAGTCCCCATCCATGGCCATGGGCGTAGTCGCGGCTGGCAAAATCGGGCTGAGTGTGCTCGGGCTGCGCTGGGTAGGCCGTTGGCGGCACGCCGTCCTGCCGGTGGCTGCCGGGCTCGGGCGCCCAGTGAGCCTCTTCCTTAGCCCGCGCGACGTTGAGTCGCAGGGCGCAGTCTCCGGCCTCCACGACGGCCGCGATGGCCGACGTCAGCTGCTGGTTGCCGGTCACGAGGGTTAGCGTGGCCTTCTCCTTCATCGCCTCCTGGGGCAGGGCGTCGAGAAGAGCCGCCGGTAGCGGCGCCGGATCGAAACCGCCGCGATGCGTCCGCCGACGTGAGATCTCGGCGAATAGCCTCTTCTCGTAGTCGATCGGGGGCACCTGCTCGTCCCAGGTCACCCGCGCGATCAGATTAGGCAGTTCCTGGTCGGGCAGCACCCGGGTTTTCGGCACGAATCCCAGGTAGCGCAGGGCCACCCGGACGTTGAAGAGAGCCGCCCCGCAGCTGATCATCATTTCGCGGCCGTGAGGATCGGCGACGAGCAACTGCCGCTCGTTGTTGGCGGCGATGCTGATCTCATGATCACCCTGGTAGAACCGCCAGGGCTGAGTGTTGTGCACCGAGGGTGCTTGCGCCCCGGCGCCGGTGACGAATCGCGCAATCTCCTCAGAAGAGGCCCCCGCGGCGGGCAACCCCTCTGATGGCGCTTCGAAGATGTCCATCGGGTTTCTCCCATCGCACGCTAAGCGGACTAAGGGCCCGCGCTTCCATCACAACGTAACGATCGGCCACGGCACAGTCCCGAACGTCCGGAACCAGGCAGGACTTTCGGCCTGCGCCGGGTTGCACCGCAGCCGTGATTGATAACGGGACGAACGACCCGGCCGGGAACGGCCTAATGCCTCTGGGCCGCTCCTGGCCGGCGGGCGAGCCTGGAGCCGATGCTCGGGCACGCAGCCGGCATGCTCAGGTCGGGCCGAGCTGCAAAGGAGAACGGCCATGGAACCAGACGTCATCGTCGCAGGCACGGACGGTTCAGAGCAGTCTTTGTGCGCGGTGGATTGGGCAGCGCGCGAGGCCATGACGCGCGGGGCGGCGCTGCAGATCGTTGCCGTGCCTTCGATGCCGCACCGGATGGTCTGGCAGCGGACTCCGGGTGTCGGGCCGGACACGGTCGCGGACGTGATAGTCCGCTCATATGAACGAGCTCTGGCCTCGGCCGCCGAACGTGCCGCCGAGATCGAACCCGGTGTCGCGATCAGCAGCAGGCTGCTGTCCGGGCCGCCGGCCCAGTCGCTGTGCGAGGCCGGAGAACATGCCTCGATGCTGGTGGTCGGCTCCCGGGGCGGCGGGGCGTTCGCCGCGCTGCTGCTCGGGTCCGTGAGCCGTTACGCGTCCACTCACGCCGATTGCCCCGTGGTCGTCGTGCGCAACGAAACCATGGCCGTGCACCGGGAGGTCGTCGTCGGCGTTCGCGACCTCGACCAGCCCTCGGCGATCGGGTTCGCATTCGAAGAGGCGGCACTCCGCAAGGCACGTCTGCGCGCCGTTCATGCCTGGGGGTGGTTTTTGCCAGAGATGCGACTGATGGGAACCGAGCGGCCCGGCGCCAGCAGCCAGGAGCTCACGTCCGAGGCAAGCCATTGGCTGACGGGCCTGTTGAGCTTCTGGAGGGAGAAGTACCCCGAAGTCGATGTCATCGAGGATGTCGCCCGCGCTCACCCGGCCCGGATCCTGGCCGGTTTCTCGGCGCGTGCCGACCTCATCGTCCTTGGCCGGAACACTCCCGGCAACTCTCCCCATCGGGGGACGAACGCGGTAACACATGCCGTGCTGAGCCACGCGCACGGCCCGGTCGCCGTCATTGCGGAGTGATCCCGATGAGCGACGCTCCGTCTGCACTAGGCCCGCGTCCGGATCGCCATGGACTACGAGGCTGGGGGGCCGGATACGCCCCGGGCGCCGACATGACCCCTGGGCGGCACCGGCCTGGGGATACACGAGGGCTACGACGGGCCCCCGGACAGCGAACGAACGCTGACCTGAGCAGCGAGAGAGGCTTGACTCTCGGTACGGTAAGCCAAGCAGCGCTGCAGTACGCACCCTGCCCGGTCGCTGTCATTCACCCGGCGCGACGCCCGGCCAGGTAGTCTAGTCGGCAGGGTGGTCCCGCCCCGGATCCTGGCTCTCGAACACCCGGGCCGCGTAGGCGGCGGCCTGGGTGCGGCGCTCCATGCCAAGCTTGGCGAACAGCCCGGAGACGTAGTTCTTGACCGTCTTCTCGGCCAGGTACATCCGCTCGCCGATCTGCCGGTTGGTCAGCCCCTCGCCGATGAGCTCCAGGATCCGCCGGTCCTGCCCGGTCAGCGCGGCCAGCGGGTCCGAGCGTGCGGCCTGCTCCCGCATCCGGCGCATCACCCGGCTGGCCGCCTCGGGATCCAGCAGCGACCGGCCCGACGCCACCGTCCGGACCGCTCCGACCAGGTCGGTACCGCGGATCTGCTTGAGGACGTACCCCGCCGCCCCGGCCATGATCGCGTCGAACAGCGCATCGTCGTCACCGAACGAGGTGAGCATCAGGCAGGCCACCTCGGGCATCCGCGACCGGATCTCGCGGCACACGGTCACCCCGTCGCCGTCGGGCAGCCGGATGTCAAGCACCGCCACGTCCGGCCGCAGCGCCGGGATCCGGGCCAGCGCGGATTCCGCGGTACCGGCCTCGCCGATGACCCTGATGTCCGGCTCGGTCTCGAGCAGCTTGCGGACGCCCCGGCGCACGATCTCATGATCATCAAGCAGGAACACCTCGATGCGGCCGTTGCCCGACGGGGCCTCACCCCGCTCCGGCCCGCCCGAATCAGTCATCTGCGACCGCACCTCTGCTCTTTGGCAACCGCTCTTCCGGCGGCCCGCCGCGGCCCGCCGCTACTGTCACCCTGGTCTGGCCAGCCGCGGCCGGGCGGCTAGGGCGAAGTCGCGCTACGCTACAGGCGCTCGCCGACGATTGCGGTGAGGTCGGCCAGCCTGCAGGTATAGCCCCATTCATTGTCATACCAGCCGAACACCTTGACCAATCCTCCAGCTGCCTGGGTCAGGCCAGAGTCAAAGACACACGAGGCCGGGTCGCCCACGATGTCGCGGGAGACGAGCGGATCGGTGCTGTAACGACGACGCCGGTCATCGGCCCGGCAGCTGCCCGCTCGAACGCCTCATTGACCTCGGCGGCCGTCACCTCGCGTGATAGCAGGGCGGTGAGGTCGGTCAGCGATCCGTCCTCCACCGGGACGCGCACCGCCACCCCGTCCAGGCGCCCGGCCAGCTCGGGAATCACCTGGCCCGTCGCCCTGGCCGCCCCGGTGGTCGTCGGCACCATGCTGACCGCGGCGCTGCGCGCCCGCCGAAGGTCCTTGTGCGGACCGTCCAGCAGCATCTGGTCGCCCGTGTAGGCGTGCACCGTTGTCATGAGCCCTTGAACCAAGCCGAATGCGTCGTTCAAGATCTTCGCCATCGGGGCCACGCAGTTGGTCGTGCACGACGCGTTCGAGATCACGTCGTGCCGCTGCGAGTCGTACTCGCCGTCGTTGACGCCGATCACCACCGTCACGTCCGCGGCCTTGCCCGGCGCGGACAGGAGTACCTTCCGCGCACCACCCTTCAGGTGCAGGGCAGCCTGGTCACGGGCGCGGAACTTGCCGGTGGACTCGATCACGATGGCGACGCCCAGGCCCCCCCAGTCGATGCCGGCCGGATCACGGCTGGATAGCACCCGGATCGGGCGCTTGTCGATGATGATCGCGTCGTCTGTGTGCGTAACCGCGGCGTTCAGCCGGCCAAAGGTGGAGTCGAATTCCAGCAGGTGCGCAAGGGTCCGGGCGTCAGTGATGTCATTCACGGCGACGACCTCGATGTCGTCGCGCTCCAGTGACCGGCGGACGAACATGCGCCCGATGCGCCCGAATCCGTTTATCCCGACGCGGATGGTCATGACATTCCTCCCGGCTTCGTGCTATTCAGCGCCTGTGTGCCCTGATCACCATCTTTGCGAGCCTTCCCGTCCGCGAACATGCCCAATGGGCACCTCTCGGCGGGCCGTAGGTCCCCTGGTTCCCGCAGAAGACATCGCCATACGAACGGGCGGCCCCGTGCGGGGCCGGCCGTTCGGGCCTAGGTGATCAGGTGGTGACCTTCTCGTGGGTGT
>Ga0335073_10007456_pt1 | contig 15344 bp, 14 predicted proteins | sample Lox_Sample_22_FD_207093 | JGI IMG/M metagenome (GOLD analysis project Ga0335073, IMG submission 207093) | Soil microbial communities from Loxahatchee National Wildlife Refuge, Florida, United States - Lox_Sample_2.2 | ecosystem: Environmental > Terrestrial > Soil > Wetlands | place: USA... | reverse complement strand
CGAGCGCTTCGCGCTCGCCGACGACCGCGCTTATCCGCTCGACCCGCGGCTCTCCGACGCGGCGCTGCAGCGCTTCCTGCGCCATCCGGAGGTGGAGTGCCGCGCCGCCGATCTGCCGCGGGCATTCGCCGACTGGCTGCCCCACCTCGCCGACCGCTGCGGCGCCGTCGTGCCGTCGGCCGCCGAGCTGTTGCCCGTCCTGGCCGGCGTTCCTCGGCTGGCCCTCACGTGCGGCGGGGATCTGAGCGGCGCCGAGGTTCACCTGCGCGCCTTGTATGGCGACGATGGGACCGCGGCCGTGGAGCTGGATGGGCGCCCGCCCCCGGCCGTACCCGAGGTGCATCTGGGCGCCGACGGGCGCGCCTATGCGCTCCAGCGCGACGAGACGACCGAGAGTGCCGCGTTTGCGGCGCTCGTGGCGGCGGGGCTGGAGTGGCGCGACGGCGCTTTCCGCGCCGAGGGCGATCGCGCCCTGCGGTTCTGGTCCGAAGGCCTGCTCTCCCTGCCTGCCGCCTGGCAGCGGCACCTGCCCCCTCATCTCACCGGTCTGCGGGTGCGCAGCGAGCCCATCCGTGCCTCGCTCCACATCGGCCTCTCCGCGCGCGGCTGGTTCGAGGTGGACGTGCGGCTGGGAACGGCCGAACAGGAAGTCGATCCCGCCGAGCTGCGCGCCTGCCTGGCGGCCGGCCTGGCCCATGCGACGCTGCGCGACGGCTCGGTCGCCCCCATCGACGTCGAGCTCTGCCGCGGCGTGCTCGAGGCGCTGGCAGACGTGGAGCCGCTGGCGGAGGGTCGCGGTGGCGAGGTGCCTCCCTGGCTGGCCGGGCCGCTGCAAGAGCTGGTTCGCGCCGCGGGGCTCGAAGCTCGCCTCGATCCCGCCGCCGCCGGGCAGCTGCGGCGGCTCACCGGCGACGAGTTGCCGCGTGTCTCGCCGCCCGCGGATCTGAAGGGGGACCTGCGCCCCTACCAGGCCGCCGGATTCGCGTGGCTCTGCACCCTCGCGGACGCCGGCCTCTCGGCGCTGCTGGCGGACGAGATGGGCCTCGGGAAGACCATCCAGGCGCTCGCCCTCCTGCTCCGGCAGCGTGAGCGCGGCGAGCGGCGGCCCGCACTGGTCGTCTCGCCGACCTCCGTGCTGCCCAACTGGATCCGCGAGGCCGAGCGCTTCGCGCCGTCGCTCCGCGCCGTCGCCTTCAGCGGGGGCAAGCGCAAGCTGCCCGGCCCGGAAGACGCCGACCTGATCGTGACCTCCTACGCCCTGCTGCGCCGCGACGCGAGCCTGCTCGCGGCCCGCGAGTGGTCCGCGGTGATCCTGGACGAGGCGCAGCACGTGAAGAATCCCGCGGCGGCCACGGCCCAGGCGGCGCGGCAGCTCAAGGGCGCCTTCCGCCTGGTGCTCACTGGCACGCCGGTCGAGAACCGGCCGCTCGATCTCTGGTCGCTGTTCGAGTTCCTCCTGCCCGGCCTGCTCGGATCGCAGGAGCAGTTCCGTAAGCGCTACGAGGCGCCCGTCGGGCCGGCCCTCGAGCAGGCGCAGCGCAAGCTGGCGATCCGCGTCCGCCCCTTCCTCAAGCGCCGCCTGAAGCGGGACGTGCTCACCGAGCTGCCGGACAAGCAGGAGAGCGAGGTCGTCTGCGAGCTGTCGGAGCCGCAGCGCCGTCTCTACCGGCAGATGCTCGAGGAGGTTCGCCGCGACGTGTTCGGGGCGATCGAGAAGCAGGGCGTCGCGCGCTCACAGGTCAACATCCTCGCGGGGCTGTTGCGGCTGCGCCAGGTGGCCTGCGACCCGCGGCTCTTGAAGCTCGACAAGTCGTTCGGCGAGGAGGAGTCGGCGAAGCTCATGCTCTGGCGCGAGCTGCTCGACGAGGCGCTCGACGGCGGCCACCGCGTCATCTGTTTCAGCCAGTTCGTCGAGATGCTCTCACTGATGCGGGCGATGCTCGACCGGGACAAGATCCCCTACGAGTACCTCGACGGCCGGACGCGCGACCGCCAGGCGGTCATCGATCGCTTCAACGGCGTTGCGGCTCCGCCGTCGGCGCAGCTCTTCCTCATCAGCCTGCGCGCGGGGGGCACGGGCGTGAACCTCGCCACCGCCGACACGGTGTTTCTCTACGATCCGTGGTGGAATCCCGCCGTGGAGGACCAGGCCGTCGACCGCGTCCACCGCATCGGGCAGGCGAAGGAGGTCTCGGTCTACCGGCTCGTCGCCCGGGGTACGGTCGAGGAGAAGATCCTCGACCTCAAGCAGCGCAAGCGGGACATGTCCGGCCGCCTCCTGTCGGCGGAGGGCGGCAGCGGCGCCTTCACGGCCGCCGAGGTCGAGGAGTTGCTGCGGGCCGGCTGAGGGTCAGTAGGGGTACACGGGGTAGGGGGCGTAGACCGGCGGCACGTAGGGCGTCACGGGCGGCGCGCTCGCGCCGTTCGAGTAGGCGCAGCTGCTGTAGCAGCTCGTGCGCTGGTTCTCGCAGTTGTCGAACACTCCGTAGCCTACCGCGGCGTGGCAGTTCGACGCCTGCAGGTTGCAGGAGTTGTCGCACGCTTGCACCGCGGCCGAGACCTGCTGGGCCTGGGCGGCCTGACCCTGCTGCTGCTCGGCGTAGCGGGCCTCCTGCACGAGCGCGGGAGAGACGCCCGCGAGGTCGCGCTCCGGAGCCGGGCTCGCGCCGTCGATCTTCATGATCACGCGGACCTTGTCGGCGCGGGCGCCGTTCCCGTCGATGGCGCGGCGCCAGGCCCGGACGGCCCCGACGAGGTCGCCGCTCTCCTTGCGGAGGTCGCCGCAGAGCTCGCCAGCCTCGGCGTTGGCGGGCGCGCGGTCGGCCACGGGACACACGACCCGCGCGCCGCCCAGGGCGTCGAAGCCCCCGAGGCGGTCCCAGGCCTCCACCTCGCGCCAGATGCCCGGGCTGTCCGGCATGCCTCCGGCCGCCGCCAGGATGTCCTTGATGCCCTGGCTCTTCACGGCGTTGGGATCGATGCCGAGGCGCTCGGCGCGGCCCGTGTACGTGGTGAGCGCCCAGTAGGCCAGCGTCGCGCGCTGGCGGGCGCCCTTGGGCGTCTGGTCCTTCATCAGGGCGTTCATTTGCGCGAGCCACTGCTGGTCCTCCGAGCTGGCTTGCGCCAGGGCGCCGGCGGAGAAGAAGAGGCACAGGCTGAGGGCGAGGCGTCGCATCGATCGCTCCTTGGACAGGGATCCGAGCAGAGGACCTTCTAGTCGATCCAGGGTACCGTTGAAAAGTCGGGTCGCCTGCCGGGTTGCAGCCCACTACTATGCCCGCGGATGAAAGAGCTCGATTCGTGGATCCCGCGGCTCTTGCGCGTCTTCCGCCGCGGCCAGGGTCGGGCGCGCGCCAACCGGCTCGAGCCGGGCGAGCTCGCGCAGGTGGCGGCGGGCGTGCGCCGTCTCTCCGAGGGCCTCACCCGCGAACGCGAGCTGGTGGGGGAGGGTTACCTGAACCGCCCCGATCTCCTCGGGGCCTACCTGCTCTTCTACTGGCCCGTCTCGTACGCGCAGATCCGCTCGATCCTTCCGGAACTTCCTGGCTGTCCTGCGAAGATCCTGGACCTGGGTGGGGCGGCAGGGCCGGCGGCCTTCGCCTGCCTCGACGCAGGCGCGGTGGAGGCGACCATCGCCGATCGGAGCGCGCCGGCGCTGGAGACCGCGCGGTGGCTGAGCAAGGAGGCCGGGAAGGCGATCGCGACCCAGCGGTGGACGGGCGGCGGCCCGCCGGGCAGCGGCTACGACCTGATCGTCGCGCAGCACCTATTGAACGAGCTCTGGCGCGATTCATCCGAGCGCACCGCCAAGCGTGCGGCGCTTGCGCACGCGTTGCTCGCGCGGCTGCGACCGGGCGGTACCTTGCTGCTCGTCGATCCGGCGCTCCGCGAGACGTCCCGCGAGCTGCTGGAGCTGCGGGATCGGTTGGTCGCCGACGGAGTCGCGGTCCGCGCGCCGTGCCTGTTTCGGGGCGACTGCCCGGCGCTGCTGCGTCCGACCGACTGGTGCCACGCGGAGCGGCTCTGGGAGGCCCCGCCGCTCGTGGCCGAGCTCGCCCGGGCAGCCGGCCTCCACAAGGAGGCGCTCAAGATGAGCTATCTCGCGCTCGCGCCACCCGGGGAGGGATGGCCCGAGCCGCCGCCCGGCCGCGTGTTCCGCATCGTCTCCGAGCCGCTCGCCGGGAAGGGCCGGCGCCGCTACATGGGCTGCGGACCCGAGGGGCGCATGGGGCTCGCGCTGCAAGACAAGCACGTGAACGACCGCAACCGCCTCTTCCTCGAGCTCGCGCGCGGCGACGTCGTGCGCGTGACCGACGGCCAGGCCAAAGGCGACGGCGTCGGCCTCGGTGCCGACAGCTCCGTCGAGCGTCTGGCCCGCGCGGGCGAGCCGCTAGGGCGCGGCTGATTCCTGGTGCGGGAAGGTCGCCTCGCCCACGGGGATGGCCACGGGGAGGCGGTTCTCGGGCGGCGCCAGCGGGCAATTGAACGCGTGCGAATAGGCGCAGAGGGGGTTCCACGCGAGGTTGAAGTCGATCGTCGTCTTGCCGTCGACCGCACCCGGCACCCACACGAAGCGACCGGAGCCGTAGGTTTCCTTGCCGTTGGTGCGGTCCTTGAAGATCACGAAGTAGTCGTTCGGATGCTCGCCGAGTCCGAAGCCGTCGAGCGACAGCTGCTTGCCGTGCAGCTCGAAGTGAAGCGTGCCCTTGAGCGGCAGCGTCTTCTCCCCGCCGGTGCTGGTCTCGACGGTGAGCGTCCGTCCGGCGTCCGCGGGCGTGAACGTGGCGGGCACCCGGTAGGCCCAGTCGGTCGGCAGGTACTTCAGCCCCTGGTAGTGCACCACGTCCGGGAGCGAAGCGTCGAACACCGCGAGGGACGGCGCCCGCGGGCCCCCTTGCAGCACGAGCAGGAGCGGCCCGAGGCTGACGTGCGCGCCCCAGCGCAGCGGGCCCGACACCGCGGGCTGTCCGTCGACGAGCAGCATCGGCATCCACGGCTCGAGGCGCACCATCCCCCCGGCCCACACGAAGTCCGCGGCCGAGGCGGGCACGCCCGGGCTGTCGAAGCGGAGGTCGTCCTGCGGCCCGCTCCCGAGCCGGTTGTGCCCCGGGCTGAGGCCGCGTGCCGGCAGGCGCGCCAGCGGACTCTCGGGCGAGGTGAGGCTGCGTTCCTGCTCGGCGCGCCAGCGCTGCAGCTCCTCGAGAGCGCCGGGAGGGGCGGATCTGTGGGCGGCGGCAATCATCACGGTCACGAGCAGGAGGCTCCGCATCGGCAGCCGCGCATTCTAACGCAAGCCGCGGTTGACGGGGGAACCGCGGGCGGTTACACCCCTGCCGCCATGGGAACGCTCGCCGAGAAGCTCCTCGCCCCCCAGCTCCGCCCGCAGGTCGTGGCCGATTGCGCCAAGCTCGTCGACGAGGAGGTCGCCTCGAAGTCGGGCCTCTCCGGCCTCGCCATCAAGGGTGCCTACGCCGTGGTCAAGGCGGTGAAGGGCGGCATCATCCCCGAGGTCCTCGACGGCCTGCTGCCGAGCTTCGCGGAGAAGCTCGAGCCCACCTACCAGGGCTGGCTCGCGGGGAGCGGCACCTTGCCGGACTACTTCAACGCGCGCGCGCCCGAGGTGGCCGAGGCGTTGCTCGCCATCACCGACGATCGCGCGCAGCAGAGCAAGAACGCGACGATGCGCAAGGCCTACGAGAAGCTCCGCCCCACCGGCAAGAAGAACGTCGAGCAGGCGGTGCCGCGCCTCGCGCAGCTGCTCGCGAAGCACGCGCCCCGCTGATCAGGCGAGCCGCACGTACTCGAAGTCGAGCGGCTTGCCGTCGATGCCCTTGGCCGGCGGCGCGATCCAGTGCGCCATCTGCCCAGGCGCGTACAGGGCGCGCGGCTGCAAGCTCTTGACGTAGGCGCGGTCCGCGGCCGAGGGGAGCCACTCGCCCGCGCGCTTCTCCCACTCCGCGCGCTCGATCTGCCGCCCCTCGGGGTCGAAGAACAGGCCGGCGAAGACGCCCTGCTGGCGGTGGAAGCGCCGGGACGGCAGCTTCAACCGGAAGGCGAGGCCGGACTGCTCGAGCGTCTTGTTCCAGCGGTCGACGCCGCGCTGGCAGTCCTCCACGTAACCGTCGCGCAGGATCTCGTTCATCGCCGAGCGCAGCGGCACGTCGCGGTTCGCGAGCCTGCCGTTCTCCGGGAGCTCCATCGAGACCACGCCCTCGCGCGCCAGGTGGTCCTCGAACTTCTCTTCCTTGGCGCGCCCCTTCAGCCCGGCGCCGAAGAAGGCGGCCGCGTTGGTCGAGACCTCGCTGCCGAAGAGATCGAGCGAGAGCGAGTACCAGAGGTTCAGGTACTTCTGGATCGTGTCGAGGTCCACGCCGCCCTGCTCGCGCGCGTTGCCGTTCTTGCTCTCCTTGGTGAGCTCGGCCGAGCGCTGCACCACGCGCCCGACGCCGGTCTCGCCCACGAACATGTGGTGGGCCTCCTCGGTGAGCATGAAGCGGGTGGTGCGCGAGAGCGGGTCGAAGCCCGACTCGGCGAGCGCCAGCAGCTGGTACTTGCCGTCCCGGTCGGTGAACATCGTGAACATGTAGAAGGACATCCAGTCGTCGATGGGCTCGTTGAAGGCGCCCAGGATGCGCGGCCGGTCCGGGTTGCCGCTGCGGCGCGCCAGCAGCTCTTCGGCCTCCTCGCGGCCGTCGCGACCGAAGTAGCGGTGGAGCAGGTAGACCATCGCCCACAGGTGGCGCCCCTCTTCCACGTTCACCTGGAAGAGGTTGCGCAGGTCGTAGAGCGACGGGCAGGTGCGGCCCAGCGCCCGCTGCTGCTCCACCGAGGCGGGCTCCGTGTCGCCCTGCGTGACGATCAGCCGGCGCAGCGTGTTGCGGTGCTCGCCCGGCACGTCCTGCCAGACCGGCTGGCCGAAGAGGTCGCCGAAGCCGATGGTGCGGTTCGGCACCGCGTCGGCGAGGAAGATGCCCCAGCGGTAGTCGGGCATCTTCACGTAGTCGTAGTGCGCCCAGCCCTCGGTCGTGACGCTGACGGCGGTGCGCAGGTAGACGTCCTTCTCCTGGAAGCCCTCGGGGCCCATCTCGCGCCACCACGAGAGGAAGTCCGGCTGCCACTGCTCCAGCGCGCGCTGCAGCCGCTGGTCCGAGGAGAGGTCGACGTTGTTGGGGATCTTGTCGTCGTTGAACATGAGCGCTCCGTTACACCTCGCGGCGCCGTCGGGCCATGATCCCGATCAAGTGCGGCGCCAGTCGAACTCCGGCCGCTGGCCCTTCTGGCCGTAAAGGGAAAGCGCGCCCTTCTCGCCCACCGCGTTGGGCCGCTGGAAGATCCAGTTCTGCCAGGCGGAGAGACGCCCGAAGATCTTCGTCTCCATCGTCTCGGGGCCGGCGAAGCGCAGGTTCGCCTCCATGCCGGTGAGGGCGTCGGGGGAGATCGCGGCCCGCTCCTCGATGGCGAGGCGGAGCTCGTCGTCCCAGTCGAGCGCGTCGGGCGCGAAGGTCACGAGGCCCGCCTCGAGGGCTTCTTTCGCCGAGAACGGGCTCGCGTGCTCGAGCGCGCGCGTGACCTGCGTGGGGTCCGAGAGGAAGCGCGTGGCGAGCCGCGACAGGCCGTTCGACATGGGCAGCAGGCCCGCCGAGAGGGGGCCGAAGCGGATCTGCGAGCCGGGCTTGTCGAGCATGTAGGTCCGGTCGGCCGCCAGCGCGATCTCCGCCAGACAGCCGGCGAAGCAGCTGTCCGGCTCGATGATCGCGTAGAAGGTCTTCGCGGTGAGGTCGAGCCGCTTCAGGGTGCGCCGGACCTGGCCGAGGATCTCTCGGCCGAGCCAGCTCTGGGTCGAAAGGGTGGCGAGGAACTGATCGTAGGCCAGCACGTCTTCGGGGTTTCCGGTCGTCTTCAGCAGGACGGTGCCGATCTCGGGCTGGTTGACGCGCAGCTGCAAGAGCGCGTCGTCCAGCTCGCGGAAGGCCCGGAGGTGCCAGATGGGCGGCTCGCGGCCAACGGGCGCTTTGACCGTCAACGTCGCGAGCCTCCGGCCATGGTCGAGGTCCAGGGTGACGCAGCGGTACTGCCGGCGCGTGGGCGTGACCTCGGGCTGCAGCGGTTCGAGCGTGACGCCCGGCACCGCGGCCTTGCGGTCGGTCTTGGCGGCGAGCTCGCGGGCCCGCTCGGCCACGGCCTGATCGAACCGGCTCTTGGGGATGACCTGATCGACGAGCCGCCAGTCCACGGCGCGCTTGCCCTTCACGCCCTCGGGCAGCGCCGAGAACACGTCCGCGAGGTCGCGGCGCACCTTGCGCTTGTCGACGACCCGCGTGAGGCCGCCCGTGCCCGGGAGCACCGCGAGCAGCGCCACTTCGGGCAGGCTGACCGCGCTCGAGCCGTCGTCGACCAGCAGGATCTCGTCCGCCGCCAGCGCCAGCTCGTAGCCCCCTCCCGAGGCCGTGCCGTTCAGCGCCGCGATCCACTTGATCCCGCTGTGGGCGGAGGCGTCCTCGATGGCGAGCCGCGTCTCGTTGGTGAACTTGCAGAAGTTCACCTTGAAGGGATGGCTGCTGCTCGCGAGCATGAAGATGTTGGCGCCGGCGCAGAAGAGTCGCGGCAGGGCGCTGTCGAGAATGACCGCTCCCACCTCCGGGTGCTCGAAGCGGATGCGCTGCACGGCGTCGGCGAGCTCGATGTCCACGCCGAGGTCGTAGCTGTTGAGCTTGAGCTGGTAGCCGGGGCGGAGGCCGCCGTCTTCCTTGACCGCCATGGAGAGCCGCGCCACCGGCCCCTCGAAGGCGAGCTTCCAGTGGCGGTAGCGGGCCGGGTGGGTCTCGAACTCGACGGGCTCGCGCGGCTCCGGACCTTGTGCCATGGGGCACAGATAGCGCACTCGCCCCGGGGCCATCAACCGGGTGGGCGAGCCCGCGGCGGCCGGCCGGCCTTCCGTGGTATAGGAGGGAAATGCGACGAAGCCTCGCGTTCGCGGCCCTCGCCATGTCCGCGCTCGCTTGCCAGACCACCCAGGCGGCCACCGATGGCGGCTGCGTCGACGCCGGCGCCAACACGGTCTGCGGCGGCCCGCAGGGCTTCAACGTCGCCTTCGCCGGGCTGGACTTCCCGGAGCTCGACGACGGCGGCAACCCCATCCCGAACGTCCTCGACGTCGTCCTCGCGGACCACGATCTGTCGGCGGCCTGCTCGGCCACCGGCGCGGTTCCGCTGCCGGCGTTCACCGCGGTGGACATCCGGGTGGAAGGCTACACGCTGCCCGTCGACGCCGGGGTCTACACCTCGCCGACGGTGCTCGCGTCCGAGTTCTCCTGGAGCGATGGCGGCACCACGCTGCTCGGCGAGTCCGACGAGACCTGGGTGCAGATCGAATCGGTCACCAACCAGGCCGCCGTCGGCTACTTCACGGCCGACATGGCGCTGCCCACCAGCGGCTTGGTCTCGATGTGGGGCGACTTCTCGGCCACGAGCTGCCAGGGGTTGCACACGGCCCTCGGCTCGCAGTGATTCGCCCGTGAGGGCGCCTCCCTGGCTGCGCACCTACCTGCGCCTCTGGCGGCTGCTCGTGCGCGGTCGGCGCGGGCAGCTCGTGCTGGCGCTCGCGGCCATGGGCGTGGGGGCGGCGGCCACGGGCGGCTTCGCCGCGCTGACCGGCCCCGCGCTCCGCATGGTCTTCTCGGGAGGGCCGGCGCCCGCGTGGCTCCACGGAGGGCTCGCCGGCTGGCTGAATCACGTCTCGGCCGCGGAGCTCCGCGCGTTGCTGCCGGCGGCCATCTTCGCGCTCGCGGTGCTGCGCGCCGGCTGCGCCTTCGTGCAGGCCGATCGCATGGGCGCCCTCACCCTGCGCGCGGTGGCCGAGCTGCAGGAGGAGCTGCACGCGCGCATCCTCCGGCTCCCCCTCTCCTACTTTCAAGGCCGCCACACGGGCGAGCTGTTCTCGCGCTTCGGGAACGATCTGGGCGAGGTGGAGCGCGCGCTCGGCCAGGCGCTGGCCTCGTCGGTGCGCGACGGCCTCCAGATCGTGGCGCTCGTCACCGTGTCCGCGCTGCTCGACGCGCGCCTGCTCGCGCTGGCGGCCCTCGCGGTGCCGGCGACGGTGTGGCCCATCTCGCGCTTTGCCCGCGCGCTCCGGGGCGTCAGCGAGGCCTCGCAGCTCGCGCAGGCGAAGCAGGTGGCGTCGGCGCAGGAGGCCATCGCCGGCGTCGCGGTGCTGCACGCCTACGGCGCCCAGGAGGCCGCGATGCGGGCCTACGGGCGCGGCGAAGCCAGGCTCCTGGACGTGCAGCGGCGCTCGGCCCTGCTCCGCGCCGCCTTCTCGCCCACGATCGAGCTGGTGGGCGTGGTGGCCTTCGCGCTCGTGCTGTTCGCGGTCGGCGCGGCGCCCACGGCCCTGCCACCCGACAAGCTCCTCTCGTTCCTCGGGGCCGTGCTGTTCACCTACCAGCCGCTCAAGTCGCTCGCGAACGGCAGCCAGTGGCTCGTTCCGGGGCTGACCGCCGCGGAGCGCATCTTCGCGCTCATCGACGCCCCGCCTGCGATCGCCGATCGCCCCTCGGCGCGCACCCTCGCGCGCGTGCAGGGCCGGCTGCGCTTCGAGAACGTGACCGTGCGCTACGGCGAGAAGACCGCCCTCGACGGCCTCGAGCTGGACGTGAGGCCCGGCGAGAAGCTCGGCATCGTCGGGCCGAGCGGCGCGGGCAAGACGACCCTGCTGCACCTGGTGCCGCGCTTGCTCGACCCCGACTCGGGCCGCGTCTGCGTCGACGACCTCGACGTGCGGGAGGCCACGCTGGCCTCGTTGCGCCGCCAGGTCGCGCTCGTGGCGCAGGACGTCTTTCTCTTCGACGCGTCCGTGGCCGACAACGTCGCCGCGGCGGCCCCGGGCGCTTCCACCGAGCGCATCGAGGCGGCCCTGGAGGCTGCGGGCGCGCTCGCGTTCGTGCGCGCGCTACCCCAAGGGCTCGAGACGCGGCTCGGCGAGCGCGGGGCCATGCTCTCGGGCGGGCAGCGGCAGCGGCTGGCGATCGCGCGGGCGCTCTTGAAGGACGCGCCCGTGCTGCTCCTCGACGAGGCCACGAGCGCGCTCGACGCCGCCACCGAGGGCGAGGTGCAGCGCGCGCTGGCGGTGCTGATGGCCCACCGGACCGTGCTCGTCGTGGCCCACCGCCTGTCGACCGTCCGCGACTCCGACCGCCTGATCGTGCTCGAGGGGGGCCGGCTGGTCGAGCAAGGTACGCACGCGCAGCTCTGGGGAGCGGGCGGCCTCTACCGCCGCCTCTGCGACTTGCAGGGAGGAGCCGCCGCCGCGGGCAATGCCGATGTTTGAAGCGTGCCCAGACGCAGAGACGACGACCGCGACGACCTCGAAGAGGACGTCACGCAGCTCATCCAGCCCCCCGGCCGCACCCCGCTCGGCGAGGATCTGACGCCCGAACGGCCGACCGCGCGAGTGGCGGAGGACGCGTCGGCCGAGCTCGGCGAGGTGGAGCCGCGCGACGAGCCGGTCGATCAGGCGCCCGACATCACGCCCGATCAGATCGAGCGCCGCAGCCCACCGGCCGAGCGCGAGGTGACCGCCCGCCCGGACGAGTGGCCGCCGGCCCACGAGGAAGACTAGACCGCCCAGACGTACTGCGCCCGGATGCCCAGGTCGCGCAGCTTCACCCGCACCACGTCCGGGCCCAGCACCTTCCCCTGCACGCGCGGCACGGCCACGTGGAACTCGCCGCCGTAGAGCTCGGCGGCGGAGAAGAACAGGGTCCAGCGGCTCTCGGTCATGGGGTCGAGGATCTGCTCGATCGGCACCGCGTCGAGCAGGATGGCGGTCGCCTCAGCGTCGCTCTGCAAGCAGGTCACGTCCGGTTGGTGGTTGCGCAGCGACCCGTTGATGGTGGACGGCTGCGGATAGCCCGGCAGCCGCGCCCGTACGTCCAGGTAGCCGAGCGAGCGGAAGAACTCCGCCATCAGCTGGATGAGCCGCGCCCGCGCCGTGCCGATTTCTTCGACCTCCGTCTGGATGCTCTCCACGGGCGACCCCCTTTGAACGAGGTTAAGGCTGCCGCTGCGATTCGCGGGGCGGCCGGGGGCCCGCTCGCGCGGCGCCCCCTTGGCCCGCCGTGATCAGCTCAGCTCGGCGCGCCGGCCCGCGTTGATCAGCTCGCGCACGCGCTGCCCGCCCTTCTTGCCGATCTTCGAGAAGAACTCGGGGCCGCGCTCCTGCAGGACGCGCTCGCCGCCCTTGCGCCCGGCCTCGACCACGCTCATCGTGCTCGCCTTGTGGGCGGGCGCTGCTTTCCGTGCCTTCGCCATGTGACACCTCCTTTTCGACACTCCGAAGGGAAGCTAATCACCGTCGAGCCGGCGCTTGACGCGGGGGCGGCCGATGGAAGATCTGTCGCCTTCCATGGACCCTTTGCCGGCTGGCTGCGACGTCGCCGTGGTGGGGGCGGGAGCCGTCGGCTGCGCCGTCGCCTGGCGGCTGGCGCAGGGAGGGCTCTCGGTCGTTCTCGTGGAGCGGACGCGGCCCGGCGCCGAAGCCTCGTCGGCCGCGGCGGGTCTCCTCGCGTCCCAGCACGAGGGTTCGGAGGACGGCCCCTTCTTCCGGCTCCTGCGGCGCTCCGAGCGGATGTGGGGCGAATTCGCGCGCGAGCTGGCCGAGGCCGGCGCGCCGGACATGGGTTATCGCGCGAGCGGGGCGGTCGACGTGGCGTTCGACGAAGGCGAAGCGGCCGTGCTCGCCGGCCGGCTCTCCTGGCAGCGGCAGGCCGGGCTGGCCGTGGAGCTGCTCGAGGCGCCCGATGTGCGGGCGCGCTTTCCGGCGCTCGCCCCCCGGATCCAGCAGGCGCTCTGGTACCCCGAGGCCGCCCAGGTCGACGCGCAGCGCCTCTGCGCGAGCCTGTGGGCCGCTGCCCGCTCGGCCGGCGTGCGCTGGCTGGCCGGCGAAGCCCGGAGCCTCCTGCTGCGCGGGGGCCGCCTCGCGGGGCTCACCGTGGACGGCCGGCCGCTCGAGGCGGAGGCAGTCATCGTGGCGGCCGGCGCGTTCGGCGCGCTCATCGAAGGGGTGGGCCTCGCGCCAGCGGCGCTCCGGCCGATCCGGGGGCAGCTCGTCTGCTTCGAGCTCGAGCCGCCGTTCGAGGCCGCGGTGTTCGGCGCCGGCGGCTACCTCGCGCCCAAGCCGGACGGCCGCGTGCTCGCGGGGTCCACCATGGAGGACGTGGGCTTCGACAAGCGGGTGACCGCCGCAGGGGTCCAGTCGATCCTGGAGCGGGCAGCTCGCCTCTGCCCGCGGCTGGCCAAGGCGCCCGTGGGCGCTCTCTGGGCGGGCCTGCGGCCGGCGACGCCCGACGGCCTGCCCGCGCTCGGCCCCGTGCCGAGCATTCCGGGACTTCACCTCGCCGCGGGGCACCTGCGCAACGGCATACTCCTCACCCCGGTGACGGCCGAGCTCCTCGCGGCGTCCGTGCGAGGACAGCCCCTCGATCTGCCCCGCGAGCTCCAGGCGGCGCGGCTCTTCGCGTAGCGGCGGCCCTACCGGCAGAGGCCCGCGAGGAAGCCGGGCTCCACCTCGCAGCGCTGATCGCTCGGACAGCTCGGCCCGCCGTCCACGGGATTGCAGAGCGGCGCGCAGCTGCCCGGGCCAGCGCCCGGCTGCGCGCAGCCGAGGCCCACCTGGCACAGCGGGGCAGCCCCGGTCCGGTCCGTCTCGCACGCGCCGCCGTCCGCGGCCGGTCCGCCGGCCTGGCACACGCCGAACACGCCCGCGTCGACGTAGGGGTACGGGACGCAGGTGCCGTCGCCCGTGTCCTCGACATCGCAGGGCGCGAAGAACGCCGTGCCGTTCGCCGAGCCGCCGTCGGCGGCGCTGCCCGGCCCGCACGCGTCGGGCATGCAGAAGCTCCCGGGCGGTTGGATGGAGCTCCCACAGATCGTGTCGGGGTCCGGGCAGTCCGCCGTGTGCGCACAGGTGGCGACGCAGAAGTACGGCGGCGAGACATCGGGAAAGGGCCCGTGGCAGCCGTACGGCGCCGCGCAGCCGAAGCTCGGGTCACACGAGGCGAACTCTCCCGGCAGGCTGCAGACGCCGCTTCCGCCGTCCGAGACGCAAACGAACTCCCACACCGTGCAGAACGAGGCGTCGGCGGGATCGCAGGCCTGCCCGAGCGGCGGCTTCGGGCTGCACGCCAGGGCCCCCAGGGCGCCCGCCGCGAAGGCGGCGAGGGGCGCCCAGCTCCGGCGGCGTCGATCTGGCACCCGCGGCTTCACGTCGTTCGAGTCTAGCGAAGCTCCCGCTCGCGGCCTACGCAAACTCTACAGAGGCGCCCCGCACGTTTGTGGACCAAAGGCCTTCTCGGTCCGTTGACACGGCGAGAAATGCAAGGAAGATGGCAGGGGGCAGCACGGGCGGGCGGGGCACGGGGCTTGCGTAACGGGCGGGGTCACCTTTGGAGGGCGCGATGGAATCTTCGAGAAGGCTGCGGCTGGGCAGGCTCTCGGTCGCTGCGTGCGCAGCGCTCGCGGCCTTCGGCTGCAGCAGCGCCGGTTCGGGCGGCACCACCAGCAGCGGTGGGGGCACGAGCGCGGGGTCGACGGGCCAGGCCTCCAGCTCCGCGGGGACGGGCTCCGCCAGCGGCGGCGCCGGCTCGACCACGGGCCACGCCACGACCGGCGCGTCGGGTAGCTCCTCGGCGTCGTCTTCGGCCGGCGCTTCCGGTGGATCTGCAGCCGGCTCCTCGAGCGCGTCGTCGAGCGGTTCCGCGGGTGCAACATCCAGCGGCTCGTCGGGCGCGGCCTCCAGCGGCTCCGCCGGCGCCACGGGCGGCATCGCCGGCACGTCGTCGGGCGGCTCCGTCGGCACGTCCACCGGCAGCTCGTCCGGCGGGACGGGCACCTCCGGCGCAGGCGCGGCCTACACCGGCTCGGTGGTCTTCTCGGCGAGCTCGGTCGCCGGAATGGACTACTACCAGGCCTCGGCCAGCTTCGCCGCGGCCGACGCCGGCGCAAGCCCGGACGGAGGCTGCAGCGGTGGCTGCTGCTTCACGCCGCCCGGCAACCCTGGCGCGCCCCCCTCGCCCTCGGCGAGCGCCGGGTCGATCGCCCTCACCGACAACGGCGTCTCGATGAACTCGATCGTCTACGACGCGGACGCGGGCTACTACGCCTTCCTGAGCGGCACCAACGACCCCGCGCTCTTCTGGAGCGGCGGCGACACGCTGGCCGTGAGCGCGGCGGGCGACCCGAGCGGCGTGGCGGCTTTCAGCGGCTCCGTGACGGCCCCGGTGGACCTCGCCGGCATCAACCCCACGGTGTCGTTCACCGGCACGAAGCCGAAGGTCTCCATCTCGAGC
>Ga0335073_10007455_pt1 | contig 15345 bp, 12 predicted proteins | sample Lox_Sample_22_FD_207093 | JGI IMG/M metagenome (GOLD analysis project Ga0335073, IMG submission 207093) | Soil microbial communities from Loxahatchee National Wildlife Refuge, Florida, United States - Lox_Sample_2.2 | ecosystem: Environmental > Terrestrial > Soil > Wetlands | place: USA... | reverse complement strand
GAGGTGACTGCGGCACCGTTCACAGCCCGCGATCCACCGGCTCTCCGCATAGGCGGCTAGCTCGGGCACGGGCAGGTCAGGGGTCGGCGGCGAGATGTCACCGGCTCGGGAACTGGCTGCCGCAACCAGGTGAACGGCCTCGTCGAGCAGCAGCGTGCCGCGGGTTCCCTCGTCGGCGGGCACCGGCGGGGCCGGGTCAAGATCGGCTTGGTAGTGCTGGAAGACCACGGCCACGTCGACGTAACCAGCGCGGAGCATCCGCAGCGCCTCCGGCGGCTCGGCCTCGGTCAGCACGAACTCCATGCCAGGCGCCTCGGCCGATAGCATCGCCGCCGCAGCCGGCACCAGGGTGCCGAGCGCCGACGGGAACGCGGCCAGCCGGACCCGGCCTTGCCGCAGCCCTACGTGTGCTGCGAGCTCGGTTTCGGCAGCGTCCAGCCGGCCGATGATCTCTTCCGCCCGCTCGGCCAGCAGCCGCCCCGCGTCGGTGAGCCGGATGCCGCGGCCGACCCGTTCCAGCAACTGGGCGCCAGTCTCGGCCTCGAGCCGGGCGATGTGGTGGCTGACCGATGGCTGGGCATAGTTCAGCTCTCGTGCTGCCGCCGTGACCGAGCCGTTCCTGGCGACCGCGACGAGTACCCGCAGCCGGGTCACGTCCAGCATTCACTAACTATAGATGGCCTCGTTGTTATCCCAGCGTCCCATCAACCCTGCCTGGTAGTTAGCCGCACGGGGGAGGCCGCACCCGTGGGCGGGTATAGCTCGGTGCGGGGGCGACATGGCTACTTCGCCAGGAAACGGGGAGTCCAGGGCAGGCCGCGTAGACCCACGGCTGATGCGCCGGGTAACCGGCGGAGCTGCGATTACCGCGCTCGGCGGCCTGCTGTTCGGCTACGACACCGGCGTGGTTTCCGGTGCGCTGCTGTTCCTGAAACCAGAGTTCGGCGGGCTCTCCAATTTCCAGCTTGAGCTTGTCACCAGCCTGCTGCTGCTCGGGGCAATCGGCGGGGCACTGATCGCTGGCCGGCTGGCTGACCGGATCGGCCGGAAGCCCTCGATCTTGATCACCGCCACCGTGTTCGTGCTGGGCGTGCTGCTAGCGGCATTCACCCCGAGTTACGCGGTCTTGCTCATAGCGCGGCTGGTGATCGGCCTCGCCGTCGGCTCCTCCTCGATGGTCGTGCCGCTGTATATCGGCGAGATTGCGCCGCCACGATTTCGAGGTGGCCTCGTCAGCCTCAACCAGCTGGCGATCACGCTGGGCATCCTCGTTTCCTACCTGGTGGACTACGGTCTTGCCTCGTCCGGGAACTGGCGGCTGATGTTCGGGCTCGCTGCCGCGCCGGCGGTGCTCCTGTTCGGCGGCATCCTCACTCAGAAGGAGAGCCCGTACTGGCTGATCGAGCGTGGCCGCGACGGCGAGGCACGGTCGGTGCTGGCGCGCCTCCGGCCGTCCGGCGAGGTCGACCAGGAAGTCAGTGAAATCCGCTCCGTCATCAGTCAGGGCCGGGCCGGGCTGCGCGAACTGCTGAGTCGCGCCGTCAAGCCCGCCTTGCTGGTCGGCGTAGCCATGGCCGTGTTCCAGCAGGTGACCGGCATCAACACGGTCATCTACTACGCGCCGTCGCTACTGCACGACGCCGGACTCGGCAATTCCTCGGCGCTGCTGGCTAACGTCGGCATCGGCGCCGTGAACGTGCTGATGACGATCGTGGCGATCAGGCTGCTTGACCGCACCGGGCGGCGGCCGCTGCTGATCGGCGGAAGCACCGGGATGGCGATCGGCATGATCGCTGCCGCGCTGGCCTTCATCGGCGGCACCCACCTGACCGGCGGGCGGGCCGTGCTGGCGATAGCCGCGCTGGTCGTCTATACCGGCTCGTTCGCCATCGGGCTAGGCCCGGTGTTCTGGCTGATGATCTCGGAGATCTACCCGCAGCGGGTGCGCGGCACGGCGATGAGCGTCGCCAGCATGGCGAACTGGGGCGCCAACTTCCTGGTGACAATCTCGTTCCTGACGATGCTCAGCGCGATCGGCGGGACTGGGGTGTTCGCGCTGTTCGCCTTCCTGACCCTGATGGCCATCTGGTTCTTCATCCGTAAGGTGCCCGAGACCAAGGGCCGCAGCCTGCAGGCAATCGAGGCAGAGCTGCGCGGGTCGCAACTGCCTGATCGGCCGGGAGGCCCGCCGGGCCAGCAGCCGCCTGGTGAGATGCCACAGGGCCCGGTCGGGCATGCCGCTTAGCCCTGCTGCCGCCCGGCGCCCGCCCGACTCCTGATGACCCGTCTGCTGATGAACTGCCTCATGATGAAGCTGTGCGTTCGCAGCAGATGATCTGGCGGCCGGCGCCCGGCTGGCCGGAAGCGCCGCCGGGCTGGCAGCCCCCGCCGGGCTGGCAACCGCCGGCCGACTGGCCCGCGGCCCCGGCCGACTGGCAGTTCTGGGTGCCGCGCGAACCGCGGCTCCCGGTGCGCTCGGGTGAGCTCACCCGGCGCGACCTGGTGCTGGAAACCAGGATGGTCATGATCGCGTTCCTGGTTCCGTGGATCATCAGCGCGGTACTGACGCTGGCGGGATACGAGATCAGCCATGCCACCCTGACCCAGCTGCCGACCTTTGACTCGCGCCAGCCTGCGGTGAACGTCGTGCTGGGACTAATCAGCTACCTTCCGGTAGCAGCCGTCGTCCCGCTCGCGCTGCTCTTGCTGGCCCGGACCGGCCAGCGCCCGGCTGACCTGGGGCTGACCCGCGCCCGCGTACCAGACATCGGCGTCGCCATCGGGCTGGCGACGGCGGGCCTCGCTTGCGAGTTCGTGCTCGCCATCCCGTTCACTGCGCTCAAGCACTCAGCGCTGGTCAACACGGCTGGCCCCCTGCACGTGCCGGCCTACTACCTCATCTTCGGGCTGAGCCAGGCATTCATTACCTCGGTTGCCGAGGAGACCGCCGTGAACGGCTACCTGCTGACCAGGCTCGACCAGCTCGGCTGGGCACCGTGGCCGGCCTTCTGGCTCAGCCTTGCGCTGCGGACGGCCTATCACGTGTACTACGGCCTCGCGGTGCTGCTGACACTGCCTCTCGGGTACTTCCTGACTCGCTCGTTCCAGAAGCACGGCAAGCTCAGCCGGCCGATCCTGGCCCACTTCCTGTATGACTCAGCGATCTTCCTCATCGCGATCCTGGCTCATTAGCCCCCTGAAGGGTCAACACGGCCCGTCAGCAGTGGATCAGCGGGGTTACGCGCCGGGTGGCTGGGGTCGCCGGCCAGCGCACGGCGCCGCCACGCGATGCCGGACAGTGCCTCGAGCACGACCCGGTTGGCGAGGTAGGCGGTGACCTCGGCGTGGTCGAATGGCGGAGCGACCTCGACGATGTCGATGCCGGCCAGCGGCAGCTCCATCGCGGTGCGGCGGACCGCGTCCAGCAGCTGGCGGCCGGTCAGCCCGCCAGGCTCGGGGGTGCCGGTGCCCGGGGCCATACCCGGGTCCACAACGTCGACGTCGACCGACAGGAAGACGCCGTCACACTCGTCGACGGCGATCGCGAAGGCCTCGGTGAGGCACTCGTCCAGCCCGCGGAAAACCACCTCGGCCATCTCGTAGCTGCGCATCCGCTGGCCGGCCATCCAGTCCAGGGTCTGCGGCTCAGGCCAGTAGCCGCGAAGGCCGATCTGCAGGAACCGGTCGCCGCGGACAGCGCCAGATTCGATCAGCCGCCGCATCGGGGTGCCATGCCCGTGCAGGGCACCGAACTGGGTGTCGCCGGTGTCCGCGTGGGCATCGAAGTGAATCATGGAGACCTTGCCCCAGCCGACGTGCCTGGCAACCCCGGTCGCGTCCGGCAGGGCGACGGTGTGATCGCCGCCGAGGATGACCGGGACCGCGCCACCGTGACAAGCCGTGTGGACTGCTTCTTCCAGCCTGCGCAGCGACAATTCGGTGTCGCCGGATGGCATCTCGACGTCGCCGGCATCGGCGACCTTCAGCTCGACCAGCGGGTCGACGCCGAGGGCCAGGTGCGGCCTGGAACCGTCGTGCGGCAGGTAGTCGGTGAACCGGATGGCCTGCGGCCCGAAGCGGGCGCCTGGCCGGTGCGAGGTTCCGCCGTCGAACGGAGCTCCGATGATCATGATGTCGGTGCCTGCCCACGAGGCCGGGTCAGCCAGGTCGGCGCGCGGCACGCCAAGGAACGTGGCATCCGGGCCGTACATGCCCCCAAGTCGCGTCATACCCGGTGAGATTACATGGCAGGGGCTACCGGAAGCCGTCGCAGCCACACGTAAACGGCCGCCCCGCCTCCTTGTCGCCCCTGCCGTACGCACGCTGGAGTTAACCAGAAGGCCAGGTATGGGAAGCCGGCAAGCAAACTAGCTGTGAGATCGTGCCAATGCGGGCCGCATGAACGAACGGAGCACGAGCTTGACGCAGCTGGGCATATCGGCAATCGAGGAATTGACGACGGCACCGGGGCGGCGCCTTGAGCTGGCGGGCGTGCTCAATCTGCGTGATCTTGGTAACTACCCGGTGGCGGACGGGCGCTCGGTGCGGTGGCGCACCCTGCTGCGGTCAGACGCGCTGCATCAGCTGGATGCCGATGGCCTGGCCGTACTGGCTGGCCTGGGTCTGCGCACCGTCCTGGACCTGCGCACGCCGTTCGAGGCTGACGGCGCTCCGAGCATGCTGGACGGACTCGCCGTGCGGCGGGAGCACCTCCCGATAATGCCCAACGACCTGCAGGCGCTGCCGCTGGAGCTGGACGCCATCTACCGGTACATGGTCGAGGAGCGCGCGGCGGCGGTAGCTGGAGCGATCAAGGTACTGTGCGCGACAGACGCCCTCCCGGCCCTGGTGCACTGCAGTGCCGGCAAGGACCGGACCGGCATCGTGATCGCGCTGGTGCTCGCCGTGCTCGGGGTTCCGGACGAGGTAATCGCTGCCGACTATGCACTGAGCGCGCGGTACCTCGACCCGGACAGCACGCCGGCCATCGGCCAGCTGCAGGCCAGCACCGGGCTTGGCGACAGCCTGACCCGGCCGCTGCTGACCAGCCCGCCCGCGCTGATACTGGAAGTGCTGGCATCCGTACGGGCAGCCAGCGGCTCAGTGGGCGGCTACCTGCTCGGCCACGGGGTCAGCCAGGCGGAGCTGGATCAGCTTCGCAGCGCACTTGTTGTGTGAGGCTGCTTACTGGCTGCCGCGCCGATAGCGTCGAGGCATGGGGCGTCCTGGAAGATTACCGATGACGATCGACGATCTTGACCGGCGGATTGTGGCTGCGCTAGTTGTCGACGCCCGGGCCACGTACGCCGAGGTGGGCGGACAGGTCGGGCTGTCGGCCCCGGCCGTCAAGCGCCGGGTGGACCGCCTGCGGGCCTCCGGCGCGATCACCGGCTTCGCCGCCCAGGTCGACCCTGCCGCGCTCGGCTGGACCACGGAGGCGTACGTCGAGTTGTTCTGTCGCGGTCGCACCACGCCGGCCGAGATCGCAGCGGTGGTCGGCAAGCATCCGGAGGTCATCGACGCGTGCACGGTCACCGGGGAGGCCGACGCCCTGGTGCATATCCGCGCCGCCGACGTCCGGCATTTCGAGCAAGTTGTCGAGCAGATCGGCGCCGAGCCATTCGTGGTCCGGACACGCAGCGTAATCGTAATGTCAAGGCTCGTGCACAGACCCGACCTGCTACCGCCTGGGACGGCTGGTCAGGCGCGCTGATTCGCGGCTTTGGGCAGAACTCTGGAGAAGTTCCCCGCGGTGTTCGGATACAGTCGTGGCCATGACGGAGCGTCATAACGAACCAGTGACCAGCGGTAGCCCGATGACTACGGGCGAATTCCGGGCCGCGCGCGATATCTCCGCGAACACCGCGCAGTTCCGCGCGTTCGCCGAGGACGGCTCCGGGGAGTGGGAAGCGAGCGCGCCGGCACGCAGCCCGGCGAAGATCGCGATGCTCATCGCTCTCGTGATCGTGGTGCTGGCGGTTTTCGCGCTCGTCGCCTACGGGATGAAGAGCTGACAGCTTGCCTGGCCAGCCTGCGCTGGCCCTTGTGCTGGTTCCCTGTGCGCGGTTAGCGGCCGAGTCCGAGCGCGGCAGTTCCGCGCGGCATGCTTGTATTGGCAATCATGACCGCAGGGCCGCATATCGCGGCGAACGCCCAACCACCTCCCAGCGGAGCGTCGCCGGACGAAGAGAAGCACAGGCTGACGGCCCTCGAGGGCCTGGCCGCGCTGTCCCTGGACGCCTTGTCATCGGTGGCCTACGGTCCCCAGGCCATCATCATCGTGCTCGCCACGGCCGGCGTGGCAGCGCTGCACTACACCCTTCCGGTCACGCTGGCGATCGTCGTGCTGCTGACCGTCCTGGTGATCTCCTACCGCCAGGTCATCGAGGCCTTCCCGAACGGCGGCGGTGCCTACGCGGTGGCCAAGGCGCACCTCGGGACCAAGGCCAGCCTGATTGCGGCAGCCTCGCTAGTCGTCGACTACATTCTGAACGCGGCCGTCGGCGTATCGGCTGGCGTCGAGGCCCTGACCTCGGCGTTCCACGATCTGTACCCGGACCGGGTGTGGCTGTGCCTGGCCGTGCTCGGGGTGATCACTGCGGCGAACCTGTGGGGCGTCGCGGAGTCGGCCCGGCTGTTCATCGCACCGACCATCCTCTTCGTGGTCGCGATCTTCGCCGTCATCGTCGCTGGCCTGATCCGCCCGCATCCGCTCCCGTTCCCGGCCGGATCGGCATCATCGACCGCGATGGCGGTAGGCATCCTGTTGCTGCTGAAAGCGTTCGCCTCAGGATGCTCGGCACTTACCGGCGTCGAGGCGATCGCGAACGCAGTACCGGAGTTCCGCGTGCCCCGGGTGCGCAGGGCCCAGCACACCGAGGTCGGTCTCGGCGTGATCCTCGGCCTGATGCTGATCGGCATCGCGGTGCTGGCCGACAAGTTCAAGGCCAAGCCGTCGGCGACAGTCACTACCCTCGCCCAGCTCACCCAGGGCTCGCTCGGTCACAACTTCGTGTTCTACGTGATCCAGTTGCTGACCACGATCTTGCTGGCGCTGGCGGCCAACACGTCATTCGGCGGGCTGCCGGTTCTTGCGTCGCTGCTGGCCTCCGACAATTTCCTGCCGCACCTGTTCTTCCTGCGGGCGCAGCGGCAGGTGCACAGATACGGCGTCATAGTCCTCGCCCTGGCCGCTGCCGCGCTGCTGGTGGTCGCGAACGGCAGCACTCAGGCGCTGATCCCGCTGTTCGCGATCGGGGTCTTCGTCGGCTTCACGCTGTCACAGGTCGGCATGGTGCGGCACTGGCGGATCCAGGGCGGCTCAGGCTGGGGCACCCGGGCGCTGATCAACGGGGTCGGCGCGGTGTTCACGCTGGCCGCCCTGCTTATCGAGCTGACCAGCAAGTTCACCGAGGGTGCCTGGCTAGTCGTGATCGTCGTGCCGGTGCTGGTGCTGATGTTCGCCCGGGTGCACACGGTCTACACGCGGATGGGCCGCGCGCTGGAGATCGGCCAGGTGCCGGCCGCGCCCGAGCAGCGCACCTCGACCGTCGTGGTGCCAGTCGCCAGCATGTCCAGGCTGGTGGCAGAAGGCATTTCGGCGGCGCTGTCGCTGGGCGATGAGGTGATAGCAGTCACTGTCTGCTTCGATGATCCGAGCGATCTGGCGGCCAGCGAGAACCTGCATGCGGAGTGGGCCCGGTGGGATCCAGGCGTGCCGCTCGTGACACTGCATAGCAGTCACCGCTCGCTCGCCGAGCCGCTAGTTGACTATCTGCGCGAGCTGGAGCGGACCTACTCGAGCGATCAGCTCGTGGTCCTGATCCCGGAAGTACAGCCGGCCCGGCCGTGGCAGCGGATCCTGCACAACCAGCGTGGCTTCGTGCTCGAGCAGGCGATCCAGCGCAGCGGCGTGAACGTGGTCATCTGCCGCCTCAGGTACCGGCTGTCGGCAGTTGCCGCGGATCAGGCCCCGTCCGGCTCGGGCTGGTAGCGGTACCCCATGCCGGGCTCGGTCAGCAGCCACCGCGGCCTGGCCGGATCGGGCTCGAGCTTCCGGCGCAACTGGGCCATGTAGAGCCGGAGGTTGCCGGTCGCGTCGGCGTAGCCAGGTCCCCAGACCTCGGTGAGCAGCTGCTGCTGGCTGAGCAGCTTACCGGGATTTCGCAGCAGCACCTCAAGCAGATGCCATTCGGTTGGAGTCAGCCGGACGTCCTCGTTTCCGGCCCCGTGCTTGTTGGCACTGTGATTGTTGTCGCTCGTTGCCTGTCGCATGACGCGTTTGGCGGCAAGGTCGACCACCAGGTCGCCGAGCCTGACCTGCGGCACGTCTCCGTCCGCGGTTGACCGCCTGCTGACGGCCCGCATCCGGGCGAGCAGTTCGTCCATCCCGAACGGCTTGGTGACGTAGTCGTCGGCGCCGGCGTCCAGCGCCTCGACCTTGTCGGTGCTGTCGGCCCGGCCGGAGAGCACGATGATCGGCGCGTCGGTCCACCCGCGCAGCCCGTGAATGACCTCAACCCCATCCAGGTCCGGCAGGCCGAGGTCCAGGATCACCAGGTCGGGAGGGTGCCGGGCGGCGATTTCCAGCGCCTCGCCCGCGGACCCCGCCGTGTGCACGTCGTACTGGCGAACCCGCAGGTTGATCCGCAGTGCGCGGATTATCTGCGGCTCATCGTCGATCACCAGGACGCTCGTCACGGCACAACCCTGCCATGTCCGCCGGTCACCATGCCGCAGCGGCGTCGCTATGCCGTCGTCGCGTCACGGTCGCTGCCAACGGCAAGCGGTTGCGGCGGCGCCGGCACGGCGGGCAGCGATAGCGTCATGGTCAGGCCGCCGCCCGGCGTCTCCTCCGGTTCGAGCGTCCCGCCCATCGCCTCGGTCAGGCCGCGGGAGAGCGCCAGCCCGAGGCCGACCCCGGTCGTGTTGTCGGTGTCGCCGAGCCGCTGGAACGGCACGAACACGTCGTCCCGGTGCTCCTGCGGGATTCCCGGGCCCCGGTCGATCACCCGCAGCTCAACCCGGTCATGCAGGATACTGCCGGACAGCGTGGGCGGGATGTCCGCTGGTGAGTACCGCAGCGCGTTGGCCGTCAGGTTGGCGATGACCCGCTCCAGGATGCCGGGGTCTACCGCCACCTCCGGCAGGTCGTCCGGAATGCTGACGTTGACCGCGCGGGCGGCGGGCCCGAGGTCGTCCAGCGACCGGGCGACGATCTCAGCGAGGTCAGCTGGCCGCGGGAACACCGCGAGCGCGCCGGCCTGCAGCCTGCTCATGTCGAGCAGGTTGTCCACCAGGCGAGCCAGCCGGTCGAGGGACTCGTCCGCAGTCGCCAGCAGCTCGTCGTGGTCCTCGGCATCCCACTCGATGTCGCTCGACCGCAGGCTGGTGACCGCTGCCTTGGCTGAGGCCAGGGGCGTGCGCAGGTCGTGGCTGACCGCCGCGAGCAGGGCGGTGCGCACCCGGTCTGCCTCGGCGATCGGCCTGGCTGCCTCGGCAGCGGCGGCGAGCCGGCCCTGCTCGAGGGCAGCGGCAGCATAAGCGGCGAACGCCGCCAGTACCCGGCGGTCGGTGGCGGGCAGCGGCCTGCCGCGCAGCGCCAGCACCAGGTCGTCGCCGACCGGCATCTCGACGTCAGCTTCCTCTGGCCGGCTGACTGACGGCTCGCCGGTGCTTCCGACCACGTTCCAGCGGCAGGCGATGCCGGCATGCTGCGGTTGCTCGGCGCCCGGGCCTGCGACTTCGAGCAGCGTCACCGAGTCCATCCCGAACGCCTCGCGGACCCGGTCCAGCACGGCCGGCAGCGCTCGCTGGCCGCGCAGTACGCTGCCCGCGGTGGTGGCCATCAGCTCTGACTCAGCCCCGGACCTGGCGGCTTGCTTGGTACGCCGGGCCGCGGTGTCGACGATGGAGCTGACCACCAGGCCGACGGCGACAAAGATGCTGAGCGCGAGCGCGTTGTTGACCTGCGCGATGGTGAACTTGTGGACTGGCGGGGTGAAGTAGAAGTTCAGTAGCAAAGAGCCGCCCACGGCGGCGAGCACGGCAGGGATGAACCCGCCGACCAGGGCGACGGCGATCACGCCGCCCAGGAAGACCAGCACGTCGCTGGTCAGGTTGATGCTGCCGTGGGCGCTGGCTAGCGCCAGGGTCAGCAGCGGCATTAGCACGACGGCCAGCAGGTACCCGGCTAGCTGCCGGCGCCGGTTCAGGCCGCCGGCCACCTTCGGCAAGCCGCGGCCGCGGCCCGCATAGGAGTGGGTGACCATGTGCACGTCGATGTCACCGGACTCGCGGACCGTCCGGTTGCTGACGCCGGGGCCGGTCAGCAGCGACGACAGCCAGCTGCGCCGGCTGACCCCGATGACGAGCTGAGTCGCGTTCTCCGCCCGGGCGAACGCGAGCAGCGCATCGGGCACGTTGTCGCCGACTACCTGGTGGTAGCTGCCACCGAGCGCCTCCACCAGCTGGCGCTGGGTGGCCAGCACCGCCGGATTGGACCTGCCGATCCCGTCCGACTGGGTGACGTGGACGGCGAGCAGGTCGCCGCCGGTCGACCTTGCGGCGATCCGGGCCGCGCGCCTGATCAGCGTCTCGCCTTCGGGGCCGCCGGTCAGCGCGACGACCACTCGCTCCCTGGCTTCCCAGGTGTCATGGATGTCGTGCGCTTCCCGGTAGCGCTGCAGCCCTTCGTCGACCTTGTCGGCGAGCCAGAGCAGCGCGAGCTCACGCAGCGCAGACAGGTTGCCGATGCGAAAGTAGTTCGTCAGCGCGGCGTCGATCTTCTCGGCTTTGTAGATGTTCCCGTGCGCCATCCGGCGGCGCAGCGCCTCGGGGGTCATGTCGACGAGCTCGACCTGGTCGGCCGCCCGCACGATCGCGTCGGGAACGGTCTCCCGCTGCGGCACCCCGGTGATCTTCTCGACCACGTCGTTGAGCGATTCGAGGTGCTGGATGTTGACGTTGGAGATCACGTCGATGCCCGCGTCGAGCAGTTCCTGCACGTCCTGCCAGCGCTTTGCGTTGCGCGAGCCGGGGACGTTGGTATGCGCGAACTCGTCGACGAGCGCCACGTCCGGGTGCCGGGCCAGGACCGCGTCGAGGTCCATCTCCTCGAAGGAGGTGCCCCGGTACGGCATCTGCACCCGCGGGACGACCTCCAGGTCGCCGATCTGCTCGGCAGTGTGCGGCCGCGCGTGGGTCTCGACGAACGCGACGACCACGTCGGTGCCGCGCTCGCGGCGCCGGTGACCCTCGTTGAGCATCGCGAAGGTCTTGCCGACGCCAGCGGCTGAGCCGAGGTAGATCCTCAGCTGCCCGCGGCTTCCCGGCGATCTCGTCGCTCTGACGTCCGCCAGACGATCGGTGGTCATGACGTTCCGCCTCACGGCTGGTAGCGGTAGCCCATGCCAGGCTCGGTCAGCAAATGGCGCGGCCTCGGCGGGTCGTCTTCCAGCTTACGGCGCAGCCTGGCCATGTGAAACCGCAGGTAGTGGGTACTGTGCTCAGCTGCTGGCCCCCACAATTCGGTCAGCAGCCTGCTGGCCGGCACGAGCTGACCGGCGGACCTGAGCAAGACCTCGAGCATGCGCCACTCGGTCTTGGTCAGGTGCACGAACTGCGGGTCGCCGTCTTCCCTGACCACGGTGTGCGCGGCCAGGTCGACCACGCAACCCCCGATGGTGAACTCCGTCTCGACGCTGCGGCTCGAGTCCCGCCGCAGCGCGGCGCGCAGCCGGGCGATCAGCTCCTCCATCGAGAACGGCTTGGTGACGTAGTCGTCGGCGCCGGCGTCCAGTGCCCCGATCTTGTCGCCTGACCCGGCGCGCCCGGACAGCACGATGACCGGCACCAGCGAACTGACGCGCAGCTGCCGGATCACCTCGGTGCCGTCCAGGTCAGGCAGCCCCAGGTCGAGGAGCACGGCGTCCGGGGGACGCCGTGCTGCCTCGGCCAGGGCTTCCCGGCCGGCCGTCGAGGTGGTCACCTCGTAGCCGCGCGCGCGCAGGTTGATCTGCAGCGCCCGCAGCAGGGCCGGCTCATCCTCGACGATGAGGACGCGCCCGGTCTCAGACCGGGTACTTCTCATCGAGTGCCCGGTTCAGTAGCAGGACATTGACGACCGGCTCGCCCAGGAACCCGAGCGTGCGTCCGGTGGTGTACTGCGTCACCAGGGCCTCGACCTGCGCCGGGGTGATGTGCCTGGCAGCAGCTACCCGGTCCACCTGGATGGCGGCGTTCGCGGGCGAGATGTCGGGGTCCAGGCCCGAGCCGGAACCGGTGACCGCGTCCGGAGGGATCTTTGAGACCGGCACGTGGTCGAACGCGGCGATCTGCTGCTGTCGCTGCTTGACGAACTGGATCTGAGCCGGGTTGTTGGTGCCGAGGTTGGACGCGCTTGAGTACAGCGGGTTGCAGCCGTAGTTGTCCGGCCCGGTGCCGGTGACGACGTACTTGCCCTTCACCTGCGTGAGCCCCCAGCCCACGATCGCGTAGGACGGGCGGGGCTGGAAGTACTGCGGCAGCGGGTTGCCCTTGGCGTCGACAAACTCCTGGCACAGCAGGCTGGAGCCAACGATCCGGCCGTGGTAGCTGACCAGGGATCCGTTCGCCTGGTGATTGAAGGCCACCTGCGCGATGCCCCACATCACCACCGGGTAGATGATCCCGGTGATGACGGTGAAGACCAGCAGGATGCGCAGCCCCGCCAGGTGCTGGCGGATGATGCTGGGTAGACGGTTCATGTCAGATCACCGGAATCCTGGGATGTTCATGATGATGAGGTCGATTGCCTTGATCCCGAGGAACGGGATGATGAGGCCGCCGACGCCGTAGATCCACAAGTTCCTGCGCAGCATCGCGGATGCCGACGACGGCCGGTACCGGACGCCGCGCAGGGCCAGCGGGATCAGGGCGACGATGATCAGCGCGTTGAAGATGATGGCCGAGGTGATGGCCGACTTCGGGCTGTGCAGCGCCATGATGTTGAGGTAGTGCAGGCCGGGGAACACCGAGGCGAACATCGCGGGAATGATCGCGAAGTACTTCGCCACGTCGTTGGCAATCGAGAAGGTGGTCAGCGCCCCTCGGGTGATGAGCAGCTGCTTGCCTATCTCCACGATCTCGATGAGCTTGGTCGGGTTGGAGTCCAGGTCCACCATGTTCCCGGCCTCCTTGGCCGCGGACGTCCCGGTGTTCATGGCCACGCCGACGTCGGCCTGGGCGAGTGCCGGGGCGTCGTTGGTGCCGTCCCCGGTCATCGCGACGAGCTTGCCGCCCTCCTGCTCCTTTTTGATCAGGGCCATCTTGTCTTCCGGAGTGGCCTCGGCGAGGAAGTCGTCGACGCCGGACTCGTCCGCGATGGCCTTGGCCGTCAGCGGGTTGTCACCGGTGATCATGACGGTCCTGATGCCCATCCTGCGCATCTCGGCGAACCGCTCGGCGATGCCTTCCTTGACGATGTCCTTGAGGTAGATCACACCGAGCGCCTGAGCGGATCCGTCCTCTTTCTCAGCGACGACCAGCGGCGTGCCGCCGACGCCGGAGATCCCGTCCACCATGGACGAGAGCTCGTCCGGTGGCGTGCCGCCGTTGTCGCGCACCCACTGTGCCACTGACGAGGCGGCGCCCTTGCGGACCTGCCGTCCGTCGGCGAGGTCGATGCCGCTCATCCGCGTCTGCGCGGTGAACTCGACGAACTCCGCGCCCTGCAATTCACCTTCGGCCCGCTCGCGCAGCCCGTACTTCTCCTTGGCCAGCACCACGATGGAGCGGCCCTCCGGGGTGTAGTCGGCCATGCTGGACACCTGGGCGGCGCTGGCAAGCTCGTCCGCGCTCACGCCGGTCACTGGCAGGAACTCGGTGGCCTGCCGGTTGCCGATGGTGATCGTGCCGGTCTTGTCCAGCAAGAGCGTGTTGACGTCGCCGGCCGCTTCGACGGCGCGACCGGACATCGCCAGGACGTTGCGCTGCACCAGCCGGTCCATTCCGGCGATGCCGATGGCCGACAGCAGCGCGCCGATCGTAGTCGGAATCAGCGCGACGAGCAGGGCTACCAGGATGACCAGGCTCTGGCCATCGTGGGAGTAGTACGCCATCGGCTGCAGCGTGATGACGGCCAGCATGAAGATGACCGTGAGTGACGCGAGCAGGATGTTCAGCGCGATCTCGTTCGGCGTCTTCTGCCGCTTGGCACCCTCGACCAGGGCGATCATGCGGTCGATGAAGGTCTCGCCCGGCTTGGACGTGATCTTCACGACGATCCGGTCGGACAGCACCTTGGTGCCGCCGGTGACCGCGGACCGGTCACCACCGGACTCACGGATGACCGGGGCGGATTCGCCGGTGATTGCTGACTCGTCCACCGATGCGACGCCCTCGACGACGTCGCCGTCACCGGGGATGATCTCGCCGGCCTCGACGATCACATGGTCGCCCAGGGTGAGCTGGGTGCCGGGCACCGGCTCCTCGCGGGTGTCGGTCTGGCCAGGCCGCCAGTCGACGAGCCGGCGGGCCACCGTCTCGCGCTTGGTCTTGCGCAGCGTCTCGGCTTGCGCCTTGCCGCGGCCTTCGGCTACCGCTTCTGCCAGGTTGGCAAACACCACGGTCAGCCATAGCCAGACCGCGATGGTCCAGTTGAAGGCCGTGTAATTCGGCTGGTTGAAGAAGATCGCGGTGATGGTGGTCAGCAGAGCGCCGACCTCGACCACGAACATGACCGGGTTCTTGACCTGGACTCGCGGGTCCAGCTTCTTGAACGCGTCCGGCGTCGACTGCCAGAGCATCTTCGGGTCCAGCAGCCCCCCGCCTACCGCGCCTCTCGCGGGCTTGTCGGCCTTGTCGGCCGGGGAGGGGGTCCCCGGCGTGGTTGTCATAGCCATGTCAGTCTCTGCCATTTCAGTGAAGGCCTTCTGCGAACGGGCCCAGAGCGAGCGCGGGGAAGTAGGTGAGGCCAACCAGGACCAGCACGACCGCGACCACCATGCCGACGAACAGCGGCGTCCTGGTGTCGAGCGTGCCGGCGCTCGCAGGTACCGGCTTCTGCCGGGCTAGCGAGCCGGCCAGGCCGAGCGCGAAGATCTCCGGCCCGAATCTGCCGAACAGCATCACGATGCCGCCGAGCACCTGGTACCACATCGCGCCTGTGCCGAGCCCGGCGAATGCCGAGCCGTTGTTGTTCGCTTCGGAGGCGAAGGCGTACACGATCTCGGTCAGGCCGTGCGGCCCCGGATTGAAGATGGCTGCCTGGCCCGCATGCGTGCCGATCGACAATCCGGCCGCGGTAAGGATCACCACCGGCAACGTGAGGAAGTACAGCGCCGCGTACTTCATCTCGACCGGGCG
>Ga0335073_10007454_pt1 | contig 15346 bp, 15 predicted proteins | sample Lox_Sample_22_FD_207093 | JGI IMG/M metagenome (GOLD analysis project Ga0335073, IMG submission 207093) | Soil microbial communities from Loxahatchee National Wildlife Refuge, Florida, United States - Lox_Sample_2.2 | ecosystem: Environmental > Terrestrial > Soil > Wetlands | place: USA... | reverse complement strand
AGAGTCCCTATCGACCTGGAGGCTTGCTACTTCGATGTCGGTTCTGCCTATCCTGGTGGTGCAGCAGCTACCAAGGGTGGGGTTGTTCGCCCATTAAAAGGGATCGTGAGCTGGGTTTACACCGTCGTGAGACAGGTGTGTTGCTTTTTGGCGGAAGTGCAAGGGTCTCTGACGAGAAGGTTCCCACAGTACGAGAGGAACGGGGAATCGGCGCCTCTAGTCCATCAGTTGTCTGGCAAGGCATCGCTGAGCAGCCACGCGCTCCGGGATAAGGGCTGAAAGCATCTAAGCCCGAAACCCCCTCGAAAAAGAGAGACCTCTGAGGACATTCGTAGAAGACGAGCTCGATAGAGCCGGGGTGTACGTGGAAAGCCTTCGGGCGATCCACTCAGCCCGCGGCCACTAACGTCCGCAGCTACGTCAACTGGTTGCGCTTGGCAGTTAAACAGAACGCGTGTGGTTTCTTTTTTTAGCCCCGAAACCAAAGCCGGGCCGAACGGCCCGCGGTTCGGGAGCGACGCCGACCCCGGATTCTGCCGACCGCGTCGAATGTTGATAGACTCCTACTCCCTGGGTAGAGCGACCTCGCGGGGGGATCGAGTTGACCCGGGCCCGGCGTCCGACCGCTGTCGCCTACTTCGCGACAGCGGTCTTGGTCCTCGTGATCGTCCTCCTCTGGGCCGTTCCCGGGTACCTCGTCACCCGCTGTCCGGTGAGTGCCACCGTCGACGGCCGCCTGTACTGCGCCGAGCCGATCTCCCTGACCGTCACGCCCTGTCCCACCGGCGGAGTCTACTGCGCCAAGATCCTTCCGCCGCCGACCTTCCTCCTTTGGGGGGTCGCGTTCGAGTTGCAGTACGGGACCTCCCCGGGGGCCGGAGGAGACTCGGGGGTGGGGGGTCATGTCACCGAGCCCGACGGGCACTCCTTCACTTTCGGCCTGCAAGGGGATCCCCTCGGGCCCGCGGTCATGAACTGGACCTCCCCGGACGCCTCGGTCCTGGTGGAGTGGCCCGCTCCCTACGCGACGAACGAAAGCGGTGGCCGGATCGGGACCACCGTGGACTGCGGGGTCCTCTTCGCGCTGGTGGCGGGGGAGTAGCGTCGCCGTGCGCGGGGCGGCCCGCCGGCGTTTTCCCGTCCGGCGGCTCGTGCACCGCGTGCCGTCGCTCGGGGTGAGCCGCACCCGCTGGCCCGTGGTCGCGTGGATCCGCCTCAAGGTCCCCCCGCCGCCCGCCCCGGTCCTGCTCACCCCCGGCGCCCCGCCGCCGCCGGACCCCCCGCTCGACCTCCTCGCGCCGAACCCGGTCGCGACCGACCCGCGGAAGCGCGTCTACGCCTACGAGGAGGACCACGACGGCTGGGTCGTGCGCCTCGTCTGGGACACGGACGACCCCGAGCTCCTCGAGGCGGAGTGCCGCGCGCCGCTCTACGGGACGCGCCTACCGAAGGAGGGCGTCGCGGCGTTCTGGGCCGCGGTCAAGCAGCTCATCGCGCCGATCGGTCCGTTGCCGGTCGACTCGGCCGACCCGTGGCCGTGACCGCCCCTCGCCCGAAGGATAATGAGCCGACGACGTTCGCACCGTCCGTGCTGCGCCGCACGTTCCTCCATCTCACCGGGGTCGGGCCGGTCACGGAGGCCGACCTGTGGAGGGCCGGGGTGCGCGACTGGCGCGAGCTGCTCGAGCGGCCGGTCGGGCTCGGACTCTCGAGCGAGCGTCGGTCGCGACTCACGGCCGAGCTCGCGGCGAGCGAACGGGCGCTCCGCGACCGGGACGCGGCGTGGTTCGGCCGTCGGTTGCCCGAGCGCGAGCACTGGCGCCTCTATCCCGAGTTCGCTCGGGAGACCGCGTTCCTCGACATCGAGACGACCGGGCTCTCCCCGTACGAAGGGATCGTGACGGTCGTCGGGGTGCACGGGGCGGACGGCACGCGTTCGTTCGTCGCGGGCGAGGACCTCGAGGAGCTGCCGGCCTACCTCCAGCGGTACCGGGTCCTCGTCACGTTCAACGGCAGCCGGTTCGACGTGCCGTTTCTCGAGGTGGCGTTCCCCCAGCTCGTCGTCCCCCCGGTCCACATCGACCTGCGCTTCGTGCTCTACCGGCTGGGCCTCGCCGGAGGCCTGAAGCGGATCGAGCAGCAGCTCGGGATCGGGGACCGCGCCGGGGTCGAGGGGATCCATGGCCTCGATGCGGTGCGGCTCTGGCAGGAGTACCGCCGCGGGAACCGGGCCTCCCTCGACCGCCTGGTGCGCTACAACCGCGCCGACACGGTGAACCTCGAGCCGCTGCTCGCCCGGGCCGTCCGCGACCTCGCGGTCCGCCTGGTCCCGGGTCCCACGTCGGCCCCGCCGGCGTCCGTTCTCGCCGCGGGCGCGTGAGGGACCGATGCCCGACCTGCCCGAGATCGTCGTCATCGTGGGGGACTACGGGCGTCGGCGTTTCCTTGCGGCCGCGCTCCGTTCCCTCGACGCCCAGACCCTGCCGCGCGCGCGCTTCGAGGTCGTCGTCACGAAGAACTACCGGGACCCCGAAATCGACCGCTCCCTCGCGGAGCGCGGCGCGACCGTGCTGTTCGACGAGGAGCCTCAGATCGGCCGCTGGCTGCGCCACGCCGTCACCGCCTCGCGCGCGCCGATCGTGACGTTCCTGGACGACGACGACGAGTTCGAGCCGAACCGGCTCGCGGAGGTGCTCGCGGTCTTCGGCCGGTACCCGGACCTCGGATACTATCGCAACCGCGTGACCGTGATCGACGGGGAGGGCCGACCGGTCCCGCCGTCCCGGTGGCGGCCCCACGAGGCCGACCCCGGGTTCGACGAGCTCGGCCCGGTCTACCGGTCGCGGACCGCGAAGGGCGACCTCCTCGAGATCGCGACGCGACGCACGTCCGCCACCTTCAACACGAGCAGCATGGCGTTGCGCCGCGAGCTCCTCGCGGGGGACCTCGGCGACGAGTTCGAGCGGACGCAGCTCGAGGACCTCTACCTGTTCCTCACCGGCGTCCTCGCCCCGTACGGCGTCTATCTCGACGACCGCCGGCTCACCCGGTTTCGCTTCTATCCGGGGAACGTCAGCCGCAAGGTCCGCTGGCTCGGCCACGCCGAGCAATCGTACCGGGACATGGTCCCCGTCGCCGCGTCCCACGGCCGACCCGACTTCGCCGAGTGGCTCCGCCGCGAATCGGTGCACTTCGGCCGGATGTACCGCGGGAGCTCGTTGGTCGAGCGCGTCGGCGAGGGCGCCGCGCGACGCGAGGTCGCGCAGCGGACGAGGGAGTACCTGCGCTACCTCGGCCGCCACCCGGCGGAGCGGCGATGGAACCTCGACACCTGGGCGGCCGGAGCCTACGGCGTCGGGTACGTCGGGCTCGGGTCGGTCGTCGCGCGCTTCGCCCGCGGGCGCACGGCGGCGCGCTCGGCGGCGTAGTTCGCCCGCGCGTTCGCCTCCCCCGGGGGGGTCAGCGTGCGCGGGGGCGCGGGGATCGGGGAATCCGCCGGGGGGGTCGCCGCCCGGATCCGGTCCCACGCGAGCCGGCAGTACTCCTGCGAGGCGTCGATGTTCAGGTAGTGCCGCCCGAGCCGGCGCGCGACGGCCGCGACCGTCCCGGTCCCGCCGAACATGTCGAGCACGACGTTGCCGCGGTAGCTGTAGAACTTCACGAGCCGCTCGATCAGCGCCTCGGGGAACGGGGCGGGGTGCCCGCCGCGCCGGCGTTCCGGAGGGATCGGCCAGAAGCCGTCCGAGAACCGCTCGAACTCGCGCGCGCTGATGTCGACCGCCGCCGGGTCCCCCGCGAGCTTCCACTGGTCCTTCGAGAAGACGAGCACGTACTCCCACGACGGCACGATGTGGGGGTTGGACGGGCTCCGCCAGCTGCCCCACGCCGTGCGGCGGCCCATCGTCTGCTTGTACCAGATGATCTCGGTCCGCATGATGTAGCCGAGCTCGCGCAGGTCGCGGGAGAGGTCGTGGTGGATCGGCCGGAAGTCCTTGATCGAGGTCGGGGCGACGTTGAGGACGAACCTTCCGCCCGGCACGAGCACCCGGTGGAGCGCGCGCCAGACCTCCTTCAGCCAGCGCAGGTACTCCTCGGGCGGCAGGTCGTCCGCATACTCCCGGTACTCGATCTTGACATTGTAGGGCGGACTTGTGATCGCCAGGTGGACGCTCTCCGACGGCAGTCGCTCGAGCACGGCCTTCGCGTCCCCGCGCACGACCCGGTCAAAGCTCCGGAGCGAGGGCGCACGCGAGCGCGGGGGGGCCATCCTCGCGCGAGAAGGCCTCGGTCAGATGAGGGTTCGCCCTCGGGAGGGCTCCGCGGCGGACGGAGCCGGGACCCCGGCGGCATCCGCCACGCGTTCCGCGATCGCGAAGGCCGCGGTCGCGGCGGGCGACGGGGCATTGAGGACGTGGAGCGCCCCCGGGTCGCGAACGAAGACGAAGTCGTCCTCGATGCGCCCGTCCCGGCGGATCGCCTGGGCGCGCACGCCGCTCGAGCGCACCCCGAGGTCGGCGCGCGTCGCGTCCGGCCAGAGCGTCCGGACCGCGTCGAGATAGGCCGCGGCGCACCAGGAACGCAGCCATTCCCGGGCCGCGTACCGGCCGTAGCGGCGGACGAGTCCCACGGTTCCGGGGAACATCGCCATCCGCCAGAGCTGCGCGACGTCCCACTGGCCGGGTCGGTATCCCTCCCGCGCCAGGGCGAGGGTGGCGTTCGGCCCGGCGAGCAACTCCCCGTCGACCGTGGGCGTGAGATGCACGCCCAGGAACGGGAGCTCCGGGTCCGGCACCGGATAGACGAGGCAGGGAACGCGGGCCCGCAGGCGCGGCGAGAGGCGATAGAAGTCGCCCCGGAACGGCACGATGGCGACCGGGGAGGCGACCCCCATCGCGCGCGCGACCAGGTCGGCCTCGAGGCCCGCGCAGTTGACGACGAACCCGGCGCGACAGACGGACTCCGAGCCCTCGAGGCTCCAGCCGTCGGACGTACGGTGGGCCGAGCGCAGCTCCCAGCCGGTTTCGACCGAGACCCCGTCGCGCCGCAGCTGTTCGCCAAGGCGGAGGGCGACGGCCGGATAATCGATGATGCTGGCCGTGGGGACGTCGAGCGCGCCGACCCCGGCCACGCCCGGGAGGCGGCCGTGGAGCTCGCCCTCGGTGAGCGCGGTCACGGAATCGACCCCGTTCGCGATCGCGCGTCGCCCGAGCTCGGCGAGCGCGGCCTTCTCGGAGGAGTTCGCCGCGACGATCAGTTTGCCGACGCGCCCCACCCGGATCCGTTCGCGCGCCGCGAACTCGAGGAGCATCGCGCGCCCGTCGAGGCAGAGGCGCGCCTTCAACGAACCGGGGCGATAGTAGACCCCCGAGTGCACGACCCCGCTGTTGTGGCCCGTCTGGTGGGCCCCGACGGCCGGTTCCTTCTCGACGAGACCGACCGACCAGTCCGGCCTCCTTCGGTGGACCTCGCGCGCCGTGGCGAGACCGACGATCCCGCCGCCGACGACCACCAGGTCGAACCGTTCGTTCATCGGTCTCCGCGCGGAGGGGGCCGCGCGGGATCCCCTTCGCCCCCCCGCAGTTTCCAGAGCATAATCACGGCTCCCTCCCGGCAGGGTTTCGAGCGGTCCGCCGCGTCGTGCCACAACAAGACGCGGCTCTCGGCCGGCGCGGAATTTCCTCGGCGAAAGGTTACGTTATAATCTCGACCCGGGTCAACGCGAGTGATTCGCCATGCCCGTCCAAATCGTAGTTCCTAAGGAAGTCGCGGCCGGAGAACGACGGGTCGCCCTCGTCCCGGAAGTCGTGAAAGCGCTGACGAAGGCCGGGACCCTCGTGGCCCTGGAAACCGGCGCGGGCGTCGCCGCCGGGTACCCGGATGCCGCGTTCGTCGCGGCCGGGGCCACGATCGAGCCCGACCGCGCGAAGCTCTTCGGGTCCGCCCAGGTCGTTCTCCAGATCCAGCCCCCCACGCTCGAGGAGACCGCGGCGCTCCGTCCGGGTACCGTCGTCGTCGCATTGATGAACGCGAGCCGTAACCTGGACCGCGTCGCGAAGATGCGCGACGCGAAGGTCACGGGGTTCGCGCTCGAGCTCCTTCCGCGGATCACCCGGGCCCAGAGCATGGACGTCCTGAGCTCCCAGGCGACGGTCGCCGGCTACCGCGCGACCCTGATCGGCGCCGGACTCTCGCCGAAGTTCCTCCCGATGCTCACGACCGCCGCCGGGACGATCCGCCCCGCGAAGGTCCTGGTCCTCGGCGCCGGGGTCGCCGGCCTGATGGCGATCGCGACGGCGAAGCGACTCGGGGCGATCGTCGAGGGGTACGACGTGCGGCGGGCCGCGGGCGAGCAGGTCCGCAGCCTGGGCGCGAAGTTCCTCGAGCTGCAGATCAACGCCGAGGGGGCGGGCGGGTACGCCCGCGAGCTCACCGACGAGGAGAAGAAGCAGGAATCGGAGATGGTCGCGAAGGCCGTCGCGGACGCGGACATCGTCGTCACGACCGCCGCCATTCCCGGCCGCAAGTCCCCGATCCTGGTCCGGGACGAGATGGTCGCGCGGATGCGCCCGGGCTCGGTGATCGTCGACCTCGCCGCCGAAGGCGGGGGGAACTGCACCCTCACGAAGCCCGGGGAGACGGTCGTCGCCTCGGGCGTCACGATCGCCGGCCCGCTCAACCTCCCGAGCCAGCTTCCGTTCCACGCGAGCCAGATGTACGCGAAGAACCTCCAGTCCTTCCTCACCCTTCTCTTGACCAAGGACGGGGGCCTCGTGACCGACTACTCGGACGAGATCCTCGCCGGCAGCCTGCTCGTCTGCGACGGGACCGTGCGCCACCCGCCGACCGCCGGCCTCCTCACCGGAGGGAAGTGAGATGGCGGCGGACCTCTGGACGGCGCTGTTCATCGCCCTTCTCGCCGCGTTCACCGGCTATGAGGTGATCAGCCGGGTCCCGGTCCTGCTCCACACGCCGCTCATGAGCGGTTCGAACTTCATCCACGGGATCGTCCTCGTGGGCGGGATCGTCGCGCTCGGGCTCGCGGGCAACAACCACGTCGAGCAGGCGATCGGGTTCGTCGCGGTGGTGATGGGCGCGCTGAACGTCACGGGTGGCTACGTCGTCACCGAGCGGATCCTGGCGATGTTCGACCGCTCGAAGTCGAAGGGAGGGCCGAAATGACCGCCTTCACGGTCTCGGAAGCGATCGACGCGGTCTACGTCGTGGCGGTCCTCGTCTTCATCCTCGGCCTGAAGGCGATGAGCGGTCCGTCGACCGCCCGTCGCGGGATCCTCTACGCCGGGATCGCGATGCTGCTCGCGGTGGCCGCGACGTTCTTCAGTCCGGGGCTTTCGAACTTCCTCCTGATCTTCCTCGGCGTCGCCATCGGGGGCCTCGGCGGATGGTACTGGGCCCGGGTCGTGAAGATGACCGCGATGCCCCAGATGGTCGCGGTCTTCAACGGGATGGGCGCCGGGGCCGCCGCCGCGATCGCCGCCGTGGAGCTCCTGGCGCACATCTCCGACTCCACGATCGCGGGTCTGAGCGTCGCGGGCGGGGTGATCGGGTCGATCTCGATCGCGGCGAGCATGATCGCGTTCGGGAAGCTCCAGGGATGGCTCCCCTCGAAACCGATCGTCCTGCCCGGCCGGCAGGCCGTGAACATGGCCGTCCTCCTCGTGGGGGCCGCGTTCGGCGTCTACGCGGTCGTGGTCGCCCAGACGGTCTGGCTCCTGCCGTTCTTCGTCCTCCTCCTGCTGTACGGGGTCCTCCTCGCGCTGCCGATCGGGGGCGCGGACATGCCGGTCGTCATCAGTCTCACCAACGCGCTCACCGGGGTCGCGGTCGGCCTCGATGGGTTCGCCCTGGTGAACGGACCGCTCGGCGACGCGGGCTACGCGATGGTGATCGCGGGGGTGCTCGTCGGGTCCGCGGGGTCGCTGCTGACCTTCCTCATGGCCAAGGCGATGAACCGGTCGATCTCGAACGTCTTCTTCGGCGCCTTCGGCGCGACCGAGGAGACCGGGACGACGGTCCAGGGCCAGCTGAAGCCGATCGAGGCGTCCGACGTGGCCGCGTTGATGGCGTACGCCGGCCAGGTCGTCATCGTCCCGGGCTACGGCATGGCCGTCGCGCAGGCCCAACAGAAGGTGAAGGAGCTCTCCGACGTCCTCGACGCGAAGGGCGTCACGGTGAAGTTCGGGATCCACCCCGTGGCGGGCCGGATGCCCGGGCACATGAACGTGCTGCTCGCCGAGGTCGGGGTCTCCTACGACAAGCTGTTCGACCGGGACGAGATCAACGCGGAATTCCCCAACACCGACGTCGTGCTCGTCATCGGGGCGAACGACGTCGTGAACCCGGCGGCCCACCGCCAGGGGAGCCCGCTCTACGGCATGCCGATCCTCGATGTGGAACAGGCGAAGAACGTGATCGTGAACAAGCGGGGCCAGGGAAAGGGGTTCGCGGGGATCGAGAACGACCTGTTCTACCGGGACAACTGCCACATGCTCTACGGCGACGCCCAGAAGGCGATCGGCGACGTCGTGAGCGAGCTCAAGAAACTGAGCTAGGGAACCGATGCGCCGCCCGCCCCGCTCCCGAGCGCCCCGGGCTTCCCCGGCCCGGGACCGCGCGCCGGCGGGGACGCTGCGCGCGGCGGAACGCCGCGACCTTCCGACCCTGGTGGACCATCGCCGCCGGATGTTCCGGGAGATCGGCCGCTGGAGCTCGGCCGTGCTGCTACGCTCCGCGGCGGAGTACCGCCGATGGGCCCGTCGGGAGTGGGCGGCGAAGCGGTTCTTCGGGTTCGTGGTCGAGGACTCCCGCGGCCGCATCGTGGGGAGCGGCGTCCTCTGGCTGCAGCCTTCCCAGCCCCGGCCGTCGCCCCTGACCCGGCTCGCGATGCCCTACGTGATGTCGATGTATACCGAGCCCGGCGTCCGCGGCCGGGGCGTGGCGTCCTCGCTCGTCCGGGCGATGATCGCGTGGGCCACCGCCCACGGCTACCGCCGGATCTTCCTGCATGCCTCGAAGCGGGGCCGTCCCGTCTACGAGCGCCTCGGGTTCGCGGCGGGCAACGAGATGCGTCTCGACCTGCCCGTCCGCGCGGCCCGGCGTCGCTAGGACGCCGGGGCACCGGCCGTGGGCGACGGCCGGAGCTCGCGCCGCCAGAGCTCCACGAAGAGGGCCACGAGGAGGATCGTCAGCGCCACGTCGAAGACGGCGCTCGGCCAGACGACCTTGTCGTCGAGCGCCCAGACATTGTAGGCAAGGTCGTAGTTGAGCGAGCCGACCAGCGCGACCGACCAGAGCCACCAGCGCGCGCGGGCCCCGACCAGCGCGACCGGGAGCAGGTAGACGAGGATGTTGAACGAGAGGAACGGGGTCAGCAGCGCGAACCCGGTGAGCACGATCGCCGCCGAGCCGACCGGCGAGCGCACGAGGAAGAAGACCGCCAGGACGAGGGCGAGCGTCAGCGCGGCCTGCGTGTACTCGATCCAGGCGGAGGACGGGAGCGAGTTCGTCAGCAGGAAGACCCCATAGAAGTTCAGGGAGAACGAGCGGCGACCGAGCTGGTTCAGGAACACCGGCCCGAGGAACTCGTCGTGCCATACGAGATAGGAGAGCGCGGTGAACGCGCCGAAGACGGCCCCGGCGAGCACGAAGGCGGCGTACCGATATCTTCGGTTCGACCCCGTCGCGCCGAGGACCGGGAAGATGTTCGGGAACCGGGCGGTCGAGAGGAACCCGGCGACGGCGGCCGCGAGGAACTCGTTCTTCCCCGCGAGGAAGAGGGCGAGCAGCACGGTGACCGGCACGATGGCATTGGTCGCGCCGTCGATCTGCGAGGAGATCAGCGGAACGACCAGCGTGCAGGTGGCGACGAACAGGAGGACCTGGCGGCGGTCCCGGCCCGCGACCGCCCAGGTGAGCGGGATCACGCTGAAGGCGACGAGCCCCCACACGACGTAGATCCCCGGCAGGCCCCCGAGGCTGCCGAGCGCGTTCAGGAGCACTGCCGCGATCCCGTACGGGATCTCGATGTGGCCGCCGCAATCGGCGACCGTGAACGGGTTGGTCCCGGCCCAGAACGCCTTGCCCGAGTTCAGGACGCCGATCGGGTCGCTCACCCCGGGCGGGTGGCAGCCGTACTGACCGCTCAGGATCCCGTAGGCGCTCACCGCCGTGAACGCGACCAGTCCGGCGACCAGGAGCGGCTGCCAATCGAGCCACTCGAGGTCGGAGCGTCGCGAGAGCACGCGCAGGAGCCGCAGGACCCGTGGCCGCAGCCACGCGCCGGCCCGCGTTTCGGTCGGGTAGAGGAGGACGGCGAGACTGAGCGCCGAGAGGGCGGCGAGGACACCCCAGGTGACGGCGTTGAACCAGCTCAGGACGAGCACCTGGTAGAACCCGCCGAAGAGTTGGTCGAGGCTCACGGTCTACCGCCCGGCGCGGCGGAGCGGGCCCGGCCTATTTCAGCGCTCGCCCGGCGCGGCGGAGGGCGCGGTCGGTCGGCTTTCCCCCCGGTCGGGGGACGGCGCCGGGGTCGTTTCCCCGGACCCCGCGGCGCCGGTCGCGCTGCGGGCGACGATGCCGGACGGGTGCTTCCACCAGTAGTACAGGATCACCCCGACCACCGCCGCCCGCGCGTAGATCGAGAGCCCCATCATCCACGACGTCACGCCGAGGGAGAACCGGCCCCCCTCGAAGACCGTCACGAGCTCGGAGCCCCGGAGCCCGAGCTGGCCGGCGATCCACGGCCCGAGGTTCTCGTGGAACCCGAAGAGGAGGTTCCCCACGAAGAAGTATCCGACGTCGTTCATCAGGGAGACGAGGAGCCCGAGGCTCGCGGCGAGCGGCCAGGACTCCCATCCTTCGAAGACGAGCAGTACCCCGAACGGCGCCATGTACGTGAGGATCAGCCAGACCCCGTAGGCCGGTACCTCCTTGCCGAAGAGGTCGATCCAGTTGATCAGGATGAGACCGTAGAACGCCGAGAACAGGATGAGTTTGAGGAGCACGAACTGCCGGGGGTCGGTCGGGTGCAGTCCGGCGACCACGGTCTCGACCCCGCTCACGAGAAGGATCACGCCCACCAGGACCGCGAACGCCGCGACCGCGAACCCGAAGAACGCGACCGAGAGGCCCACCAGCACGAGGATGAACACGCCGAGGCCGAGCGACGAGCCGCGCATCCACGACGGGAGGGAGACGCCGGTCGACAGCAGGATCCGGCCGAGCCCCTGGAGGACGAGCGCGAGGGCGAGGACGAACACCGCGGCGGTCAGCGCGAGGGTGGGGTCGAAGACCGCGAACGCGGCGAGCGCGACCGCGACGAGCCCGATCCCGACGAGCCCCCAGGACTGGACCATGCGCCAGAGCGAACCGGGCACCCGCAGCCGGCGCCAGTTCCCGCTCAGGATCCGGCCCCCGGCGAGCACCGTCTGGGCGCTGAGCAGGGCCACGGCCTCGGCCAGCAGGAACAGCAGGTTGACGAGGGAGAGCGGAGGCTCCGCCAGCACCACCACCGCGAACCCGACCGAGAAGAGCCCCAGGACGACCTGGGCGATCCGCCCGAGGTCCTTTCGCAGCTCGGTCTTCGGGACCGCGGAGGGGCTCGAGAAGACCTCGCGGAGTCGGCGCCCGATCCCCCCATCGCCCTCCGAGGACGGGACCGCCATGAGAGCGTCTTCCCGGCCCGACGGGAGCTCGTCGGGGCCGCCGGCGGTGTCGACCCGCGGAGCGTACTAAATGGTTGGGTGGGCGCTCGCCGAGCCGTTTCGAACGCGGAGACGGCCCGACCCCCCCGACCGCTCGACGCCCCACGATGGGCGGACAATACGTCGTGGTTCGGGCGGCCCGGAGGTCACGGGAGGGCACCGCGGGAGGAGAGGGTCAGTGAACGGCGCGCGCCCGATCGACCATCCGGGCGACGGCCTCGAGCACGAGCTCGGGGTGGCCCCGCATCACATAGTGGCCGCTCCCCGAGGCGAAGATCGTCTCGCGGGCAGGGGAGGCCACGCCGAACGACGCGGGCTCCCGACGCAGCGCCGCGACCTCCGCGGAGGGGGGCCCCCAGGTCCTCTCCGCGACGAGGTCGATGACCGGGAGTCCTGGAGAGATCGGGGCCGCACGCACGCGTCGAGCGGCCACGGGCAACGCGTGCATCAGCGGGACGAGGTCGCGCGCCGGAGAACGCCATCGATCGTCGTCCCTCCTCGCCCGGACCCTCGCGAGGCGCCCGGGTCCGGGCGTGCGGCAGCGGACGCGGCGTTTATCCCGGGACGGCACGGGGGCCGCGCGGTACCCGTTCGAGTCACGGGTCAGGGAACGACGGGGCGGGCGGACACCGCGCCGACCGTCACGATCATCGTAACGGTCTCGATCGGGAACGCCGTCGGAGTCGTCACGGTCACGTTCAGCGACCCGACCGATCCCGCGCGCACGGTCACCGGGGTGTTGGAGCTCAGGACCGCGAATCCGGGGGTGGGGATCGACACGTTCTCCGCGGTACAGGCGCCGGTGGACGCCTGGACCGTCAGCGTGAACCAGAACGAGACCGCGCCGCCGCCCACGGGAACGAGGGTCGTCTCGTTCGTCCACCCCGGGCACACCGGCCCGGAAAACTGTAGTTCCATCGGAGCGGACTCGGGCGGGGACGGCGATTCCAACCCTTGCAGCAGCTGCTGTTGGAAGAGGTAGAGCTCGACCGACGGCAGGATCACGGCCAGAGCGACCACGACGGCGACGACCACCCACACCCACGGCGCGGGGTCGGGGGGTCGGGCCGTGCCGGGAACCATCGGGGATGGGCCGAGCCGTGTTCCGCAGGTGGGGCAGAAGTTGCTCGGACCGGCCAACTGGGTCCCGCAGTTCGGGCAGTACATGGCCTACGCCGGGCCCCCGGGCGACCTCGGAGCCAGGGACCGGACGGTGCCTTCGGCTAAGTATCTGGCGCCGGCGCCCGGAAGATCCCCCGGGGGGCGCGCTCCGGTGGGATGGGGGGTCCGCGGGGCACGACAGGGGGGTCGACCGGGGCCCTCGGGGGCCGAGACAGGAACTAGAGGCACATCATCGCAGGACCGAGGACGGAAGCGCGAAGCGGGCGCCCCGGGTCGCGTCCGGCAGAGTCCGGAGAAACTTGCGGATCTTCGACGGAATGAACTCGTCCTCGCCCTCGAGCCGGGACCCGTCCGGACGCACCAGCAAGGGGAAGAGGTCGTCCGCCCGCACCCACCGGGCGACCAGGTCCCGGAGCGCTCCGGCGCGGTTGACGTCGACCACCAGCACCTCGAGCCCCTTCTCCCGGGCCAACTCCACCGCGAGTTCCGCGCACTGGGTCTGGGCCCGGGGAAGGTGCCAGTCGGGCGCCACGGCTCCGCCCGTACCGGCGACCGCCGAGTCCCGCGAGCGGATCGTCGTGTTGGACACCCAAGTCCCTACCACAAACCCGCCGGCCCGGCCCAGCACCGAGGTTTCCACGCCGTCGAGGTCCGAGACGCCCGAGTACGGTTCTCCCGCGACAAACAGCAGCAGGTCCGGCGCGCTGCTCCCCGGCATCGACCCCGCAGGGACCGCGCGGGTTAAAGCTCCGCGACGACCGGAACGGGCCCGCACGAAAGTGGGCGCGGCCAGATTCGAACTGGCGACCTTCACCGTGTCAGGGTGACGTCATAACCACTAGACTACGCGCCCGCGCGGGCGGCCACCGACGGACGGCTCTTAGCCCTGACGGCCCGTTCACCCGTAGCCGCCCGGGAACTGGTTCGGGTCGGGGTGCTCGTTCCAGTTGTAGTACCCCATCGACTGCCGCTGCGATTCGGTCGACTCCTGGCGAAGGCCGCCCTGGAAGGAGCCGTACACCTCCCGGACCTGCTCCTCGATCGAGCGGGCCCGCTGGAGCGCCTCCTGAACATGCCGCGCGTCGAGGTACGCGCTCCCCGCGACCGCCGCGAGGTCGCCCGCGGTCCGGATGAGGCCCCCGAGCTCGCGCAACCGTAGGGTGAGCGCGTTGCGGCGACCGTCCAGCACTTCCGCCCGCCGCCGGGCCTCCTTGATCAGTTCCCAGATGGCGGCCCGGGTCGCCGGGCGGATCCGCCCGTCGACCGCGATCTCCTGCGCGCAGAACTGGGCGAGCCTCAGCTCGTTCGCCGGCGTGTCCGGCATCGCGGTCTCGAGGAGGACCTCGTACCCCGACCCGGCGATCCGCGAGCGCAGCGGAGAGAGGATGCGGGCGATGTCCTGGATGTTCGCGGCGGCGACCAGGATGAAATCGCACGGGACGTTGTCGACGCGGACCGCGGCCCCGCCGGACTGCGGGTTGCGTCCCGAGATCGGGAACCGCTTCTCCTGCATCGCGGTGAGGATGTGCCGCTGGAGGAAGCCGAGGTGCGGGAGCTCGTCGATGAACAGCACCCCCTCGTGCGCCTCGTGGATCGTCCCGGCGATCACGCGCTCGTAGGGCAGCGTTCCGAGCTGCGGGTGGCCGCCGTACGGGTCGTGGCGGACGTCGCCGAGCAGCTCGGTCTCGCTCGCGCCGGTCGCCATCACGAACGTGTTGCGGTCGAGCTTCACGAGGACCTTGCGCGGGCTCTCGTGCTGGAGCGTGCGCCGCCGCTCGAGCGCTCGCTGGTCGAGGACCTTGATGTGGTCGCCGGCCCGTTCGTAGGCCACGACCTCCTCGACCCCGTTGCGGAGGCGGGTCGTGCGCACCGACTCCTGCGGGTTCCCTCCCGGGCTCACCGTGAGCTCGAGGATCCCGCCCACGAGGTCGCGGAACGGATTGCCGCTTCCGGCGACCCCGCCGGGAAGGACCTGCTTCACGTTCCCGCAGCTCGGGCAGTAGCGCTCGGTCGGCATCGAGTAGAAGCTGCAGCGGGGGCACCGGTAGCCGAGGCGCTCGGAGACCGACTGCGGCGCCTCGGTCGGGAGGATCAGCTCGCCCTCCACGGACCGGGCCGCCTCGCGCTCGTGGTAGACCTCGTCCCGGCTCACGACCTCGATGCTCGGCCGCTCGGGGTTCTCGGGGTTGTGGACGACCCGCAGCTCGGTCCGCGGTCGGTCGAGGTGGAGGGCGAGGGCCTGGGCCGTCATCGACTTCCCGATCCCGGGGGGACCGACGAGCAGCAGGTGGCGGCGCTGGTAGGCCGCGATGCGTGCGATCTCGACGGCCTTCTCCTGCCCGATGACCCGCGCCAGCGGGTCGGTCGGGATCGGGATGTCCTCGGTCGTCTCGACCTCGTCCACGGTCGCGGGCATCCGCCGGCTTCCCTCGGCGCTCGGGCTCGACACGGTACTCCCGATAAAGCGCGGGAATAGGTATAGGTTCGTCGCGGGGCCCCTGGGG
>Ga0335073_10007453_pt1 | contig 15349 bp, 13 predicted proteins | sample Lox_Sample_22_FD_207093 | JGI IMG/M metagenome (GOLD analysis project Ga0335073, IMG submission 207093) | Soil microbial communities from Loxahatchee National Wildlife Refuge, Florida, United States - Lox_Sample_2.2 | ecosystem: Environmental > Terrestrial > Soil > Wetlands | place: USA... | reverse complement strand
GTCCAATGCGCCTCGGCCCGACATTCCAACGGGCGCGCGCGTATCACCTCGAACCACGCGCCGTCGCGACACCATCGGTCGATAGCGTCGGCGACGCCGCGCTCGCGCGCGATTTTGGACGCCTCCCGAAACGCCGTCACGGCGCTCGCGGGAACGGCGCCCGGCAACACGGGCCCTTCCAGGATCAGGGAGCGGAACCGCTCGGGGTGCTCTTGAGCGAGCAAGAGTCCGAGCGCGGTCCCGGTATGGGTCCCCCAAAAATGGCAACGATCGACGCCCGCCGCCTCGAGCGAACGGAGAACGTGCGCCGCGAGCTCGACATGCCCGAACGGCCCGGGAATGTCGGCGGAAAGGCCGTGGCCCGGAAGATCGATGAGCTGGAGTCGATAGCGAAGCCGGAACGCCTGCACCTGCGCCGAAAAAATGCGCCGATCGTGGGATGCGCCATGTACCATCACGAGCCACGGCGCGCTTGCGCCGGCGCCGACAATGGTCTCGAAATTCACACCCATTAAGCTTCCGCCTCACAGTCCCTATGATCGGCCATGATAATAGGTGCGCTCTCATCGGTCCATTAGGGCGACCCGACCCTTGGGCCCGTGCTTGGAATGTGCCTCCGGATCTTTTTGGAACCGGGGGGCCGAACGATCCAGCCGCTGCCATCCGGCCCCGATTTCCCGGCCGGCACAGGCGCGTCGGGCTAGACGATACGCGGCAAAAGGTCGAAGATCGGCGACGCGAACGGAGCGATGCGATTCCCCGCGGCGCTTCTGCGACGGTGTCGTTATCGGCCCTCGGAGCGTGTCCCGAGAAAAAGGAGTCGCATCCGCTCGGTTGAGGTTCCGAAACGCGGGTCGTCTTGCGATCGAGACGACCTTGACAGCGAGCCGCTTCCGGGGGTCGGAACGGCACTTTACGAAATGAGGAGGCAAAATGCTCGAACCCAAGCGTCCGATCCATCGCGGCATTGGCGCGCGCGCGGACGGGCGGCGCTTCCACCATCCGGATTTCGACAAGATGCAGGCGCGCGGCTGGAAGGCGGCGCTGGCCGAGGCGGAGATTCCGGAGAAGGCCTGGCAGGCCGAGCAGGCGCGCGCCAAGCGGCTCGGCCTCGAGGCGGCAGCCAGCATCCAGGACCGTTCGATCTCTACCTTCTCGCGGGGCGAGCTGCCGCATTTTGCCGGCATCAACACCTTCCTCAAGGCGCCCTACATCGAGGACGTGCACCAGATCGGCCGCTTCGATGCCTGCATCCTCGGCGCCCCGTTCGACGGCGGCACGACCTACCGGCCCGGAACGCGCTTCGGACCCCAGGGCATGCGCCGCATCTCGGCCCTCTACACGCCCTACAATTACGAGCTCGGCGTCGATCTGCGCGAGCAGATGACGCTGTGCGACGCGGGCGACGTGTTCGTGATCCCGGCCAATCTCGAGAAGACCTTCGACCAGATCAGCCGCGCGATGGCGCACGTGTTCTCCTCGGGCGCGTTCCCGATCGTGCTCGGCGGCGACCATTCGATCGGCTTCCCCACCATGCGCGGCATCGCCCAATGCACCTCGAAGAAGATCGGCATCATCCATTTCGATCGCCACGCCGACATTCAGGAGAAGGATCTCGACGAGCGCATGCACACCACACCCTGGTTCCACGCGACCAACATGCCGAACGTGCCGGCGACCAATCTGGTGCAGATCGGCATCGGCGGCTGGCAGGTGCCGCGCGAGGCGGTGAAGAATGTGCGCGCCCGTGAAACCAACGTGCTCACCATCCGCGACGTCGAGGAGCTCGGCCTCGACAGGACGGCAGAGCTCGCGCTCGAATGGGCCTGGAAGGGCGTCGACGCGGTGTATCTCAGTCTCGACGTCGACAGCGTCGATTGCGGCTTCGTGCCCGGCACCGGGTGGCCCGAGCCCGGCGGCTTCCTGCCGCGCGAGATTCTGACGCTGGTGGGCAAGGTCGCGGCCGAAGGATTGTGCGGCATGGAAGTGGTGGAGGTTTCCCCTCCCTACGACACGTCGGACATCACGTCGCTTCTGGGCGTGCGCGTCATCGTGGACGTGCTCGGGTCGCTCGTCGCCCACGGCAAGCTCGGGAAGCACAAATCGATCATCGACAAGCCGGTGAGCTACACATGACCGCCGAGGAACGGAAGGCGCTCGAGGTTGCCTTCATCGAGGGCTTTCGCACCGCGGCCGACAAGATCGCCTTCCTCCGGCTCGCGCGCGTGCCGCTCGAGCTCGCGGACGGCGGCAAGCTGGTCGAGGTGCGGCTCCAGGACCGGGTCGAGGTGGGAGCGGTCTCGCCCGGCTTCGGCTCGCGCGCGCTGGTCTATCAGCCGCTTCCCGGCCGGCTCGCGAAAGAGGCGACGGCGCTCGAGCTCGTCTACCGGACGATCGATGGCGATCGCGCGCTCACCCTCGGGGAAGTGCTCTCGGAAGAGCCGGCCACGGGTGCCTCGGCCCGAGGCTCGCAGGCTCCGCGCGGCGATGAACGCCGTGGACACGGCCACGAGCACCCACACCGCGAAGGAGACGACCGCAGACGGGACCACGATCATCGACAGGATCGCGACTCATCCCATGCGATCGAGGCGTTGCGCGTCGATCCGACGTGGCGCGCCGGGCGGGACTGATCCACGCCGTCCGGCGCGGCGTGTCACGCGCCTCGAAACAAGTCCGTCGGAAGGTCCTGGATATAGGTCAGGACCTCCCGGCTCGAGACGACGTCGGCGTATTTGGCGTCCATATCGCGCAAATTGATCGCGTGCGACACCTCGGAGCGGTCGAAGCAACCGTCCTCAACCACAATGCAGCGCAGATTGTTGCTGAACGCGTCGACGACAGTCGCGCGAACGCATCCGCTGGTCGTGGTGCCCATGAACAACAGGCTGTCGACCTTGAGGTCGACAAGATAGCTCAAAAGCGGCGTGCCGAAGAACGCGCTGGGCTTCTTCTTCTTGATGACGATGTCGTTCTCCCTGGGCGCGATCGCCGCCACGATCTCGTTCCCCGCATTGTCGATGGCGCCCGGCTCGAGCATGCGCTTGTTCTTCCAGAGCCAGCCGCCCATGTCGAACCCGCTCGGATGCCATTCGTATGTCGAATAAACGACGGGCAGGCCCTTCGACCGTCCGGCCGCGAGGACGCGCGCGATCACCTCGATCGCCGGCCAACTCGTCTCGCCGCACGTATTCGGCCAGCGTTTGATCGCTTCGAGAATGGGCTCGGGCCGGTCGCCTGCGAAGCCGTAGCTCACGTCGATCACCGCCAGCGCCGGTCGCTTGCCGAAGCCCGCGCGCTGGGCGTAGCCGGACGCGGCGAATATCTCCCGGTCGCGCTCGGTCAGGTAGCGGTCCCATATACGCGGCGGCGGTCCCGACATTCGATCCTCCTTCGTCTGGCGCGGCAGTGCCGGCCCGATCCGACCGGGACGCGCCGGTGCGCCATCGAAGCATTCACCCGAAAATTAATCAATAGATTAAACGCGGCCGCTCTGCGGCGCCGCAATGAGCGACGGCAATGTCGGGTCGAAGACAAGATCGACCGTCGACTGGGCTGGGTTCCCTGGTAAAAATGCGGGGGATCGGCTCGGGCTTGAGCCGGGGGACCGGCGGGATTGCCGGTTAATCTCCGGCCGCGGGCGACCGCGCGCGTTAATTGCTCGATGAAAATCGGCCGATGGTGCGTTATAGTTCCCGAAATTAAACGACCGCGGAGGAGGCAAGTCATGGCTGCAAAAAGGCGTCGAGGACCGGCGGCGAAGCCGAACAAGAAGTCGCCGGCGCGGCGCACGGGGCGCCGCATCCATCTCCATGTCGAGAACGACACAAGCCTCGGCCCGGTATTCGAGGTCTCGCGCGAGCGCGTCGCGGCGGCCTTGCGGCGGCATCCGGCGCTCAAGGGCAGGGTCGCGGTCTCGATCGGCTATGACGGGGATGTTTTCGAGCGCGCCATGCGCACGGCGGACGTCCTGTTCGGCTGGAAATTCGCGCATGTGGGGCTGGCGGCGCGCGCACCCCGGCTGCGCTGGGTCCACGTCCACGGGGCGGGAGTCAACCATCTCATGCCCCTCGATTGGCTGCCAAAGGGCGCGGTGCTGACCAATAGCCGGGGCGTGCACGGTGCCAAGGCCGACGAATACACGATCATGGCGCTCCTGATGCTGAACAACCATTTGCCGCGAATCGTGACCAACCAACGCGCTCGGAAGTGGCAGCAGCTCTACAACACGGCGATCGCGGGCAAGACCTTGCTGATCGTCGGCGTCGGTCACATCGGCGGCGGAGCGGCCAGATGGGCGCGCCGTTTCGGCCTGTGCGTCATCGGCATCCGCCGGTCCGGCAGGCCGCACCCGCATGTCGACGAGATGCACCGTCCGGCGGCGTTGCGCCGGCTCTTGCCGAAGGCCGATTTCGTCTTGATCGCGGCGCCCCATACGCGCGAGAGCCACCATTTGATCGGCGCGCGCGAGCTCAAGCTGATGAAGGACGGCGCGGGCCTGATCAACTACAGCCGGGCGCAGCTTGTCGATTACGGCGCATTGGCGCCCCATCTCAAGCGCGGCCGCCTGGCCGCGGTCCTCGACGTGTTCGACCCCGAGCCGTTGCCGCCGAGCTCGCCCATTTGGAGCTTGCCCAACCTGATCGTCACGCCTCATTCATCGTCGGACGACCTCGACCTCTATACGCCGAAAACGCTCGATCTCCTGTTCGGGAACATGGAGCGCTTCATCGCCGGAAAGCCGCTGGTGAATCGGGTATCGCCGCGGAGCCAGTATTGACGGCCCGCCTCGGTACCCCGACGCGCCCGACGCGTCCGATGCGGCATGCGGAAATAGGCGGCGCCTCCCGTCGGAGACGCCGCCGTTCCGTCGATGCGGTCGCGTAGGCCGGCCTATTTGATTATCGCCTGCGATGCCGGTCCGCCGGCCGGATAGTAGGTGCGCTTGATGTGGAAGTAGCCGCCGAGGTCCTTCTTGTAGGGCTCCTCGTATTTGGTCCAGGTGCCGTTCGTGTCCATGTATTCGAGCAAGGTATTCAGGAACGTGAGCAATTCCGGCTCATGGTGCTTGAGCGCCCAAGAGATCGGCGAGGTGTCGAGCGGATCGGTGCCGAACAGGTCGGCAAGCTGGTCCGGATGGGTCTCCACGTCGCGCGCGCTGACGAACGCGTCCCAGTAGGCCGCGTCGGCCCGGCCGGCGAGCACCTCGAGCGAGCCCTGGCTCTGATTCGTGCTCTCGACGCCCACGATCTTCGCATGCTTGAAGTGCGACTTCAGCCAGTCGTACGGCGCGCCGCCGAGGGGCGAGGCGATGGTGATCCCCGGCTTGTCCAGATCCATGATGTTCTTCACGTCCTTGAACCGGGTCTCCGCATCCTTCTTGCGCACGACCACGTCGTTGCCCATGAACGCGTAAGGTTGGGTGAACGAAAGCGCCAGAGCGCGTTGCGGCGTGGCGAAAGGCGCGCCGACGAAGACGTCGATCTGGTCGGACTGGAGCGCCGCCGCGAAGGTGCCCCAGGTCTGCTCGATCCAAACCGGCTTGATCTTGATCGATTCGAACATCGCGTTGAGCGCGTCGATATACACGCCCGAGAGCTTGCCGGTTTTCGGATCCTTCATCATCAAGGGCGGGTAGTTGACGTAGCCCAGGTGAATTTCCTTCGAGCTCACGATATCGTCCAGATCCCGCGCCGCCGCCTTGTGCGGCGCGCTCAGCAGCAGGACGGACGCCAACGTCGCCGCGGCGCCCGCCCATAAAATTTTCCTCGTCTTGCGCATTTTCGCCTCCATTCCGTTTGTCCGCTGTTATTGGACCCCGCCGATCGGGATCCGGTTCTTGGACCTCTCAGTACCCAAGTCTCAAATCGACCGCGTTGCGCAGCGGTTGGCCGCGCATGTAGCGGCCCAGATTGTCGAACGTCAGATCGAGCGTGTCTGGAACGTATCGGTCGACGTCCGACGACGAGCAGTGCGGGCTGATGATCAAATTCCTCGTGCGCCATAGGGGGGACGAGGCCGGGAGCGGCTCTTCCTCGAAGGCGTCGAGCACGGCGCCCGAGAGCCGACCGCTCTCGAGCAACGCCCTGAGCGCGTCGTAATCGACGGTGGCGCCTCGGCCGAGATTCGCGAATCCGGCGCCCGGTTTCATGGCTTCGAGCTCGCGGCGGCCGACGAAGTGGCGTGTCGCGCCCGTGAGCGGCAGCGTTACCAGTACGAAATCGGCCCGCGCCATCGCCTTGCGCACCTGCGCCGGCCGGAACATCTCGTCCACGTGCGGATGTGCGCCGCCGCCGCGCCGCACGCCGAGCACCGTCATGCCCATCGCTTTGCACAGCTCGGCGGCGCGCCCGCCGATTCGCCCGACGCCCACGATCGCAACCGTCTTGCCCCGGATCGGGCTGCCGAACACCGTGTGCCAGCGGGCACGGCGTTGGTTCGTGGTCATGATCGGGACGTTGTGGTTGAGCATCAGAAGCGCCGTGAGCCCGAACTCGCCGTGCTTCTCGGCGTGAACGCCGGAATTGTTCGTCATGACCACGCCCCGCGGCAGCCAGTCGAGCGGCGAGACGTGATCGATGCCGGCGGAGGTGAGCTGGATCCACCGGAGCTTGGGCGCGCGCTTGCGGAAATTCCCCGGTTTGAAATCGAGGCCCATGAAGACGAGGATCTCGGCGTCGCGCATCTCCGCGTCGAAGCTCCGGAAATCCCAGCCGATCGTGGCGCGCACCCGGCGCGCAAGTGCCGGATGCCGGGCGGCCGCCTCGGCATAGTGCTCGGCCTCGACCTGTACGTGCTTGTGGTAGGTCGAGACGTTCTCGATGTGCATGTGAACGACATGCCCGCGCGACGATGGGCGACGGAGAGCGGTCATCGGCTGTCTTCCCTCTTCTTCGTTCCGGTCCGCGTCAATGCAGGACGCTATTGATGAAGGCGCGCGTTCGCGCCTCGAGCGGATCGCGCAGGACCTGCTCCGGCGGCCCACGCTCGATGATGACGCCGTGGTCCATCATGACGACCTTGTCGGCGACCTCGCGCCCGAAGCCGATTTCGTGGGTGACGACGACCAGGGTCGTGCCGTGAAGGTGCGGGCCGCCGTTGCGGGCGAGCGAGCGAATGACGTCGAGCACCTCGCCCACGAGCTCGGGATCGAGCGACGAGGTCGGTTCGTCGAACAGCATCGCCTTGGGCTCCATGGCGAGCGCGCGCGCGATCGCGGCGCGCTGCATCTGGCCGCCCGAGAGCGCGTTGGGGTAGACGTTGCGCTTGGCGGCGAGCCCGACCCGCTCGAGGAGCGCCATGCCGCGCTCGGCGGCGACCTTCGCATTCTCCTTCTTCACCACCACGAGCCCCTCGATCACGTTTTGCAGGACCGTCTTGTGCGGCCAAAGATGAAAATGCTGGAACACCATGCTCATGTGGGCGCGCATCTCGGCGATGCGCCGTTCGCTCTGGCGCACCCTTTTGCCGTTGGGCAGCTTGCGGTACCCCACCAGCGCCCCGTCGAAATGGATTTCGCCGTCGTCGTACTCTTCGAGAAAATTGAAGCAGCGCAGCATGGTCGACTTGCCCGACCCGCTCGGCCCGATCACGACCATCACCTCGCCGCGCTCGACCTCGAGCGAGACGCCTTTCAGGACCTCGAGGGTGCCAAAGCGCTTCCGCAGATTGCGTACCGCGAACATCGGTCCGCCGTTGGCGCTCGGAACGGCGGCGCCGGTCTCGCGGGGATTGGCGTCGTGCATCGGCACTCCTCTCGCTCCACGGCGCGCGCGGCGCGCCGTCGTGTTAGCGTGCGCTTTTGACCCAATATTTCTCGAGCAGCCGCGAAATGTAGATGAGCGGGTAGATCATCATCGCGAACACGATGGCCGTCGCCGAATAGACCTCGAGCGGGCGGTAGGTCGAGATGATCAGCACGTCGGACGCATGCAGCAGCTCGTACACGGCGAGAATCGATCCGAGCGTCGTGAGCTTGATCAGGTTCGCGGTCTCGTTCATGAAGGGCGGGATCATGCGCCGGACGGCCTGGGGCAGGATGATGCGCCACATGGCCTGGTATTGGACCATGCCGACCGACTTCGCGGCGTCGACCTGGCCGCGCTCGATCGAGAGGATGCCGCCGCGGAAGATCTCGCTGAAGTAGGCCGCCGTGTGCAAGCCGAGGCCGAGGGCGACCGAGGCGAAGGCACTGAGCCGGATGCCGGTGATGATCGGCAGCGCATAGTAGATCCACACGAGCTGGACCAGGGCCGGCGTGCTGCGGAAGGTCTCGACGTAGATCGCGGCGGGGATGCGCAGCAATCGGGAGCGCGACAGGCGCGCGAACGCGATCAGGAGGCCCAGCACGACCGCGATCGAGAATGCGACGCCCGTGAGCTCGGCCGTAACCTCCGCGCCGTAAACGAAGACCTGCCAGTTGTCGTAAACGGCATCGAAATGCCACTGGTACATATCGCCCCCGTCGCCCCTCCCGATCCGTCATTACGCGGCGACCGAACCCGCGGCCGCCGCGTCGCTCAACCCCCGTCGCCCAACCCCCGCCGATGCCCCGTCGGGCCGCCTAGAGCCGGCCCGCGGCGCGCGCGACCGGGCGCGCCGAGACCGTCTCGCCGTCCAACACGCGGTCGAGAACCCAGTTCGCGAACGCGTGCACGAGCGTTTCCTTGCGCGACACGCGACCGGGACGCGCGAGCGGGGATTGCAGCCCCTGGTGCTGAAGCTCGGCGATGCCGTTGTCTTCGGGGATCGAGAGATCGCAGCGCTCGTAGTAGATCCGCGCGATCTCCTCGAAGTCGGGCCGTTCGATGGTCGTCTCCGGAAACGCGTGCGCGACGACGACCTCGGTGCGGGCCGGGCCGCGCGGATAAAGCTCGACCCAGAAGAGTCCGTCCTGATTGCAGGCGAGCGTGGTCGCTGGGTAGACGATCACGAAATAGGTTCCGTTGCGCGCCTTTTCGGTCAGCGTCGGAATCCACGGGAAGGCGCCCGCACTGGCGGGGAGCGTGGCGATCGACTTCTTGGTCCGGTAATAGGCCGCGGCCCAATTGCGCCTCTGGGGCTCGTAGACCAGTTTCTGAGCCCCGATCGAGTGGCGATGCACCGTCGCCGTATGGTAATCCTCGATCGAATTCTCCGCGAGCAGCTTCCAGTTGCAGTTGACGCTGTAGCTCTTGCGCCGCACGCAGCGCATGCGCCCGAACCCGTAGCACTGGAGGAACGCCGGCAGGTCGCCGAGATAACTCGCGAGGCTCTCGGCGTCGGAATCGAAATTCACGAACATGAACCCGTCCCAGGTCTCGAGCCGGACCGGCTGGAGCGAGAAGTCCGCGCGATCGAAACCGTGCACGCCCTCCATCCCGGGTGCCGCGACGAGGGCGCCGTCGAGCGCGTACGACCAGCTGTGATAGGGACACGCGATGTAGCGCGTGCAGCGGCCCGCCCCCTTGAGCAACAGCGCGCCGCGGTGGCGGCACGTATTCGCCAATGCGCGCGGCACGCCGTCGCGGCACCGTACGACGATGATGGGAATGCCCGCAATATCGGCCGTGAAATAGTCGCCGGCCTTGGGAATTTGGTCGGCGCGCCCGAGAAAATTCCAGGCGCGGCGGAAAATCCGCTCCGCCTCGCGCTGATAGAATTCGGGCGACGTGTAACAGGAGGCCGGCAGGTGCTCGGCCTCCTCGATGGGATTCCGGACCCGATCGTAGCGCTCCGTTCGGAACAGTTCTGACGCTTCTGCCATCCCCCCGGATCCTGCAAAATCGGGGCCACGCCCATTGGCGTGGCCACCGGCGCATGATATGATGATTTAACCGACCGATCAATTAATAGTACAGGCGATGGCGCGTTCAGCAACGTCGAAAAGCCGTCAAGCGGGCGCCGATTTTTGGTGCGACTGCTCACTTGTTGTGCATTGCGCGGCGCCGCGGGAGCGGCAAGTGCGCGCCGGGACGCGCGCCGCCGCGGGTCCGCGTCGGCGCGTGCCGCTGCGGCGGAAGTCGCCGGCCCGCGGTCGCGGAGATGTTGCGCGGCCGTGCGCAGATCGGGCGGCGCGGCCATGCGTCTAGTGGGAAAATCGATCGTCGTAACGGGGGGCGGGACGGGCATCGGGTTGGAGCTCGCGCGACAACTCGTCGCACGCGGCAACCGTGTTGCGATCTGCGGCCGTCGGCGCGCGAAGATCGACGCAGCGCAGAGCGCGATTCCCGGGCTCGAGGGCATCGCGTGCGACCTCGGCGCGGAAGGCGGGGTCGAGGCGCTGGACGAGTTCGTGCGCTCGAAGTTCGAGAACATCGACATGCTGGTCAATAACGCCGCGGTGCAGGTCCAAACGACCCTTCTCGATGGCAAGGCCGGAAGCGCCGATCTGGCCCACGAGCTCATGACCAATCTCGGCGCGCCGTTGCGTCTGGCGCAACTTTTCATGCCCATGCTGCTGCGCCGACCCGAGGCTGCGATCGTCAACATGATCTCGTTGCTGGGCATTTTGCCCAAGGCCAATGCGCCCGGCTATTGCGCTTCCAAGGCGGGGCTCTACGCCTTCACCCGATCTTTGGAGCTTGCGCTTGCGGGCTCGCGGGTCCGCGCGATCGCCGTTTTTCCGCCCATGGTCGAGACGCCGATGACCCATGGGCGCGGGACCGACAAAATGCCGGTCGAAGCCTTCGTACGGGCGATGATCGCCGACATCGAGCGCGGCAGGCGCGACATTCGAGTCGGCCAGGCGCGCACCGTCTTGATGCTTAACCGAGTCTTGCCCGGCCTCGCCTGGTGGCGCACCAGGCGCATGTCGGCGGGAGCGACAATGCCGCTAACGGACTGACGATATTGACCCGATTTGCGCTTACCGGGACGCGCGGCCGGCACCGCGTTCCCGGTTTGGACCGAAGCTGAACGCCAGATGAGTTGCAGGGAATCGGCGCTTCGGCTAATGACTTGGAAATCGCGACACGCGGCAGTTGCAAGGCCGCGCCGCGCAGTTCGGCAGCGTCGAGCGCCTGCCAAGCGAGGAAACGTCAAAATGGCCCGCGATACGACCCACACTCTTCACCGCTCGAGCGGCAACGCTCAGCGCGAGAAGCTCCTGATGGTCGGCCTCGAGCTGTTCTCGAGCCGCGACTTCGCGTCCGTGACGATCAAGGAGATCGCCAAGGCCGCCAAGGTGAATTCGGCGCTGATCTACTACTATTTCCGCAACAAGGAGGACTTGTTCCGCGCCAGCATCGAGTATGCGATCCTGCAGGCGCTCGAGAACTACAGCCGGCTCAAGGACAGGCATTCGAATCCGGTCGACCTTATCGACGACTGGTTCGAGAACAACATCGAAATGGCGCCCGCGTTCCAGAAGCTCGTCAAGGTGCTGCTGGATTATTCCAACTCCCGGATCCGGCTGGCCTCCGTGGATGCGCTTGCCAAACTCTTCTATCGCGAGGAAATAAGCATTCTCTCGAACAGCATCAGGCACGCCGTCGGCCTGGGCGCGTTCGATCCGGTCGACGCCGACCGGGCGGCGACCTTCGCGTCCGTTCACTTGGACGGCATCATGGCCGCCTCGATGATCCGACGCGACTTCGACCTGGGCGCCGAGATCGCCAATCTGCGGGAGCAGTTCTGGCTCTATGTCGGCTATCGGAAGGCGCGACGGACGATCAAGAAGAGCGCCTGACGAAAATCGCCTCGGCCGCTCCGGGGCGCTCTTCCGTGCCGCGCACGGGCGGCCATCGAGCGGCCGAGCCGGTTTTGCGCGCCTCTAGGACGGCGCCCTGACGCGCCTGCGATCGTGCCGCCGGGCATGGGGCTTCCGCTTGGCCGCGAGGCAGTCGGGAGTCGAATTCCCCAACCGTTTCTCAAGGAACAGACCGCGCTCGACCGGCGATTTGGCCGTGCCGCGCGATGAGCGTCTCGACGCCGACGGACGTCGCGTGGCGACGCGCGCGTCCACGCGACCGTTTCGACGCCGCGGCGCGACGATGCCCGCCGATTTTCAATTGACCAATTAATTATCGTCGGGCATCATCGGTCGTCCATCGAATCGTGCCGCGGCGCGTGCCGCGCATCTCGACGTAGACCCGATTGCGCGACGCGATCGCCCCATCGACCTCGGAATTGTGATGAGGCGGGCGAAACCGGTCGGCGGATTTGCGCGGTAACGGCCCGATGCGACGGCGCGCGAGGCGGGGCGGCGACGATGCGAAAGGCGCCGGGGTCGCACGCGCCATCGGGCCGGGCCCATCTTGGGTGCGCGGTTTATCCACCAGGAGGACGAGGGTCATGGCTGCAGGAAGTGGACGGACGAGCCGCAATTTTTCGGCCGGCGACGGTGCCGCCGGGGCCAGCCGGGGGGCCGGCGCTAAAAGCCCGTCCCGCGGCGCGGGCGAGGATTTCACCGCGCTCAGGCGCGAGCTCGAGGGGCGAGGCGTCAAATACTGCCTCGCGTCCTACGTCGACGTCCATGGCATCCCCAAGGCAAAAAGCGTTCCGATCGACCATTTCGAACGCATGATGCGCGGCTCGGAGCTGTTCACGGGGGCTGCCCTCGACGGGCTGGGCCAGGCGCCCAACGACGACGAGCTCGCGGTCCATCCCGATCCGCGCGCCATCACCGTGCTCCCCTGGCGTCCGGAGATCGCCTGGGCGCCGGGCGGGTTGCGCTTCCACGACGAACCCTGGCCGATGTGCGCGCGCAACGTGCTGACGCGGCAGATCGAGCGCCTGGCGCGCCACGGCCTCACCTTCAATCTCGGCGTCGAATGCGAGGTCTTCCTGGTGCGGCGCGAGGGCGACGCGCTGAGGCCCGCCAATCCGCTCGACGTGCTGCCGAAGGCCGCATACGACGTGATCGGCCTGGTCGAGAACCACGCGTGGCTGGACGAGGTCGTCGGCCACATGAACGGTCTCGGATGGGAGGTCCACTCGTTCGACCATGAGGACGCCAACAGCCAGTTCGAGTTCGATTTCGCCTATTCGGACGTGCTCACCATGGCGGACCGCTTCACGCTCTGGCGCATGATGATGAAGGAGGTGTCCCGACGTCATGGCTGGGAGGCGACATTCATGGCCAAGCCCTACGCCGACCGGACCGGGAGCGGGGCGCATTTCAACATGTCGCTGGCCGACGCGCGCACGGGCGAGAACAAGTTCGGCGACGGGAGCGACCGGCGCGGTTGCGGCCTGTCGAGCCTCGCATACAAATTTCTTGCCGGCATCCTGCGTCACGCCCCGGCGATCGTGGCGACGACCTGCTGCACCGTGAATTCCTACAAGCGCCTGATCAAGACCGGCTCGATGACCGGCTTCACCTGGGCGCCCGTCTTCATCTCGTACGGCGGCAACAACCGCACCCACATGCTGCGCGTTCCCATGGTGCGGCCGCAGATCGAGGGCGCGCCCGGCGATCACCAGGGCGTCTACCTCTCCGGGGCGCGCATCGAATGCCGCGCGGTCGACCCATCCATGAACCCGTATCTCGCGGCGGCCATGATGCTCGGTGCCGGTCTCGAGGGCATCGAGGAAAATCTCGACCCGGGCGACCCGCACAACGTCAACATGTACGAGCTGTCCGAAGCCGAGCTGGCCGCGCGCGGCGTCAAGACCCTGCCGCGCACGCTCCAGGAGGCGGTCGCCGCTTTCGCCGCCGACCCGCTCTCCCGCAAAGTGTTCGGCGACGATCTGTTCAATTCCTATGTCGACATCAAGGAGCGGGAGTGGTGGAATTACCACGGCGCGATCTCGAAGTGGGAGCTCGACACCTATCTCACGCGGTACTGACGCGCGGGCGCGCTACGGCGGTCGGGAGGCGGAAATGACGCTGGCTGATGACATGTTCGATCCGGCGCATTATCAGCGCGTGCGGTTGCCGGCGCTCGAGGCGGAGACGTTGCCGCCCTGGTGCTACACGGCACCGGCGTTCTACCAACGCGAGGTCGAGCGAATTTTCAAGCGGACTTGGAACTTCATCGGCCGCGAGGACGAAGTCCCGAATTCGGGCGACTACATGACGTTCGACCTGTTCGGCGAGCCGCTCGCGATCGTTCGCGGCCGCGACGGCGTGGTGCGCGCCTTCGTCAACATCTGCCGTCATCGCGGCACGCGCATGCTCTCGGGCAACGGCAATTGTCGCGTGATCAGCTGCCCTTACCACGCCTGGGCCTACAGTCTCGACGGCCAGCTGGTCGCGACGCCGGGCATGGAACAGACGGCTCAATTCAGCCGCGACGATTACGGGCTTCTGCCGGTGCGCCTGGAGAGCTGGGAGGGATTCATCTTCGTCAATTTCGACCGGTCCGCGCCCGGGCTCATGGCGCATCTGGGCAACCTGCCCCAGGCGCTCGCCTCCTATCGCATGTCGGAGATGGTGTGCGTTCGTCGCCGCGAGTTCGACCTGGCCTGCAACTGGAAGATCTACCTCGAGAACGCGATGGAGGAATACCACACGCCGACGGTCCACAAGCAATCGATCGGCAAGCAAACGACCGTGCAGGAGAAGAGCGAAGGAGAATGGGACGGCCTCTATATGCCGTCGGAGGAGACCATCGCATTGCTCGCCGAGGATCTGCCCGACGCATTCGCGCCGATTCCGACGCTCGACGCAAAGGCGGCGGCAGGGGCCTACTTCCTGTCCATCTATCCCTGTACCTTCTTCGCAACGACGCAAGATTGCATGTGGTGGCTTCAGGAGTTTCCCTCCGGACCCGGACGCACCAAGGTCGTGATCGGCTCGTGCTTCCCGCGCGCGACCGTCGCGCGCCCCGATTTCGCGTCGCGCGTCCAAAAATACTACCGGCGCTGGGACAAGTCGCTGCCCGAGGACAACGCCATCTCCGAGCTCCAGCATGAGGGCGTCAATTCCTCATTCAGTCGGCCCGGCCGGCTCTCGTTCCACGAACCGGTGGTACGCGACATCGCGAATTGGGTGCTGGACCACGTGCTGGACTGAGCGGCAGGACGGCGAAGCGGTCGACCCGTGGCGCGCCACGACGCGCGAGCGAGATTAATCGGAAGGTATCGGCGGCATGGCGAAGAAGGCGAGCTTTCGGGATTTTTTGGCCAAGCTCGATGCGAATGGCGAGCTGCTGCACCTGAAGAAGCCGGTCGACCCGCGCTCTCTTTCGACGCTGATCGCGCAGTCGTCCCAGGCGGTCATGTTCGAATCGGTGAGCGAGTATCCCGATTGGCGCGTGGCGGGAGGTCTCGTCGGCACGCGCCGCCGGCTTGCGCTCGCGATGGGCTCGAGCGAGGACGACGTCGCCGTTCACTTCGAGCGCGGGCTCCGGAACCCGATCGCTCCCGTCATGGTCGACCAGGCGCCGTGCCAGGAAGTGATCCAGGAGGGTGCCGCGGTCGATCT
>Ga0335073_10007452_pt1 | contig 15353 bp, 13 predicted proteins | sample Lox_Sample_22_FD_207093 | JGI IMG/M metagenome (GOLD analysis project Ga0335073, IMG submission 207093) | Soil microbial communities from Loxahatchee National Wildlife Refuge, Florida, United States - Lox_Sample_2.2 | ecosystem: Environmental > Terrestrial > Soil > Wetlands | place: USA... | reverse complement strand
CCCTGATCGCGGGCGGCGTCACTGCTCCACCGCCGTGTCCGCGATCACGTCGAACTCGTTGCCCTCCGGATCGGCAGGGGTGATCAAGCGGGCACCGTTTTTCGCCGTCTTGCCCTCCGGTACCTGAAGGAACATCCAATGCGGGGTCGCGGTCATTCTTCCGGTGTCCTTTCGAGTGTGATCTCTTACTCGAAAGTCTGCCGGCCGCCCGGTCATCCGCGTAGAAGCGGATGTGTTGGGTTCGTGATGACGAATGTCAGGCCACCGCTGACGAATGTCACAGCCAGCCGGCGTCGCGCGCTATCCGGATGGCGTCGAGGCGATTACGCCCGCCGGTCTTAGCGATGGCGTTCGACAGGTAATTCCGCACGGTCGTCGACGCGAGCGACAGACGCAGCCCGATCGCGTCGGTGGTCAGCCCCTGCTCGGCCGCGCGCAGCACGTCCGCTTCCCGCGCGGTGAGCGGGCTGGCCCCCGTCTCCAGCGCGGCCGCGACCATGCCGGGGTCGATCACCCGCTCCCCGGCCGCCACCCGCCGGATGCCGTCCGCCAGCGTCCTCGCCGGCGCGTCCTTCGGGATGAACCCGCGCACGTGCACTTTCAGCGCCCGCAGCAGGTTCCCGGGCTGGCTCATCCCGGTCAGGACCACCACCCGGCACTGTGGCAGCTCCTCATGCAGCCGCTCCGCCGCGGTCAGCCCGTCGAGCCCCGGCAGCCCGATGTCCAGCACGGCCACGTCCGGTTCGGTCTTCAGCGCGGCCGCCACGATCAGGTCGCCGCGGTCGAGTTCGGCGACGACCTGCATGTCCTTCTCCAGTCCGAGCAGCGCTGCGATCGCACCCCGGATCAGGTGCATGTCCTCGGCGATGAGCACCTTGATCATGGGAACTCCACTACCAGCTGGAACCGTCCATCGCCGGCCGGTCCCGAGGTGACGCGGCCGGAAAAGGCGCGAGCTCGTTCGGCCAGTCCGGTAAGGCCGCTGCCCGCACCCGGCGGGCGGGACCTTACCCCGTCGTTGATGATCTCCAGCCGGTCCGGCGATGCCGTGATCAGGCAGGTAGTGGCCTCGGAGTGGCGCAGGACGTTCGTCACGCCTTCCCGCAGTGCCCATGCGAACACGGTCCGAACGCCGGGTGGGATCCCCTGGTCCCCCAGCTGCACCACGGTCTCGATGCCGGCGGCGGCCAGCAGGGCGCGAGCGCCCTCGGCCTCGGCCCGCAGGTCAACGGCCGCGGCGTTCCTGGTCACGGTCAGCACGTCGTGCAGCGCGTTCCGCGCGGTCGCGGTGAGCGTGGCCATCTCCGCCCGCGCCGCGTCCCGGTCCTGCTCGAGCAGCGCGAGCGCCAGGTCGCCGCGCAGCGAGATCGCGGTCAGGCTCTGCCCGGTCAGGTCGTGCAGGTCGCGGCTGACCCGCAGCCGCTCCCGCGTGATCGCCAGCTCGGCCAGCTCGGTCCGCGCGTCTTGCAGCTCGCCGACCACCCGCACCAACCGCGCCGCGCCGTACAGGGCCGTGATCCCGCAGGTCAGGGCGATGCCCCACCACTCCATCACAAACGCGAAGGCGGCTGCGCCCGTCCCGGGGTGGCTGGTCAGGTAGACCCAGGCGCAGCTTGCCAATGTGCCGATCACCGGCGCCGCGGCCAGTGCGACCGCGAGCCGGCGGCGGGGGACGAGCATCAGCGCCGACGCCCCGAGCATCTCCTGGGTCCCCCACCAGTTCGTGGTGTACCAGTACATCGGCACGTAGACGAGCGCCGCCGTGACGAGCAGCGTCGGCCACGCCCACCGCGGCCGTTCGCCGCGGGAGGCGGCGTAACTGGTCCGCACCTGCAGCGCGGCGAGGGCGGCGCCGCACGCCGCCGGCGCGTAAGGGGCCCGCCCCGGCGCCCCCGGGGAGCCGAGCGAGGTGATGACCGGGGAGATCGCGGCCACCGCCAGGGTGAGTGCGACCATCGCCCGATACGGGGTCTTCGGTGTCCAGAACGCGGTGGTCACGCCGCGTCCTCACGGCACGCGCGATCGGCAGGCCGGTTCAGCCCGATGACAAGCTCACCGTCCGCTGTGGCCGCGGTGAGCACGCACTCGCGCAGGCCGCGGTCCTCCAGCGCGCGGGCGACCATCTCGCGCAGCGCGGTGCGGGCGGTCTCGGGCAGCTCAGCCGGGAGCTTTTCCGGAGAGTCGAGCGCTAGGCGGCCGCGGATGCCGGCGGCCGACAGCAGCGTCACGGCCGCGCGCAGCTCCCCCTCCGCTGACACGTCCCGGTAACCGGACAGCATCGCGCGGGCCCGCGCCAGCGTGTCCCGCGACCGGGCGGTGAGTGCCTCCAGTTCCCCGGCGGACCGGTCGGGAGCCGACTCGGCCAGGGCCTGGGCCAGCTCGCCGCGCGCCGCGATCCGCTCCAGCGCGGCGCCGAGCGTGCCGGCCACCTCGTCGTCTATCCGCTGGCGTTCGATGATCACGGCCTTGGCGGCAAGCTGGCGGCGGGCGGCGTCCAGCTCCCTGGCCGTCCTGGTCAGCCAGACCAGGACGGCCAGGGCCACCCCGGCCCACAGCACGTCCATCACGTCGACGGCGCCGTACTGGACCTTGTCCTGCGAGCTGAGCAGCGGCGCCGAGGCGGCCGGGTGCGTGCTCAGCAGCGCCACCGAGACCGCCGCGAGGCCCAGCACCAGCGCGAACGCCGCGATGCTGGCCGGCGGCCGGAAGTAGATGAGCGCCAGCGCGGCAGGCATCGTGAGCATCAGCGCCCAGTCGTAACCGGCAAGCGGCGCCACCGCGACCACCGGCAGCGCGACGGCGGCCAGCAGCCAGCTGGACCACCGCGGCCGGACGTTGCGGACGGCCGCGACGATCAGCACGATGTCGGCCGGCAGCGCCAGCGCGAGCGCGCCCGCCTGCCACCAGATGGTATGCGGGGTCTCGGCCAAGGCGAGGTAGGCGAGCCTTCCCACCTGCCCCAGGTTCCACAGCACCACCCCGGCGACCCCGAGCCGGATCACGAGTGCGACGGGCTCGTCGCCGTCTGCCGCCGCAACCCGCCACCGCTTCCCCATGAAAGCTCCCTGGACGCCCGTCACCATCCCGCGGACGGTCAGCACAAAACGGCGATACCGGCAGGATAGGTGCGCATCAGGCGTCCGGCCAAAAGAAACGATCATCACCGCCATTCTCCCCGCGCTGCCCGCCCTGCCGTAGATGCGAATGTCACAACATGCGCGACTTGGACTGATCTAGGTTTAACCCGGCTGGCCCGGGACTCCAACGGCTTTACGGCTTGCACCACCTGGTCGCAAGCGGACTGCCTGTCCTCGCTCTTGACACCGGCGCCCACTACACCAATGCGGCTACCCTGGTCAGCGTCGAGGGCATCCAGCCGGAGCTGTGGATCCCGCTGGTCCACGATCACCCAGATCTACGAGGGCACCAACCAGATCCAGCGCATGGTGATGGCGCGCCAGCTGCTCAACGGGTGAAATTGGGCCATTGAAGTGTTAGGCGCCGGAAGAGGTCACCGAGAACGCTGGCTCGGCCTGACCAAGCCCGCCTCGTAGGCGAGCACGACCGCCTGTATGCGGTCCCGGACGCCGAGCTTCATGAGCAGCCGCGTCACGTGCGTCTTCACCGTCGTCTCGCCGATGACGAGCTTGGCGGCGATCTCGGCGTTGGACATCCCCTTGGCGACGAGCAGGAAGATCTCCATCTCGCGCGGGGTCAGTTCCTTGACCTGCTCCGGGGTCTGGGGCCTGGAGACGGCGAACTCCTCGATCAGCCGGCGCGTGATGGACGGCGCGAGCAGCGCGTCTCCGGCGGCGACCATCCGCACCCCGGCGGCCAGCTGATTCGCGGCCACGTCCTTGAGCAGGAAGCCGCAGGCGCCGGCCCGCAGCGCCTCGAAGACGTACTCGTCGACATCGAATGTGGTCAGGATCATCACCCGCGAGGCGACGGTGGCGCGCGTTATCTGGCGCGTCGCTTCGATACCGTCGAGATCCGGCATGCGGATGTCCATCAGCACCACATCCGGCCGCAGGCTCGCCGTCATGGCGACGGCCTCCCGGCCGCTTGCCGCCTCGCCCGCCACCTCGAGATCGGGTTCCGACTGCAGGATCAGGCGGAACCCGGTGCGGACCAGTTTCTGGTCGTCGGCGATCAGCACCCGGATCAAAGCACGACCTCTTCCAGAACGGTCCGTAGTTCCAGCCGCAGGCTGGCAACCCCACCGTCCATGGTGGCGCATTCAATGGTGCCGCCGCTCAGCGCTGCCCGCTCGACCATGAGCGGCGTCGGCCAGTGAAGCCCGCTTCCTGCTTTGCGTCCTGGTTTGCTGATCGCCATCACGTCGAGCGCGACCCAGGTATCCGCGAAGGTGACGGTTAGTGCGGCCGTTGGCGTTGCGGGGCGACGACGTACAGGCGCGGCCAGCGTGCGCAAAGCTTCCTCCGCGATGCGGTAGACGCCAAGGTCGCAGAGCGCTGGGATCGGCCGCGGCTCCCCGTCGACCCGGAGCTTGATTTCGCAGCCGTTCTTCCTGAAATCCTCGACTAGGGCGGGCAGGCGTCCTACGCCAGGTTGCGGTGCTAGCTCGGGACCGGCGTCCGAAGTCTCTTTCCTGGTTCCGGTGCTTGTCTTAGTCGTGGCCTTGGTCCGCAGGACGCCGAGCACGGCGCGCATCTCGTCCAGTGCGCGCCGCCCGGTGAGGTCGGTCTCGGCCATGGCGGCGTCGAAGGCGGCGGCGTCGTGATCGAGCAGTATGCGGGCCGCGCGGGTCTGGACGATCATGTCGGCGACGGTGCTGGCGACCTCGGCTTGCAGGCGACGGGCGATGCGGGTCCGTTCGTCGGCTATCGCCAGCCGGGCGAGGTCCTCGGCCTCGGCCGAGAGCAGCGCGGCGGTGCGGCTGAGGTCGCTGGCGGTCCCCCGCCGGGCGCGGATCGCCCGCCCGGTGAGCCAGGCGGCGACGATCAGGCCGGTCGAGAACGCTGCCCACGCAGGCGGTCCGACCGACGTGAACAGCATGATGCTCAGCCAGCCAGCGACGCATATCGCCAGGCCGGCGAGCGCGGGTCCGCGCGGTGCGTGCGCGCCGGCCGAGTACGGCGGGATGAGCAGGACGAACAGCATGGCATCGGGGCTGATGGCGTTCAGCGGGGTGACCGCCACGAGGATGAGGAAGGTCATGGTCAGCGCTGCTGCCGCCACCGGTGCCCGCCGCCTGGCCGCCACCGGAGCGGTGAGCCCGAGCAGGATCGCCGTCTCGGCGACCAGGGAGCCTCGGTGGTCCCACTGGGCAACAAGCTGGGCCTGGCATGCGAGGAACAGGACGGTGGCCAAGACAGCATCGAACAACCGCCCGCTGGTCAGGCCGCCTTTCGGCTGTTCCGTGTCGGCCCGCTGTTGTCCGTCCTGGGGGGAGCTGATCTCCAGCGGAAGCCGGGCGTGGACCCGGAATCCCCCGTCTCTTGTCGGCCCGGCCGTCAGTTCTCCTCCATAAGCGGCCACTCGCTCCCGCATTCCGATCAGGCCCCTGCCTCCCATTGGCAACGGAGCCGGCCCGTCCGCGTCACGATCCCGTCCAGTGTCGCGGACGTCTAGTTCTAGCTGGGTTCCGGCATAGGTCACGGTGACCGTAGCCGTCGCCGGGGCGGCGTACCGGATCGCGTTGGTCAGTGCCTCCTGGATTACCCGGCGGGCGGTCAGTGCAAGCGCTGCGGTCAGCGGATCGGCATTGCCCTCGACGGTGACCGTGACATCCAGCCCGGCCGATCTGGCGCGCTCCGCGAGATCCCCTAGGTCAGCGACGTCTCTTCGCGGGGTATCGAGGTCGCCGGAGTGCAAGACACCGACCAAACGGCGCATCTCCCGCATCGCGTCATGCCCGCAGGCCTCCACCGTGTCGAGTACCTTCGCGGCGCCGCTGCGGTCCGACGGCGCGATACGCCTGGCCGCGACCGCCTGGATGACCATGACGCTGACGTTGTGCGCGATGACGTCGTGCAGTTCCCGTGCCACGCGGGCGCGTTCCAGCTGGGCGACCTCCGAGATCCGCTCCTGCTGGTCCCGGGCGAGACGGCCGGTCCATGCCCCTAGCGAGGCGGTCATGGCGTCGTGACGGTCGATCACCCGTCCAGCCGCGAACGGCAGCCCGCACACGAACGACCAGGATGCGGTTACGTCGAAGACGCTCGAGCCCTGGGGTCCGGCGATCAGCACGACGACCGGAGCCGTGAGCAGGGTGGCCGCTAGGACGGCCCGGCGCCGGGTGACACAGTGACGGCCAAGAATGTAGAAATCGAGCAGCAGGGCCAGCGCCACCGGAAACGTGCGGGTCGTGCCGACCTGCTGCGTCGCCGCTAGCGCGGCGATGGTGATCGCACACGCGATCTCCGGCGTGATCCTCCGGACGGCAACCGTTCCCGCGCCAGTCGCGAGCACCCCCACCGCTACATCGCTGACCGGCACGGGCGCGGCCGTCGTGAGCGCCCAGACCGTCGATGCGATCAGGGCCACGGCGACGAACTGGTCGAGGACCAGCAACCTGGTCCGAGATCCAGTCATCCGCAAGGCGCCCACGTTCGGACATTACTGCAGGCTGGCCCGGGGCGGCATCCCCTCATCCGGTGATGCGTGTCCTCCTCAAGTAGGACCCGGCATGGCCGCCGCAGCCGGTACACATCGGCCTGTCGGCCGTTCGGATCGCCGGCCGGCAGGACGACACGGGGTAACGCCGCGTGTGAGTCTCGAAGCCGCTAGCCGCTAGAACCCCGTGGACCCGGCACCCTCCCGGGGGACCGAGGACTCCCGGGGCCGAGGAAAGGACACATCCAGTGGAAACTTCAGTGGCACCCGCCGATACGACCCGCAGGCAGCTGCTCGCCCTCGCCCTGCCCGCGACCGCGGTCCTGCTCCTGATCGGAGAGTCGCTCACGCCGGCGGGCCTGGACCAGACTCCGATGTCGGCAGCGTCGGCCTTGCCGCTGCTGCCGAAGGCCGCGGCGCACGTTAACCAGCTTTACTTCAGCAACGCGCTGGTCCTGCTTGGCCTCGGCACGCTGCTCATCTCCTACCTCGCGCTCACCCAGCTCGCCCGGCTGCGAGGGGCGACGCTTGCCACGGTCGCGGCGGCCATCGGCTGCCTGGCCGCCTTCGCCGGGATCGTGGCCAACGCCCTGGCCGGATTCAACCTCGCCACGGTGGTATCGGCCGACTTGACAGCCAAGCAGGCGGCCGGCTTCGTTGCCAGAAGCTTCTCATCCAAGGCCGGGGAGGCCTTCCTCAACACCTACTTTCTCGGAAACATCGTGGCCCTTGTCCTGATGGCGGTGGCGCTGTGGCTGAGCCGGAACGTGCCCTGGTGGCTCGCGATCCTGCTGCCGGTCACGTTCGAGCTGGCTGGCTTCGCGCCAGCCGGGCCGAGCGCGATTCCGTGGATGCTCCCATTCGTGGTCCTCAGCGCCGTGTTCGCCCGTCGCATCTGGACTCAGGCTCGCGGCTTCGAAATCTCGGTCACGGGCGAGATGGCGGCGGTGGCGCGCTAGCGCCACGGCCGCCTGATCCACGACTTGCCGTGTCGTGGCGACGCAAGCTGAATCTCCCCTGACCAAGTGGCACGGTCAGGGGAAGTTCCGTTGGGCTTGGTGAAAGGCGCGGCTAAGCTACGCCCGCCTCGTCCCCTCCTGCTGCAGGGTGCCGATGGCTGACAGGCTCTTGACAGGCTGGCCAGCGCTGTCCGGCGCTACAAGACTCCGGGTGGCCGCAGTGGACTTGATAACAGGCAGTTTGCCGCCGAGGTGCTTGACGGCCTCGCGCGGGAGCCGATGCGGCGGACGCTTTACCTAGGGGTGGTGAAGCCGGCGCCGCGCAGCAGGCTCTCGGTCTCACCGGCAGCGCTGCCGGACGTGCCGGCCGTGGCAGCGCGGCTGGGACACGATCACGACGCGCCCGCCGGGGCCACCCGTAGCTTCCAGCGAAAAACAACGCTAAGGCCCATCCACCGGTGTGCGCGTCGCGTAACAGCACCGCGACGTCGCCGCCGGCGCCAAGCCCTGCGAGTGGCGCGCCCCGGATCCCGAACTGGAGAAGAGGTACCACCCGTCATCAACGGGGACGTGCATCTGCTGGATCCGCTGGCCCCGACTTTACGTCGTGGTCGAAGGCGTCCGGTACGAGGTCGAACCGGCCGTAGCCGACAGTCCGGTCAGCGCGCTGTCCCGCGCCTGGTGCGCTGGCTGCGGGGCCGAATACATGTACCCTTCCGGCGAGTCACGGCGCAGAACCGTGCTGTGGGACGTGCGGGGTTCGCTGGCCGTGTGAGATTTCCCGCTCCCGTCGTCGTGGCGCTGCTGGCCCGGGGAGGTTGACCATGTAGTGATGACCTCCTCGCCCCACCCGCCGCACGCCGGTGGCCGACCGGATCCGATAGGCGGGACTACCGCGCCCGGTGGAGAATCCGCTCCAGCCCGCGGGTACCTGCTGGACAACGCACGCGCCGAGGCGGGCGAGCGATTCGCTTGGCTAGCCGAGCTGTTCGACGGCGTGACGCGCGGGCACTTCGATCGACTGGGGGTCAGGGCTGGCTCGCGCTGCTGGGAAGTGGGGGCCGGCGGCCCCGGTATCCCGGAGGCGCTCGCGGCGGCCGTCGGTCCGACCGGGCACGTGCTGGCCACGGACATCGACCCGTCGTGGCTGAAGGCAGGCGACGGGTACGAGGTGCGCCAGCACGACGTCGCCGCTGATCCGCCCCCGGAGCCGGGGACGTTCGATCTGGTGCACGCCCGGCTCGTGCTGGTCCATGTACCCGACCGGGCTCGGGCGCTGGCCACGATGGCGGCAGCGCTACGGCCCGGCGGCTGGCTGCTGATCGAGGACGCCGATACCGTTCTGCAGCCACTGGCATGCCTGGACGACAGCGGCCCTGAGCAGCGGCGGGCCAACCGGCTGCGCGACGCGGTCCGGGAGCTGCTGACGCGCCGCGGCGCGGACCTGCGCTACGGCCGGACACTGCCGCGGGCATTGCGTGAGGCCGGCTTGGCAGATGTCGCCGCGGCAGGCTCTTTCCCGGTCGGCGGGCTGGCCTGCGACCGGCTGGAGGCGGCGACCATCCGGCACGTGCGCGGCGAGCTGCTCGCGGCCGGCCTGGCCGACGACGCCGAGATCGACGCGCACCTGGCCGCCATCCACGCGGGCAAACTTGACCTGACACTCGCGCCGCTGATCTCGGCCTGGGGACGCCGTCCAGCCGGGCACCCGCCGGCACTCGGTTAGGTGCGGATCCAGGCGTTGTCCGACCTGCCCACAGCGCTGTTCGTCGAGGAGATTTTCGGGCCGCAGGAGTAGCCCCTTACAAATCCAGGTAGGCGGGCACAGCTTCCCGATCAACGGTCAGTTCGGCTCCCGGTGGGCGGCCAGCTTGTCACTGACGGCATCCGCGGGCTGGGGAGAGAAAAGCAACTGCCGCGCCGACTGCGGTGCTCGGGCCTAGCGGCCCTGCGCTCCGCAGTCGGCTTGCCACCGGATTGAGCTGTGGTGCTGTAGTCGCTGGTTGAGAAGGACGGCCGAGGTGGTCACGCAGCCTGCGGGTCCGCGCCCCTTCCCTGTCGCTCCCGGTAATCACGGGCCGGCGGTGATGTGCTGGAGGGCGGCCCAGCGCTGGGTGAGCAGGGCGAGCCCGCGTTCCCCGCGGCAGCGCGGCAGCGCATTCCGGGTTCGGGTGCCAGGGTCGAGTTCCTGGTTGCCGCCGGGCTTTTTCACCGGGACCGTAGATGAGCAATGCGAGCTGGGGTTTCTGGGGTAGTTGAACAGCGCCGGGGTGAGTCGGCCTGGGTAGTTGAGCATTTACTGCCGTAGTCATGGTCACGATGCGTGGCCCGATACCGCAGTAGCTAAGGGATGCCGGGCGGAGAAAGGGGACGGCAACAGCGGTCTTCGGCGCCTGGCCGATGAGATCCTGCCCGCTCCGCCGTCCTAGTTCGCAGCAGGCGCCGACCAGGAGGCAGGGAATGCGGAAACTGGTACTTTCGTCCTTCATGTCGCTCGACGGGTACAGCTGCGACCCGGGAACCGAACTCTTCGAGTTCTTCATGCAGCTTGAAGAGAACGAAGACCCCGAGCAGGAAGAGTACGGCCTCGCCCGGCTGCGGCGGGTCGGCACGCACATCATGGGCCGGGTCACTTACCTCGAGATGGCCCGGTACTGGCCGTCAAGCACGCACGTCAACGCCGCTCCCATGAACGACATCCCCAAGGTGGTGTTCTCCCGGACGCTGCGCGAGGCGCCCTGGCCGAAGACCACGATCGCGGCGGGCGACACCGCGGCCGAGATCGCGCGGCTGAAGGCCGAACCCGGCGGCCCGATCCTTGCCCATGGCGGCACCTCGTTCGCCCGGTCTCTGATCCAGCTCGGCCTCGTCGATGAGTACGGGTTTATGGTGGTTCCCGCCTACGCGGGGAAGGGCACGCCCCTGTTCACCGATTTCACCAGGCTCCGCCTGGTCTCCAGCAGGGCCTTCTCTTCCGGGCTGCTTGAGCTGGTCTACGCGCCCGCCGGGACCGCCCGGTGAAGCCGCCCCCATCGGTGCCGACCGGGCCGTGACCGCGGCGGACACCTGCGTCCGGTCCCGGCCGTCGGCGAGGTGCTCATCGACGTGCGTTGGTGCGGCCACGAGTTCGCCGCGGTGGTCGCCGCCCTGGGACCTGGTGTACCGGGCTGGTCCGCCGGCGAGCGAGTCGCGTGTGGACAGTGCCGCGCCGGCCGTCCGCTCGATCGAGGTCACCCGCGCCGACCACCCGACGACCCGACGACCCGACAGATCCACCCATGCAGACCGGGAAAAGGTATCAGGCACCCCAACCGGGCAGATCGCCTGCACCGATAAGGGCTCGGAGCCGCATTGACCAGCGGAAACACCATTCAAGGTCGTCTCATGGCGGGTATTGCCCTCACCTTGGCCGCACCCCCAATTGGCCCCCGCGCAATCCCCGGCCAGTCCGACTGGTCACCGTCGGCACAGGTCGGCCAGGATAGTCACGGATTCTCGAAGTCCCGGACTTAGGCCTGCGCAGGGTCTTCTCAGGCTAGAAGCCGAGCTTGGCTAGCAGCTTCTCGCTTTCCGTCCACAGGCGCCCGGCGGCGGCATCGTCTTGCGCGGCCGCGGCGGGCGTTTCCTCTGCCTTCCGGTAGAAGTAGCGGCCGCCGGGGTGGCCCCCTTCAGGCTCGGTGGCAAGCCAGGTCAGCGTTTCGGCTGGCTCGTCCGGCGACACGGTGTCCGCCGAGGCCATGTACTTCCGCATTCCCTCGTCTCCGTGCGAGGCGAAGTTGCTGGCCACCCTGCCGGGATGCATGACCTGGGCGACGATTCCCTCCGGCTCGGTCCGGCGCGTCAACTCGCGGGTGAACAGAATGTTGGCGAGTTTCGCCCGTCCGTAGGCGAGGGCGGGCTGGAAGCCGCCGAGGCTCTGCAGGTCGTTGAATTCAAGCGCGTCGATCATTCGATGTGCGGTTGACGACACGGCGATCACCCGCGTCGTTCCCGGCGGCTCAGCGGCCGCGCTCGCCTTGAGCAGCGGCATCAGCTCCCGTGTCAGCAGGAAGGGGGCGAGATGGTTGGCGGCGAAGGTCGCCTCCGTGCCTTCGGCGGTGATGTACTGCCGGTCTCGCACGCCGCCCGCGTTGTTGACGAGGACATCGAGACGCCCGGTGCGGCTGCCCACCTGGTCGGCCACGCGCTTGACCTCGGCCATCAACGTGAAGTCGGCGCGCACCATGGTGAAGCCGCCTGCCCGCGCCGCCGCGGCGATCTCCGCTTCGGCGGCGGCAGTGCGCTGCGGGTCGCGGCCGACGCCGATCACCTGCCAGCCGCGCGCTACGAGCCCGATCGCGGTTGACTTGCCGATCCCCGAACTGGCTCCGGTGACGAGCGCGACCCGGGGCTCCGCATCAATGGTCACTGTGCTTCCTCCATGTCGTCTCCGCGCGGCCGCAGACCATCGAGCAGCAGGCGAACGGTGAAGGTGACTTTCCTGTCCAGTTCCGCTGGCGTCGGCACGCGGCCGCTGACGATCGCGCGTACCTGGCCGCCGACCACCATGCTCATGAAGGCGGAGGCGGCGGAGCCGGAGTCGGTGGGGGAGATCTGTCCCGCGGCGATGGCGCGATCGAGCACGCCGGCGACGAAATCCAGTACCGGCTTGGCGCTCTGCTCGAGGTTGGCGGTGAAGATCTCGGGGAACCGGTAGCTCTCGGTGTTGATGATGCGCTGCAGGCGCAGGCCGTTCGGCGTCATCACCTGGCCGATACGCAGCCGCGCGACCGATTCAAGCGTGGCCGCCAGGTCGCCCTGGTCGAAGCCCGCAAGCACGTCTGGCGGCACGATCTGCCGCTCGATGGCGCGTTGCACCGCTGCGTTGAATAGCGCGGCCTTATCGGCGTAACGGGCGTAGACCGTGCGCCTGGTCATACTGACGCGGGCGGCGACCATCTCGATCGTCGTCAGCTCGAAACCGTGCTCGAGGAACTCCTCGAGCGCGGCGTCGAGCAGTTCCTCATGGCGCGCCTCGGCCTGCTCGCGGGTGGGCCGCCCTGCCCCGCGGCGCAGGGTAGAGGTTGCGTGCGTCACGTCGGCCTCACCGAAATCTCCCTCTTGCGTCATCGCGCCAGTCCTTCATAATGATACACATGCGTAGCCATTTTTTCCACCCTGGCGACGACCCCACGGAAGGATGACCCGAGTGACTTCAGCGAGCGAAAAGCTGATGCGACTGGTTGCCGCCGAGGACCGCTTCGACTACTCCGCCACCGAACTGCGCGAGACGCAGGTGGCAGCGCTTGACGAGCGGTTCCAAGAGCGCAAGGACCGCATCAAGCTGCTCGGCCACCGGGCCCGCGAGGCCGGCACCACCGAGATCCGCGGTCGCGAGGACATGGTCCCGCTGCTGTTCCCGCACACCGTGTACAAGAGCTATCCGGAAAGCTTCCTGATCGAGGAGAGGTGGGACCGTCTCGGTAAGTGGCTGGGCACCGTCTCGCCCTATCCGATCAGTCCGATCGAGACTTCGGACATCACCGACATCGATGACTGGATCGAACGGCTTCAGGCCAAGGGGCACTACGTCTCTTGCTCCAGCGGTACAACCGGCAAGTCGGCCATGCTGCTCGCCTCTGAGCGGGACATGGACTGGTCGCGCACGGACACGGTCAATGTCTTTTCCTGGGGCTCCGGCGTGCGGCCGGAGCGCGACCGGCGGATGATGGGCCTCGCGCCAACCGCTGCCGTGCCGAAGAACCTGGTCATCGGCGCGGCGCAGCAGGCGGCCTTCGGTGACCCGGCCAGAGAGAGGTTCAGGCTGCCGATCCCGGCCATCACCGTCGGGTCGCTGACCAAGATGATCGTGCTCCGCAAGAAGATCGCCGACGGCACCGCGTTGCCCGGGGAACTGGCCGAGTTCGAGATGACCTCCAAGGCGCGGCAGGAAGCGCTCGACAAGGCGATGATCGCGGGCGCGGAGGCCCTCATCAGGTACCGGGACGAGAAGCTCTACATCTCAGGCCTGTGGAACGCGCTGTACCAGGTGGCCAAGATCGTCCGCGACATGGGGTACTCGGCCAAGGACTTTCACCCCGACAACTGCATCTATGTCGGCGGCGGACTCAAGCGCGCCCAGCTGCCTCCGGACTATCAGGAATTTGTCCACCAGACGTTCAACATCCCAGCCAACAGGGACTTCCAGAACTATTCCATGCAGGAGCTCAATTCAGGCATGCCCAAGTGCCAGAAGGGCGGCCGGTACCACGTGCCGCCGTGGATCGTGCCGTTCATCCTTGACGAGGAAGGCCTCACCCTGCTGCCGCACGAGACCGGCGAGGTCGAGGGCCGCGCCGCCTTCTACGATCTCTCGCTCGACGGGCGCTGGGGAGGAATCATTACCGGCGACAAGATCTCCCTCGATTTCAGCCCCTGCGCCTGTGGCCGCACGGGCGCGTCGGTTCGCAACAACATCGTCCGCTACGCGGACCTCCAAGGTGACGACAAGATCGGCTGCGCCGGCACCGTCGACGCCTACGTGCGAGGCCTGTCGTGAACGCGGGCAGCACCGGCCTCAAGCCCGCAGATGCGGTCGTCGCCGCGCCGTTCTTCCTGCGCGGCGAACTGGTCGAGGGTCAGGATGCCGTTCACCGCTCGCGCGACCTAAGCGTCGCCTTCGCCACGCCGAAGATTGACCTTGACCGGGTGGTGCACCCGCGGACCCAGGTGCCGCCGCTGCTCAATGTCCCGCTCGCGGAGATCATCGATTTCCTCGTCGAGACCGGCCAGCGGCTCCGCGACCCCGGCAACCCCTTCGTGCAAGAGTGCGTCGACCGCATGGCCTTCACCCACGTGCTTCCGCGTCCGGTACTGGTAGAACAGACCAGGAGCGCGGCCGCTTACCTGGACAGGCGGCTGCTCCAGACGGTGGTCGAGCAGAACTTTCCCGATCCGAAGGCACTCGACGAGTGGGTGCCCAAGCAGGACTTCACCGGGCGCAAGAGCTTCGTTCGCGCTTTCGCGCCCCGGCTGATCCATGTGCTGCCTGGTAACTCCCCGGGCGTCGCGGTGAAGTCCATCGCCCAGGGAGCGATGGTCAAGGCCGTCAACTTGTTCAAGATGTCCTCGAGCGATCCCTTCACTACCGTCGCAGTGCTGCGGACCATGGCGGACATCGACCGCGACCATGCCATCGTGAAGTCGATGTCGGCGGTCTACTGGCGCGGGGGCGACGACGCGGTGGAGCGGGCGCTGTACCGTCCGCAGTACTTCGACAAGATCGTGGCCTGGGGCGGCGGCGACGCGATCAGCAACGTGATCAGGTATCTCGGGCCGGGCTTCGAACTGGTGTCGTTCGACCCCAAGACGTCGATCTCGATGGTCGGCCGGGAGGCTGTCTTGTCGGACGAGGCGCTCGACCTCGCCGCCGGCCTCGCCGCAGCCGACGTCATGGTCCTCAACCAGGAAGCCTGCGTCGCTAGCCGTTTCATCTTCGTCGAGGCGGACCAGCGCGACACGGACCGGTTCTGCGAGCGGCTCCACGCGCGCATCACCGAGAAGGCGGCCGCCTCGGGCGACGCCAGGCCACTCGACATGGACCTGCGCGAGCAGATCGACACGCTGGTGATGCTCGACGACGAGTTCCGCGTGTGGGGCAAGACCGACGGCAAGGGGCTGGTGATCCGTTCCGGCGAGCCCGTGGACTTCCACCCCATTAACAAGACCGCCAACGTGGTCCGGGTGGACTCGCTTGACGATGCCATGAGGTACGTGAACGTGGCGACGCAGACGGTCGGGTTCTATCCGCATCAGCGCATGCCGGACTACCGCGAC
>Ga0335073_10007451_pt1 | contig 15353 bp, 10 predicted proteins | sample Lox_Sample_22_FD_207093 | JGI IMG/M metagenome (GOLD analysis project Ga0335073, IMG submission 207093) | Soil microbial communities from Loxahatchee National Wildlife Refuge, Florida, United States - Lox_Sample_2.2 | ecosystem: Environmental > Terrestrial > Soil > Wetlands | place: USA... | reverse complement strand
TGGCCATGCTCGACCGTGAGGTAGAGTCCTACGCTCGCGATTTGCGGCGCGCGCGCAAAGCACTGGTCTATTTGCCCGAGGCTGAGGCTCCCTCAACTGATTTTTTTGAGCAGCCTAAGAAAGTCACCTCACCCCAGGAAGCCAGTGCGGAGAATCTGCTCCTGGCCGAGAGCTTCCGAATTGCGACCGACGGCATTTATCTGCGCGATCCGGAATGCGCTTTGTTCAAGGAGTGGGCTCAGGTCGATTTGGACCATTCAACTTTGGGTGCGGGATTTGAGTTCACGGCCATGGCACATTCCCGTAGCCGCCCGAATGCCGACGTGAACAGCACGCAATATGTGTTTGCCATCGATCCCGAGCGTGCCAATGGACGTCATTTGTACACGGTTTGGTCGCGGCTTCAGACCGAAGAAATGACTGCGCTCCGCAATCGCCAGCCGCAGCCTGTTATGGAATCGGTCAGCCGGCACACCGCCGCTACGGGCGCCCGAGCGCTCGATGCGCTCCTGTCTGATCCGTGGTCAGGCGGACTGAGCCGGTCAAGCGCCCTGGTCGGGACGCCTCGGGGGGGCACTTTGATTGGCCCGCCGGGTGCAAGGAGCGATCTGCGCGACGATCCCGTTGTTGAAGCCGTGCGCACCGAACTGGAAAGTCCGATCTACGCTGCCGCCTCTTTGGTGACGGGACCGCAGGTCGCAGTCTATGATCTTGCGGCTTCACGCGATCGTCGCGATGCGCGGCCACGGTGGTTCGATCTGAATGCGCCGCTGGGGATGCCCCCTCCTGGGCAGGACCAGTTTCGCTTCGCCGCCGTTCGACTGCGGCCCGACGTTGCAATCGCCGAAGGTGGGGCCGCTGGCCGGCGCATTACGGAGCAAATCGCAGAAACCTTGTGGCAAATTCTCTATCCCGAGCGGCCAGGGGAGATCCCTGAAGATTTTGAGGGTCACCTGGTGGTGAACGCCGATTCCGTAGGCATCTGGAGCGAGCGGGGCATCGCGATCGCGCAGAAACACAAACTGGCGTCAGACGCTGGGCCGGACGGCGAAGACCATGAGCTGCGGGATTTTTCGGCCTTGATGTCGCTAGCAGCCGACATCAACGGACTGACTGCCACCTGGATGCCGTCGCGCGCACAAACCGAGACTCGATCCGGCGCCGACGGTCGGGCGTCCACCTTCGGTAGCGTACGTGCGGCGGTTGCCGAAGGCGAAGAGTTGGCCCGCCTTGCCCTCGCCTTGCAATCCACGTTGGCTTTGCCGGGGCGAGATCTTCTGCGCCAGTTTTGCAGCGTGATCAATTTTGAGCAGCTCGTGGCCCGGCTGCGCGAGTTCAATCAGTCCGTGGGAGAGCATCTGCGGCTCGAAGTGGCGGCTGAGGAAGGCCGCCGCCAGGAGAAGAAAGGGGAAGAGATTGCGCGAGTGCGGCGCAAGACACGATGGCTGGAACTGTTGGTTATCGGCTTCGTGGCGCTCGAGATCACCGGTCTTGCGCTGCGCAACCTGGACCTCAGCCGAGGCGGACGCGAGGCCCTGACGATATTCGGCAGCCCGTTGGTGTTGGCTTGTGCGGCATTGCTCCTGCAGCCGTGGGCACGCAAGCGAAGTGCCGGCACCGAGCAGCCGGGCTGGTTCAAATGGATTATGATTGCCGCCCTGCTGGTATGGCTGGCGGCATGGCTGTTGCAGGTGTCGCAGGCATGGTAGCCGAATGCAGCTGGCTCCAGTCTATGCGTAATCGATGGGGTGACTGGCCAGCCAATGCTGATCGCGAACCGTGCCCATCTGCTTGGCCGCGGAATGGGTCATGCTCTCAGCCAAGTCTCGCGTCTTCCACCCGAACCCGGCGAGGAAGCCGAATGCGCCGCCGAGCAGACCGCAAGCTAGCGTTTTTGCCAGCCGGCCGCGACGGGCGGGGAGGTAGTAGCGCAGCAGTCCGGCGCAGGCGCCGAGCGTGGCCAATCCCAGCGACGCTCGCGCCGACTCACTAAGCATTTCGGTGAGCGGCCGGCCATTGAGATGAGCGTCGCGTCCGCTGCTGAGTCCACTGACGCCTGACCGAACCAGTTCCCGGCCATAGCGAAATTGCGATCCCAATGAGTGCTGTGTATTCATGTCGTTAGCTCCCGCGTCTCTGGCCTTGCCATTGCCGGTTTCGGAGTTGACGGCAATTGTTGGCCACCTGTAGCAGATTGGCATACCCGATCACCGACAATCTGTGCTATACGTCACAAGCTGGTTGTTCGTCTTGCAGAAACCCTCCTCGGATTCGCCGAGGCGAATCCGTTCACATACCGGTAACGTACAGATACTTATAGAGATGAAGCAGGTGGAACAAAGGACGCGGGCCTCCCGCTAACTTTGTAACCTTTGGCCGCAGCGACGATCTGATCCTCAGTGATTTTGATACGAGGTGCTATATGGCAGACCAGCCGCAACCGCCTAAGCAGGAGGGCCAGCCTGGGGCGCCGGAGCCCGCGGCAGATCCCAGCAGTGAGCCTTCCAAAAACGAGTCCGCAGAGCGTCGGGAAGCTGCGTCCCCACGCTTCGGCCCGGCCGGAGAGCCGGTGCGCGACGTTTCGTCAAAGGAAAGCAAGCGCCTGAGCCGCCGCGAACTGCTCAAGGTGGCCCCGGTGATTGCTCTCGGCGCGTTCGCAGTGACCAAATGGCAGCAGCCCCTGCTGAACAAGGGATATGCCTTCAGCGACTGGGCTGCGGGCGAACTGTTTGGGCGTCATCGCCTGGCACGGACCTTCAGCGACAATGAGGTCGCACCGCTGGCGCGCTTTCCCTACAACTATTACGACGTGCTCGACCCGGATGTCGATCTCGATACCTGGACGCTGACCGTTGAGGGACTGGTGCAGCATCCCGGCGATTACAAGCTGGAACAGATCATGGCGTTCCCCAAGGTGGTTCAGAACACCCGCCATGTTTGCGTGGAGGGCTGGGACGTGATCGGCAATTTTGGTGGCACGCGCGCCTCCGACTTTCTGCGGTCTATCGGCGCCGACCTGACGGCCCGTTATCTGGAAGCCGAGTGCACCGACAGCTATTACGAGTCGATCGACATGGCGACGATTCTGCATCCGCAGACACTTTTCTGCTACGAGATGTACGGCAAGCCGCTCGATCGCGGACACGGTGCGCCGCTGCGATTACAAATGCCGACCAAGCTCGGCTACAAGCAGGCAAAATATCTCGACACCATCCGCGTGACCAACGTGTTGAAGGGCGGCCGGCAGGGCTATTGGGAAGACCAGGGCTACGACTGGTATGGGGGACTGTGAGGAGTTATGGCGACCATCGCGAACGCAATCGAAGGAAAGCACGATGAGCCGATCACGGTATCGTACGAACATCCCTGGGTGGTGCGATTCGCGCATTGGGTGAATGCTGTTGCCGTCCTCGTGATGATCACCAGCGGTCTGCAATGCTTTCTCGCATTTCCCAGCTTCGGGCCGAAGATTCCGCAGCAGAATTTTGCGGTCATCCCGCCCAAGGCGATCACCCTTGGCGGCTGGCTGGGCGGCTCGCTGCAATGGCACTTCACCTTCATGTGGTTCTTCATGGGCAGCGGCCTGTTGTACGTGATTTACCAGGCGGTGAGCGGCCATTGGCGGCAGGTGCTGTTTATGCCGCGCGACATCAAAGGTGTGTGGCCGATGGCGCGTCATTACTTCTTCTTCGGCAAAAAGCCGCCTGTGGAAGCGGCCTACAATCCGCTGCAAAAGCTTGCTTACACTTCGACGCTCTTCTTCGGCGTGCTATCCACGCTCACCGGCCTGGTGCTGTGGAAGCCGGTGCAGTTCGGGTGGCTGACGTTTCTTTTCGGCGGCTTCACCCTCACGCGGGTTTGGCACTTCATTTCGATGTGCGGGTTCGTGGCGTTCATTCCCGGCCACCTGATCATGGTGGCGCTGCATGGGTGGAACAACTTCTACTCGATGATCACGGGATACAAGCGCGCGCCGGAGTACATCGACTGAACGTTGCTGATCTGATGTTGTTTTATGCCCGCTGTGCTGTTCTGATGTTGTTGTACGCCAACGCTGTGCTGATCAGAAGATTGTCATCACGAGCCGAGCGAGGGATCTGCTTTCCTTCCGAGTAACAACATTCTTCCGATTCGTGCGGACAGCAGATCCCTCGCTGCGCTCGTGATGACAATCTTCCAATTCCGACCTCTTATCCGCCGAACAAGTACCTAAGTGTCGCGTTGCGCCTTGTCGCGGCCTGCTTTATCGTGGATAGTCTGCCGACGCGCCCATGACTGACCACCTCCACACCGCATCTCCTTTCGAAAGCAAAATCAAACCCGACTCTCCCCGCTTCGAGCGCAATCAGCGCGCCGTTGCCGACCTGGTTGCGCAGGTACGAAATGAGGAGGAAATCATCCATCAGGGCGGCGGCGACAAGGCCATCGAGTCGCAGCACAAGAAAGGCCGCCTGACCGCGCGTGAGCGCATCGCGCTGCTCATTGATCCCGGCACGGAGTTCTTCGAACTTGGCATCTACACCGCCTGGGGCATGTATGAGGAGTGGGGCGGCGCGCCGTGCGCCGGCACGGTCACGGGACTGGCGCGGGTGCATGGGCGGCTGGTGATGCTCATCGTGAACGACGCGACGGTGAAAGCCGGCGCGTTTTTCCCGATGACCGCGAAGAAGGTCATTCGCGCGCAGAACATCGCAATCGACAATCACATCCCAACGATTTACCTCGTCGATTCCGCTGGCGTCTTCCTGCCGCTACAGGAAGACGTCTTCCCCGACACCGACGATTTTGGCCGCGTCTTCCGCAACAACGCCGTGATGTCGGCCATGGGCATTCCGCAGATCGCGGCCATCATGGGCATGTGCGTGGCCGGCGGCGCGTATTTGCCGCTGATGTGCGACCACATCCTGATGACCGAGGGCAGCGGCCTGTTTCTCGCCGGGCCGGCGCTGGTGCAGGCGGCGATCGGCGCGAAGTATTCCGCCGAAGAACTCGGCGGCGCGGCGATGCACTCGCAGATCAGCGGCACGGTTGATTTCCGTGAGCCTGACGACGAGTCCTGTATCGCGCGCATCCGCAAGCTGGTGGACAAGATGGGCAGCCGCCCGGCCGGAGTCTTCGACCGCAAAGAGCCGGAAGAGCCTCGCTATCCGGCGGACGAGATCTACGGCATCTTCGACAATGATCCCGCGCGCCAGTACGACATGAAGGAGATCATCGCGCGCATCGTCGATAACAGCGATTTCGGCGAGTACAAGGCCGAGTACGGCGAGACCGTGCTGTGCGGCTATGCGCGCATCGGCGGCTTCGCCGTCGGAATCGTCGCCAATCAGAAGACGCATGTGCAGCAGACCGATCACGCCGGCAACAAGCGTATGGAGTTCGGCGGAGTGGTCTATACCGAGTCGGCGGAAAAGGCTGCGCGCTTCATCATGGACTGCAACCAGAACCTGGTGCCGCTGGTCTTCCTGCACGACGTTAACGGGTTCATGGTCGGCCGCGACGCCGAGTGGAGCGGGATCATCCGCGCCGGTGCGAAGATGGTGAACGCGGTTTCGAACTCGGTGGTGCCGAAGATTGCCGTGATCATCGGCGGTTCCTTCGGGGCCGGGCATTACGCCATGTGCGGCAAGGCCTACGATCCGCGATTCGTGTTCGCGTGGCCGACGGCGAAGTATGCCGTCATGAGCGGGGCCTCGGCGGCGGGCACGCTGGTCGAAATCAAGCTCAAGCAACTGGAGCGCGGCGGCAAGAAGCTGAGCGAAGAAGACAAGAAGAGGCTCTACGACGAGGTGAAGGCCACCTATGACGAGCAGATGGATCCGCGCTACGGCGCCGCCCGCCTGTGGATCGACAAAATCATCGATCCCGCCGAAACGCGCGAGGCCATCATCACCACGCTGGAAGCGGCCTCGCTCAATCCCGACGTCCCGAAGTTCAGCGTCGGCGTGCTCCAGACATAAGCCTCCCGGGGATCCTCGTCATAGTCCAGAGTCGGATTAGCCTCGCTCGCCGCGACATTCCACAACGACCCTGGGCGCAGCGCGCCGCTGCTGACCACCGTCTCCGTTAGACCAGCGCTGTCCTACCAACAAATGGAGAACTCGTGGACGTGAGATACGGGATTCCGTATTTGCGTCTGTGGAAATCACGGCAGTCGTTGGAATTTATTCGGTTTAGAGTTTGGTGACCCAAGTGCGACAATTCTGCCAAAATTTCGTCCGGAATGTTCGGATACTGGGGTGAATCGCTGTGCCAAACGGAGTGGTTGGCGTAGCGCCTGATTTCCGTCTTTTGATGGCGGGGAACGCCTGGGTCGTAGCTCGCGAAAAATCCTGCCTTAATTCCTCGCACCAGCCCGCTCGAAAAAGTCACCGCTGTCCCACTTTGCTCGCCTGGAGGAGGGTACCAGCGCTCGCTTACCTTTAGGCTCCGGCGACCGCCGAGCCTTGCAAATAGGGGCGGATTGGCCAGTCCACCTCGGGTGTTTCACTGCTAAAGGAGAATGTGCATGTCAGGTACGATAGCTCGCAAAGAAAGTGCGCTCCCCCTGCTCGCGGCACTGGCGATTGCTCTCCTGCTGCCCTCCCTGCTCTGGGGTCAAGCCACTACTTCCACCGGAAACATCAACGGCACGGTGACCGATCCCTCCGGCGCATCGGTGCCAGGGGCAAAGGTAACCATTACGCGCATTGACACCGGCGTGGCGACCAATGTCGTTACAAATTCCAGCGGCTTCTACAACTCCGGCTCCATCACCCCGGGCACCTACTCGGTGAAAGTTGAGGCGAAAGGTTTCGAGAGTTCGGAGACCCAGGCGAGCGCGAAGATTGGCAATAACACCGTGGCCGACTTCAAGCTGAAGGTCGGCTCCGAATCGACCACCGTCAGCGTCGAGGCTACGACGGTGGGCGTCAACACGGAGCAATCGTCAGTCCAAGGTGTGCTCACCGCCAGCCAGATTGAAAGCTTGCCGATCAACGGCCGCAACTTCCTCGACCTGGCGCAGCTCGAGCCCGGCGTGCAAATCCAGGACGGCACCAACTTCGATCCCACCAAGATCGGCTACCAGTCGATTTCGATCGGGGGCCGCTTCGGCCGCACGGCGCGCATTCAGGTGGACGGCACGGACATCTCCGACGAAACCGTCGGTACGACCACCGGCAACATCAACGCCAGCGCCATACAAGAGTTCCAGATTGCCCAGTCCACGATGGACCTGTCCAACGACCTGAGCTCCTCGGGCGTGGTCAACGTCTCCACCAAGTCGGGCACGAACGTCATTCATGGCAGCGGCTATGAGTACTATCGCACCAGCGACACCAATGCCTCGTTGCCCAAGCCGTATGGCTTCCCCGATCCGGACTATCATCGCAACCAGTACGGCGGCACGCTGGGCGGGGCGTTCATCCCCGACAAGTTGTTCTACTTCGCCGAGGGCGATGCCACTTACCAGAACCTGTTTGTGCCGGTGGTGTACGCTTCGCCGTTCCAGAACTTTGGCGGCGGATTCAATTCGCCGTATAAGAACCCCAACGCCCTGGGACGTTTGGATTACAATGCGCCGCACGGCGTAAAGCTGTTCTTCCGCTACAACTATTCGCAGATCCAGGCCGTGGGCACCTTCTTCTCCGACAGCTTGCAAGCCTACGAATCGAAGAATTACACCCGCAACTTCGTGGGCGGAGCGGACTTCACAACCGGTGAGTACACCCACAGCTTCCGCTTCAGCTATCTGAAGTTCCAGAACCAGATCGTGGACGGCACCATCGGCAGCGGACTGCCGCTCTCCGACTTTCCCGGCAACGGCCTCTACGACAACATCACGGTGGTGAACGGGCCTGCCACCGGTCCCAATCTACTGGCGCCGCAGAGCACGCCGCAGAGCGACAAGCAGATCAAGTACGACGGCTCGAAGACGATCGGCAAGCACATCCTGCGCTACGGTGTGGATTTCAACCACATCCAAGGCGGCGGCTTCGCCAGCTTCTTCAAATTGGCGCCGCAGATCGTCACCAACCAGAACCAGTTCGGCGGTGCCACTCTGTATAACGGGGTGAATCCTGGTTGTTCACCGAACTGCACGGATACACAACTGGCTGCGCTCGGCCCATACACGGGTGGCGCGTCCAATCCTCTGAACTACCCTGTGGAATCGGTGGTGATCGGCAACGGCCAGGGCTTCTCCACCACGCAGCCTGCCTTCGGGTTCCCGGCTGGCGGCTTGGGACCTGATAACCGCCTCGGCCTGTACATCGCCGATACCTGGAAGATGTTTTCCAACTTCACGGTGAACATCGGATTGCGTTATGACCGCGACACGGGGCGAACCGACAGCGACCTGCCTGGACTCCCGTTCCTCAACAACCTGATCCCAGGCTATCCCAATCTTGGTGCGCCGATCCCCAATCCCAACCTGAACTTTGCCCCCAACCTGGGCATCGCGTGGGACCCGTGGAAGAACGGCAAGACTGCGATTCGCGCCGGTATCGGCTTGTACTACGAGAACGTGATCTTCAACAACGTGCTCTTCGATCGGCCGCTGCGGCTGCCGAACGGCGCCTTCTTGCAAACCCCGACGGTATGCGCTGCGGGAACTCCTCTCCCGATCCCAGGCGTCAACCTGGCTTCCGGCCCAGCGCAGTGCGGCACGACCACAAACCCGATCCCGGTTGGCCAGGCCGGCACTTCGATTGCCCAACTTCAGCAACAGTATCAGTCGCTGTCGCCGTTCAGCCTCACCAATCCCAACCCCGACTACCTGGAGAATTTCATTTCCGGCGGCGTCAACCCTGGACTGGCGCTGTTTGCGCCGGATTACAAGACCCCGCGCTCGACCCAGATCAACGTGGGCATCCAGCGCGAGATTAGTCCCGGCATGGTGATTAGTGTGGACTACGTCCGCAACGTGACCACCGGATTGCTGCTGGGCGTTGACGTGAACCACACCGGCGATGTCAGGTTCTTCAACAAAGCTGCGGCGCAGCAGGCGATTGCAGCCACACTCCCGCAATTCACGAACCCTCTAACGGGTACTCCTTGCACCACAGTCCAATGCGCCATCAATGCCGGGGCGACCATTGCCTCTTTCGCGGCCAACGGTCTCGACTCGCAAGCTGATTTGGGTGGTACCTGCGTCAACTCGCTGGGCTGCGCCTTTGGCGGCTTGAATCCCAATGCGCCGGCCCTCCCATTCCTCGAACCGGCCGGAATCTCCAAGTACAACGCCCTGGATATCAAGTGGACCTACCAGAAGAGCAATCCGATCAAGGGCCTGCATAGCGTTAATGCGCAGGTGTCGTACTCGTATTCGTCGTTCAAGAACTCGGGCGGCGGATCGGGTATCAGCGGAGTGCTCGGCTCGGTGGCCAACAGCGACCAGGATTTCATCGTTCCTGCCTTGGACAACAACGATCCCAACAAGTACTTCGGTCCTTCGCTGCTGAACCGTCCGAACCAGTTGTCGTTTGGCGTGGTCGGCAACCTGCCCTGGAACTTCCAGACGTCGTTCATTGGCCACTTCTACCAGGGGCTGGACCTGCCGATCATCGTGCCTGGCGAAGGCGCGGGAGCGATCTTCCAAACCGACTTCAACGGCGATGGAACGGTGCAAGACCCACTGCCCGGAACCTACAATGGCTCGTTTGGGTCGCAATACAACGGCGCCACGATCAACAATGCGATCAACGCCTATAACAGCAAGTATGCCAACCAGCCCACGCCGGCGGGGGCAGTGCTGGTGCAGCAAGGCTTGTTCACCGTGGCCCAACTGCAAGCGTTGGGAGGGGTTGCCCCTACCGTTCCGCTTGCGCCTCCGGGACAGGTGAACCTTAGCAACCTGCGTGACTTCGACCTGAAACTGGCCTGGACCTACAAGCTGGAGCGCGCTTCGCACACCATCGCCTTCCAGCCCAGCGTCGGCTTCTTCAACCTGTTCAACTTTGCCAATTACGATTTGCCGCCGAATGCTCTCACGGGCGGGTTTACCGGAACTCCCGGCTCCATCAACGGGACAGACCCGGCAAACCGCATCACGAACCGCGTGGGCGCCGGCACGGGTGTGTTCGATCTCGGTGCTCCGCGCACGATGGAGTTTGGACTGTCGATTACTTTCTGATCGTGTGGTTCTTTGCAACGAAGGCGGGAAAAGGGCACTCGCAAGAGCGCCCTTTTCTTGCAATTGCCCGCAGCGACGGGGATTAATGCGCGTAGGGCACGGATGCCGCCCCGAGGATTTTCATCGTGGATGCGTCCTGCACCAGCACAGCGACCTTCAGCTTGGCGGGGTTCCAGTCCGCATGGGGGGCGACCTCCACGTTCGTCTCGAACGCTCCCTGGTTGGTTGAACCCAAGTCACGCAACTGCCGAACCACCGCCGCGTGATGCAAGGTCCGCCCATCGTTCTCACCGGCTTGTACGGACGTGCTCAGTCCATCCTCGGTGGTTGCCAGCAGGACATTGCTGTGCTCCTGCTCGGGCGATTGCACGCTGATGTGCAGGCGGTTGTTGCCCTCCCAGCGCAGTGTCACCCGCGCCGGCTTGGCTTCTTTCGCAGCGGCCGCAATAGTCCGTTGCGCTTCGGCCGTATCGTTGCCTACAAACTGAACGCTGCCATCGACCACCATCTCCGGCGTGTATACCGAACTGTTGAGCGCGCGGCCGTAGTCGCTTTGCCGCCGGCTGAATTGCGCCGAGGAGAAGCGGTCGGTCCAGCCGATGTAGTTCCAGTAGTCGACGTGCTCGCCCAGCAGGACCAGCTCCGTGGCGTTGCCGGCTCCTTGCTGGCTCAACTTCACCAGCAGGGCGTCGGCCGGCGGGCAGCTGGAACATCCTTCGGAGGTGAAGAGTTCGACCACGACGGGGGTCTGCGCGCATGCGAACGCGCCAAACGAAATAATCAGTGCGGCAAGCGCCAACATTGAGAGGAGTTTTTGCATGACGGATATAGGACTCGCGAGACGGAGAATGGTTTCAAAGCCTGCTCCGGCAGTTTCAAGGTAGTTGTAGCCGTTTTTGAAAGGGTATGCCTTCAGGCATGCCGTAATAGCGACTGTATGAAATCGGCTTCAGCCGCTGAGGGAAGAGGTCGGCGTCGCCTAAAGGCGGAACTGTCTGCGTATCCTGAACGACACGGCTGAATGCCGCCCTTTCAAAGCCCGCTGGTGATTCGCTCGACGATGATTGCCGTGAGCAACGCCGCATCCGCGGCGAACACGTTGCTCACGAAATTCACCGAATCGTTGCCCAGCTTGCCGGCGTTCTCCCAGGTCGCGCCCAAGATGCTGTCGAGAAACATGCCGCCAATGCCCGCAAAGGCGACCACAAACGTCCACCGCCAGTCGATCACACCGTAGCTTGCGCTGATCCAGGCAATGACGCAGGCGGCAACGCAGCCGCTGATCGTGCCTTCAATGCTAATAGCGCCGTTGGTTCCGATGGGCACATCGCGGAAATCGGTAATCAGGTAGGCGCCGCGCGCCGTCGCCTGGCCGATCTCGCTGGACACCGTGTCCGCGGCGGCTTCCGCCAGCCCCGCCACTGTTCCCGCCAGCAGCAGTTGGCTTAGCTGGGGAAACCATATAGCCGGCGCCGCGCAAATCGCCGCCGGACCGAGGTTTGCCAGCACCTGCGAGGCAGTTCGTCCACGACGCCGTTCCGCCACTCCCAGCCGCTGTTTGCGAGCATAACCCCAACGCGTGGAAACCAGGGTGAGAAGGAAAACCGCGACCAGAGGGATGAATCCTGGCAGTCCGGCCGCCATGATCAGGATCACCGCGATCAGCACGCCGGCGAGGGCGCCGCCATCGGTGACCGCTCCCATGATGCGGGCCACCACCGCGAATCCAATCGCCACGACAATGGCTGGTAAACCCCTGGAGTGGATCAGTTCGATCACGCGTGGCTCAAGTATCGCATGCGAAGTGCGCATCGTCCGAGAGCCCGGAACGGGCGGCATTTGTGACCGCGGGCTGACGCTCACGGCTAACAAATGGCGCCCTGCGGGCTCTCGACAGTGTTATGCAGCACTCCTGCTTCCGCGCCGCATCCCACTTAGTTTGATCCCGCGTTCTCCTGCGCTCGACGAATTACCCTTGACGGAAGTCGGTGGAGCGCGGATCATAAATTGCCCATATCTGCACCAGAAATGGTGCGCTGCAAAGGACGAACTATGGCTTCTTCCGTGTGGTCTGGCTATCTGACGTTCGGATTGATCTCCATGCCGGTGCGCCTGTTCTCCGGCGCGCGCGGCAACAACATCTCCTTCCACATGCTGCACCGTCCCGATCATGTGCGCATCAAGCAGCAGCTGTGGTGTCCGCATGACGAGCAGGTGGTCGAGCGCAGCGAAATCGTCAAGGGCTACGAGTACCGCAAAGGTGAATACGTCATCATCGAGCCGGAGGAGATCAAGAAGATCGAGCCCAAGACCGCCAAGGCGATGGAGATTCTGGAGTTCGTGAAAGCCGAACAGGTGGACCCCATCTACTTCGAGTCGTCTTACTACGTCACGCCCGAAGAGGCTGGCCGCCGGCCGTACGCGCTGCTGTGCAAAGCGCTGGAGGAGTCCGAGTACGTTGCCATCGCCAAGATCACCATGCACAACCGCGAGTACACCGTGTTCCTGCGTCCCTACAAGGGCGGCATGATGCTGCACACGATGTATTACAAAGAAGAAGTGCGCGAGCTCGACAACTTCGGCCGGCCCGACGTCGAGCTGAAAGACGCCGAGGTGAAAGTGGCACATCAGCTCATTGAGGCGCTGGCCGGCGAATTCGATCCGGAGAAGTATCACGACACCTTCGAAGAAAACCTCAAGACGCTGATCAAGGCACGGCTGGAGGGCGAAGAGGTCACGCCTGTCGAGAAGCCTAAGAAATTGGCGCCGGTTGTGGACCTGATGGCGGCGCTCAAGGAAAGCCTGGCGCAGTTGCCGAAGAAGCCGCCGCAACGTGTGGAAGCCGTCGAGCGCGCGTCGGAAGTGAAGGTCGTAGCGAAAAAGGCCAAGGCCTCGCGCAAGAAGACAGCGGCCTGAAGTCGGATTCGGACTCTCTGGGATGACGGGCCGTGCGAAGCTCATCTACGTCTCGGTTCTCGAGAGCGACCCTATGCGCTCTGTCGGCTTGGAAGCCGTGTTGGCATCGGAACCTGACATGATGGTTCGCGCCGGGACCATCGAAAGCGTTGTGGCCAGCCGCCACGACGAGCTGGTGCTGATGACCACCGACCGCGGCCAGTCCTTCAGCTTCGCCATGTTGACGCTAAAAGCGGCACGGCCGGGAATTCGTATCATCGTGACCGGCCCGGGCAAACGCGACGAAGACATTCTGCGAGCGGTCGCTGCCGGGGCCAAAGGCTACGTTCCGACGGAAGCTTCCTCCGACATTCTGAAGAAGGCCATACGCGAAGTCCATGCGGGCTCAGTATGGATTCCGAGGCGGGTGCTCGCCACGTTCATTGAACACGCCACCGTACGGCGTAATTCCCCGCGCTCTGCGCCCAAAATCAGCCCGCGTGAGCGTGAGGTCCTGCGCCTGCTCGTCTCCGGCTGTTCCAACCGCGAGATCGCCAAAAACCTTGGCATCATCGAGCAGACCGTCAAAGCCCATGTGGCGCAGTTATTGCGCAAGACTGGCGTGCCCAATCGAACCGCATTATCGGTTCACGCCGTAAGCAAATCGCTGCTGAACGCGGCCGAATAGGCTGAGCGCGCGCTCTGGCGAAGGCAATCAGGGTCACCCCTGGATGTGGTTACTAAGGGGACGCATAGGTTACTAAAGTCTAATTACTGATACCCCCTACTTTCGTTATCTTGCGCCATCGTTCGTGCTACTGCATACTGCACTCACCTACCACAGAACCTGGGAGACAGGGCTGGAAGAAGGTTACGAGGGTCTCCTTCTTCCGGCCCTTATTTTTGGTTGTCAGTTGTCCGTTCTCCATCCTAGCTAGGTTTCCCAATGCCAATCATGCCAATCTTTCGCGGTCCAGTCGCAGCGCAACATCTATGCAACCGTCGGGTTCGTGTGAAAGAACACATTCAAGGAACGCGGCTCTCAGTGCAAGACTGGTAACCGACAACTGACAACCGACAACTGGCAACGACAACTGGCAACCGACAACCGACAACTGACAACCGACAACTGGTTCCCAGAGAGTAACCCTCCAGGGCCTTTTCTTCGCGCTCGCTGCGCCATCAAACGCTCTAAGATGAACCTGGCAGCCGCTACCGCGGCTTAGCCCGGGTGGGGTAGCTTTATGAAGAAAATCTTGGCAGCGACGGTAATTCTTTTCGCGCTTGTGATGGCAGCCAGCGCGTCGGAACGCCGCGATAACGACATTGATCGCATCCAGACGGCCAGCGTGGTGCTCAAGCAGATCATGTCGGCTCCCGACAGCGCGATTCCCGACAGCATCATGTCGGGCGCGAAATGTATCGCTATCATGCCCTCGATGCTGAAGGCCAGCTTCATTTTTGGCGCCAACTATGGCAAAGGCGTTGCCACCTGCCGCACCGGCCAGGGGTGGAGCGCTCCGGCTTTCTTCAAGCTGACGGGCGGAAGTTTCGGCTTCCAGGCGGGCGGCCAGGCGTCCGACTTGGTGCTGATCATCCGCACCGACGAGGGCATGCAATATCTGTTGCACAGCAAGTTCAAGCTGGGCGCCGATGCATCGGCGGCTGCGGGTCCGGTGGGACGCGACGCGCAAGCCATGACCGACCTCACGCTGCGCGCCCAGGTGCTGACTTACTCGCGTTCCCGCGGACTTTTTCTCGGCGTCTCGTTGAGCGGTGGAGTGGTCAATCAGGACGATGCTGACACCCAGGCCTTCTATGGAAAAGATTGGACCTATCGCTCGGTGTTGAACGGACAGGTGCCGGCGCCGGAGGACGCGAAGGTCTTGCTGCAAACGGTTGAAAAGTACGCTCCGACACCGAAGGCGCATGTGACGCCAACGGCGTCGCCGAGCGCTGGCTCGTCAGCACCCGCGCCGACGGCTACGAGTTCTGCGACTCCGGCTCCGGCAGCGGGACCGGTTGCCGCCGCGCAACCTGATCCCGCAGCCACCGCGGCGGCTGCAACTCCGGCAGGTGGCGCAACGCATTTGCCCGTCTCAGCGCCAGTCGTGGAGAATGATCCGGATACCGCGCCAAGCGGGGCTACGACCCAAACCGCTGCGCCTGCGCAATCGGCGGTACATCCGGTTCCCGGTGTGGGCGGAGAACAGTAATCCGACTAAACTCGAGACGCTGAAGCCCGATCAGGCAAAGCTTGATGGGGCTTTTTTCTGGGCTCACTGCGGCGATGCCGGAACTTTCCAGAAAACCGTGCGCCGGCTAGGATCATCTCACGCTGCCG
>Ga0335073_10007450_pt1 | contig 15353 bp, 23 predicted proteins | sample Lox_Sample_22_FD_207093 | JGI IMG/M metagenome (GOLD analysis project Ga0335073, IMG submission 207093) | Soil microbial communities from Loxahatchee National Wildlife Refuge, Florida, United States - Lox_Sample_2.2 | ecosystem: Environmental > Terrestrial > Soil > Wetlands | place: USA... | reverse complement strand
AAATTTTTCTGTCTCCGGAGCCGTATATTTCGAGTGGCAGTGGTATCGACGTGTTGCCCACAGACTTGTCAGAGGAATTGGAACCAAAGTTTCGGAGTCGAGACGATATTCTAGCTCTTCTGAAAGCTTTCGTCACGGTAATGTCTGTTTGAAGGAGTGCTGATTGTAGGTCTGCAATATGCTGATACGTTTGCATGACATGAAACTCACGCACAACAATATATGTCCCTGGGTTATGTATGGTTTCCATGTGGCACTGTTGACTGTAGCTTTATCCGAACAGATGGCAGTGCCATGCTCACAGACTATTCCTTGACATCTCGACTGCAGCGAGAAGATGCAAACATCATGGACTCTCAAGGCACCCGTCGATCCCTAGCGTACATTCCCCCAGAGGGAACTGGTAGAGTCAATCGCGGCGTCGACTACAGAGCAGATTTTTATTCTCTGGGCGTTGTATTTTACGAGGTACACTCCCCTATGTCATCCAATTAACTTGCCAGTTATTCGTTGGCTTCCTGCCTTTTCGATCAACCGATCCACTGGACATGATTCATCAACACATCACCAAGGCTCCAACTCCCCCACACGTCATCAACCCTGTCATTCCCATCCCCGTCAGCAACGTCATAATGAAACTCATGGCCAAAAATGCTGAAGACAGATATCAATCCGCTGAAGCTTTACAGGCGGATCTCCGCTTCATCCAAGAACGCTACGAACGCGGCGCTTCTCTCTCGGGTTTCATTCTCGGCCACACAGACAACAACTCTCGTTTCCTGATCCCGGAGAAACTCTATGGTCGTGATGAGGAGTTGGCCCAATTGTTTGCTGCCTTCGAATCGATCAAGTCGAATGGTGGGTCCGCCGTAATCACTGTTTCAGGGGTTTCCGGAGTAGGCAAGTCGCGATTAGTGCATGAGATTCAACTCCCCGTTGTAGAAGCCCGAGGGAGATTTGCATCAGGGAAATTCGATGAATATCGACGAGGAATACCGTTCTATGCTTTGATACAGGCATTGCAGGATCTAATACGACAAGTCTTGAGTGAAAGTGAGTCTACATTGGAAAAATTTCGCAAACAGGTGCTTGAGGAGTTGGGATCGGAAGCAAATGTTTTGCTAGAAGTGTTGCCCGAAGTGGCTACGTTGTTCGGATCAGAATTACCCTCTGTGGACACAAATATCTCAATGGGAACTTTGGAGAGGGAGGAGCGATTCAAGACTCTACTGGTTAAATTTCTCAAAATATTTGGACCGAAAGGACGACCGATCGTGCTGTTCTTGGTCTCTTGTTCATTCGATCCTGGCTCATTTTAGGATGACCTGCAGTGGAGCACTCACCACGAGTTGCAAGTTATCGTCGCCACAGCTATTGAAGCTGATCCAGAATCTCAATCAATTCTCATCATCGGAACCTACCGTTCGAACGAGATCGATGAAAACCATTTCCTTCCGGCGGCAATCGACGTTATCCGCAAACATGACATTCCTCACCAGGATATCCATCTTGTACAACTCTCCAGAAAAGCCATCTCGGACATGATCAAAGACACTGTACGGATGTCGTCAATCGACAACGATTTCGATATGGAAGCTCTCAGCGCGTGGGTCTATTCGAAGACTGAAGGCAATGCGTTCTTTGCGACTCACGTACCAACTTCAATCATGAATTGAGCTTAGTATCTAGATGTTGCAGACCTTGCATGATCAGGGAGATTTGCAATTCGATTTCGAGAGACGGAAATGGCATTTCAAAATCTCTAATGCGGATACCTTACCGGCAAACGTCGTCGATCTCGTCGTTCGTGGTCTCCAACGACTTCCTCCCGAGACGCAATCCGTGCTGAAACTCGCTGCTTGCATCGGTTCCAACAAATTCACTCTTTTCCTACTCTCGATCGTCTATCAACATTCTCTCGAGGAGACTGCCACTGACTTGTGGCCAGCTTTGAAAGCCGGTTTCATCGTCCCCACAAGTAACGCATATCAAATTCCTCTGGCCATCGAACCTGGTTCCGAACTCTCTCAACAATGGATGAACACCACGACTACCTTTGAACCCGATAAACTCCACGATAAAATGGACAAGGACAGCGACGGCACGTCGAACAGTGCCAAGAACCGCAACACTGGCGTCGTTATAACTTACCGTACCTCCCATCACCCCTCCCGTGTCCATTCTAACGGCAGGCTTTCTCCATGATAAAGTTCAACAATCCGCCATGGCTCTCGTTCCTGAATCAGAACAGCCGGTCGTGCACGGTTTAATAGGTCGTCATCTCCTCAAAAGAATGAAGCTCGAAGACCAAATCGATGCGTACGTCTTTGAGATCTGTAATCAATTCAATAAAGCGCCAGAAGGATTGTCAGCAGAAGAACGCGACGAGGTGATAGAATTGAATCTTCGGGCTGGGAGAAAGGCCTTGAAGGCGACTGCGTTTGATGGGGCAAGTGACTATTTTCAGGTTGCGTGGGATTTATTGGGGGATAATCCTTGGGGGGGAAGGAGGTTACTGGCGTTGGATGTGTACCTTGCAAATGTGGAAAGACTGTTTGCAGCCGCGCAATTTAAGGAAGGTAACAACTGCCAATACGACTGTGGAGTTAATCGTAGCGATTGTGTTGGTTGAGGAAGCCGTGAGACATACCCAATGTCCCGCCGAGTCGATACCATTTTTATTACGGAAATTAGATTGTGAGATGAGCATGGGCAACCCTGGCGCTGCATTCGCCACTGGACTGAGGTGGGACTGGTTTATCGCACATTAACTGATACTAGCGCGGCTCATTTACTGGGACCAGGCCTCGCTTTACCGACTGGAGATGCCAAAGCGGAAAGATTTGCTGATTCGATACATTCACGTGTCATGTTGAATGAAGAGGAGATCCTCGCATTCGCAAACCTCCCCGCCCTTGAAAATGCAACGATCTCATTTCTTCAAGAAATTCTATCCAAACTTGGTATCGATGCCATAGGAAGTTTCTAACACATCAGTGTTGCCGTGTTATTTGTCGCGGCCCCGTTACCTGCGTGCTGTATGCTACCTCTCATTCTATCTCACCATGAATAACGGGATTTCCCCTTACTCTGCATGTATATCCTACCTCTGGCGAGATTAACAGTAGATCCACTGTTATACATAGGCGCCACGCTCATGGGTCTAGCAGCCACTGAAGAGAATATGCTACGAGGATTCGCATTCGGACGTCTCGCCATCCGCATTATCGAATCACACTCAGTTCCGGCTGAAGTCGCTTGTCCAGTATACAACTTTTTCGCGTCGCACATAATGGTATGGCATCGTCCTTTGGGCGAAGCGCAACGATATTTCCTTGCAGCCATTACGAAAGGCTTGGAAACGTATGATGTCACGTGGACGTCTGTCGCTGTTATCGATCGTGCCGTGTTTAGCTTTTTCGGAGGAGAATCATTGGATCTAGTTCAGGCGAAGCTAGAAGAAGCCGAGCCGCTGATACGGAAAGGCAAACAAGAGACTGGAAAACATTGGCTTTCCATGCCCCTGCAATTGGTGCACACTCTTCGTGGAGTTGATACTTCGACAGATTCACCGATGGATCCACCGTTCGATGCGTCGTTAGCATTACAAATCGCGCAAATGAACCAATCTCATACGCATCTCTTCACGTTTCATTGTTATCAGCTTGTGATGGCTGTATTCATGGGACGGACCGATGTCGGAAGGGCATCTGCAAAGGCGTGTGAGATGTACCTTGCTAGTGCGACAGGATCGCTCCTTTCGGGCATGTACGTTTTCTACTCTGCTGTCTTGCTCGTCGATAATTTCGACAATCTTATGCAAGCCGAAGTCAATTTGCTGCAGAAAAACATGGATATGCTCCGATTATGGAGTCGAACATCTCCGGCAACGTTTGAGCATAAGTACAAGTTTTTGCGGATCATGTCCTCGAGAAGGAACAGTAATCTACTTGGTGTTTTGGATGGTTTCGATGAAGCAATTTTCCTTGCGCTACAGGCTGGCCTAGGACAAGATGCAGCATTGTACGCCGAACGCTGTTCACAGTGGCTTGCGGATCCAAGCCCAGTTCGAAGTGCTCAGTATCTCGACTTTGCACGACGACATTATGATTATTGGGGAGCAGGAGCCAAGGTAAAAGAGATCACGGAAATTCAACCTCTAAATACAAGTTCGCGAGGCTTCTGTACTATGCCAATTGAGAGTCTGACTGATAATAGCGCTTCTTCCCAGCCCTTCCAATGAATTCAAGGACCCTTTCAACCGACGTGCTTCCGATGAGCAGCCTTCGCAAACTTTCCAGTCTCCAATTTCGAACCGTCAATCCTCTATGAACACCTTGTCTGAATCAATCCTCCGTCCGACACTACGCCAGAATCCTTCGTCAGTCTCTATCCATAGCGAATCCTCCAGTTCCGAGTCTCGTCGAAAGAGTGCCGGGATAGCAATCACATCAGCTCCTCGCGATTCAGATATCAGTTCGGAACTCGACCTACAATCGGTCATGCGAGCGAGTCTGGCAATTCAGGAGGGTCCACACGTCAGGAATATCATTCTGAAGTTGGTGCATATCATCATGCAAACGGCAGGAGCGAACTATGGATGTGTTATGTTAAATCAGCAAACGATGGAACGAAACCAACTGTACATCGAGGTCATCGGAAATGGTAATAGGGTTAATCTTATTGACCATCTGCCGTTGAATTCACAATCGGATGTCGTCCCCTCGAGACTTTGCGAGTATCATCCGCCGCTTTATTCAAATTGATATTAGGACCGTGGCTCGACTTGGAGAACCAATCGTTCGAAATGGAGATACTCCAACTAGTAACTATCGTTTCGACTCGATCTACGGCAAAGATCCCTATTTTCGACATAAGCATCCTGCTTCCATCTTGTGTATGCCAATCTCAAAGCTTGGAGGTTTGCTATCTCAAGTCTTGACTTATATTAGTGCTCTATCTCGAAAATTCTCACGTCACTCAAGCATTCCCCCCGAAACGACTAGAAGTATTGCGATTGCTGTGTGCTCAGGCTGCTGTAACTATCGAGAAAGCACAGATGTATCGCAGTATGGAGGAAGCCAAACAAGCAGCTGAGGCAGCAACGCTAATGAAAAGCACATGTACGTCCACCGCGTAGCCCATTGACGGTAGTTTTGGCCAACATGAGCCACGAAATCCGCACTCCGTTCAATGCTGTTATCGCTTGCAGTGTTTTCTTGCTCGACACTCAACTCACACCAACGCAAAAGGAATATTGCGAGACTATAAACACGAGCGCAACTGAACTTCTGAGGATCATCGACGATATCTTGGGTACCATTTCCTATTAATGGGCTGACTCGAGACTTTTCAAAAATCGAACATGGACGAATGGAATTGGAGCTTCGTCCGTTCTCGCTTCGAGATAGCGTTGAAACTGCCCTGGCAGTGGTTGCAGATCCGGCGGCTGCCAAACATGTGGACCTCGTTTACGAAAACCAACATAATGATTTCCCGGATAAGCTGCTCGGGGATGTGACCCGATTCAGACAGATTCTTCTAAAGTACCCAAATCAGAGACACGCGTTGATCTTAGTTTGCTGGGGAATGCTGTCAAATTTACGGAGAATGGATATATACTGGTGAAATCTCAAGTCGAGGAACTGCCCAGGAATATCAATGGCAGAGTTTTTAAAGTCCTCATCACTGTTGAGGATACGGTGAGATTTGTTTTAGTTTCTCCTTACTTATGTTAGGGAATCGGTATCTCCGAGGACAAATTCAAATTGTATGTAAATCTAAATCGCCGTTCTGAGGGTAGGCTATTTCGAGCGTTCTCGCAGCTAGACAATTCGAACAAACGGAATTATGGAGGAACAGGCCTTGGTCTTGCGATCTGCGAAAAGGTAGAGCTCATTGGGGAAGGCTGACAGTAGCTTGTTCAACTGATGGGGGGAAGAATTTGGGTGGAATCTGAAGAGGGCAGAGGGACGCAATTCCACTTCACTATGGTTCTCAACGCTGCCGAAGACGGACCTCTGGAATCGCCGACGCCCAGTTTCATCCGTGAGCTGGGCCCCGACAACAGACAATGTCTTATTGTTGAGCATTCTCCGATTGTAAGAGACCTATTGAGTCGCGATGTCGGAGCTCTCGGATTACAGGGGATCGCAGTGGGTAGTTTCGATGAAGCCAATACATGTCTACGACTGAACAATTATTCGGTTGCGATTGTCGACGGTTCACTGCCCGAATGCCTTTCTTTCGTTGAGGAAGTTGGTCAATCGGCCCCGGGTTTGAGAATCATCCTCACTTCAGTCCTTGGGACTGTAGCCGATTTGGATGCAGACAACGTTGTAATTACTTTGGTTAAACCGATCCGGCGATGGAGATTATTCAAAGCGCTCGAAAAGGCACTGAGTGAGTCGCCAACGGTAAATATGAAAGACGCGGATGAAATGTCCACCAAAGAGATACAGCGTCAAGCGTTGGCGAACATGGCATATCGTCATCCTCTAAGGATTTTAGTATCGTACTTTTTAGGAAGCAGCTAATGTTAGCTCGCAGAGGATAATCCCATCAATACTAAAGTGGCTTTGCAGCATTTGAAGCGAATGGGCTATACGGCCGATCACGCCAAGGACGGGTTGGAAGTACTGGAGCTATGTGAGAGGGCAGCCTTGGCTGATTCTCTCTATGATGTGATTTTGCTTGATATACAGATGCCGAACATGGACGTACGATCCGTCTATGGCAGGACTAAGATTAGGGATATGAGACAACACGAATCCTTAGACAACGGTACGAAGATGGAGTTCGACCTGCCTTAGTGGCATTGACCGCCAATGCGACGAGTTCTGACAAGGAGAGATCATTGGAAGCAGGAATGGATGGGCATATATCAAAACCTATTTTGCCAGATTTGCTGGCGAGTGTCCTGGCTTCAGTGAAGCCAAAACGGAAACGGTGAAGTCTACATTATTCCCCGGAATGGTATACGCATGGCGTTATGGATATTAGCAACGTAGAATATTGGCCATGGATTCAAAGTCTTGTAGATATTATAAAGCACACTGAAATTGTCATATTATTGAATGACCAAACGATTCAAGACGAGGATTATCTTGGATCAATCCAGACTTGATTGCAAAATGCTGCACTAACACCTATACATCCGCATAGTCCTGAGACCCCTTCAAATTTAGTCTTGCTTCTCCGCATCTTCAAAATTCTCGACCAAATCGGGAACATCGTCATCATCATCGGCTTCATTTTCACCTCCAGTAGCTCCTTCACCACCTTGTTTTGTTTGAAGAGATTCTGCGAGTTGACGGAGAGTGTTGAGAGAATCGGCTCCGAGTTGATTTAGAATTCCAGGAACGAGTTCCGTAAGGTCTTTCTCTTCACCGGCACCGTAAATGGCAAAAGTATTACCAGGAACTGATGCATGAACTATCACAAATCAATATGAAATCCCAGAATTGCAGAACAGAGGCTGGAACACAGAAAATGCAAATCGAATGGGAGTCAGGAAACTACCTTTTGGCGCAGTAAAATGAATAACTCGTCCGTCTTCTTTGAACATGTTGACTTCCTCGATGGCCTGGATAGGTTGTACATTCAACTTTTTCAAGGAGCTTTGCAATTTCTTATCATCTGCACCCGAGCTCTTGTGCGTCTTTTTGACTTTTCTGCGGGGAGTGCCTTTTCCGCCAATTCGGACGGCTGCAGCCTGGGCCTGAAGCCTCGCGAGCTTAGCTTGGTCCATGATTATCCGGAACTAGACAAGATCAGAAATCATTCAAAGGATGGGACGGGGGTCAATACTTCGACGGATGCGAATTGGAGATGGTCAGGAAGAAGAAATTGAAGGGAGCTTTGGACGGTTGGCCGATGATGATTGACTCGTCGCTCAAGCACTTGCGTGACTGTTAATTTCAAACTGGGCCGGACATCACGTGGACCGCCGCCGATCAATTTTTATTTTCGTGCAAATAATTAGGCGTTTTCGCTATCTAAATTTATATGATCCACGGTATCATGCTCTTCCTGTTCCCTACCTTGTCTCCAAATTTTTCCATGTACCATGCAAGATTTGTCCTCGCTCTCGGTCCCAAATTACAAATTGTCCATAATACGAACACCCACCCAGATTCCTGTCTTAGCATTACAGCATATCCGATCCACTCCAGCGTCTCACCAGCGTAATTTGGCGATAGGATATACTTATACAATCCCCATTCAGGTAATACATATCTGTTCCCGTCTCCCTTCTCCCGGCGAATTCCTTGCAAATGATAGTCCGACGAAATATTAATAACCATCCCAGCTCCAAACATGACGAAGCCAAGTAGCATTCGAGGCGTTAAAACGAAAGGCTCCGTGCTAAGATGGGCAAGATCGTATCCAACCCAACCAGCGTTTATGAGATTGAAGACCATCGACTCGAGAACAGTGTCTAAACGCGACTTTTTCATTCCTGGGGACAACAGCACCGAAAAACACGCGCGATTTGAGTAGTGAACGAGCCACAACGCGAGGAGAAACAGGCCGGTAGATGATGACGGACCAGGTGATTTGAATGTCTGATAGAGCACTACAACCGTGATTGGTGAAACGATTTCCATACTAATCCATCCCAATTTCCCGTTTACCGTTGGAAAGATTGAATTGGGGTTGAAATGTCGTCCATAATTCGCGTGGAGCAGACCCGACGACAGAATGCCGAAGGCCACGACCCCTAAGCCCACCCAGGTTGATTTAAGGAATGCAGAATGCGGGACAATGTATGCATTCACTGTTCGTCTGACGAGGTCGTAAAGGGTGTCCATGGATCTCTGGATCAATTTCGGAGCCGAAATCGATGACGATGTCAATTTCCGAAAAGAAGACGGGTTAAAATGCTTTAGAGAGAATTAAATTTATAAATTTAAATGTATTGGGATGAGTCAGCTGGAATGGCGGATTTGTCGCAGACTCGCAGTGTTGTCCGGTGTGTGTCCCTTCAAAGTTATCCGATGATTCCGCGAATGCAAACACTGTAGTGCCCACTACAACACCTGTACATACTCATCCATCCGTCATCCATCCTCCCATCACTCTCATCCTTTCTTATTAGCAATGCGGGAAGCAGCGTTTTTGATAGCTGTAGCTCAATTACTGCTACTCTTCGGCCTTGTATCGGCACAGTCGTCACAATCGTCAAACTCGTCAGGAACCCCTACAAGCTCTGGTTCCATTCCGCAAGTTACGGGAATCAATGCTTCGATACCCCTGTGCGCTGCGGTGTGGCATTCTTCGGCTTCGTATACTAATCGCTAGCTATCCTGTCGACAGGTCTTGACGGAGAGCAATTCCGAATGCCCAAACGCGACGGCGAAATGTTTATGTTCGAGTTCTCAGTTTCAGGCCGCTGCTGCGCATTGCATAAAGACTAGCTGTACGACCATTACTGATCAAGAAAATGCATACGAATACGCGGTACAGGTCTGCGCTCAGGTTGGGGTTACGTTGCCTTCATTTAACGACATTGGACAATCAAGTGGAGGCTCATCTGTCAAAGTGGGATACTGGGGATGGTTGAGTGCATTTATTGGAATTGTTCTCTTGTGTGGAGGATTGGTGTAATCGAGTATCTCATATTGCGCATCTACTCTCAGCATTCAGCGTATATTTAGGACAAATGCCGGAGTTCTTGACGAACATTTCCACATGCTGTGTCGATATTAGTGTGTCATCCTTTGATAGCTTGCTGCCGAGAAAGTAGACTTTTAGATGTTGAGGGCACCGGTGAACCTTGATCTCCTCGCGATACCTTCGCGATACGCATTCGCAATAAGCGCTGTTGATGTCAGCCTTATCTCTGCCCCGCTCGCCTAATTGAAACGACGAGAAATAGATCTTCGCACTCTAAAAGTACCCTCCGCGCTAAAATTTCGGGCCTGAAATCTATAGTGGTACGGAATTTAATCAGCGAAACGCTCCGATAGGGCCAATTACGCGGTAATGATGCCGCAGTTCACCAGCCCCCGTATTGTCCCGCCTCCATCGAGGAATATGAGCGCCAACTTGGCTGCAAGATCCACATATCGTCGGGAGCCCGCTTATCTCTTCCAATCGACAAATCAGTGTCCATTACTTTATCCCGCGGTCCACCCGCAACCCAGTCACTTTACGAGCGCGTAGGAATAATAAGCGAAGATATTTGGGCTTATCGGGCCAATAGATTCGTAACCGGGATCACTCGGATTTGGCCCACAGTCGCACACATAGGTCATCCCGATGAAAAGATATAAAAGCTTCCATCACCCCTTTTGCCGATCTTGACCCCCCTGCCGTACTCCACTTATTGATCCATTTCTGTACCATGGCCTCACTCGCAAACGAAAGTGATTCGGAGGAGAAGAAATCTCCACCTCAAACGGGTTTCAATTCAAAGGAAAATATCTCGGAAATTGGATCCATCGAAGGACTCGATGTTCTTGCACTCGCCACCGATGAACACCCCGCCCATCCCCGCAATTGGCCGGCCATCAAACGATGGAGCGTGTTGGCCGTTCTGTGTACTTTTCAGGCTTACATGTGAGTCCCTGCATATTTGAACCTAAAGGCTCATGTGTGCAGTTTAATGACATCCACTGCATACCTTTCGATTGAATTTTTGATCCAAGAAGAGTTCAATACCTCAACTCAAGTTACCGCGCTTGGCCAATCCCTTTTCATCATTGGAACTGCTGTCGGACCTTTATGTCTTGGACCTCTTTCGTACGATTGCATAGTCGATTCAATCTGATTTTAGGGACATCGCTGGTCGCCGATGGGTTTATGCAGGATCATGTTTGCTGTATGCAATTTTCAACATCGGATGCGCACTTCCTCGAAATATGGCGCAACTCGTCATCTTCAGTTTCTTGTCCGGTGCCGCTGGCTCCACCGCTTGTACGAACGTCGCCGCCTCGGTGTCTGATATGTTCAGATACAGTCACGCTGGTCAGGCAATGGCTCTGTTTGTCGTCAGTGCCAACGTCGGCCCCTCAATCGGCAGTCCGATCGGCGAAGCTGTGGCCGAAAATCTCAGCTTCCGATGGTGGTATTATATCAAGTAACAATGCAATCTTTGGCTGTACTAATTTCAGTATCATTATCGGTTGTGCCTTCGCTGTGGTGCTTGCACTATTGCCTGAAACACAGCCAAGTGTTGTTATTGCAAATGCCGCTGCTGGAGATCCTCTGGCGGACAAGATCCGACAACGGAAGAGCAGTTTGGATGCTGCCAAAGAGATGTATTTCATTGCCAGCGAGGCTTTGAAGATTCTTTTTACGGAACCAATTGTCGCCTTCCTTGGTGTCTTCAACGGGTTCGCATATGGTCTCCTTTTCTTGTATCTCGATGTAACTTTATTTATTATCTTGGAGAAATCTGATGGAAGGGTGTCTTTGATGTCTTCGCCTTCAATAACGGATTGAGCTTTATGGGTGCTGATCTCACCTATCTCAACTTTGTTGTCGGAGTGCTTTGCATGTTTGCATATCAACCTGTTCAAGATTGGCTCTATCGCCGAGGTTTGGCCGTTCAGTTTCTGAAGTTAATTCCCTTAGATGCTGCGAAACGAGGAGGCAGGACCCGCCCCGAAGCTCGATTCCTGACATCGCTTCTCACGGTTTGGCTATTTCCCATCTCGCTTTTCTGGTTCGCATTCACGTCCGACGGCAGTGTTAGTTACTGGTGTCCATTGGTCGCTGGTGGAGTACTTGGATTCTGCGATCCCATTCTGTGGCTCGCCATGTTGAATTATATCACGGATTCGTATCCATCTGTCGCTGCCAGTGCGATCGCCGCTTTTTCATTGCCCAGTTTCACAATTGCTGCGGCGCTTGTCCACGCCGGTATTGCCATGTTCGACGACATGACCACGACATGGGCGGTAACAGTCCACTTATGACAATTCACTGATTTTCAGGTTGCAACGCTTGCATTTATCAGTTTGCTCTTGGTTGTACTCGTCTATGTCTTGTATTTCTTTGGACCTTGGTTGAGGAAACGAAGCCCTATTGCCAGAGATCCCGATGCGGAAGACGAAATCACCAATTTTGCTCTTTAAGGTTCTTGCCATATACATTTGAGATATATAGATACTTGGTCTATACAGGCACTGTCTTTTGAGAGAACAACCATCTTTAGATATATTACCCTCCCGTTCTCCGGGGGTTTGAGCTGTAGAGCAAAAGTCCGTCACCATTTTCCCAAATATTTGTTGACTTGCACTCCCTCAACCTTGAAATACACAAAGTGCCGGAAACTACAAAACTGAGATACCGAATTCGGAGACCACCGAATTCTGAATGCCGGTCAATCCCGACTTTTCCCGCTGCTCTCGGAGGGAGTATTTATGAGGGTTTCCAAGAAAGCTACTTACGTCAACTGCCCGAAGCGATTGGTGGACGGACCGACGGTTTACACGTGATAGTGATTGAAGCTCGTCTCCGCACGGAGGCTATATGACGGTGAATTACTCCCAAGCTTCTCCCGCTGGACCGACACCCGAGAGCTTATAATTCTCCCCATCCCATCGACAACGAATTTCCCGAGACATAACAAAATACAAAAAGTAAGTTCAAGCATGATACATTTTCCTTGTGCTGATTATTCTAGTGTCACCTGTCGCCGGCGTGGAAATCCTCGGACCTGTTTCCCAAGACGCTAAATCCATCCTCACAAACGACGCAGTCGAGTTCCTTGCATCTTTGCACCGAACCTTCAACGCAACCAGGAAGCAGCTTTTGAAGAGACGACAATTGAGACAACAGCAGATTGATGCTGGAGTCTTGCTCGACTTCCTCCCAGAGACCAGGCATATCCGTGACGACGAAACTTGGAGAGCTGCTAAGCCCGCTCCGGGATTGGAGGACAGACGAGTCGAAATCACCGGCCCTGTCGACCGAAAGATGGTACCCTTCAAAGAGAGTTAGCGGTATCTGAAGAGTTTAGGTCATCAATGCGCTGAACAGCAACGTTAAGACTTACATGGCCGACTTTGAGGGTATTCACCAATCTCGACCGGCGGGCATTGAAATTAGACTCGCAATGTCCAATGTGGACTCAGATGTTGACGGGACAAGTCAACCTCCGCGATGCAGTACTCAAGAAGGTCGACTTCAGAGCCGCCAATGGAAAGGAGTATAAACTACGCACTGACAAAAAACTACCCACCCTCATTGTTCGGTTGCCACTTGTTTCCTGATCATTCTAATGCATAGTCCACGAGGATGGCATTTGGACGAGAAACATTTCCTTGTCGACTCTGAACCCATCAGTGGCGGCATCTTTGATTTTGGTCTTTATTTCTTTCACAATGCTCACGAACTCGTGAAAACCGGAACAGGACCTTACTTTTATCTTCCCAAGATGGAGAGCCATCTTGAAGCAAGGCTCTGGAACGACATCTTTTGCGTATCGCAAGACTGGATTGGCATGCCTCGGGGCACAATCCGAGGCACTTGTCTTATCGAGACCATTCCTGCTGCATTCGAAATGGACGAATTCATCTACGAATTGAGAGACCATTCTTCAGGTTTGAACTGTGGCCGATGGGTAAACCTTGTCGATTTTGAGTCTGACTTACCTCAAGGACTATATTTTCAGTTTCATCAAGAAATTCCGTAACCATCCCGAGTTCGTCCTCCCCGATCGTAGCGATGTTACCATGACCGTTCCGTTTATGGATGCATATGTTCAACTCCTCATCAAAACATGCCACAAGCGAGGTGTTCACGCAATGGTAATGATCGATGTCGGTCAATGGATAGCTAACATGTCAGGGCGGTATGGCGGCTCAAATTCCCATCAAGAACGATCCCGCCGCCAACACCGCTGCAATGAACAAAGTCAAAGCAGACAAGCTCCGTGAAGTCAAAGCAGGACACGACGGAACCTGGGTCGCCCATCCTGATCTCGCAAATCTTGCAATGGACATTTTTAACCAACACATGCTCACTCCAAATCAGCTCCATGTTCGTCGTGCCGATGTCACCGTCTCGGGCAAAGATCTCTTGAACACCAGTGTTCCCGGCGGCAAAATCACTGAGAAAGGCATCAAAGAGAACATTGAAGTTGGATTGCTTTACTGTGAAGCTTGGTTGAGAGGGATTGGATGTTCTCCCATCAACGGATTGATGGAGGATGCTGCTACAGCCGAAATCTCGGTATCCCACACCCCGCATCGGATCTATTTGCGAAGTAGTATTGACTTTGCTAGCGATCGGCCTTGTATCAGTATGCGAGACATAACGTAAAGACCCATGAAGGGACAAAGATTACCGGGGATGTTCAGCTTGGCTGGCTCAAAGAAGTTACCCAAAAATTGGCTTCAAAGGCTGGGAAAGGGAACAAGTTTGATGTAGCGGCCAAATATTTCGCGGAACAACTCACCGGTGAAGAATCCAAATTCCAGGATTTCTTGACCACGATGTTGTACGATGAGATCTTGGAGTTGAAAAGTGGTTCACCCAGACTTTGATCGATAGCGGACGATTCGTAGATAGTTGGAAGTAGTTGTGGTTAAGCGCACACATCTAGGTATGAAACTAAGTGTTTTGACTGTCGTTCTTTCGAATCTCGTTGTCTTGCATACTACGTGAAATTGATTCCAAGAAATAAATGGGATCTCAGCGCCCACAGAAGCTCGTTAGACCCGGGTTAGGGTTGATCGTAACCGTTTTCTGTCGGAGTTGACACAGGCGAATACCAAGACTGTCGCACCGACTTTACCATGGAGGACGTGATATTGGAGACATCCATGGGCACAATCGTATGTGAAATGTACTACGATCATGCTCCTCGGACATGCAAGAACTTTGTCGAGTTGGTATGCTCATCCCACATGCAATGCACCGCGCTAACGGGACAGGCCAAACGAGGATATTATAACGGAGTTATTGTACGTCCATTACCTCAAGTCTATGGCCGAATCCACTAATTCTAGTTTCATCGGATAATACCAGACTTCATGATTCAAGGAGGTGATCCGTAAGAGGTCCTTTTATGGTGAAGCTAATTTCCAGTACAGGAACAGGACGGGGTGGTCAGTCCATCTACGGGTATGACGATTATGTTTTCGTCCTGAAGCTAACGGAATAGTGAAAAGTTTGCAGACGAGATTCATCCAGCGTTAAAACATACCGGCGCCGGAATTATCAGCATGGCCAACTCAGGCCCCGACACCAACGGTTCGCAATTCTTCATCACTCTCGCACCTACACCTCATTTAGACGGTAAACACACAATCTTTGGACGGGTAAAGGGTGGAATGAGAATTGTTCGACAGATGGGATTGGTCAAAACCGACGCGCAGGATCGGCCAGTGAATGATGTG
>Ga0335073_10007449_pt1 | contig 15354 bp, 13 predicted proteins | sample Lox_Sample_22_FD_207093 | JGI IMG/M metagenome (GOLD analysis project Ga0335073, IMG submission 207093) | Soil microbial communities from Loxahatchee National Wildlife Refuge, Florida, United States - Lox_Sample_2.2 | ecosystem: Environmental > Terrestrial > Soil > Wetlands | place: USA... | reverse complement strand
GCCGGGAGCCGGGGCGAACGCGATGACCAGCCGCCCAGCACGCGTGTTCGAGTAGTGCGTGGTTTAGGGGAAATCGCACCGAAATCTGTGTCCGAGGACCGACACAGCCCATTGCCCCATATCAGCCCATTCGCCACAGCGCCGAATTGACTATACGGAAAGACGATTCCCCTGTCCATCAATACGGCTCCTGAGCTGCTGGAACACCAGGTTCCTGACAGGGTGAGACAGCAGTCTCCCAGGCCGACCCGACCCCGATCCGGGCGCGGCAGAATTACGCGGAGCGTGTTACCGGTTAAAAGTACTTCGTGACAGCGGTGCGCCGGGGAGCGTCGTCTGTTTCCTGGTGCGGTGGTCACTGCTGGTGGAGCGGCAGGGTGGTCCGGACCTGGGCCGAGGAGCCGGCTGCGGACAGCTCGATCCAGGTGGTGTCGTGATCGAGCGGGGGGATGATCGCCAGGGACAGCACGACGACGCCGGCGTTCTCCCATGGGGTCACGCCGCGGGTATGGGTGGCGTGCCAGCGGCTGTCGCTGTCGCGGACCCACAGCGCCGGCAGGGGCATGGGCCCGCGGGCGTATGCCCAGTCGTCTTCCAGGGTGACGCCGCTGACCAGCAGGTGCATGAGGGTGCCGCGCTCGCCGTGATGCAGGCTCATGATGGTGATCTGGGTGCCGTCCAGGTCGGGCAGGTCCGCCACGGCCGCGGTGAGCATGCCGGGAGCGGGCGGTGGCCGCGGCGTGCGGCCGGGAGGCGGGGTGAGCAGGTCCTGCCATCGCTGCGGCAGGGCCGGGGCGGGCGGTGCGCTGATGCCGTGGCCGTCGATGCCGAGGCTGGCGCACAGCCCGGCGAGCTGTCCGGGGGCGGGGCTGCCGGGCGGGAGCAGGCCGGCCGCGTGCAGCGCGGTGACGATCTGGCCTGGCCCGTCGGCGATGAACGCGCGCAGGTCGGCGCTGGCGGGCACCGGCTGCCCGGCGGGCTGCTGCGCGAGGGGCGCCGCGGCCAGGATCCGGGCGGCGATGACGTCCAGCAGCAGCTCACCCGGGCTGTGCGCGGCCGGGGTCACGGTGATTTCCGGCACCGGGGCGGCCCGGTCCAGGTGGATGCGGACGGCCGGGTCGCCGGGGGCCGGGGTGAGGTCGAGCCAGCGGATCTGGTGCGGCGGGTCCGGGTGCAGCGGCAGCTGGGTTGCCGCGGGCCCGCGCTGCCAGCCGATGGAGTAGCGGACGCCCTGGTCGTCTTCGGCGGTGAACGGGCGCAGGGGCCAGCCGTCCGCGATGAGGCGCGCGCCGCCTGCGGAGTGCACGTACGCCAGCAGGAGCACGTCGCGGCGGAGGTCGCCGTCCCGGAACTCGATTACCTGGCCTACCGGGACGACCCGCCGCGATGCCCGCGGCGATGTCAGCCGGATCCGGTCCCGGCCGGGACCGGCGGCATGCAGCCCGTGCCGGACGGCGGCGGCCAGCGCGGTGTCGGCCAGGATCTGATCCGCGACGCCGGCGCTGACAGCGCCCGCGGCGCACAGCGCCCGCACGGCCAGGTCGAGCCGGGCGAAATGGGGCCGGCCGCGCCTGCCGCGCACGGGAGCCGCCGCCGCGCGGCGCAGTTCCGCCTCGGCCAGCAGCAGCAGGTAGGTCTCCGCGCGCTCGCGGTCCATGCCTTCAGTGTCCTCCGGAAAGCGCCCGCTGCGGGCCGGCGCCAGCTGCAACTCCTGCTTCCCCGGCTAGGCGCCGGGAAAGGGTCGCGGAGCGTGCCGCGGCTCCGTCGTCGTCGGCGGGCCGCCGCGGCCGCGGGCGCGGCGGCGTAGCAGCATACGCGCCCGCCGGCCGGCGGCATGAGGCCGGCGGGCGCGCCGCGCCTCCAGCTCTCGGCCATCGGAACCGTGGGAACCGGCCCGGTTCAGCGGGCCGGCGGGCGGGCGATGTGCTCGTCGAGCCAGTCGTACATGCGCTCCTCGGTGAGTTCGCGGGCCATGGGCTGGCAGTGGTAGCTGGCGCCTTCTTGCTGGGTGAAGCGGGCGAGGGTGGCACCGGGTACGAGCGCGGCGAGTTCGGCGGACTGGCCGGGGAAGAACTGCTCGCCGTCGGGGTCGGTGATGTAGAGGGGGGTGGTGATCTGCCCGGCGACGTCGGTGACGTCGTATTTCGCTGCCTCGTCGAGCACGGCCGAGTAGCCTTCGACGCCGTAGGGGCGGGCGCGGAACGCCCAGTTCTCCCGTCCGGCGCGGGCCTCGGGCGCGGCCATGTGCTGTCGCATGATCTGGTCGAAGGCGGCTTTGTCGCCTGAGTGGTAGAGGTCCAGCATTTGTTGGGGGAAGCGGGCGAGCCAGGTGCGGGCGACGCTTACGACGCCCCCGTCGGCGATCGCGGCGGCGAAGCGGTGCTCGAAGGCCAGGGCGCGGGCGACCCAGTAGCCGGCCTGGCTGACCCCGTACAAGGCGAGCCGCGCGGGGTCGGCCTCGTCGCGGCGCAGGAGGAAGTCGACGACGGGCGTCAGTACTTTCTCCCAGTCGGGGCGGAACGGGATGTCGCGCTCGAAGAGCATTGACTGCTGCCCGGGCCCGTCGAACAGCAGCACGTTGTAGCCGCGCTCGAGCCCTCCCTCGGCGCCCTCGCACCAGAGCCCGCTGATCGAGCCGTCGCTGCCGTTGTTCATGACCAGGGCCGGGCGCCGGGTGCCGGAGTTGTCCGGGCTGAACAGCCAGCCTGGCATGCTGGATCCCTCGTAGGGGATGTCGACCCGTTCGACCGGCCAGCGGGTGTTGGCCACGAAGCCTTCCCAGGCGGCGCGGCTGGCGCGGAAGGCGGGCAGCAGGCCGCTGGTGTCGCCGTCGAGTCCGTCGATCGAGTTGACGGCGACGGCGTAGTAGTCGGCGGCGCGCAGGTAGGCGCGCGCGGCGCTGACCCGGTGCCCGGCGGCTGCGGATGCCGCGGCGACCGCGGCGATGCGCTCGCCCAGCGCGGTCCAGGCGGAGAACCACCCCGCGCGGTCGCCGGGCGGGACGGCGGCGACGGTGGCCAGTACCTCGCCGGCGTCGGCGCCGCCCCGGGACGCTTTGCCGAGGATGGCGCGGACGGTGAAGTCCCACTCGCCGGCCCCGGTGTAGAAGCCCGCGGTGTAGACCTCGTGGGAGGCGGTGCCCTGGCGGTCCAGGGCGGCGGTCGTGCGGGCGGTGCTGGTTGTGGTTGTGCTCATGAGGTTCTCCTCGGACTCGGTTCGGTTGCGTCGGGTTCAGGGAGCGGGCGGGGCTGCGGCCTGGCTCGCGTCGGGCGGCCGGGCCTGGGCGCTGCGGGCGATCTCGCGCTGGGTGACGGAGTAGGCGCGGTAGGCCGCGGCGGCGGGGACGCCCCAGTCGAGCAGGATCCGGATAACCGGGGCGCCGCCGCCCGCGAGCGCCGCCGCGATGTGGGCGGCGCCGACCGCGAGCACGGCGAGGCCCCAGGCGGTGCTGATGCGGCGGTTGACGCCGATGAACTGGGGGCTGTTCCAGTACTGGGCTGGCACGCCGGCCCGGGCGAACTGGGCGGTGAACGGGCGGGAGACGCTCGTGGCGAGGATGAAGGCCGCGAGGGCGAGGCTGGCGACCCCGCGGGCGTAGGGCTCGAACGATGCCGCAGCATGGCGGCTGAGGCTGAAGCCGACGATGGTGAACACGGCTAGGATGACCGCCTGCACGACCGGGAGGACCTTGACGCCGCCGCGGACGGCGGTGAACGCGATGAGCGCGACTGCCACGGCGAGGCCGGCGGCGGCGGCCCCGCCGAGGGGGAGCCAGTTGACGAGGATCATGAAGACGGCCTGCGGGATGAAGCCCATGATGATGGTGAGCGGGTTCATGCGGGAGCCCTTCGGCGGGCCCGGCTCGGTGCCGGGCCGATAGCATCAGCGTGGAACATCCCGCGGCGGGGCTGACTGTACGAAATGGACAGTCCCGCGCCGGGACCGGGAGGCGGACAGGCGCATGCGGTGGCCCGAGAGCGCACTCACCCTGATTGACGGGGCGGTCGCCGCTGCCCGGGCCGGGGAGCCCGCGGTGCTGAGCATCGAGGGTGAGGCGGGCTACGGGAAGAGCACCCTGCTGCGCGAGGTCGCGCGGCGGCTCGACGGGTTCCACGTGCTGCGCGCGATCGGCGAGGAAAGCGCGCGGGACGACCGCCTGCAGCTGCTGCGCGAGTGGGATGCCGTGCCCGAGGCGGAAGCTCTGCCCGAGCACGCCCTGCAGGCTGCCCGCGTACTGGGCGACGTCGTCGACCAGCGGCAGCTGACCGGGCCGGTCGCGCTGCTGGTCGACGACCTGCACTGGATTGACCGCGACTCCCTCGACGCCCTCGCGGCCCTGGTCAGGCGGGCCGCGGGCGACCGGCTGCTCGCCGTGACGGCGGCCCGGCCGTTGGGCCGGGCTCACGCGGCCTGGAGCCGCGTCGTGGACAGCGACGGGCAGGTTATCCGGCTTGACGGGCTCGGCCAGGCGGCTGCGGCCGAGCTGGTCTCGGCCCTGGCGCCGGACGCCCCGCCCGGACTGTCGGAAAGGCTGCGGGAGCACACCGCCGGCAACCCGCTGCACATCCGGGCGCTGCTGCGGGAGCACCCGGCCGCCGAGCTCGCGGCGCTGGCCGCCAGCGGCGAGCTGCCCGCGCCGGCAGAGCTCACCGCGCGGATGGACGCCCGCGTCGCGCGGCTCGACCCTGACGCCGCCCGGCTCCTGCACGCGCTGGCCGTCCTGGGCGACACCTGGAGCGACACCACGACCGCGGCGGCCGTCGGCGGGGTCGCGGACGCCGGAGCAGCCCTCGCCGTGCTGCGCGACGAGGGCCTGGTACGGGCCGACCGGGCCGCGGCCCGGCCGCGGGTGCGCATCTTCCACGCCGTCATCCGGGCGGCGGTCTACGACGGCATCCCGCTCGCCCAGCGCCGGAAGCTGCACGGCACGGCCGCCGCCCGGCTTCCCGCGACGGGGGACCGGCTGCTGCACCGGGCCGCGGCGTCAGCCGCCCCGGACGAGGGGCTCGCCCGTGACCTGGAAGCCCACGCCGGCCTGCTGCACGAGCGGCAGCGGTTCCGCGAGGCCGCCCGGTTCCTGCGGCTGGCAGCACAAGCTTCCACTTCCCTGGCCGAAGCGGAGCGGCGGTCGCTGGACGGCGACTTCGAGTCCATCCTCGCCCATGACCTCGACGAGGCCGCGCACGTCACCGAGGGCGCCGAGGACAGCCCGCACCAGCGGGTCGTTGCGGCTCAGCTGCTGTCGGTAACGAAGGACTGGACGCGGGCCGCGCGCCTGCTCAGCCCGCTCACCGAGGACGGTATCGCCGCCCTGTCCCCCCGCAACGGTTACCGGGCCCGGGTGCTGCGCGGCTGGCTGGTGATCGCGACCGGCCGCGATCCGGGGACGGCGCTGCCGGACCTAGAAGCCGCCCGCGCCTCAGCCACCCCGGATCCCGCCCTGCAGGGGACCTTCACCTTCGCCTACGGCCAGGTCCGCCAGGCGCTGGCGGGGCAAGGCGACCTGTGGGGCTTCGAGTCCGAGCGCGGCACTGACCGCGCGGCCCTGTCAGCATCGCCCGACGGGCTCACCCGGTTGTCGTGGCGCGGAGCGGTCTACGCGCTGACCGGGATAACGCGCCAGGCGATCGATGACCTCTCGCTCGTGACCGCCCGGATCGGGGACGGCACCATCGGCTTCGGCGACGGGGTTATGCACTCGCTGCTCGGCTTCGCCCAGTGGACTGCGGGCGAATGGCGCCGCGCGTCCATCAGCATCGGCCTGCCGCTGGTCGCGCCACTGGGCGCCCCCCATCCCGCCGCCCTCGCCGTGACCCCGCTGGCGGCGGTCGCCGACGGCAAGCCGGTCGGTCCCGCGATCGCCGCCAGCCGAGCGGCGCGGATCGCGGGCCCCCTGCCCGGCGCGGTGTACTGCGGTGACATGGCTGACGTGGCCGCCCTCGCATTCGCAGGCACCGAAACCGAGCGTCACAGCTGGTACGCCCAGCGCATCGCGGACCTCGGCGACCCCCTGGCGCACGCAACGGGCGCCGTGCCGTACCTGTGGTACCTCACCACCGGCATCGGCGCCGCCTGGGCAGGTGACACCACGGCGGTGGGCGAGTGCGCGAGCCGGCTCAGCGCAGCCCAGGGCGGTATCTGGCGGGAGCATGCCGTGGCGTGGCTGTCGGCGCTAGCCGCGGGCACCCGCGGCGAGGCGAACGCCGACGCTCTGCTCTCCGTCGGCGACCTGCCGGGGCTCGCGTCGTTCGAGGCACTGCTGCGCATTGACGCCGCGACCGCCGCGACCGCCCAGGGGCACGCGTCCGCGGCCCAGGCCCGCGCCGAGGCCGAGAACGCCCTGGCCGGCCTTGGCGCCGGCCGCTACGCCGAGCGGCTGCTGCCCGCGGCCGCACGCGCGGGGGCCAACCCGCTTTCCCCGCTGTCCGACCGCGAGCGCGACGTCGTGGCGCTGCTGCTGGAAGGCCTCAGCTACGCGCAGATCGCCCGCGAACTGTACGTGACCCGCAGCACGGTGGCGTTTCACCTGTCCAATGCCTACGCGAAGACCGGCACCACATCACGGCACGAGCTCGTACAGCTGCTGCGAGCGGCCTGAGAACGCCGGGACGCTCAGCCCTTGGCTGCGATCTGGCAAGTATCGGTTCCTCACATGACTGCGGACTCCCGGCTGAGACTCCTTGCCCGTAACAGATGGGGAGTCGAGGGCTGCTTCACCGAGGCCCGGGGCGAGGCCGGGACTGGACCATCACCAAGGTCCGCAAGTACCGGGCCTGGTACCGCGCGCCAGGTGGCTTGTGCTGTTCCTGTCGGCGTCCGGAGACCCGTGACGTTATCCCCAGCCAGACCCTCCGCGGCCACTAGCCGTCCGCAGAGTCTCCGGACTTACAGGCGGTTCGGATCGCCCAGTTATGCGCGGTCTTCGGATCAGCCCCGTTCGCCAGTCACATTAGGCCCCTACGCGCCTTGTTCGTGGTGTTCACTTGGTGGCACGCCTAACTAACCGTCGGCAGTAAAGCGAGCGGGCGGACGGTGTGCATGACCGTTCCTGCCCGGCCGTCCGTGGCCTGGAGTGCTCTCGTCCGTGGCCCGGTCGGCCTCCTGACCTTGGCACTGAGCCGTGGAGCAGAAAGCCGCCGTCCTGTCCCAGGACACGTTTATGCTGGTCAGCGGATTTTTTGGCTTGTGCAGGGAGAGAGGCCTGTAAAACCGTCGGCTCAGCCTACGTTGGTTCGAACCCAACACCTGCCACACGCTGCGAAAACGCCCCGCTAGCTGCGAATTCTCGTGCTAGCGGGGCGTTTTCCTTTGTCCCGAGGTGTGTCATCTTGTCGCGCTGTGGACCGTCATGTTGCGCTGTCCACGGACGTATAGCGGACGGCCGTCCGCGCTTTTAGGCCGGCCGGTACGCGCAGTTACGACGGTCGGCGTGCGCAGTTACGACGGTCGGTATGCACCGTCGGCGTTTCCACGGACGGCCACGGACGGGCCGCGCTCGATGGTGAACGTCGTGGCGGGCCGTGTCACGTGGACTGCGCCGGGGACAGTTCCGGGTCCGGCGGGGGGAGCCTTATTCAGGCGTTCCTGAGATGGGAGAACGCATGCTCAGGCTCGTAGCTGGCTGATTGCTCGTCGGGCGAGACCGGGGGCGGGAAGGTTATTTCGACGCGGAGTCCTCCTGCGGGTATGGGCTGTGCGGTGATGGTGGCGCAGTGGGCGGTGGCGATGGCCCGGACGATGGACAGTCCGAGGCCGTGTCCGTTCTTGTGGTGGGTGCGGGCTGGGTCGAGTCGTTGGAAGGGCTGGAAGAGCCGGTCTATTTCGCCGGGCGGGAGTACCCGTCCGGTGTTGGTTACCGACAGCACGGCCCGTCCGCTGGCGGTGACGCTGGTGGTGATCCGGACGTGCCCGTCGGCCACGTTGTGACCGACGGCGTTGTCGGTCAGGTTGGCTACGAGACGTTCGATGAGCCTGGGGTCGCCTTCGAGGGGCGCGGAATCGAGGGCCGTTTCGACGTGGATTCCGAGACGGCCGGCATCGGGGTTCGGGCGCTCCAGGACATCGTCGCAGACGGCCGCCAGGTCGATGCGTTCTTGGTGGTCGAGTCCGGTCTCGCTGCTGGCCAGGGCGAGGAGGGCTTCGATGAGGCGCCCTTGTTCCCGGTTGGAGGCCAGGAGTTGCTGGCCGGTAGATTGCCACAGGTCGAGAGTGGGATCTTCGAGCGCGACTTGGAGCAGGGTGCGTTCTCGGGTGAGGGGGGAGCGCAGTTCGTGGGAGGCGTTGGCGACGAAGTGCCGCTGCGCGTCGAAGGCGGCCTGGAGGCGGGCGAAGAGATCGTCGAGGGTGTCACCCAGTTCTTTGAATTCCTGGTCGGCGTGATCGAGGGCCAGCCGCTGGGTCAGGTTGCTGCTGGAGATCCTGCGGGCGGTGGCGGTGATGGTCCGGACGGGCCGGAGCATCCGGCCGGCGAAGAACCAGCCGGCCAGCACGGCGAGCGCGGCGATGACAGCCAGGGCGATCGCCAAGTCGATCAGGAGGTCGTGCCGGTCGGCAGCCATCTGGGCGGCCTGGGCCGCCTTAGCGGCCGCTTCTAGTCCGCCGGACGAGTGGTACTCCCCGGGGCCGGCCCCGGCAATGCCCGGGCCAGGACCGCCGCCCGAGCCGAGGCCTGAGCCGACCCCGCTGTGGTGGCCGCTGTGCGCGAAGAGCAGGTAGGTGAGGCCGAGCACGGCGGCGCCGGAGACGAGGAAGAGGCCGCCGGCGAGGAGCGTGAAGCGGAGCCGGGCAGTGTGCCGGGGCCGCCTCGGCCAGGTTAGCGAGGGGAGTCTGGGGTGAGGGAGGCGGCGGGTCATGGTGTGGCGATGCGGTAGCCGGCTTCGCGCACGGTGTCGATGATCGGCGGGTCGCCCAGCTTGGCCCGCAACCTTCGGATGGTGGTCTTGACCGTGGCGGTGAACGGGTCGATTTCGTTGTCCCACACCCGCTCCAGCAGCTCCTCGGCCGGGACGGGCCGGCCGTCGGCGGCGAGGAGGCATTCGAGCACGGCGAGCTCCTTGGGGAACAGCTCCAGGCGGCGTCCGGCGCGTACCGCGACGCGCCTGGCCAGGTCCAGGCTCAGGTCGCCGCACTCGAGGTAGGTGACCTGCGGGTTGGCGGGACGGCGGGTCAGGGCGCGGATGCGGGCCACCAGCTCTGTGAGCTCGAAGGGCTTGGGCAGGTAGTCATCCGCGCCCAGTTCGAGGCCCTCGACGCGTTCTTCCAGGGAGCCGGCGGCGGTGAGCATCAGCACCCGGCTTGAGGATCCCCCGGCGACGAGGGCGCGGCACACGTCATCGCCGTGGGTGCGGGGCAGGTCCCGGTCGAGCACGACCACGTCGTAGCGGTTGACCTGGGCGTTGAACAGGGCGTCGTCGCCGTCGAGGGCAACGTCCACGGCCATCCCTCTGCGCCGTAGCCCCAGGGCGACGGCCTGGGCGAGTACCTCGTCGTCTTCTGCGACCAGCACTTTCATCGTCTCATCATCGCTCCCGGGCCCCACCGTGCGGTCACCGGCTCCTCGAGGCGGCTGACCCTTCGAGGGCTGCTGCCTCTGAGGATGACAGTTCGCAGGTAACGCCCCGGTGACACCGATCGCGTCACCGGGGCGTCACCTCCGATTTCGTATAACTACTCCAGACCGAGCCGGCTACCGGCGGCGAGACGAAGGGCCCAGCCATGGAACCCGACGACCTACGACAGCAGCCACCGCTGACCTCAACCACGAGACGCCGGCGGTGGCCGCGGGCCGCCGTCGGCGTCGTTCTCGCCGTCCTCGGGATAGGGCTGGCGGCCTGCGGCGGCGGATCACCCAGCGCCGCGTCGAACGCGGCTAGCGCGTCCAGCTCGTCATCGAAGTTGGAGGCCCAGCTGCTGGAGTTCGCCGCGTGCATGCGCTCCCACGGCGACCCCAGCTACCCCGACCCGGTCATTGGTTCGAACGGACAGCCCCACCTGGGCGGCACCCCGCAGCAGTACCAGGCACCTACCCCGCAGTTCACGGCGGCGAGAGCGGCTTGCTACAAGTACACGCCGGCCGGGTCGGAGACCCCCGCGGAGAAAACGGCGGCCCTCGCCAAGGCGGTCAAGTTCGCCGCGTGCATGCGCTCGCACGGGGAACCGAACTTCCCCGACCCCGACTCCGGCGGCCAGTTCGAGTTCACCAACGGCAACATCGACACCAGCTCGCCACAGTTCCAGTCAGCCCAGAAAACCTGCCAGACCCTGGACCCCGGCCTGCAGCTGCCGACGAGCAGTTCGGGCTCATGAACGCGGCCACCGGCAGGACGCCAGTCACCAACCGCGTTACCGGGGCGTCAGCCCTGATTTCGCGCAACTGCTCTAGAGCGAACCGACGGCAGACAGAAGGCCCAGACATGGAACCCGGCGACCCAAGACAGCAGCTACCGCAGACCTCGAAGAGCGGACCCCGGCATTGGCGGCGGGCCGCGCTGCCCGCGGTCCTGATCGGTGCGGGGATGGGATTGGCGGCCTGCGGGGGCGGGTCTCCCAGCGCCTCGCCGGGCCCGTCGGGCGGATCACCGAGCTCGGTGGTGGCGAAGGCCCTGAAGTACTCCGAGTGCATGCGCTCTCATGGCGAGCCGGACTTCCCTGACCCCAACAGCCAGGGCGGCTTCGAGTTCAAGAACAGCGCCAGCCTGAACCCGCAATCCCCGGCGTTCCAGGCCGCCGAGAACGACTGCCAGTCGGTCAAGCCGTCCCCCGGCAACGTGTCGGCGGCCCAGGAAAACCAGGAGTTTACCGAGGTTCTCAAGGCCGCCGCTTGCATCCAGAAGAATGGCTATCCGAGCTTCCCCGAGCCCACGATGGTGAACGGCTCGATCGGCATCAGCTTCTCCAACAGCAACATCGACCTCACCTCGCCGGCCTTCAAAAAGGTGGCGAAGAAGTGCGACGCACCGGCCGGACTCCTCCCATGACAATCCCTGCACCGGCCGCGACAGCGAACGGCAAGGGCCAAGGCTGGCGATTGGCCGGGCTCCTCGCCTACCTCAAGACCCGCCAGTCCTGCCGGAACCTGAAAAACGGCTTCCAAGCACAGCCCGACTCCAAAGGGAACGACTCATGAACGCGGCCACCGAACAGTCCCCGACGGCCCGGCCAGACACCGCCATGGCTCCCGTTCGCCGACGTCGCCGGGTGGCGTCGGTGATCGCAGCGGTCGTGCTGGTGGTGGCGGCCGGGGCGGCGCTAGCCGTCACCAACCCCTTCGCTTCAGGAGGCGCGACTCAGCCCGGTGTGGCCGACGAAGCCGACCCGACGAGCCTTCAGCCGGTGACCCGCCAGGACCTGTCCGATCAGACCCAGGTATCGGCCACCCTCGGCTACGCCGGCAGTTACAGCGTGGTGAACCAAGCCCAAGGGACGGTCACCTCGCTGCCGGCCGCCGGCCAGGTGGTCAGCCAAGGCCAGGTCCTGTATCAGGTCAGCGGCGAACCGGTCGTCCTTCTGTATGGTGACACCCCCGCCTACCGGGCGCTGTCGGAGGGGGCTGACGCGTCGGACGTGACCGGGGCAGACGTGGCCGAGCTAAACGCCGATCTGGTCGCCCTGGGCTACGCCACCACTGCGGAGATCCCTGCGGGCTCTGATGAGTTCACCTGGTGGACCAAAGACGCAGTAGAGAAACTGCAAAAGGCCCTCGGGGTCACACAGACGGGCACGCTCACGCTCGGCCAGGCAGTGTTCGTACCCGGCGCGGCGCGGGTCACCACCATCTCGGCCACCCTGGGCGCCCCGGCCCAAGCCGGCCAGCCGGTGCTGACGGCGACCTCCACGACACGCCAGGTCAGCATCGCGCTGGACGCCGACCAGCAGTCCGAGGTGGCCGTGGGCGACAAGGTGACCATCACCCTGCCCGACAACCAGACCACGCCAGGAGTGGTCTCCGCGGTGGGCGCCGTCGCCACCGCCGGACAAAACGGCGGATCGTCCACCATCACCGTGCTGGTCAACCCGGCCGACCCGGCGGCAACAGGAACCTGGGACCAGGCCCCGGTGAACGTCACCATCACCACCGGCAGCGTGAGCAACGCGCTGGTGGTGCCGGTCGACGCCCTACTCGCCCAGCCGAACGGAACCTACGCAGTAGAAGTCGCGGGCGCCAACGCCACCCGCCACCTGGTCCCAGTCACTCTCGGCCTGTTCGACGACGCGGACGGCCTTGTCCAGGTCACCGGGACCAGCCTGACCGCCGGCCAGCAGATTGTGGTACCGAACCTATGACCATCAACACCATCACGCCGGGCATCCGTGGCACCGGTGCCGGTCTTCCCGCCCCGAACGGTGGCGGACGGCCGGTGCTCGAAGTCGACCAGGTGACCAAGATCTATCCCAGTGAGCCACCAGTGACCGCCCTGCGCGATGTTTCGTTCACCGTCACCGGAGGCGAGCTGGTGGGCATCGTCGGGCCGTCGGGGTCGGGCAAGACGACGTTGCTGCACCTGATGGGCACCTTGGACCGGCCCAGCGCCGGGCATGTCCGTATCACTGGCGTCGACGTCGCGCAGCTTTCTGACCGGGAGCTGGCCGCGCTGCGGGCCACCCAGATCGGCTTTGTGTTCCAGCAGTTCTTCCTGGCCGAACACCAGAGCGTCTTGGACAACGTGGCCGACGGCCTCCTTTACGTCGGCGTCGCCCAGGCCGAACGGCGGGCCCGGGCCCTTGACGCCCTCGCCTTGGTCGGCCTGGACGGGCGGCCCCAGGCCCGGCCCACCCAACTCTCCGGGGGCCAGCGCCAACGGGTGGCGATCGCCCGGGCCCTGGTCGGCCAGCCGGCCATCGTGCTCGCCGACGAGCCCACCGGCAACCTCGACCAGGCCACCGGCCAAGCCATCTTGGCTCTCCTCGACGAGCTGCACGGCCTGGGGGTGACCATCGTGGTCATCACCCATGACCGTGACATCGCGACCCGGATGGACCGGCGGATCGAGATGCTCGACGGCCGCATAGTCTCCGACAGCGCGCCAAGCATGGAGGAGGGCCGGCGATGACGACCACCGGATCCCTCGCCGTCAAGAAGCTGCGCCCATCGGACCTCGGGCGCCTCTCCACCGTCGGCCTGCGCACCCGCAAGCTCCGAGCCGGGCTGTCCGCGCTGGGGATCGCCATCGGCGTGGCCGCTATCGTCGCCGTCCTCGGTCTGTCCTCCTCCGCCTCGGCCGGCCTGCTCAACGAGATATCCGCCCTCGGCACCAACCTCTTGGTGGTGGAGAACGGTCAGACCATCACCGGTGCCGCCGCCGAGCTGCCCAAGGCCGCCCCGGCCATGATCACCCGCATCACCGCGGTCACCCAGGTCGAACAGACAGGGGCAGTGAGCGGGGACGTCTACCGCAACCCGCTCATCCCCACCGTCGACAGCAACGCCATCTCCCTCGACGCGGCCAGCCTCGGACTGCTCAACACGGTGGGCACCACCGTCGCTGAGGGCCGCTACCTCAACGCCGCCACCGCCCGAGAACCCGTCGCCGTACTCGGGGCAGCGGCCGCCCAGCGGCTCGGGATCGACCGTGTGTATGCCGGCGAGCGGATCTGGGCCGACAACCAGTGGCTCTACGTCGCCGGCATCCTCAACCCCGCCGTGCTCGCCCCGAACATCGACTCCTCGGTCCTGGTCGGCTTCCCCGCCGCCGAGAAATACCTCGGCTTCGACGGCCACCCCTCGACCATCTATGTCCGCGCCCAAAACAGCCACGTCAACGCGGTCGACAACCTCCTCGCCGCCACCGCCAACCCCCAGAACCCCAGCCAAGTCGACGTCTCCCAGCCCTCCGCCGCCCTGACTGCCCAAGCCGACGCCCAAGGCGCCTTCGACGGCCTCTTCCTCGGCCTCGGCGCCGTCGCCCTGCTCGTCGGGGCGGTCGGGGTGGCCAACATCATGATCATCTCCGTCCTCGAACGACGATCCGAGATCGGCCTGCGCCGCGCCCTCGGCGCCACCCGAGGCCACATCCGCGTCCAGTTCCTCTCCGAAGCCGTCCTCCTCGCTCTCATCGGCGGCGTTACCGGCGTCGGTATCGGGACACTCGCCACCGCCATCTACGCCCACGCCAAACACGAGCTCGTCGTCATCCCCACCGAAGCCTGGGCCGGCGGGATCGGCGCCGCCATCTTGATCGGCGCCATCGCCGGACTCTGGCCCGCCCTGCGCGCTGCCCGCATGTCACCCACCCAGGCCCTCTGGAGCATGTGAGCTCGGGACACTTGTTAGGCAGGAGCGGCGACAGAGCATTGCCCACGGCCAGCCGCGGCCGAGCTCTTGGTCCATTTGCTTGCTGGGCGCTGGACCCTTGCCATTTTCGGGCAGCTCGCTGGTGGCGGTCGCCGAGGTCGTGCAGGTGCCCGCCTGAGCCCAGGATTGGGCCGCCTGGCCGAGATCTCGCTGCCCGATAGCGCTGATTGTGTCATCGAGCCGTTCGGCGATAATGGCCGGCGCGAACGCCGCCGCGCTCGTTGAGACCGCGTCCTCGTCGATCTTTCGGCGCAGCCAGCGGTGCAGGTCAGCGGCCTCGCTGGTCTCCTGCGCGTCCAGCAGCACGTCCACGAGCACGCGGTACTGCGCTGCCAGCTGATCCGCGGTCAGGTACGCAGCGACATCAAGGCGACCAGGGAAGCCTGCCAGCTCCCAGGCGTCCGCGTTTGGCGTGCTCATGGAGATGAAAACCCAGGCATAGCACCGTGGTACCGGGGATGACAGGACATTCGGCGGTCACTCCGCGTCCCGTCCAATAAGCAATTTGTCGCACAACGACCAGGCGGCTCGGCGGCAAAGCGCGCGGCCGTAGCTCAAAGGCGACGCGGCGCGTGCATGCTTTTAGAGTGCTTGGGGGAGGAGCCTGAACGCGGGGACATGCCCTCGTGCTCCTGGACGAGTTCTGCGGCTGGGTGGCCCGAGGCCCATCTAAGGAGGCCGTCCCCAGCGCCGGTACGGTCGGCGGGTACTCCAGTCATGCATGTGCGGCTGGAATCCTGAAATGCCAGGTCAGAGGCCAGAAGCCAGACGGACGGTCGGCGTAATCGCTCCCACCGCCCCCGTCCGTGGCATTTTCCGCCTCCGTCCGTGGGCTGGTCCGTGGATGTCCGTGAGCCGGTCCGCGCCCGTCCGTGGACCGCAAGGACCCCGAAACCCGGCACCCACGGACGCATAGCGGACGGCGGCGGCCCGCAAACGCGCCTCGAACGGCGTATGCGCTGGTCAGCGGGGGTGACTCGGGTGGAGCGAGCGGTCTGTAAAACCGTCGGCTCAGCCTACGTTGGTTCGAACCCAACACCTGCCACCCTATTTTAGCAGGTCAG
>Ga0335073_10007448_pt1 | contig 15355 bp, 20 predicted proteins | sample Lox_Sample_22_FD_207093 | JGI IMG/M metagenome (GOLD analysis project Ga0335073, IMG submission 207093) | Soil microbial communities from Loxahatchee National Wildlife Refuge, Florida, United States - Lox_Sample_2.2 | ecosystem: Environmental > Terrestrial > Soil > Wetlands | place: USA... | reverse complement strand
GAGCTAGTGCTGTAGTAGCCAAGGCAGACGGGACTCTCATCGGCTGAGTCCGGTCTACTAGCAGTAAGTCGCCGCTATCAAGATCTCTATGCGTCCCGCAGATCCACCTTGCCAGCCTTAATCTCAGCCAGAAACGCTCGCCACTGAGAGTGGCTCAGGTGTAGCTCGCCAGACGATCTGCTTGTGGAGTCACGCAACCTGACCTCGTCCGTACCAATCAGGCACTCTAGACAATCCCCGCTATTGCTGTGACTGCTCTTACGCCAGAATTCCCGCTTCTCACTCTCGGACAACGCGGCTCCTATACATCTGCGTGTCGTCTGATAGCCATGGCGTGCCCTGCAGCGCACGGCAACCTGGGCTTATGTGGCATTCTTTCCGGGAGAATCAACCCTAAAACGCCGATAAACCTGTGGTTACTGTCAGGTGACATCTTGTATTAAACTGTAGCAGAGTCACGTCATCTGGGACACTCGTCAACCTCCTGGGTGTCTGGGCGGTGTGGCCAGCGCCCGACATCACTGCGCTGGACGCGGCCGAGTAGTGTGATTTGCCCCAGCCTCACGAGATGGTGATCATGAACTCGGCTTATCAGACGGTTCCAGCGGAGGACGGACGAGGCCGCTATACGCCGAGAAGGTCAGTACTCGCGAGGCAGCCAGCGAACGGCCCGGCTTACTAACGGCGCTCGACTGTCTGCCTTCGAGCGGCATGCTCCTCAACTGGACCGGCTCGGCCGCTCCGTCAAAGTGCTGATCATCGCACAACACGTAATGGACATCTGGCGAAGCGAGGTGCAACGAGTGCCACGACGGCTCAGGCCGATGGCATCGGGGCAGGTAGTGCGCCCCGCATTGCTGGGCTAGGCTACTTTAATCCGTTGGGTCGGCTTGTCCCGGCGTCACTTGACCCAGGGGACGAAATACAGCACCATCAACCACGAACTCCGTGGCCAGCATGCAAGGGCTTTCGGGTGCAGTCCCCCTCGGACACTGTCAAAAAACCCATATTCAGCGGGCTGGATCTTTGTTTCCAGTCCATGGCGTGGCCCCCGGTCTTCTCCGCGTGGATCACCCAGCCCGAGAACGCCGACGAACTAGCTAGCCTGGCGCAAGCCCGTAGCCGACCGTTGCCCGCAACTTGCCGCGGTCAGCCCACGTGCTCTCACTGCAGCCTGTTTAACGCACCCAGAGTCCGTCGCATGACGTGCCGTCAAGCCACCGCCGCTAAGGGCGGGGTAGTAGCTCGGCCAGCTGTCCGGCTGACATGGACGGCGTGGCGCTGACCGGGCCCGGTGTGCGCAGTCCCGCCAGGTGGATGTCGAGCAACCGCTGCCAGGTGCCGGGCGCGACCTCGCCGGTTGTCTCGGTCAGCCCGCGCATGCCCCAGACCAGTGCCATCACGTCGCCAACGGTCACTCCGGGGTTCAGCGTGCCCGCAGCCAGGGCACGGCTGGTGAGCTCCTGGACCGCGGCGCGGATCTCGCGAGCGGCGGGGCCGTCGGCGCTCCGCTCGAGCAGCAGGTGCGCGTACTTGGCGTGCGCGGCGAACAGCGCCCCGAGCCCGCGCAGGAACTGCTCGAGACCAGTGCCGCCCGCGCAGGTCAGAGCTTGCCTGGCTTCGGTCAGTGCCTCGCCAAGAGACAGCCGTACGAGCTCGTCGATCAGCGCGTCCTTGTTGGCGAACCGCCGGTACACGGTGCCTATGCCGACCCCGGCCCGGGCGGCGATCTCCTCCATGCTGGCATCGGCACCGGACTCGCCGAGCACCTCGCGGGCCGCATTGAGGACCCGGTGGTAGTTGCGGACCGCGTCGCGCCGCCCGGGCGGGGACGGGGGCCCCGCCGGGCCGCTCACCGAGGGCTCGCCGGTCACCTGGCCCCCTCACTCGCCCAGTTCGCTCGCCAGCGTCTGCCCGGCGGCGCTCTCGGCGGTCACTGCGTCCCCGGACATCGCCAGGGCACCGACGGCGGCCGCCCTGGTGGCCGCCGTGCCCAGCCGCCGTTGCGACGGGATCAGCAGTGCTGCCAGCGCGGCCACCGCCAAGACGGCGGCCATGACTGCGAAGCCGGTTGTGTAGCCGGCCTCCGTGGGCAGGCCGGACGGCTCCAGCTTCGCGGTGACGATACTGGCCATCGAGCACGAGCTGATGATGTGCCTGCCCGCCGGACCCGGGTGGACCCCCGGACCCGGGCGGAGCCTGCGCCTGGTCTTCATCCGCGGAGCCGGCGCAGATTTTTCCGGCCGCCACCATGACCTGCTCACCGTGCTACGCCCGCACCTGCACCACGCCTACCTCGACGCCGAGCGCCGCCGTCATCCAGCTCCCCGGCTCACAACCCGGCAGCAGGAACTGCTGCGCCTAGTGGCCGCCGGGCACACCAACGCCCAGATCGCCCGCCGCCTGGGCATATCCGAAGGAACCGTGCGCAGCCACCTGGAAAACATCCACCGCTTGCTGCAGGTCTCCAGCCGGACCGCTGCCGTCACCCGCGCCTTCGCCGACCGCCAACAGACAGAATGAACTCCGCAGTCAGAGCGATGTCGATCATGTACGTAAGGTGCGTGTCGGTCCTCGGACACACAAATCGGTGAAATCTCCCCGAAACGGATACCGCTTGAACACGCTACTACAGCGTGTTCGAGCGGCGGCTCGGACACTCGAACTGGCGGGAAATCTCCCACGCGCATCCCGTTCTAGCCTGTCCGCGGTCGGCCTCGATGTCGCCCGCATCCCGGCGCCAAGTCCGGCTCTCCTCCCTGCGGGGAGGCGGCTGTGACTGCGCCGCTTCTCGCTCCCCTCATCCCGTCGTCCCGCGTTCCGGAGGCCCGGCAGCGGCCCGGGTCCGCCACGGGTCGGCCGCTGCCCCTGGCGCACCCCGAGCCCGTGCCGCCGGCGCCCGAGGATGTGGTTTACGGCATCGGCCGCATCGACGCCTCGGGCAGGATCGCTGACCGGACGGTCATCAGAGCGCTGGGCTGGTCCGGCGGTGACCGGCTGACCATGACCGCCGACGCGGGCGTGATCATGGCACACCGCGACCCAGGCGGCATGGTCACCCTGCCCGGCCGCGCCTACATCGCGATTCCCGCCCCGCTGCGCCGCCGCTGCGGCCTGCAGCCCGGCGACCGGGTGCTGCTGGCCGCAGTCCCTAACTGCCTACTGTCTCGCCGTGAGCTTGCCAGAGCTGCCGCTGTCGTCACGCGGATATATCAAGTTCAGGGCGGTCCGCAGGCCGTAATCCCGCTGCCAGGCATGCTGCTTCAGCAGGAAACGGCCCAGCGTCCCGAAGGTGAAGGCGAAATGCAGGTTTTCGGGGTGGAGAGCCAGGATGATCGCAGCTCCGGTCGACGTTACTGAAGGCATCTCGCCTATAGTCTCGACCCCGGACCTGATGAATCCCTCCCACGGGGGATTATGCGGCTCGTTCTCGCTGACCTAGAGTTTGGCCATAAAGTCTCCCATGTCCTGAGGGCCGTGTATCTGTGGTCGCTCCTCTTCTTCGATAAAATCATCGAGATCCGCGGGCGTGACTCCCTCAAACGTGTCATGCAGCCGATAGCAGGTGAAACTACTCATCAGACCAGACATCCCCTTGTCCTGGTATGAGGAACTGCAGCATGCAGGCTAGGTAATGCCCCCGTAAGCAGCCATTGGCATGAGTGCTGCCTCTCTACCCGGTATAGGAACAATCCGGCAAATTCGGAACGCGATACGGTAAAGTTTTGACTACGAATCGCGGGCGAATTCGGCGCGCATCCGACGAAACGGCGTTCAGCCGATAAGGCGAGACATGATCACCAGTTTCGGGTTCTGGCCTTGTGACCTGGGAAATGTTCTGCTGGATCTTCGTCCGCCTGGTCGGCTGAATGGCGCCCCAGGGTAGGCTGCTCGCCCGATGGCAGGTGGGGCGGGAAAGGGTCCGCCAGGTCCTAGCCTCGCCGGACTCTGTCCCGTACCGGAGCAGGCGCCACCGATGTCGGCAGTTCCTGGCTGCCAGCCCTCTGGAGTCTTTGCCTGCGGGCGGCAGGTGCGGCGCCTGAGCCCTGTCGGGAGCCAATGTCGCTTAATCCTCCAGCGACACTTCGTGATTGTGCGTGTGAGGACCGTGTGGACGTGACGCGGCCACCGCCCGATGATCCGAAGGTGTGTGGACAACAGAAGACCGTGCGGTGGCCGCTGGCCTCAGCGTAGACCTGGATCGCTGGCGGCATGAATTCGATGAGCTGATGCTGCGGACCGGCGGGCGGTTCGCCCGGGTGGAACCGCGGCGGCGGATGGCGTTGTTCGTGCGGGGCCTGCTGGCCGGGCTGCCGCGGGTGAACTGCTGGTCGATCGCCGAGCATGCCGGGGACGCCGGTCCGCGGGGGATGCAGCGGCTGCTGTCGGCCGCGGTGTGGGACGAGGCCGGGGTGCGTGATGACCTGCGCGGTTACGTGCTGGAGCATTTCGCTGATCCTGGCGCGGTGCTGGTCGTCGACGAGACTGGCGACCTGAAGAAGGGCACCGCCACGGTGGGCGTGCAGCGGCAGTACACCGGCACCGCCGGGCGCACCGAGAACGCCCAGGTGGCCGTCTACCTGGCCTATGCCGCCCCGGCCGGGTCCGCGTTCATCGACCGGGCGCTGTACCTGCCCCGGTCCTGGACGTCTGACCCGGCCCGGTGCCGGGCCGCCGGAGTCCCCGAGGGCACCGGGTTCGCCACCAAGCCCGCGCTGGCCAAGGCGATGATCACCGCCGCCCTGGATGCCGCGACGCCCGCGGCGTGGGTGACCGCCGACGAGGTCTACGGCCAGGACCCGCAGCTGCGCGCCGAGCTGGCCCGCCGCGGGCTGGGCTATGTCCTGGCTATCGCCAGGCATCACCTGGTCACCACCGGGATCGGCGCCCGCCCGGCGATCGAGCTGGCCCGGCGGCTGCCCGCCAGGGCCTGGCAGCGGATGTCCGCCGGACCCGGCGCCAAGGGCGCCCGCTGGTATGACTGGGCCCTGATCGAGGCCGCCGACCCGGCGGTGACCGAGGGCGGCGGCCTGCACTGGCTGCTAATCCGCCGCGCCATCGCCGACGGCGAGTACGCCTTCTACCGTGCCCGCGCCCCCGGCCCGGTGCCATTGGCCCAGCTGGTGAAGGTGGCCGGATCCCGCTGGAAAATCGAGGACGGGTTCGCTGCCGGCAAGGAACTCGCCGCGCTGGATGAGCACCAGGTACGCAGCTGGACCTCCTGGCACCGGTGGACCGTCCTGGCCCTGCTCGCCCACGCCTTCCTGGCCGTGCTGGCCGCCACCCAGCCCGCAGACCCCCACCCATCCGGCGACCAGCTGATCCCGCTGACCTGCAACGAAATCCGCCGGCTCTTCACCGCGCTAAACCACCAGCCGCCCGCACCACGACTGCAGCTGCACTGGTCACGATGGCGACGACGACACCAATACACCGCCCGAACCTGCCACTACCGGAAACAAGCCCTCAAACTCCCATGATCAGATCACGAAGTGTCGCTGGAGGATTAACCGGTTTCGCCGGGCGCCGCAGTTGGTCGGGTACTGCGGTAATGCTCGCGGTGAGCGGGTTTAACCCGCCATTCGAGTCCGACTGGGGGAAGATCCATGGCTGATGTCAGGCGATCTGAGTCCGGCGTGACGCCGGGGGGTGCCGGATGGCAGATGAGCCGTCGTGCGGGGCTGGTTCAGAAGGCCACCGCGGACTGGAAGAACGCCCTTGTGGATCTGGGTGGACGCAACAACCTGCTGCACTACCGTGACCTGAAGGTCGGGACGCTTGACCTGACGAGGGCTAATCCCGAGGTGGTCCGCGGGCTGCTACTGGGCAAGGCGATCAGGGTCACGACACTATTCAGCGATCCCGGGCAGGTTGACCAGGTACTGAGACGGGTCAGGACGATCCATAACAAGGCGAAGGAAAACCTGGAAGAACGCGGCCTGGAGACGCTGTCGATCGGGTGGGGCCTGGCCACATGGGACAACAAGCGGGCGGCGTGGGAGCCGTGCGCGCCGGTCCTGCTGCAGCGCGCCAGTTTGAGTCCGGTCGGCGCGGCTCAAGATGAGTTCGAGCTGTCCGCTACGGGTGAGATGGAGGTCAACCCGACCCTGCTGCATGTCCTGCGGGCCGATTTCGGCTGCAAGGTTGACCAAGGGCGCCGGAGGCGCGGATCGACGGAGCCATCGATGAGCCGTGGGAGCTGCTGGAGACCTATGACTGGATCGCCGAACAGGCCCGGGCGGTTCCCGGGTTCCGGGTGGACCGGCGGACCGTCCTGGCGAACTTCGCCTACGCCAAGCTCGCCATGGTCAACGATCTCGATACCGCGCTGGATGAACTGGTCGCGCACGAGCTGATCGCCGCGCTTGCCGGCGATGAGCAAGCCCGCGAGGCGATCCGCAACCAGGTCCCCGGGTCGGGGGCGATCCCGGGCCCGGATCAGGTGCCGCTTGCCGATGAGTTCCTGGTGCTGGATGCTGACTCGAGCCAGAACTACGCGATCAACGCGGTGCTCGCCGGGCACAGCCTGATCATCAAGGGACCGCCCGGAACCGGCAAGAGCCAGACGATCGCCAACCTCATCGCCTCACTGATCGCCCGTGGCAAGAAGGTGCTGTTCGTGGCCGAAAAGCGGGCCGCGATCGATGCGGTGACCAAGCGGCTGAGCCAGCAGGGCCTCGGCGACCTGGTGCTTGACCTGCACGACGGGGTGGCCTCGAAACGCGTGTTTGCCCAGATGATCGGGCAGGCGCTGGCCGCCAGCCGGAACGCGCCGCGGGTCGATAACGGCGCGGAACTCCACCGGGTGGAACGGCGGCGCGAGCAGCTCAACACCTATGTGCGCGTCGTCCACGACCGCCGGCAGCCATGGGACCTGTCGGTGTATGAGATGTGGGCACAGCTGCTTGGCCTGCAGCAGTACGCAGCGCGAACGGACGGCAGCTCATCCGGTCATTCGCGGGAGACGCGGACGCGGCCGTCGGCCCGGTCGTCAACCGCGCTGGGCTCGTCGTGGAGGTCAATCCCGACGGCACCGCCCCGGTCTTCGACATCGCCTCCGGCCAGCAAATCGGGCTGCTCGCGCTCCCCGCTGGCCCCAAAAACGTCTCGACCACCGTCGCCTTCGCCGGGAACGGGCAGCACCTCATCTCCGCGACAGAAGACGCCAACGAGGATTCCGGCCCGGGCTACGTCACATCATGGAACTTCTCGCCCAGCTACTGGACCGCAGTCGCCTGCACCGCGGCAGGGCACCCCCTGACGAGCGCTGAGTGGCAGCAGTACGTCGGCGCCGCCGGACCCGGGATACCGAACCAGCTGGCCTGCTGACCGCGACCACAGAAATGAACGGGCCGACGACCGACCCGAGAACGATCCGCCAGGACCTCGGGCCTGTGGTCCATCGAAGACCTCGGCTCCAGGAACGGCACCCTTCTCAACGGGCGCCGCATCCTCGCAGCCCAGTTGCTGAAGAAACGCGACAAGGTCACGATCGGCCACACAGTCATGTCCATGGTGTCGATATGAGCTAGGCGCCCCTCGGGCTCAAGGTCGGCTAGCAGGACTTCGAGCGTCGGCTCTTCTTGAACGCCGCCCCCTGGGCGGCCCGCCCGAAGGGCCCAAGCGTTCACGTCCTGGGCTGGGAAGGCGATATCTCGTTCGGCATCGACGCCGCGGGCGGAGCCTTTGTCTCCGAGGATTACGCGCGGCTGATGGACGATCACATCCCAGGATTATCTCATGGCCGGCCATCCTGGCCAGTTAGCTAGCACCTGGGATCCAACGATGGCCATGTGCCCAATGACCGGTGACTGAATCCCTGGTTAACTGACGACACCCCAGCCGCTCTGGCTAGCCCGAGCGGTTGCACGCGGTAGGAAGATCCGATACACGGAGACGAGTGATCATGATGTCTCGTGAGTTCAATCCCACCCGTCGCCAGATCCTGGCGACGGGTGGTCTAGCAGGTCTCGGCCTGGCGCTAGCAGCATGCGGAAGCAGTTCCAGTACGACCAGCGCCGACGCGGCGTCGCCCTCATTCAAGACTAACGAGTCGAAGCGACCCTTCAAGATGGCAACATGGGGCGGCCTATCCGCTACGGGCTTTGACAAGGCGTGGGGCCAACCGTTCACCACTGCCACTGGCATCGCGGTTGACGACACTCCAATTATGAACTACGCACAGTGGGAAACCCAGATTAAGAGCGGCCAGCCAGGATGGGACTGGGGTGATTTCGAAGGGTACTTTCCCCTTGGTCACCTCGACCTCTTCAAGCCGTTGCCAATGAATGAAATAGGCGTTACCCGATCTCAAATGGTGACGCTAAAGAATTCGGCAGATACTCAGCGACTCCTGACAGAAAAAACAGTAGCATCATACCTGTCATCGTATATCATCGCGTACAATCCTCAAACTCACAAGAATCCACCGGCGAGTTTCGCCGAGTTCTTCGACACCAAGAAATTCCCTGGGGTCAGGTCCATCTACAACTACTGCTACGGAATGCTGGAAGTCGCACTGGTCGCCGACGGCGTGGCGTGGGACAACATGTATCCCCTAGATCTGGAGCGAGCATTCGCGAAGCTGAGTACGCTCGGAAAGAACCTTGTCTTCTGGGACACGGGCGCACAGTCTCAACAGCAAATCGTCGCTGGTTCAGCAGACTATATCGTCACCTGGAACGGCCGGATTCCCCCGCTGGCTCAGCAAGGTCTCCCCGTGACGGTTGAATGGCAAGACAATATTATGATCCTTGCCGATCACATCATTCCTGGGAACACCGATCGCGAGGCAGTCTGTGCTGAATTCATTCACGAGGCCTTGCAGCCTGCAAACCAGGCAGCTGCGTCGAACCTCCTTGCGACCGGCCCAACAGTCACCGCGGGATACGACCTTATCGACGACAGCATGAAAAGCTCGATTCCGACTAACCCAGTCAATATAGCTAAGTCGTCTGGCATGCTTAACGACGACTGGTGGGCGGCAAACTATGACGCCACATCGACTAGCTGGACAAAATGGGTTAACAGCCTATAATGCGAATTGGCTAGCTAAGCGGTCAGCCTTGGCAATACTGATGTCGCATGCACGGCCACAGGGCCGAGACGGATCTTGATGATTTGTCTCGGCCCTAGTCGTGAGTCCCTTCTGATGGACAGACCGGCTCGCGGCAGAATGTAGATACTGGGGCTGCGATGCTCGCTACGTTGCACTGCACGCTGTCGAATGTTAGTGCCGAGGTTTATCCATACGGCTAACAGGTCCGTCCTGATGATGGCAATAGGGCCAATCCCGGTAACCGGTGCCGCATGTCACGATCGAAGTAATCACCTTGGCAGCGGCTTCCAATAGTCTGCGGAGCGCCTCAGTTGACTACATTGCACGGCGAAGCAGCGGCCTCCTGCGACGCAGGCAGAAAGGTGCTACTGTGAGCGCCGACGAAGAAGCCTCGATCGCCCTGTTCTGCGGCGACGCTCCGTCGAGCACCTATATGGGGGTCGGACCAGGCGGACCGATCAGATGGACGCGCCTGATCAGTCGCACAAGCTTGTCCGGCGATCTCGACTCAATCGAGTACGGCAGGATAATGCCGGGGGCTTACGTCGCCGAGCACGTGCATCAGCGCACTGAGGAGATTTACTTCGTTACCCGGGGGCGCTCGTACCTCCACGTAAATGCTGCTAGATCGCTGCTCGGCGCTGGGGATCTGGTGCTCACTCCTATCGGTGGACAACACGCAACGAGCCCACTGGGTGGAGAAGGGCTAGATTTCGTTGTGGCGGAAATAGCGCCGCCCCGGTCGCGCACCCGCACCCACGAGGCAGGCGTAACCATAGTAAACCTATTTGAACAGGGCACCGTCGACCTAAGCCGGTATTTCGATGGCCAGTGGCGCACAGTCGCGTACAGGCAGATTGATCAGGGCCGCTGCGATACCCTCGTCGCCGCCGATTGCGAGCACTTCGTTTTCGTGTTGTCGGGAGCTGGTACTGCGATGACCTCCTCGGCCACGCTCAACCTGGCACCAGGCCGCGGGTTCATGTTGCATCGGCCTGGCAATGTCACCTTGAGATCACAGAGCAAGCTCGGGTATTTCCTTGTGTCCCTTGTATGGGACCTGAGTTAGGCATGAGCAATATCGTGTCCGAGTCTTACGAGAACGAATTGTTGCAGGCCCGGCATATGGGTCGAGAGGAGCGAGCAAAAATGGAGGGATATCAGCGTGGGAAGGTTCTATGACAAAGTCGCCTTCGTGACAGGAGGCGCGCGCGGTCAGGGTCGCTCACATGCCGTGAATTTTGCGCGCGAGGGTGCCGATGTCATCGTTATCGATATTTGTGAGCAGATTCCGTCAGTCGAATATGCGATGCCAACGTGGCCGGAACTCGAGGAAACCGCTCGGATGGTCCGGGAGGCGGGCGGGCGCGCCGTAGCTATTAAGGCCGATGTGCGGGACTCGGACGCGGTCGCCGACGCAGTCAAGCGAGGCCTAGGCGAATTGGGCCGACTCGATATTGTCGTGGCGAACGCGGGCATCATGGCCACCACGGGGCAGCAAGCGAGGTCTATGGATGCATGGGATGCCAGCATTGCGACGATGCTGACCGGCGTGTATCACACGCTGTCTGCTTCGATGCAGCCCATGATTGATGCAGGGCGCGGCGGGAGCATGGTCGTCATAGGGTCCACAGCCGCCCGGACTGGCTTCTCCTTTGGCGTCGATATGCTGAACCCCGGCGAGATGGGCTATGCCGCAGCCAAGCACGGCGTGGTCGGGTTGATGCGCAATTTCGCGAGGGCTCTAGGTCCGCACGGCATACGGGTGAACTGCGTGCATCCCATGGGTGTGCGGACCCCGATGGTGGTGAATGAGCCCTACCGCAAGACGCTGGCGTCGGCTCCCGCCGGATGGCTGGCGAACTGCCTGCAGATAGAGCTGCTTGAGCCTCAGGACGTCTCGAACGCTGTCGCCTGGCTCTGCTCAGACGAGGCCCGGTATGTCACTGGATCCTCCGTGACCGTGGATGCAGGCCAGTGGATGATGTGAGGTCGAGTTCGGCGTGGTCGCGCTGGCCGCGAGCATCCTTGGCGCCGTCGCTGATACCGGCGCGGATCATCGGCCAAGTGGGCGGGACCCACGAGAGCTCGAGATCGGAGATCACGTGAACCTTGATGAGCTTCGAGCGCAACTGGTCGCGGTGGTCGGTCATGAAAACGTCCTGAACGACCCGGCTAGGTTGCGACCCTATGGCAGGCAGGTCGGGCCCTACCCGATTGCCAGTCCTCAGATAGTGGTCAGGCCGGGCACCGTGGACGAAGTATCGCGCCTTACCGCGCTGGTCGACCATACCCCGTACGGGATCGTGCCGTACGGCAATGGGCTGGCGCTGACCGGTCGCCCTGCCATGGACCGCCCAGAAGTGATGGTGCTCGACCTGTCCCGGCTCAACGCCGTTCGTGATATCGACGAGCAGAATATGACCGTCACCGCGGAAGCGGGCGTGCTGATGGCTGAACTCGAGCGCCAAGTGGCAGCACGCGGATTCCAGGTCCACACGGTGGCGGTGCCGACTGAGGCCGCGACACTGGGTGGCGTACTGAGTGGCGTGATGGGCGGCGGACTGCCTCGCGACGCCGCCTCAGTAGGCGGACTGTTCGCCAGCCTAATGGGCCTGACCGTGGTTCTAGCAGACGGAACACAGGTGGCTCTGGACGGCTCAGGACCGTCACGTCCTAGAAAGACGCCGACGATTCAGGACGGGGACGGCCCGTACCTGCTGCCGATGTTCGTAGGCGACGGGGGCAGCCTGGGTATCAAGGTCCAGGCCACATTGTCTCTGGAGCCGCTGGCAGGCGTCGTGACTGAGCAGTCCTGGACTCTGCCCAGCTTGGCAAGCGCCTACACAGCGATGGCGCGGCTGACCGCATTGAGAGAGCAACCGTATGCCGCGCTAACCATCGAGGAGATCTCCGAGGCCGACGGCGACACAGCCGCGTGGCGGTTCTCATGCGTGGTGCGGGCATCAGATCGAGCGCTGCTAGATCAACAACTGCGCCAAATCGAGGGAGTGCTAGCTGCCTCGGGGGCCCACCGTTCTGCCACCGGCAGCGAGCCGACCGATGCGCAGTCGTTTGAGCGCACCGAAGCTGAGCGCAGGCAACGGTACCTATCGATGCCGCGTGCGACGCTGGCTTTCATCTTCGGACGTGGTGAGTTCCTGGCCGGATACAGCAGGATCCGGGAGGAACTGACGGCCCGTATCCACGACGGGGACGGCGCCGTTCGCGCGTTGCGGCTATTCACGAACTTCAGCCCACACACCCGCCATGCCGTTTTCGCCTCAATAGGGATCCTCTATGACCCGAGCAGCAAGGCTGAACAGCACGCGGCGGTCGAGCTAGCAAGGCGTGGCTATCGACTAGTAGCGGAGCTGGGTGGATATTCCGAGCCGCATCAGGGCGAGGCGGCCAGAAGCATCGCCAGCGGCTGGTCGCAGGAGTATCGCCGTTTGGTGAAGTCCGTGAAGCATGCGCTGGACCCGAACGGCACACTTAACCCCGGTCTTTGGTGGAGTGAATAGGGGCTCGGACTACCAAACTTTGCGTGTCTCGAATGGCAGCAAATGCGATCGGAGTTGGCCCTGAATGTGCATGGCGCCTGATACGGTCAAGTCGGTCGATGTCGGTGCGGCACATCGCCGACGGCTTGTCCTGTGCTTGCTGCTAAGCCTATCCCTCGTCGCGCTCGACTCGACCGGAGTCGCCACCACGCTGCCGCAGCTGGCCCGCGAACTGGGCGGCGACATTGACGTCGCATGGGTGTTCGCATCGTACCTATTGGCGCAAACGGTGATCACGCCGCTGGCCGGCCGGGTGGCCGATATTTATGGCCGACGGATGGTTCTGATTTCTGGCCTGATCCTATTCGTAATCGGATCGCTAGGGGCGGGTTTTGCGCCCAGCATGGCGCTCCTCGTCGCGTTCCGCGTCGTGCAGGGGGTAGGCGCGGCGGCATTGGTCACCACCGTTAATACCCTTATCGGCGACTTGTACCCCGTGAGCGAGCGCGGACGCATCCAGGGCTGGGTCGCGACTGTATGGGCGGTGACATCGATTTCTGGTCCGGCAATCGGTGGCCTGATCGCGGAGTTGGCGACATGGAGGCTGATCTTCCTGATTAATATCCCGGTAGGCTGCACAGCTATATGGTCAGCGATATTCGACTTGCGCGGACACGACACGCGACAGAATACGGTTCGTGTCGACTATGGCGGCGCACTGCTCCTGATCGCGGCATCCGGCTTGCTTAATTTTTGGCTCTTGCAAGAGGGGGAGGTGTGGGGTTGGGTATCAGCCAGGAGCGCGTTTCTCGTCGGATGCGTCGTGGTGGCGATCCTTGTACTTATACCTATGGAACTCAGGCGGCCGGATCCACTGCTCCAGATGCGGCTCTGGTCGACGCGTGCGGTGTCAGCACCACTCGTACTAAGTGGTGTCGCGGGTGTGATCTATATTGCGCTGGCCACATTTCTGCCGACCTGGTCGGCACAGACCGCGATGCGGGCATCTCCGATCGAGGCGGGCGGCTTGCTAGCGTCGACGGGGCTCAGCTGGTCGGCAGCGTCGGCGGCGGCGAGTTTGCTGTACCGGATGGCAGGCTACCGACGAACGGTGTTGGTAGGAGCGGGACTCACGCTGGCGGCCACGGTGGGTCTGGTGCAGCTGCGGAACACCTCGACCATCCTCCCGGTCCTAGTCACGTGCGCCGTCTTGGGCGCTGGCCTCGGCCTGCTAAACACGACGCTGCTCGTTGCCTTGCAGTCGACGACGCACCGGCATACGCGCGGTGGTCTTACCGGCACGCTACTGTTCTCCCGCTACCTCGGGCAGACTGCCGGCGCAGCACTGGCAGGGGCGGTGGGTCTTCCGGCACGCGGCATGCTGTCTAGCGGCGCACAGCGCGCAGCGACCAGCGCCGGGTCAGGACAGCTGGTCAACGGGACTAGCGCGGGCGGCAACCTGATTGAGGTGAGTGCTTCAGACGCGGCATTGCGGTTGTTCCTGGCCGTCGCTTGCGCAGCAGCGGCGATGCTGGTGATAGGCATCTTCATGACTGAGCCGAGTTCGGACCGGGGCACCACCGCCAGACAGGCATCGTCTCCTCCGAATGGAAGAGGGGAACTCTGACCGGGAACCAGCTCCTAAGGCGATTGCACAGTCCTGCGTTGAACCAACACTTCTTGTATGGCGATATATGACGAGTGGCGGCGAGAACCTGATACTGAGGGTGCAGAGTCTTCGACACTTGGCTAAATCAGCTTCCCAGGCTTGGCCCTAATTGCCGTGTACAGACGACGTGCACCGACGCTATGCTTCGGCCACGTGGCCTGTCACCCGCGCCACTGCACGTTGATATGCCCGCGGCTATGTAGCGAGGAGAATAGGTCCAGTGCAAGTAGGAGTGTTCCTGCAGACGAGCGATCTTGCCAGCGGGCGAGCGATCGGTATAGATGATCTGGTGTCTAGAGCACAAGTAGTTGAGGAACTGGGCTTCGACTCGGTATGGGTCATGGACCATATCATGATCGAGGGAGGACAAGGCGTCCGAGCGACTTCGTACGATCCGATGTTGATCCTGGGGGCTATCGCGCAGTACACTCGGCGACTAATGCTGGGACCACTCGTGCTCAATGCATCTCCGTACCTGCGTCACCCGGCCGTCATTGCCAGAGAGGCGGCATCGGTGCAGCAGATCAGCGGCGGACGGCTGATTCTCGGGCTGGGCGCTGGTTGGTACAAGCCAGAATTCGACGCTCACAACATCCCTTTCGATCGCCCAGTGAGCCGCTTCGAGTCGACATTGCAAACGCTAATTCCAATGCTCGATTCCAGCGATACCGTGGTTGATTGTCGACCGCGTCCGCCCGTGCTTATCGGCGGCTCCGGGCCACGCGTGCTGGGCCTAGTCGCGCGATACGCGGACGTGTGGAATCAGTCGTTCGGAGGAGCTGACGCTGAATGGTACGCCGAACTGGTCCTCAAACTCGGCGCAGCGCTAGCCGCAGAAGGCCGCGCCGAATCGTCCATCCAACGGTCGGTAGGCGTCTCGGTAATACCAGTGACGGACGATCGGGAAATCGAGGAGGTAGCGCGCCGTGCTAGGCAGTTCGCACGTTCAAAATCCGACCTCAGCTATCTGACCGGCGGGACGCTCACAATTGCAAACAACCTGAAACGCTACGCGGATGCAGGCGCAGATCAAATCATAGTGCAGTTGTCGAACATGTCTGCGCTGGAATGGGATCCGGATTATCTTTACCGCTTCGCAGAAGTGCTTCCACTTCTCCGATAGAT
>Ga0335073_10007447_pt1 | contig 15356 bp, 18 predicted proteins | sample Lox_Sample_22_FD_207093 | JGI IMG/M metagenome (GOLD analysis project Ga0335073, IMG submission 207093) | Soil microbial communities from Loxahatchee National Wildlife Refuge, Florida, United States - Lox_Sample_2.2 | ecosystem: Environmental > Terrestrial > Soil > Wetlands | place: USA... | reverse complement strand
GCGGACCGGCTCCGATCAGGCCGATCGTCGTGCCCATCGCCTTGGCCGTGATCACGCTGCGGCCCGGGCGCCGTCGCGGCGACCGAGTGCCCGGTCCGGCTGCGTGCCCGGCCGTTCCCGGCCGTTCTCGGGCGTGCCCGGCCGTTCTCGGGCGTGCCCGGCCGTTCTCGGGCGTGCCCGGCGCGAAGGCTTCCCGCAGGTCCGGCATAACCGTGGATATCCCTAGATACCATTCCTTAGCGCCGCGCGGGGCCGGGAATTCCGCGAGCGCGAAGGCGGTTCGCCTCCTTGGTACGGATCGGCTTGACTGGAACTGGCGGCGGCACCCGGGTGGCGCTCGCGCCAGGCCGGTCTCATCTGAGGGAGGCAGCAATGTTCGGTTTCCAGAAGACCCGCATGGTGGGTGCTGAGGAGGCGCTGCCCGGCCGGTCCGAGCCGATGCCGGTGCCCGCGCGCCACGAGGTCCTCGACGCGCCGCTGCGGCCGCCCTACCCCGAGGGCACGCAGGTCGCCGAGTTCGCGCTCGGCTGCTTCTGGGGTGCGGAGAAGCTCTTCTGGCAGATACCGGGCGTGGTGACCACCGCGGCGGGCTACGAGGGCGGCTTCACGCCGAACCCGACCTACGAGGAGGTCTGCAGCGGCCGGACCGGGCACGCCGAGACGGTCCGGGTGGTCTTCGACCCGGCCCGGGTCTCGTACGCGGACCTGCTCAAGGCGTTCTGGGAGGCGCACGACCCGACCCAGGGCATGCGCCAGGGCAACGACCAAGGCACGCAGTACCGCTCGGCCATCTTCTACCACTCGCCGGAGCAGAAGGCCCAGGCCGAGGAGTCGCTGGCCGCGTACGGCAAGCGGCTGGCCGAGGCCGGCTACGGCAAGGTCACCACGGAGGTGGTCCCGGCGTCGGAGTTCTACTTCGCCGAGGACTACCACCAGCAGTACCTGGCCGACACCAAGAACCCGTACGGCTACTGCCCGGACCACGGCACCGGCGTCTCCTGCCCGATCGGTGTCGTGAAGGGCCAGCGGTCGGGTTGAAGCGGTGCACGCGGATAAGTAAGCCCAGGTGGCCGCTGATTCTCTGCTTGCTTTCCCGGTCGTGCGGCGGGGCTCAGGTCGCGTGAGCGCGGCCGTGGGGCCCGCTACTTGGGCGTCTGGGCTGGTGCGGACCCGCGGCTGCATGGGGCCTGCATCAGGCCGCCGGAGTCTTGGCGTTCTTGAGCAGTTGGGATACCCGCTGCGCCGAGACGTGAAGAATTGCAGCGATGTCCTTGCCGGACAGCCCTTCTTGCCGGAGCTGCCAGGCGAGTTGGCGTGACCTGGCGGCAGCGGCGCGGAGGGCCTGCTCGGCCTCGGAGATGGCCGCACGTACGGCCTCGGCCGCCTGATCGAGCCCGTTGCCTACCTCGGGCTTGATGATCACGATGTCGTCGGCCGTATCGTGGCCGGTCAGCGTCTCGACGTAGTCGCGGACCATCTGTTCGGCTCCGTCGAGGTTGCGTGACTGCGTGACGCCGACTCCGTCGATGTGGAGTTCCCAGCCGTGCTTCCATCGCTTGGCGCGGACTGTATAGGTACTCATCGCAACCAGCCCTCCGGCAGGCAGGCAAGCTTTCTGACGGCATCGCGCACGACTCCTGGCGACACGATCCGCGCCTCCACCACCACGGCCATATGCTTCCCGCACGGGCAAAACCACTTCTGGTGGTCGCCCTTGCCCTCCTTCGGGGTGCACCCGCTGTCTAACAGCGCACGAGCTAGCTCGCGGTACTGCATTGCCTTCACCATGAACTTTACTCTAGTCCGCCTAGATGACAATTCTAAAGCCCGGCTAGATTATCGCGGTCCAGGAGCAAGCCACCGGGGTGGGACCACCACCAGCAGTACCTGGCCGACACCAAGAACCCGTACGGCTATGCCCGGATTCGCGGCGGCCAGAGTCCCCAGGCGCACGCGCCGTTGCAGCCTGGGCGCCACGAGGGCGCCGAACAGGCCACCGGCCACGATCGCCGCCTGCACCAGGCCGATGACCGCGGTGGGGGTCCCGTGCTGGCGCATGGCTAGCGTAACCGTGAAGATCACTCAATGCGGGACACATCGGAGGCGGTCGCGGCGATGACATGATGTGGGGATGCGCGGACGAACCAGGACGGACTGGTGGGGCGTGGTGCTGGACGCACCCGATGCGATCGCCCTGGCGAACTTTTATGTGAGCGTGCTCGGCTGGCCGCTCGTGAAGGAGGAGGACGACTGGGCCGCGATAGCCGTTCCGGGCACCGTGTCCTACCTGGCCTTCCAGTCGGCGGCCGACTACGTGCCGCCGGTGTGGCCCAACGCCGGCGGGCGCCAGCAGATGATGATGCACGTCGACATCGCGGTGGACGACCTCGCGGCGGCCGTCGATCACGCGGTCGAGCTCGGCGCGACCGTGGCCGAGTTCCAGCCGCAAGAAGACAACCGCGTGCTCCTCGACCCGGCGGGTCACCCGTTCTGCCTGTACCTCGATCACGGGCTCGGGCTCGAGTAGGGCCGCAGGTCAGCGCCGGTGATCTTCTCAGGCGGTTAGCCGCGGGTTATATTCGGTCCGTCGGCGTGCTTCGGGGGGTTGAGACCGGCCCCGGCGCGCACGCCGGGACATGGGGGATGACCGTGGCGCAGCAGATCGCCGCTCCGGCGGGAGCCGGTACCAGGGACCGGGCCGACTTCCAGATCATCCCGCTGCGCGGACTGATCATCGTCGCCATGGTCCTGGCCGGGCTGGTCGCGGTCGTCGCGACCAACACCGCGTGGGGCGTCGACTTCTTCCACGTCGTCGGCGGCGGCATGTGGACCGCGCTGGACCTGTTCCTCGGCTTCGTCCTCGGCCCGGTACTCGGGCGCCTGTCGATCCCGGCCCGGATCGAGCTCACCACGCGGCTCATGCCGAAGATGATCCTCATCATGCCCACCCTGGTCATCTGCACCCTGGTGGCCGGCTGGCAACTGGCCCTGCAGACCGGCGACATCCAGGCCTCCTACGCACACCACGCCTGGGTGGTGGCGTCGATGATTGTCGTCGCCGTGATGTCCGTGGTGGCGCTCGGCATCCTGGAGCCCGCGAACCTGGCCGTGCTGTTCGAGCTGAAGAAGCCCGCGCCCGACGGCCAGGTGATCGCCAGGCTGATGCGCCGGTTCATCTACTCCGCGGGCGTTACCGGGGCCATGCAGGTGGCCACGCTGGTGATCATGACCAGGCTGGCCACGTCATGACCGGGCACGCCGTCACCGGGGACCCCGCGGCCGCCGGGAGCGCCGCCGGCCGCAGGCTGCCGCCGATCGCCGAGATAGCGGTCGTGTCGATCGCGCTCATGCTGGTCGGCGGCATCTACCTGGCCGCGCAGCTTCCCGGGCACCCCGGCCTGGCGGTCCCGGTCGCGCTGGTATCGGCCGGCGGCGTCCTGACCGTCGCCGACCTGGCCTGGCTCAGCCGCATCCGGCCCTTCGCCTGGCCGGTGTTCTTCCTCGTCCTGCGCTGGGGCCTGGTGGCCTACGCGGTCATCGCCGGACTGCTCGGATACGTGTTCATCCGCGATCAAACGCCGGGACCGACGGTGGCCGTGCTGGTGGCCACGCTCGCGGTGTTCGCCATCGATGTCCCGGTCATCCTGGCCTTCACCGTGGCCAGGTTCCAGGACCCGGGGCAGGCGCGCGGCGGGTGAACATGCGGCAGGGCTGGGAGGCCGACTTCCCGGACCGCGACTCGCAGGCCCCGTTCGTGATCGCCGGCTCGTACCTGGACGAGCACCCGTCCCCGTGGGTGTACGACCGGGGTGGCGTCCGGCTGACGTTCCACAGCCAGCACCGGCCGCTGGAGTCCTACGCGCACGCCCTGGAGGCGGCCGCCCTGCTGACCGAGGCGATCCGGGAGGTGCGGCCGCCCGGATACGTGGTGGCCAGGGACCCGGCCGCGGGGCGCTGGAACCGCATCCCGCTGTTCCTGCACCTGCGGGCCGTCAAGCCCGGGTAGCGGCAAGCGCGGCCAGGCCGGGCGCCAGCGGCAGCGCGATCAGCAACGCGGAAAGCGCCAGGGCGTAGCGGGCGTCGCGAGCCCGCCGCGGCACTTCCAGCAGGCGGTTCAGGCGGGCACTGACCGCGCACGCCATCGCGCCCAGGGCGGCCGCGGGAACCGCGGTCCCGGTCGCCATGGCCAGCAGCGCCCCGGTGAGCGCCCGCCGTCCGATGCGGCGGGCCGCCGCGTCGTCGGCGCACATCTCGGCCAGCCGGGCGACCTCGTCCAGGCCCCGGGCGAACAGCGGAACCGCGGGAAGGGCGGCGGCCAGGCCCCGGGTGACCGCGATCAGCAGGTGATGCCGGCCGGCCAGGTGCGCCCGCTCGTGCGCCAGCACCGCGCCAAGCTGCGCCGGGTCGAGAACCTCCAGCGCCCCGCTGCTCAGCACGATCGTGGCCGGGCGCCCGGACAGGCAGTACGCGACCGGCTCGCCGCCGTCGATCACCAGGGCCGCGGTGCCGCGGCGGGGGGCCGGAACGCCGTCGGCCAGGGCCCGGCCGACGATGCGCGCCACCTCGGCGTGCGCGAGGGTCTGCCGCCGCGCCCGCCGGACGCTTCGCCCGTAGCGCCAGGCCAGCACGCCCGCTGTCAGCGCGGCCACCACGGCGATCAGCCCGAGCACGAGCTCGAAGGCCGCGCTCTGGTAGACGGTCTGGTCGCACGAATGCCCGGCGACCGAGCGGCAGACCACCTCGGCCAGGCCGCTCCATCCGGCCACCGCGGCGCGGACCAGGAACAGCAGTGCCGCCGTGGCCGAGGCCAGCACGCTGACCAGCGCGGCCAGCCACGCGGCCAGGCCCAGCCGGGGGCCGATGCCCGGCGCGGTCAGCCGCGCCAGCGGCGCCGGCATCCACCACGCCACCGCCAGCGCGTAGCCGAACAGCGGCAGGGCCGTCCTCACCGGGGCTGCCGGCCGGCCAGGCGGCGCACCACCGCGCGCAGCATCTCGGACTCCTCGCCGTCCATCTGGGCGACGAAGTGGCTCAGCACGGCCTGGGTGTCCCCGCCGCCGTCCAGTGCCTCGCGCATCAGCCGCGCGCTGTATTCCTCCCGGCTCGCGGTCGGGGTGTAGCGGTACGCCTTGCCCTCCTTGACCCGGGCCAGCCACCCCTTGCGGTGCAGGTTGTCCATCGTGGTCATCACGGTCGTGTACGCGATGACCCGCTCCTGCCGCAGCTTGTCGAACAGCTCGCGGACGGTGACCGGGCCGCCGTGATCCCACACCCGGTGCATGACCACCGCTTCCAGCTCACCGAACCCTCGCAATGCCACCTCCGCGCCCTCGCCGCCAGCATAAGCGCCCGCCGCGGTGTCTCCGCGGCACCGGCACAGTCTACTATCTACGTACGCAGGTAGTAGGATGATATCGCTGGGATGACGACGAAGGAGAGTGAGACTGCGGCGATGAGCAAGGCCAACCGGGGGATGGGACCGGGCGGTTCCCGGAGGAACGGACCGCGCGCCAGCGCGAAGGGCGCCACCCGGGGGAAGGCGCCAAGCGCCGGGCAGGAGAAGGCACAAGGCGCAAGGGAGAAGGTCGCTGCGCAGCGGGCCGAGGCCCGCCGGGGCGAGGTCCGCAGGAGAGCGCTGATCGTCGGCGCAAGCCTCGCGCTCGTGCTGGCGGTGGCCATCGGGTTCATCGTCGTCCGGGTCACCGCGCCGCCCGCGCAGGCGGGGGCCGCGGTTTCCGACGCGGCGGTCGCGCACCAGGTCGCCAGCGTCCCGGCGGCCACGTTCGACGCGGTGGGCGCGGGCACGGCGACCGGCCCGCAGCCGGTCAGCGGCCAGCCGGAGCTGACGATGAACGGCAAGCCGGAGGTCCTCTACATGGGCGGGGAGTTCTGTCCCTACTGCGCCGCCGAGCGGTGGGCGATCGCGGCCGCGCTCAGCCGGTTCGGGACGCTGTCCGGCGTCCAGTTCATCCACTCCTCGCCAACCGATGCCTATCCCAGCACGCCGACGCTGTCCTTCGCGAACGCCCGGTACGCCAGCAAGTACCTGACCTTTGTCCCGGTGGAGTTGTACAGCGAGAAGCCCGACGCGAGCACGCCGACCGGGTACGCCTACCTGCAGCAGCCAACGTCGCAGCAGGCGGCCCTGCTCGCCAGGTACGGGGGCGGGTCGATCCCGTTCGTGGACATCGGCAACCGGTACGTGGTGACGGCGGCCCAGTACCTGCCGAGCGCGCTGGCCGGTCTCACCTGGTCTCAGGTGGCCTCGGCGATGCACGACCCGAACAGCCCGGTCGCCCGGGACATCGACGGCGCGGCCAACATGATCACCGCGGCCATCTGCAAGCTGACCCACGGCCAGCCGGCCGGTGTCGGCTCCTCGGCCGGGGTGACGGCGGCCGCCCGGTCCATCTGAGGCACGATCCGGGTCGGCACCGGGGCCGCGGCGGCGCGCCGTACCCTCTGCGATGGGCGGACCGGCCGTCGCCCCGGATCCCCCGGCCCAGCCCGGCCCCGGACCCGGACCGGCCCGGACGGCCCCGGACCAGCCCGGACGCGCCCGGCTCGTCATGACCGCGGTCCGTGGCCGTGACCGCCGGCGACGCTACGATGTTGGGGCGATGAGCACTGCACATGCGACCAGCGAATCCGGCCTGCGCGACGGCGCGGCGGACGCGGTCATACATACCGAGGACCTGACCAAGGTCTACCCGGGCACCGATTTCGCCGCGGTGGACCGGCTCAACCTGGATGTCCGCGTCGGCGAGATCTTCGGCCTGCTGGGGCCGAACGGCGCTGGCAAGACCACGACCGCGGGCATCCTGACCACGCGCGTGGTGCCGACCTCGGGGAGGGCCTTCCTGGCCGGGGTCGACGTCGCCGCGCACCCGGCGCTGGCCAAGCAGCTGAGCGGGATCGTCTCGCAGCAGAACACCCTCGACCGCCAGCTCACCGTGTGGGAGAACCTGTACTTCCACGGCCGGCTGTTCGGCATGGGGGCCAAGGCGTCCCGGCGGACCGCCGACCAGCTGCTCGAGCAGTTCCATCTGACCCGGTGGGCCAAGGCATCGGTGTACGCGCTGTCCGGCGGGATGGCGCAGCGGCTCATGGTGGCGCGGGCCATCTTCCACCGGCCGTCGGTGCTGTTCCTCGACGAGCCCACGGCCGGGCTGGACCCGCAGAGCCGGCTCGCGCTGTGGGATCTGCTCGGCGAGCTGCACCGCGAGGGCCAGACGATCTTGCTCACCACGCACTACATGGAGGAGGCCGACCGGCTCTGCAGCCGGGTCGCGATCATGGACCACGGCCGGATCCTGGCCCTGGACACACCGGCCGCGCTCAAGCAGACCGTCGGAGCGGACACCGTGGTCACGATCAAGGCGGCCGGGGATACCGCCCGGCTGGCCGAGGCGCTGGCCCGCGACGTGGACGGCGTCACCCGGACCCGGGTCGTCGACGGCGGCGTCCAGCTGCACGTCAAGGGCAGCGACCGCCTGGTGCCGCGGGTGGTCACGGCGGCCGAGCGCGGCGGCTTCGACGTCATCGACCTGTCGATCTCCGAGCCCAGCCTGGAGACGGTGTTCATCAACCTGACGGGCAAGGAACTGCGGGAGGACTGATGGCCGCAACCGTCACCACGCAGGCGCCGGCCGGGCGGATCGGCGGCGGTCCCACCCGCTCGGTCGCGGCCGCGAGCTGGACCGCGCTCGGCGCGCTGATGCTGCGGGACGTCGTCGTGCTGCGCAAGCACCTGTGGGAGTTCGTGCTGCGCACGGTCATCCAGCCGTTCCTGCTGTGCTTCGTCTTCCTCTACGTGTTCCCGAAGATCGGCCAGGGCGTCGGCGGCGGCCGCGGCCCGGTGGCGGAGTCCGCGTTCGCGACCGTCCTGGTGGGCGGGGTGGTCGGGATCTCGGTCATGTTCCAGGGCGTGCAGTCGATCGCCCTGGCCATGGCGCAGGAGTTCGGCTTCACCAGGGAGATCGAGGACCGGGTGCAGGCGCCCTGCCCGATCTGGCTGGTGGCCGTCGCCAAGGTGCTCTCCGGCGCCGCCCAGGGGGTGCTGTCGGCGATCATCGTGCTGCCGATGGTCTCGGTCGTGCACGCCCCGGGCGTGCACCCCCACCTGATGCTGCACTGGTGGGTGATCGTGACGTTCGTGCCGCTCGCGTGCGTCGCCATGGCCGGCCTCGGGCTGGTCCTCGGTACCAGCTTCGAGCCGCGCAACATCGGGCTGATGTTCGGCTTCATCATCCTGCCGATCACGTTTCTCGGCGGCACCTACTACCCGTGGACCAGGCTGGCGCCCGTCAAGATCGGCGGGTTCCACTGGCTGCAGACGGTCGTCCTGATCAACCCGCTGATCTACGTGAACGAGGGGATGCGCGCGGCGTTCACCGCCGCACCACACATGCACCTGTACATCGTCTACCCTGTCGTCGTCGCGTTCGGGGCGCTGTTCCTGGCGCTCGGGCTGCGCAACTTCCGCCGTCGCGTCCTCTCGTAGAGTTCCCTCAACGTTCAGTCTCGGGGCGAGACGGGCGCCGCGCGCGCACGGCCGACGCGAGGCCGGCGAGCACGTCGGCCGTGGTCTCCCAGCCCATGCAGGCGTCGGTGACGCTCTGCCCGTAGGTGAGCGGGCCCGGGTCGCCCAGGTCCTGCCGGCCGGGGACCAGGAAGCTCTCGATCATCACGCCCGCGATGCCGCGCTGGCCCCCGCCGATCTGCTGCGCGATCTCGCGGGCCACCTCGGCCTGCCGGTCGTGGTCCTTGCGGCTGTTGCCGTGGCTGGCGTCGATCATCACCGTGCGCGGCATCCCCGCCTGCGCCACCGCGTCGAGGGCCTGGGCGACGTGACCGGGCCCGTAGTTCGGCCCCTCGTCCCCGCCGCGCAGGATCACGTGCACGTCCGGGTTGCCGGTGGTGGTGACCACCGCGGCGCGGCCGGACGCGTCCACGCCGAAGAACACGTGCGCTCCGTGCGCGGCCCGGCACGCGTCGACCGCCACCCTGACGCTCCCGTTCGTGCCGTTCTTGAACCCCACCGGCATGGACAGGCCCGAGGCCAGCTGCCGGTGGACCTGGCTTTCGGTGGTGCGGGCGCCGATCGCGCCCCAGCTGACCGTGTCGGCGATGTACTGCGGCGAGTTCGGGTCGAGGAACTCGCACCCGACCGGAAGGCCCAGGCCGAGCACGTCGAGAAGCAGGCGGCGCGCGGTGCGCAGGCCGCGGTGCACGTCGTGGCTGCCGTCCAGGCCCGGGTCGTTGATCAGCCCCTTCCAGCCCACCGTGGTGCGCGGTTTCTCGAAGTAGACCCGCATCACCACGCACAGCTCGTCGTCGAGCTCGGCGGCGGTCTTGGCCAGGCGCCCCGCGTAGTCGACCGCGGCGTCGGCGTCGTGGACCGAGCACGGGCCGACCACGGCGAGCAGCCGGTCGTCGTCACCAGCCAGGATGGCGCGCACGGCCTCGCGGGAGCGCTGCACGATCGCGGCCTCCGGCTCGCCCAGCGGCAGCTCGTCCAGCAGCTGGTTCGGCGCGATCAGCGGCTGGAACCCCGCGACGTGCAGGTTGCTGGTGTCGGTCCTCAAGATCACGGCTGTCCCCTTCCGGGCGGTCAGCCACCAGCGTCCCGGGCCAGCCGCCTCTATGACGAAAGGCAGAGACGTGAGCGTCTCTGCCTTGCTGGCTCTGGGTGGTGATGACCGTCAGTCAGCGCGCCCGGCGGGCGGCCCACCCAGAGCCAACCCAAAGCGCCTATACCAACGGGACATGGCAACCGATCATACAGGACGACCGAGCGGGAGGTGCTCGGCGCGGGTGACCGCGTAGAGGATGTAGCCGCAGGACAGGCTCGTCGCCGCGGGGTTGGCGGCCAGCCAGGCGCGGGCGACCCCGGCGGGGACCTCGATATTCAGCACCGCCGCCAGGTCGGCGCGGCCGGCGAACCGCCACTGGGTCCTCACCTCGTGCCTGGTCGCGCCGCGCTGGCGCCACCAGGCGTCGACCGCGGCGGCGGTTTCGCCCGGCGGCCGGCTCGATCCGGCCGCGAGCAGGCCGGCGAACTGGCCCCAGCGGTAGTCGTTCTCGACAACGATCAGGCTGCCGCCCGGCCTCAGCACCCGCATGACCTCGGCCAGCCCGGGGTCCGCGCCCGCTCCGAGGCGGCGGTGGCCGCAGGCACGGGCGCCGCTCGCGCCCGGCTCGCCGGCGCGCGGGCCGTCTTCGCTGCCCGGGGCCAGGAAGTAGGCAAACCGGGCATGCACCACGTCCGCGGACCGGTCGGCGAGGGACAGGTGCTCGGCCGAGCCCGGGATCACCTCGGCCCCGGGCATGTCCGTGACCCGGGCCGCCGCCCTCCCGCGCAGCAGCGGATCCGGCTCGACCCCGATGGCCCTGGCGGCCTCCCCGGCGTAGCCCGCCAGCCAGAACCCCGTGCCGCAGCCAAGGTCGACGACCGTGCGCCCCTCCCAGGGCGCCAGGCGGCGCATCGCGGCCAGCACGTGACCGCCCGGGTCCAGCGCGCGGTTCTCGATCTCGTAGACGTCGGGATGCCCGCCGATGTTGGGCGCGAAGCGCCAGTCGGGGAACGCGGAGCGGGCGGCGGCCCGGGGCGACGAGGTAACGCTCAAGAGGCTCCGGGGACCTTCTCGTCGGGCTTGCCCCAGGTGCGGTTCGGGGTGGCCGCCGGGATGAGCGAGGTCGCGCGCGGGTTCAGCGCGCGGTTGATCACCTCGGCGATGGCCTGGACGGTGTCGACGCCGTAGGCCATGGTCGGGCTGTTGTCTGTCAGCACCACGATCATGTAGTCCGCCCCGTGCCCGGAGAAGCTGCCAATGCTGTTGATCCGCCAGCCTAGCGTGGGCTGCGGCAGCCAGCCGTTCTTCACGTGGACGGTCAGGTCGGCCGGCGCGCCGGCCGGAACGCCCCACCGCTCGTAGGACACGACCCGCGCCATCAGGCCCAGGACGTAGTCGCGCGACGCGGTGGTCAGCACCGTGTTCTTGCTGGTCAGCAGCTGAAGCAGGGTCATCTCATCGTGTGCGGTGATCTGGGTCAGCCCCCAGTAGCCGCCGGGCCCCAGGTAGGTTTCCTTCATCCCGGCCAGGTCGAGGAAGTGCTGCAGCGCGGTCCGGCCGGTCTCGTTCCACAGCGCCGTCGCCGCGTCGTTGTCCGAGACCGTGATCATCTGGGTGGCCAGTTCCCGCTGCTCCCCGGTCAGGCTTCGGTGCTCCTGCTGCAGCTTGCGCAGCAGCGCGGACAGGATCGTCACCTTGACCACGCTCGCGGAGTCGAAGTGCCAGTGCGGGTGGTACTTGCACGTGATCGCGTTGACCCGGTCGTCGACGGCCAGCCCGACCACGGACGAGCGGCCGCTCATGGCCGCCAGGATGCGCCTGGACATCCGCGCGGCGATCACCGGATGCCTGGCCGACCGGCAGATGCTCGTCGTGGCGGCGGCCGTCCCGGCCACGCGGACCGTCTGTGCCCCGGCCGGCGCCGCGGCCAGGAGCGCCGCCGCTAACCCCAGTGCACCCGCCAGGCCGGCCGTGCGCCGCGTCCGCCCGTTCATCGCCACCCCATCCCGATCCCGTCGTAGCGCCATGCGGGTGACGGCTACCGCGATCCGCCGCATCCGGCGACATTCCGCCGCAGTGTCACCATCCATGTGACGGTTATCGAACCAGACGGGTTGGCATGATGGCGGGACGCGCGCCGGCGTCGCGCCCGCGGAGCCGGCCGTGGCGGCGAGCGTCAGCGCACGCAGCGATGCGATCGGCCGTGGCGGCGAGCGTCAGCGCACGCGGCCGGCGAATGCCGCCGCCGGACTGCCGGGATCGCGCCTCAGGCCGGGGGAGCTGGCGGCGCCTGGCCCTCGGCCCGCTGCCTGGCCTGGGCGACCGCGAGACGCAGCTGGTCCTGCTCGGGAACCGACAGGTCCGACCGGATCAGCTCCATGGGCTGGCCCTCGAACGCCTGGACGACGGCGTCGATCGACGCACCCGAGCTCAGCAGCACGATCGCGGAGGTCCCGGGCATCATGTCCCCCTTGACCGTCTCGATCATGGAGGTCTCCACCGTGGGATGCTGGAGCCGGCGCATCATGCTGGCGACCTTGCCGCCCGCCTCGGTCGCGTGCTCCTGCACCATCGGCTCCGCCGCGTACTGCGGCCACCTGAGCACGGCCACGTCGGCCATGTTGATCTGGCCCTGTGTGTCCAGTTGCTGGAGCTTCATCACCGCGACGTCGGCTCCCTCGGTCCCCCCGAACCGCCAGGCAGTGGTGGGCATCAAGACCACTCCTCTCGCAGGCCGCAGCGTGCGTCATTGTTGCCGCTGCCACCGCCGCGCGCTTCACCCTCCCGGGGTGATCGCGTCCCCGGGCCGGGCGGGCCGGAGCCGCGGCGCATTCCGGGCGGGAACTAATGGTTAGATACGGCTGACCGAATCAGCCCCGGCGCCCGGAAACGGCATGCCACCGGCCGCCTGAGCCCCAGTAATCGGGCAAACCACGCATAACTACCGCCTCCATGCCGGAAACTCGGCGTCCCTCAATGACGGCATCGGGCCGTTGCTGCTGATCTAGCAGCAGCGTTGGGACTCTCCTGCTATTGAAGCGGCGGCCGGTCCGCCGGTTTTGACCGGTTGCGGCGGCGGACTGAGCGTTCAATTCACTTGTTGGGCGCATTCAGGCCGGCGCGCCGCCCCGGCCCGCGCCGCCGCGGAAACGGGACACGCCCTCCACCACGCCCGGCCCGGCGAGCACGTCCATGCCGTGGCGGAACTCGTTGGCCATCGCCTCGTCGTGGGGCAGGGTCAGGCCCTCGAGTGCCGACTGCCGGTCGCTGCGCAGGCAGGCCTGGGGCAGCGAGGCGATCTCGCGGGCGAGTTCCTCGGCGGCGGCCCGGGCCCGGCCGTTGGGGACCAGCCGGTCGACCAGGCCCATCTGGCTGGCCTCGGCGGCGGGCACGGGGCGCCCGGTCATGATCATGTCCAGCGCCCGGCCCAGGCCGACCAGCCGCGGCAGCCGTACCGTGCCGCCGTCGATCAGCGGCACCCCCCAGCGGCGGCAGAACACGCCGAACACCGCGTCCTCCTGAGCCACCCGCAGGTCGCACCAGAGCGCCAGTTCCAGGCCGCCGGCCACGGCGTGCCCGCAGACCGCCGCGATCACCGGCTTGGACAGGCGCAGCCGGGTCGGCCCCATCGGGGCGTTGCCGTCGGGCGCGGTCCGGTTGCCGTTCCGGCCGCCCATGGCCTTGAGGTCGGCGCCCGCGCAGAACGTGCCGCCCGCGCCGAACAGGACGGCCACCGACGCGTCGGGGTCCGCCTCGAAGTCGGTGAACGCCTCGGCGAGCGCGGCGGCGGTCGGGCCGTCCACCGCGTTGCGCACCTCGGGACGGTCCAGGATGACGGTGGTGACCGGGCCCCTGTGCTCCACGCGCACGGCGCCGGGCCGCGGGGACGACCCGGCGGAACCGGCCGCCGCGCCGGCGTTCGCGGGGGGCGGCACGCGGCCATCCGGGGGGGACGGCTCCCCGGCACCGCCCGCGCCCGGCATGCCTAGCCGACCTGCCAGGTGTCTCCGCCGGCCAGCAGCGCGGCCAGGTCGCCGTCGCCATCGCGTTCGCGGGCCGCCTCGATCTGCCCGGACATCAGGTCGTCGTAGCTGGCCCTCGGCGCCTGCCGGAACACGCCGATCGGGGTGTGCGCGAAGTCGGTGCTGTCCAGCCGGGACAGCGCGAACGCGTAGGAGGGGTCGGCCACGTGCGCGTCATGGGTGAGCAGCGAGCCCGCGTCCGCGACCGAGGCATCGACCGCCTCGAGCGAGCCGTAGCGGGTGAACCGGAGGCCGCGGCCCTTGTCGGCCCCGAAGCGGATGGGCTCGCCGTGCTCGAGCCGGATCACGTGCTCGTCGCGTGCGCCCGGCTCGGTGACCGGGGACCACGCGTCATCGTTGAAGATCGGGCAGTTCTGGTAGATCTCGATGAACGCCGCGCCCCGGTGGTCGGCGGCGGCCCGGAGCACTCCGGTCAGGTGCTTGCGGTCGGAGTCGATCGTCCGGGCCACGAAGCTGGCCTCGGCGCCCAGCGCCAGCGACACCGGGTTGAACGGGGTGTCCAGCGAGCCGAACGGGCTCGACTTGGTCACCTTGCCCTGTTCCGAGGTGGGCGAGTACTGGCCCTTGGTCAGCCCGTAGATCCGGTTGTTGAACAGCAGGATCTTGATGTTGATGTTGCGGCGCAGCGCGTGGATCAGGTGGTTGCCGCCGATGGACAGCGCGTCACCGTCGCCGGTGATCACCCAGACCGACAGGTCGGGGCGGGAGGCGGCCAGCCCGGTGGCGATCGCGGGGGCGCGGCCGTGGATCGAGTGCATGCCGTAGCTGTCCACGTAGTACGGCAGCCGCGACGAGCAGCCGATCCCCGAGATGATCACGAGGTTCTCGCGCGGGATCTCCAGCTCGGGCAGGAAGGACTGGAACGCGGCCAGGATCGCGTAGTCGCCGCAGCCCGGGCACCAGCGCACCTCCTGGTCGGACTTGAAGTCCTTGGTGCTGAGCTTCTCGTCGGCCACGGGCACGAGGGTGAGCGCCGCCGGCCGGCGGGTGCCCTCCTCCGGTGCCCCGTCGTGAGCCAGCCCGCCGTTGGCGGAATGGAAGGCCTCAGACATTTGCGATCACATCCTGGATGACGCCCGACAGTTCCGAGGCCCGGAACGGGAGCCCGCGGACCCGGTTGTAGGAGATTACGTCGGCGCCGTAGCGGCCTCGCAGAATCAGGGCCAGCTGGCCGAGGTTGATCTCCGGGACCAGCACCTTGTCGTAGGCGGCCAGCACGTCGGCGAGGTTGGCGGGGAACGGGGACAGGTGCCGCAGGTGCGCCTGGGCGACCGAGCCGCCCGCGAGCCGCACCCGGCGCACTGCCGCGCCGATCGAGCCGAACGTCGAGCCCCAGCCGAGCACCAGAACCCTGGCGCCGTCGGGGTCGTCGACCTCGAGCCTGGGGATGTCGGTGGCGATCCCGTCGATCTTGGCCTGACGCAGCCGGACCATCTTGTCGTGGTTGTCCGGGTCGTAGGAGATGTTGCCGCTGCCGTCGGCCTTCTCGATGCCGCCGATCCGGTGCTCGAGCTCGGGCGTCCCTGGGACGGCCCACGGGAGGGCCAGGGTCTTCGGATCGCGCTTGAACGGCTGGAACGAGACCTTGCCGCCGTCGCCGCGCCACTCGTTGGGGCTGGAGAACGAGAACTCGTCCCGCAGCTTGGGCAGGCCGGCGACCTCGGGGATGCGCCAGGGCTCCGAGCCGTTGGCCAGGTAGCCGTCGGACAGGATGATCACTGGCGTCCGGTACTTGGTG
>Ga0335073_10007446_pt1 | contig 15356 bp, 14 predicted proteins | sample Lox_Sample_22_FD_207093 | JGI IMG/M metagenome (GOLD analysis project Ga0335073, IMG submission 207093) | Soil microbial communities from Loxahatchee National Wildlife Refuge, Florida, United States - Lox_Sample_2.2 | ecosystem: Environmental > Terrestrial > Soil > Wetlands | place: USA... | reverse complement strand
GCCAGGCGACGCCGAAGCCTGCGGCCTGCGCGGGTCCTACCTGCGGTGGTGCGCGACCGTTGGCCGGGATGTCCGGGTCGAGATGCCCGGCGGAAAGACCCTGAGCGGCCATGCCATCGACGTGGACAAGGCCGGACAGCTACTGGTCAGCGCAGCCGACGGGGTGCACGCGATCAGCGCGGGCGACGTCGTGCACGTGCGCTGACGGAGTCGCCGCAAGCTGATGCGACACCGGCGTTGGAAGGCGAGCGTCCGAGCGCAATGACGCGGTTCGTGTCAGCATGAGGGTTATGGCCAAAGCGGCGGGCCTCACCGAGGGCGAGCACGTAGTACTGCGGCTGCATCAGCACTGGAAGACAATCCTCTGGCCGATCCTGATTCTGGCCGCGACCGTGGTCGCGCTGCTGGCACTGCTGTTGCTCGTGTCCGCCGTCCGGAATTCGGCGCCAGGCCGGATCGCCCTCGGGGTGGCCGCGCTGGTCATCCTGGTCGGCTGGGTTGCCCGTCCGCTGCTGCGCTGGTGGACGACGAGTTACGAACTGACCAACCGGCGCCTGCGGCTCCGGGCTGGCATCATCTCCAGGACCGGCCGCGATTTCCCGCTGTCGAAGATCAGCGACGTGTCGTTCGCGCAGGGGCTGCTGGACCGGCTGCTTGGCTGCGGCCGCCTGATCGTCGAGTCGCCAGGCGAGCGCGGTCAGCTGGTGCTCACTGAGATACCGCATGTACAGGACGTGCAGGCAACGCTGTTCCAGCTGGTCGAAGACGAGCAGGACCGGCTGGGCCGGGAGCAGCAGGCCTGGGAACAGCAGCCGCCACCGCCGGGTTAGCCTGGGCGAGGTTCATTTCATTCGCAACGAAACGGGGCCTGCCGTGGCTGATCTGCCCCGCTCGATCTCGGTCCGGGAGGTCGGCCCGCGAGACGGGCTGCAGAACGAGGATCCGGTCCCGACGCAGGCGAAGATCGAGCTGATCGACCGGTTGTCCGGTACTGGTGTCGAGCGCATCGAGGCCGTTTCGTTCGTTCGTCCGGAAGCGATCCCGCAGATGGCGGATGCAGACGAGGTGTGGCGCGGGATCGACCGCGCCGCCCGGGTGCGCTACTCGGCCCTGGTGCCGAACCTGCGAGGCGCCACCCGGGCACTCGACAGCGGGCTCACCGAGATCGAGGCTGTCGTGTCGGCGTCCGACACGCACAACCGTAAGAACGTCAACCGGAGCACGGCCGAGTCACTGGACGACATCGCGCAGGTCATCGCGCTGGCGCACGAGCGCGGCGCCGCTTGTCAGGTCATCGTGTCAACCGCGTGGGGCTGCCCGTATGAGGGCGACGTCCCGGTCGAGCGGGTCGTCGCCACGGCAGGCCGGGCGCTGGCCGACGGCGCCGACACTGTCTCGTTTGGCGACACGACCGGGATGGCGACTCCCGGCAGGGTGCGGCGCCTCGTCGGCGAGTTCCGGTCGGCGCACCCGGAGGCAGGGCTCAACCTGCATTTCCACAACACCAGGGGCACCGGCCTGGCCAATGTCCTCGCCGCCCTGGAAATGGGCGTATCCGATTTCGACGCGTCCGTGGGCGGGCTCGGCGGCTGTCCGTACGCGCCTGGCGCCACCGGCAACATCGCGACCGAGGAACTCGTCCACATGGTCGAGGACATGGGCGTCAGTACCGGCATTGACCTGGCGGCACTGATCGACGCCGCAGCGGACGCTGAGCGCATAATCGGCCGCACGCTGCCGTCCCAGGTGCTGCGGGCAGGGCCTCGTTCCCGCACTATTGCCGTTTAAATACCGCGCCGAATGGCTGCCGGGAAGAACCCGGTGCTGCGACGTTTAACGGCGGCCTATCCGGAGACCTGGTGGCTTGCTAACACCGGTTGGCCGGATCGGAGTCAAAAACGATGGCTATATTCAGCCGCCGCAGGTACAGCTGGCTTTTCATCATCTGGGTGATCATCGGCCTGGTGGTCGCATGGGAGCGCAGCTACATCACGATTTACCTGGTGAAACTGGTGCTGTCCGCGCTGCTGGCGATCTTCCTGTGGCCGCTCGTGCTACTCGGAATCAGCCTGCATATCCACTGAAGTACGCCGAGCGCGTGCCGGGGCGGCAGCCTCCACTCCCGCCGCCCCGGCACGTTTGTCGTACGCTCGCGAGCGTGAGCGCTGCAGGAGAAGCCCAGTCGGGCAAGGAAGCCCAATCTCGCCAGGAAGCACAGCCCGGCGCTGAGACGCGCGCGGGTCACCCCGACCTCGCAGACGTCCGGGCGAGGATCGCCGCTGGTGGCCTGCCGCGGTATCACGAGCAGGCTGCCGCGCAAGGCAAGCTGTACGCCAGGGATCGCATCGAGCTGCTGGTCGACGCGGGCAGCTTCACCGAAGACGGCGCGTTCGCCAACGTCCTGGCCAGCGGCCTTCCCGCGGACGGGGTGATCACCGGTACCGCGACCATCGACGGCCGGCCCGTCGCGCTGATGGCCAACGACTCGACGGTGAAGGCCGGCTCCTGGGGCGCTCGGACAGTCGAGAAGATCATCCGGGTGATCGAGCAGGCGTACCGCGCCGGCCTGCCGATGATCTACCTGGTTGACTCGGCCGGGGCGCGGATCACCGACCAGGTGCAGATGTTCCCCGGCCGCCGCGGCGCGGGCAAGATCTTCCACACTCAGGTCCGGGCGTCCGGGTCGATCCCGCAGGTCTGCGCGCTGTTCGGGCCATCAGCGGCGGGTGGCGCCTACATCCCGGCGTTCTGCGACTTCGTCGCCATGGTCGACGGCAACGCGTCGATGTACCTCGGCAGCCCGCGGATGGTCGAGATGGTCGTTAGCGAGCAGACCACGCTGGAAGAAATGGGCGGCGCGCGCATGCACACCTCGGTGTCCGGGGTCGGTCATTTCCTCGCCTCGTCCGAAACCGAAGCGATCGGCGCGGTCCGCTCTTACCTGTCCTACCTGCCCTCTAACTGGCAGCAGCAGCCGCCTCCTTCCGCGCCGCGCGAGCCGAAGCCGGCCGATCTGCGGGCCATGGTGCCGGTGAGCGAGCGGCAGGCCTTTGACATGCGCCGGTACGTGCGCGGGATCGTGGACGAGGACTCATTGTTCGAGATCCATGCGCTGTGGGCCCGCGAGCTGGTCGTCGGCTTCGCGCGGCTGGACGGGCAGGCGATCGGCGTCGTCGCGAACAATCCGATGTTCAAGGGCGGCGTGCTGTTTGTTGACTCGGCGGACAAGGCGACCCGGTTCATCCAGCTCTGCGACGCGTTCAATGTGCCGCTGCTGTTCCTTGCCGATGTTCCCGGTTTCATGGTCGGCACGGCCGTCGAGAGGCAGGGCATCATCCGGCACGGCGCCAAGATGATCAGCGCGGTGTCTGAGGCGACGGTTCCCAAGATCTGCGTGATCGTCCGCAAGGCCTACGGTGCCGGGCTTTACGCAATGGCCGGGCCTGGCTTCGACCCGGACGCGACGCTCGCTTTGCCGACCGCGAAGATCGCCGTGATGGGGGCTGAGGCCGCGGTGAACGCCGTTTACTACAACCGGCTGGCGGCGCTGGACTCGGTGGCGGAACGAGAGGCTGAGACGCAGCGGCTCCGTGAGGAGTACGAGGCCGACATCGACGTGCTCCGCCTCGCAGGGGAACTCGTGGTTGATGACGTGGTGGAGCCGGAGGACCTGCGCGGCCAGCTGATCCGCCGGTTCGCGGCCGCGCGAGGCAAGGACCGGTCGTTCTCGCGGCGGCGGCACGGGGTGACGCCGGTCTGATCAGGCCGCCCGAACCCCTCAGTTGCGCAAGTAAAGGTCAAGCGGTGGGCAAGACATCGGGCGCCGCAGGTGTGTAGCGGACTGGAAACAGCGAGTTGCCCCTACCATCAATCTCATGACCAGCGTTTTGCTTGCCGAAGATGACCCGGCAATCTCCGAGCCGCTCGCCAGGGCGCTGCGGCGTGAAGGCTACGAAGTCGACGTGGCTGCTGACGGTCCAGGAACCCTGGAAGCAGCCAGGAACGGCGGCATTGACCTCATCGTGCTCGACATCGGGCTGCCCAGGATCGACGGGCTCGAGGTGTGCCGCCGGATCAGGTCCTCGGGGCAGTCAGTCCCGGTCCTGATTCTCACCGCCAGGGCGGATGAGGTCGACACCGTCATCGGCCTGGATGCGGGGGCGGATGATTACGTCACCAAGCCGTTCCGGCTTGCTGAGCTGCTGGCGCGGGTACGAGCGCTGCTCCGGCGGGGGGCGACGGAATCCAAGACGGTGCAGGGCGTCCGAGTGGACACCGATGCCCGGAGAGCCTGGCTCGGCGACACCGAGATCGAGCTGACCTCGAAAGAGTTCGACCTGCTCGCGCTCATGGTCGCCGAGGCGGGCAAGGTCGTCACCCGCGAGCAGATCATGCGGCAGGTCTGGGACAGCAAGTGGTGGGGCTCGACCAAGACCCTCGACATGCACGTCTCGTGGCTGCGCCGCAAGCTCGGCGACGACGCGCACAGCCCGCAGTACATCACGACGGTGCGTGGCGTCGGGTTCAGGTTCGAGCGCGGGGACTAGATCAGCAAGCAGGCTTATCGTGGCAGGGTTTGACAGCCGGGAGCAGGACCGATGCAGCGACGGCTGCTGATCTCCATGCTCGCCGTGGCGATCGTGGCGGTGCTCGCGCTCGGCATCCCGCTCGCCTATGCGCTTGCCCGCCTGCAGGTTAACGAGGCCAACCAGGAGCTCCTGCACGATGCTGAGTACCTGGCCACGAATCTGCAGAACCGGTACCTGCAGGATTCCTCACAGGGCCTGCCGGTCCCGGTCGTGCAAGTCGTGCAAACAGCCAGGGACCCCGGCCGGTATGTCGTGGTCCGGGAAACCACAGCTAGCGGCCGCACCCAAGCGCCGGTGCGGACCGGCAAGCCCTTGCCCAGGCGTTCATACAGGTCAGCTACGTTCTCTACGCCCAACTTCAAGGTGTATGTGGCGGCCAGGGATTCAGTACTTTCCGGCAACCTCGAGGCGGAGCTCTTTCTTGTCGGCGCCGTTGCGCTGCTGGCCGTCGGCATAGCGGTTGTGCTCGGCCTGCTGTATGCCCGGCGGCTTAACCGGCCACTGCAGGAGCTAGCGGCCGCCGCGGACCGGCTGGGCTCGGGGGACTCCAGCCCGCTCGGGCGGCGGTACGGGATCCAGGAACTCGACCGGGTCGCTGAAGGCCTGGACGGCTCCGCTCAGCGGATCAACGACCTGCTGTCGGCCGAGCGGGATTTCGCTATCGACGCGTCGCACCAGCTCAGGACGCCGCTGACGGCGCTGTCGATGCGCCTGGAGGAGATGCTGGCGGCTGCCGACTATCCGGACATAGTGCGCGAGGAAGGCGCGGCTGCGCTTGCCCAGACCGAGCGGCTCGCAGACGTGGTCGGGCAGTTGCTCGGCCGGGCCAGGCGGACGGCTGCGGGCGCTCCGACGGTCGCCAGCGTGGACGAGATCGTCGGTCAGCAGGTGGTCGAGTGGGAGCCGGCCTTCCGGCGGGTCAACAGGCGGCTCGCGGTGGCCGGGGAAAAGGGCCTGTTCGCCTTCGCGACGCCCGGCGGCGCATCCCAGGTGATCGCCACGCTCCTGGACAACGCCCTGGTGCACGGGGCAGGCACTGTGACAATCAGGACATCCAGAACCCGCCGGTCGGTCGTGATCGAGGTGCGTGACGAGGGCAGCGGCGTCCCGGCCGAGCTTGCGCCGCGGATTTTCGAGCGAAGCGTGAGCGGGTCGCCCAACGGGACGGGCCTGGGGCTCGCCCTGGCCCGGACGATCGCGGCCACGGACGGCGGCCAGGTGGTGCTGGTCCGGCCGCGGCCGGCCGTGTTCGCTTTGTTCCTGCCGCATGCGACGGCCGACGCCGAGGAACAGCCAGCCGTGCTCGGGCCTGCCTAGTTCCTGGTTGCCCGCAGGCATCGCCATGGTTTCTCGGTGCGGCGCCCTGTATCCAGGCATCGCGCCCTGGTTACCGGTACCGCGCCCTGGCCCGTAGGCTACGGCGGGTAATGACTCACCAGCAAAGTCTCCAGGACGCCGCCGCGGTCGACGTTTCCGCGCCGCGGGACAGCCGGCCGCCGGTCGTCGGGATGGTCGGCGCTGGGCAGCTGGCCAGGATGACCGCTGCCGCGGCAGTCGGGCTCGGCATCAGGTTCCGGGTGCTGGCGGCTGCGCCCGACGAAAGCGCAGCCCAGGTGGTCGCGGACACCATGCTCGGCGACTACCGGTCTACCGATGACCTGCTGTCCTTCGCAGCCGGGTGCGACGTGATCACCTTCGACCATGAGCACGTGCCCCAGGCCCAGCTCAAGGCACTCGAGCAGGCCGGGCACGCGGTGTGGCCGAGCTCTGCGGCGCTGCGATTCACTCAGGACAAGCTGGCAATGCGGGAGCGCCTGACCGAGCTCGGCGTTCCCTGCCCGCGGTTCCAGCCGGTCGGTTCGGTGGCGGATGTCGCCGCGTTCGCCGAGCTAACAAGCTGGCCGGTGGTCCTGAAGGCGGTTTCCGGGGGCTATGACGGTCGAGGTGTCTGGGTCTGCGACGACCCAGGCGCGGCTGCCGAGGTTCTCTCGCATGGCCTGCCGCTGCTGGCGGAGGAATATGTGCCGTTTGAGCGAGAGCTCGCGATCCTGGTCGCCCGGTCGCCAAGCGGCCACGGTGCCGTTTATCCGGTCGTGGAGTCCGTGCAGCGTGACGGCATCTGCGTCGAGGTGCTGGCGCCCGCGCCGGGCCTTTCTGAGGACAAGGTCCTGGCGGCGCAGCAGCTGGGCCTGGAACTAGCGCGTGACCTGGATGTCATCGGGCTGCTGGCGGTGGAGCTGTTCGAGACTCGGCACGGTGAGTTGCTGGTGAACGAGCTGGCTATGCGCCCGCACAATACCGGGCACTGGACCATCGAGGGCGCGCGGACGTCGCAGTTCGAGCAGCACCTGCGGGCGGTTCTGAACCTCCCCCTCGGGTTGCCGGTGATGGCCGCTCCGGCAGCCGCGATGGCCAACGTGCTCGGCGCGACGGATCCCGATCTGCACGGCAAGCTGAACCACGTGATGGCGGCTGACACCGCGCTCAAAGTGCAGCTCTACGGGAAGCCAGTCCGGCCGGGCCGCAAGGTCGGTCATGTGACGGCGCTGGGCCGCGACCTCGTGACGCTTCGCGACCGGGCCGTGCGGGCCGCGAACTACCTGGCCACCGGCTCCGAGGAGCCGGCCGGTCGGGGCGTGATGGGCGCCGGGAGGCCGTTATGAGCAACCAGCCAGTCGTGGCCGTAGTGATGGGCAGCGACTCGGACTGGCCGGTGATGCAAGCTGCCGCGGAAGTGCTGGACGAGTTTGGCGTGCCATCGGAGGCCGATGTCGTCTCAGCGCACCGGATGCCCGCCGACATGCTCCGCTACGGCCAGGCTGCGGCCGGGCGGGGGCTCAAGGTCATCATCGCCGGGGCCGGCGGCGCGGCGCACCTGCCCGGCATGCTTGCGTCGGTTACGCCGCTGCCGGTGATCGGCGTGCCGGTTCCGCTGAAACACCTTGACGGGCTTGATTCGCTGCTGTCGATCGTCCAGATGCCGGCCGGGATCCCGGTCGCGACCGTAGCCGTCGGCGGCGCGCGAAATGCGGGGCTGCTCGCGGTCCGGATCCTGGCCGTCAGCGACCCTGCGCTCGCCGAGCGGATGGCAGCGTTCCAGGCCGATCTCCGGTCGGCGGCCCAGGCCAAGGGCGAGGCCCTCCGCGCCAAGGTCCGAGTCCAGCGCGCCGGGCACGAGCCGCGCCCGCCTACCGGGTCCGGCGCCGAGCTGTAGCCCGAGTGCCGAGCTGTAGCCCGAGTGGCCGGCGGAATTACGACGATTTGCTCCTTTTTTCGTTCGGTCTCCCGTGTGCCTGTACCCACATTTCACGGGTTTTTGCCGCGAGAACCGGGACAAACCATCCCGCCGCGCGGACAAGATCGATGAAATGTCAGTGCCGGGAGCCATCCTGGCCCCATGAGTCCGCAGCCACCTCGGTCTAATGTCCGATTAGCCGGGATTACCAGCTGGGCGGAGCTTGTCGCGAGCGGGAGACCTTCGCGGCAGGTTCGGGCAATGGTGGAGCGCGGAGAGCTGGTGCGCATCGGCCGGGGCTACTACGCCACCGCGGAGCTGGCAGATGTGGTCGGGCGCCTGGACATTGGCGGCTTGCTGCTGTCGGCGGCCGCAGCTGCAGCCGCTCTCGGGCCGGGCGCGGTCGTGAGTCATCAGACGGCGGCTCAACTCCACGGCCTCAGCTTGCTGAGTCCGCTGCCGGCCGTTCTATCCGTGACCCGGCCGCCCGGCGTTGGCAGCAGGTCAGCCAGGTCTGGCGTGCGTGTCCACAGCGCAGCTCTGTCAGCCGAGCATGTCGGCGGGCTGCTGGCGGTCCCGGTGACGAACGTGCCCAGAACCGTGATCGATCTTGCTCGAGCACTCGACTTCCGGGCCGGGGTGGTTGTAGCCGACTCCGCGCTCCAGCAGAAGCTGACCTCAAAGAAGGATCTCAGAGCGGTACTAGCCGCTTGCCAGCGATGGCCAGGGGCTCGGAGAGCCGGACAGGTCGTGGACTTCGCCGATGGCCAGGCGGAATCACCGCTGGAGTCGCTCGCTCGCATCGTGTTCCGCGACTGCGGGCTGCCGCCGCCGGAGTTGCAGGTCGAGATCGCCGACGACGAGTTCATCGGGCGCGTCGACTTTCTGTGGCGGAAGTTCCGGACCATTGCTGAAGTCGACGGCGCCGGGAAGTACGAGAATCCCGGCCTGGCCCGCCGCCAGCTTCGGCGAGACAAACGGCTCCGGGAGGCCCGTTACGAGGTCGTGCACTTCGACTGGAAAGAGATCAATGGCGATCCGGGCTATGTCGCCGCATCGGTTCGTACCGCTTTCGAGCGGGGCCGCCGCAGGGCGTAGCGGCGCCGGGCTTCAGGGCACCACCGCCGTATTCACCGGTTCGCAGATCAGGCCCCAGGGCCGGTCATTGCGCCGGGTGAGCACGATCGTCGCGTTCTTGTCACCCCGCAAACCGAGACGCCGATGGATCTGCTGCACGTCCCCAGCGAGCCCGCGACGGCGGATGTCAGCGGTCCCGACGCCGAGTTCGCGCAGCTTCGCGGCGACCTCGCGCTCACGCCAGGGCAGCGAGGCGACCACCCGCAGCGTCCGGGCGAACGGCGTCCTGGCCGGCCGGTCCATCGAGAGGAAGGCGATCATCGGGTCGAGCTGCCAGGCGCCAAGGTCATGGGCGAGCTCGGCGACCAGGCCGGCTCTGGTGACGGCCGGATTAGGGTCGAACAGGTACTCGCCCGGGTCACGAACCAGCACCGGCGGCAGGACGGCTGAGCTAGCAATCAGCGTGTGACTGCCGACCGCATCGGCGCCGCCTGGCAGGACAGTCGCCCGTCGCGGCGTCGCGGCGAAGGCTGGCGACCACAGCAGCGCCTCTTTAAGGTTGCGGCCGACGGCGACGAATTCGGCTTCCCAGCCCGCCGGGATCAGGGCGTGTGCCAGGCCGGGAGCGGCCTTGATACATACCCTTTTCACCTGGTCGGCCAGTGCGACACACCAGCTCAGCGGCGGCTGCGAGTCACCAGTACGCAGCCGGTGACCGCCGGCCCGACGGGCCGGGTCGATGAAGGCAGCCGGAATGCCTGCGAGTCTCAGGTCACGCACATCAGCGCAAACAGGCGATACCCGGCCGAAGGCGCCGTAGACGGCCGCGTTTCTGGTCGCAAATTGAAGGTTGGAACAAACGGTGTCGACAGCAAGCACTCGCTGGGTGGCTGCGGCCAGCGCCGTCAGGTCGCCGCCGATGCCGCAGCACAGGTCGGCCACGAGAGGCAGGCCGGCGAAGCGGCGGGCGCTGTGGGCCGCGACCTGCTCCCCGGAGGCCTGCTCCAGCCCGTTTCTGGTGAAGTACATCTCACCGGCCCGGCTGAACTTCTCCTTCGCTGCGACCCGGAGCGCTTGCTGGGTCAGGGCAGCAGCGACCAGGTCTGCCGGGTACCGGTCGCGGAGTTCGGCGCCCAGGCGCAGCGCCAGGTCGGGCGTCACGTCGATGCCGCTGAGCAGGCCGAGCAGCTCTTCACCCGCGGGCGTCAGCAACCGGGCAGCCTGGCTCATCGGCCCATCATCGCGGTCTGCGCCAGACCGGCGTACGCCGGGCTGGCCGGCCGTTTGCGCGTTCACTAGGACGTCCTACTATCTAGGGCATGAGCCACGACTTTCCCGCGTTTGCCCTGTCGGAAGAGCACGAGGCACTGCGCGAGTCGGTGCGTGCTCTGGCAGAGGAGAAGATCGCCCCGCACGCGGCCAAGGTAGACGCGGCCGCCGAGTTCCCGCAGGAAGCTCATGACGCGCTGGTCAAGGCTGACCTGCACGCGGTGCACATCCCGGAGGAGTACGGCGGAGCAGGGGCTGACGCGCTTGCCGCGGTGATAGTGATCGAGGAGGTGGCGCGGGTCTGCGCGTCGTCGTCGTTGATCCCGGCGGTGAACAAGCTGGGCACCGTGCCTTTGCTGCTGTCGGCCTCGGACGAGGTCAAGCAGCAGTTCCTGCCGCCTGTCGCCAGCGGGGCAGCCATGTTCTCCTACGCGCTGTCCGAGCCGGAAGCCGGCTCAGATGCAGCCGCGATGAGGACGCGCGCCGTCCGCGACGGCGACAGTTACGTGCTGAACGGCACTAAGCGCTGGATCACCAACGCTGGCGTGTCGCAGTACTACACGGTTATGGCTGTCACCGACCCCTCAGCCGGCGCCGGCGGCATCTCGGCGTTCGTCGTGGACAAGGCAGACGACGGCTTTAGCTTCGGTGCCCCTGAGCACAAGCTCGGTATCAAGGGCTCACCGACCCGTGAGCTGTACTTCGACAACTGCCGGATCCCGGCCAGCCGGATGATCGGCGGCGAGGGCACCGGCTTCAAGACTGCGCTGGCTACCCTCGACCACACCAGGGTGACGATCGCGGCGCAGGCGCTCGGCATCGCGCAGGGCGCGCTCGACTACGCGACCGGTTACGTGAAGGAGCGCAAGCAGTTCGGCAAGGCGATCGCGGAGTTCCAGGGCCTGCAATTCATGCTCGCGGACATGGCAATGAAGATCGAGGCCGCGCGGCAGCTCACTTACGCCGCCGCGGCCAAATCTGAGCGCGCCATGCAGGGGGAGCGGGTGAGCGATCTGACGTTCGTCTCCTCGGCCTGCAAGTGCTTTGCCTCGGACGTGGCGATGGAGGTCACCACCGACGCGGTGCAGTTGCTCGGCGGCTACGGGTACGTCAGCGATTACCCGGTCGAGCGGATGATGCGCGACGCCAAGATCACCCAGATCTATGAGGGAACGAACCAGATCCAGCGCGTGGTGATGGCGCGCCAACTGCTCAAGAGATAGCGCCGGCTAAATGAACGGACCGCGGCGCACCAGCCTGGTCAGGAGGCCAGCTGCCGGTGCCGATCCGAGGACGGGCCGGTAGCCGGCTGCGGCCCGGCATGGCGGGGTCCCGCATCCCCGGGTCCGGAATGACGGGGTCCAGCTCCCGCGGCCCAGCATGCCGCGGCCCAGCATCCCGCGGCCCAGCATCCCGCGGCCCAGCATCCCGCGGCCCAGCATCCCGCGGCCCAGCATCCCGGGGTCCAGAGTCCCGGGATCCGGAATGCCGGGGCTCAGCCAGGCGGAGCGGGCCGTTCTCAGGGCGCGGCGACGGGCTGCGCGCGGTGGCCGCGGAACCGGCACCCAGCCGCGCGGCAGTAAGCCGGCCGAGCCGCTGCATGGGAACCTCGACCAGGCGGTAGGTCATCGCGGCGCAGGCCAGCAGCGTGGCCAGGAACGCCACGCAGGCGGCCGCCTGCAACCACCACAGATCCTGATAAGCCTGCGGCAGCGGAATGTCGTCGTAGAGGTCGAGCAGCAACGGCAGTCCCAGGTAGACGGAGTAGCTCACCAGCCCGAGCCAGGCAAAAACCGACGGCAGCCGCAGGTGCTGCAGCGCCAGGCCGGCCGCGAAGGTCAGGCCGGCTAGCGCGATCGACACGACCCACTCACGTTGTTGCAGCGCAGCCTGGCTTCCCGGCCGCAGGGCCGGAATGTGCCAGGCACCGGCCGCCATGGTGGCTGCGAACGTACCGGCGACGAAGGCCGCTGCCCATCCGCGCCTGATCTGCCCGTGCTGGGCGCGGTGCAGCACCGTCCCGGCAAACATCAGCGCGAGGATGGTCAGCCCTTCGTAGCCGAACCTGCGCCCGTTCAGCACGACCAGGACCAGCGCGGTGCATGCGGCGATCCACGCTGCTACCGTCCGTGTCAGCCCACGGGTGGACAGCGCGACGCCCAGGCCGCCCATCACCAGGCCGTCGGCGATCAGCGCGATTTGGGTGAGCCCTAGCGTGTGGTACGAGATCAGCCCCGTGGGGAGCAAGCCTCCGAGCATGAGGGCGCCGATTCCGAACGAGACGGCTAGCTCGCCGCTGCGACGGTGCAGCCCTGCCGTGAACAGGGCGGTCAGCAGCAGGTAGAAGACCATCTCATAGGACAGCGTCCAGATCACGACGACGAGGTTCGGTCCGCCGAGCAGGTCGTTGAGCATGAACAGGTGCGCGAACACGGCCGCCGTCACGTCCTGGTTCGTACCGTTCACGCTGGCTAGGCCAAAAGCATTCAGGAACAGCGTGACGCCGATGACGAACACGAAGAGCGGGAACAGCCGGAACAGCCGGCCGATCCAGAAAGCACGCACGCTACCCGTGCGCTCCAGGGACGCTGGCACGATGTAGCCGCTGATCAGGAAGAACACCAGCACCCCGTACAGTCCGGGGTCGAACACGCTGAACACCGCCGCGTGAACGCCGGGGAGTACCCGGGCGCCGAAATGCTCGTAGACCACGCAGAGCGCGGCGAAGCCGCGGAGTGCGTCGAGCCAGGCCAGCCGCCGCGGGCGCGGAGCGCCACTGGCAGGCACGCTCTTGCTAGCTGCCGGAGCGGGCGGCGCGATCGTCACGGGTTACCGGAGACGCGGGCGTCTCGGGGTTGCACAGGCATTGCCATCCAGGGTCAGAGCGGGCAGGGGGGTTACACCCGGCCTTGTCTACCCGGATCTCTTGACTGAATCATGGTGAAATGCTGACAGTAGCCTGACCGTCAGTCGTGAAGATGATCGGCCAGCCGCGCGAACCACGACTGAATCGAGCGTTTGTATCCAGCCGGCATCGTGAGGTCGGCTACGTCTGCCAGCGCGAAGGAGCCAATCTCGGAGTGCTCCTCGCTGACGGTCGGGCGCTGACCTCCGTCGAGGTGGCATCCATAAGTGATGATCAGGACGTCGCGCCCTTCCCCGATGTGGTACTGCCACGCGTCCAGGATCGGCCCGGTGGTGACATTGAGACCGGTTTCCTCGGCGATCTCTCGCGCGACGCAAGCTGCCGGTTCCTCGCCGAGCTCGAGCTTGCCGCCCGGGAGTTCCCACTCGTCCCGTTCGTTCTTAAGCAGCAGCACCCGCCCGTCGCGCACTAGCACGCCCTTCACTGAGACCGGGAATGCCCGCGGAACATCGCCCATCGGCGCCACCGCCTTCCTTGCGCTTCCAAAACCAACTTCAATACCTGCGGGAACGGGGTCGTCCGGGGTCGCTCTCGCCAGCAACCTGCAGGGGTTGGTACACGCGGCGTGCGGTACCGGCCAGAATCGCGGTTTGCTCTGCCGCGCTGAGGCTGTCGATCAGGGCCGTCGCCGTCGCCACCACGTCGGCGTAGCTCGCCTGGAGGGTGCAGACCGGCCAGTCAGAGCCGAACATGAGCCGCTCCGGGCCGAATGCCGTGAGAGCCAGATCGAAGTACGGCCGCAGCCGCTCAGGCGATGACTCCCCGAGGATGCCGGATAGCTTGCACACGGTATTGGGCAGCGCCGCCAGCGCGCTGAAGGACGCGGCCCAGGCTTCGGCTGGCGCGGCGCTGGCAGTCACGTCAACGTTGCCCAGGTGGTCGAGTACGAAGGTCAGCTGAGGGACGGCAGCGGCTACCCGGACCGCCTCCGGGAGCTGGCCTGGCTGCAGGACGAGATCAAAGGTCAGCCCGGCAGCCGCGAGTGCGCCGAGGCCGCGCCTGACGTCGCGGCGCGCCAGCCAGCCAGGATCGGGCTCAGTGAGCAGCGGATGGCGGACGCCTGCCAGGAACTCGCCGTCCGCCGAGGCGCGGAGTTCGGCAACAACATCGCCGACGTCGGGATTGGTCAGGTCAACCCAGCCGACGACTGCCGCGACGAGCAAGCCGGTCCGTGCCAGTGCCAGCAGCTCCGGAGTCTCGGTCGGCTCGGTGACGGTCTGCACTGCCACGGTTGCCGTCACACCGGAGGCGGCAGCAACTGGCGCCAGGTCGGTGAGCGCGAACCTGCGGCGCAACGGCGCGAGTTCCTCGGCGGAATCGAGCCACGGCTGCGCGCGGACGGCCGGATCCCAGACATGGTGATGCGCGTCGACGATCGGAACGGTCTCGGGTGTCTCGGCCATCAGCTGACTTTAAGCCCGCGGGCACGGTCTGTGGCAGACCTCGCACGCGCTTGTCAGCGTGCCCAGGCTGGCCAGTAGGCAAGCCTGGCCAGCAGGGCGCGAAAGGCCGCGGCTAGAGGCCGAGGTCGTCCAGTTGCCGGTGCAAGTCGGCTCGCGGCCCGGAATACACGCTGGTGTCGCGCTCCTTCTGCTTTGCCGCGCTCGGGACTGTGGCCGCGGGGGTCGCGACAGCGCTGCCCAGGACCGCGCCGCCAGGGGCTGGGCTGCCGGGGGCTGGGCTGCCGGGGACCGGGCCGCCTGCGATCGCGCGTGCGGGGAGCGGACCGGTCGCGCCGCTGCCCGCCGCCCCTGGCGAGGACGTTGGAGCGCCCGATGTGGCCGGTGACTTCGACCTCCCGCGCGCCGCGGTGCGGTCCCGGAACAGCCAGCCGCCGGCGACTCCGCCAACCAGACCGCCGATGTGGTCCTGCCAGCCGATGCCCGCCTGCGGCAGCAGCACAGTGAACTGGTAGGCGAAGCACAGTGCCATTACCGCGCCGATCAGGATGTCGATTCCGTGCCGATCGAAAATACCCCGGACCAGGATGTAGCCCAGATAGCCGAACACCACGCCGCTCGCGCCGACTCCCGTCGTTCCCCGCATGCCGGAGATCCACTCGGTCAGCCCGCTCGTGATGATGACTAGCCCGGTCAGCCAGAGAAACCGGGGAACGCCGCGGTATGCCGCCAGGAACCCGAAGATGAACAGCGGACCGGAGTTGGACTCGATATGGGTGAAGCTCACGTGCAAGAACGGCGCCGTCAGAAGGTACGGGAGGCTACGCACGACGTGTGGCTGGATTCCGTAGACGTCAAGC